>Ga0247783_1000499_pt1 | contig 12275 bp, 14 predicted proteins | sample UWRJL064202C5_FD_179911 | JGI IMG/M metagenome (GOLD analysis project Ga0247783, IMG submission 179911) | Plant litter microbial communities from Arlington Agricultural Research Station in Wisconsin, United States - UWRJ-L064-202C-5 | ecosystem: Environmental > Terrestrial > Plant litter >...
TCCTGGGCCTCTTCGTCTTGATCCTCGTGCTCGATCGCAGACGATCCGCAGAGATCGACTCCCTCCGCTCCACCCTCGCCCGCCTGCAGCCCGCGCCCCCCGAACAACCCTCGATCAAACAGCCCCCCGCCACAAAACGCACCGTAGAGCATCGTCTCGGCACCAACTGGCTCAATCGCATCGGCATCATCCTGCTCGTCTTCGGCGTCGCCCTCTTCCTCGCCTACCAGCTCACACACGTCGGTGCCCTCGGCAAAATCTTCGCTGGCCTCGCCGTCGCCGCAGCCCTCCTCGGTGGAGGCCTCTGGCTTGAACGCAGACCACAGTACCAGGTCTTCGCACGCGCCTTTATCGGAGGCGGCTGGGCCCTTCTCTTCCTCACCACCTACGCCGCGCACTACTTCGACGCCACACGCCTCCTCGACAGCGAGTTGGTCGATCTCATCCTGCTCTTCGTCGTCGGCGCAGGCATGGTCCTGCACTCTCTCCGCTATCAATCGCAGGTCGTCACCGGTCTCGCATTTCTTCTCGCCTTTTCGACCGTCACCCTCTCGCAGATCACCGTCTACAGCCTGCTTGCAACCGCCGTCCTGGCGCTCGGCCTGGAGATCGTCTGCGTCCGCGAAGGCTGGTTCGTGCTCGAACTCTTCGGCATCGTGGGAGCCTACGGCAATCACTTTCTCTGGCTCGACCGCACGCTCGCCCACGCTGGCGGTCCCGGTAACCTCTTCGCTGAGTTCTGGCCCTCCACCTGCGTTCTTCTGCTCCTCTACTTCATCTTTCGCATCGGATACGTCCAGCGAAACACCTCCAGCGCGCGATCCACAAACCTCTCCGGCATCGCTGCTTTCCTCAACACCTTTGCAGCCGTCGCTCTCATGCGCTACCAGAGCATCCACCCCAACTGGACCTTCCGCGTTCTTCTGAGCTTCGGTGTGATGGAACTCGGCTTTGCCTTCGTCGCTCGCCAGCGCGGACGAAAGACCTCCTTCGCCGTACTCGCCAGCATCGCTGCATCGCTCTTCCTGGCCGCAATTCCGGTGCGCTTCCACGACTCCACATGGCCGCTCCTCTGGCTCGTCGAAGCCGAAGCCATGTTTCTCGCTGGCCTCCTCCTCCGCGAACAGCTCCTCCGCTCCCTCGGCATGACGGCCATGCTGAGCACGCTTCTGCGCATTCTCACCGTGCGCGCCCAGCTCACGTGGAATCAGACGCCTGCGGACACACATCTCCCCTTCGTCTGCCTCGCCTTCGCCCTTATCCTCTGGCTCAACGCCAGCTTCCTGCAGCGACGCCTCGCCAACGCACATCTCCGCGAGCCCGCCCTGCTCACGGTCGCCTCCCTCTGCGCCTCTATCGCAGCAGCCACCGGTATCTCTTTCTGGCTTCACGGTTGGGCTCTGCTCGCCGCATGGAGCCTCTCAGGAATCCTCATCTTCCTCGCAGGCCTAGCCACCAACGAGCACAACCTCCGCCTCGCCGGCGTCGCCCTTCTCCTCTTCGCCGTCATCCGCCTCGTCTTCTTCGACGTCTGGCAGCTTGAAGAGACCGCCCGCTACCTTTCGCTCATCGGTGTAGGAGTAGCGCTGCTCGCCGTCAGCTTCCTCTACTCGCGCTATGCGGACCGCCTGAAAGAGTACCTCTAAAAACCGCTTCTTTGTCACCCCGCAGGGATCTGCTTTTGTGCCCCGCGGAGCGCACAAGCCGGGTTTCGAAGAAGACCACAAACGGGGTGCCCCATACATGCGCAGTCTCATCGCGCATGTGTGGGTATTCGCGCGAAAGCGCGAACCGCTTCTAGATCTCAGGTGACGCCAGCATCCCTCCCACACATCGCAAAAGGCGCGATGTACGGGGCACCCGGATTCGTGCCAATACACAGACTCGCAGGCAAAACAAAAGACCCCGGCGAATCGCCGGGGTCTTCACACCACAAAAACAAACTACGTCGTAGGTTCAAGAACAATCGACTCTGAACCAGAAGTCACAGGCGCTGCGGCATCATTCGGTCCGGGCTTGCGGATATCGATCCCGCCCTTGAAGAACGCGCCATCCTCAATGCTGATGCGCGCCGCGATCACATCGCCCGTGAGCGAACCTTCGCTGCGAATGTCCACACGGTCGGAGGCCTGGCAGTTGCCGCGCACCTTGCCCAGAACCACGATCTCGCGCGCAAGGATATTTGCTGCAACCTGTCCATTGCGGCCTACCGTGACGCGGTTTCCTGGAAGGTTGATCGCACCTTCAACGCGGCCGTCGATGTAAAGCGATTCGGAACCCGAGAGCTCGCCCTTGACCATAAGCGACTTGCCGATCGTCGCCTGGTCGCCCGGAGCAGGAACTGCGGAAGAAGAGGCAGGTGAACCGGTCGAAGGACGGGGCGAGGTGGTGGTTTCAAAGCTGGAGGCCGGCTTGGCGGCGGAGCGGATTGGCTCGGGCGTAGAAGGAGTGGTTGGGCCTGCGCCAGGAGTATTCGGTTTCCACATAGTAAGATCAGTTCCTTTCGGCGGTCGTTTCAGCTGCTGCTATCAGCTTGATACTACGCCGCGAAACCGTGTGGAGACGCGGTATTGCTCAACTTTGCATGCAGGAATCAACTTCGCTCACCGCACACGGAAGAAAGTCGCCAGAACCGGCACAAATGTCCCCTTGCATCGGAAGAAATAACCCGGTAATCTGCGCCGCATGCAGACCTTTCTCCGTGCTTCTGTGCACCTGCTCCTTCTTTGCTCGCTTCCCGTTCTTGCCGCCTCCAAAGTTCACACCGTTGCCCTGGGCGCAGTGAAAAAAGTTCCATACCTCGCCGCCGATGTCGCCCGCGAGGACAAAACCGACGAAGCTGGAACCCTGAAAGTCCGGCCTCTCCTCGTCGATACCAAGCTGAAAGAATGGACCACCGGCGAAATCCACGAAGTAACGGAGCGCACCTTCGTAGTGCGCCGCGTCCTCCACGTCAACGACACGCTCCCCGGCGAAAAATCCGCCCACTGGGTGTGGCAGCCCGGCCCATGGCTCCTCGTGGACCGCACCTCCGGCCACGTCAGCGCTCTGCACCTGCCGGACTTCGACGCTAGCGTCAGCGAGGTCTCCTGGTACCGCGACTACGGAGCGTACTGCGGTGTAAAGACAACGGCCCGTAGCGGTGCTCTCGTCGCCGACGTCTGGCAGATCGGAGGCCGCAAAGCCGCGCTGCAAAAGGTCATCGGAAAATGGCCGCAGGACGAACGCATACGTCCCGTCTGCGCCACTCCCCTCTGGCAACGCGAACCCATGCGCGTCACTCTGAAGCCCACTGACGGCCCGTCGATGAGCTTCGACGTCGTAGGAACAAGCACCGCCCTGATCGAAGACGGCGACGCCGAAGACAACTGAAGTTCGCCATAGGAAAAAGCAGAGCCCCACAGGCGTACGATTTTCCTATGGAACTCGAAGCCCTTCTCAAGGAAGCAGAGATCGCCCACGGCCACCTCTGCGCAGGACAGGTCCTCGGCGTTCGCATGGCCATGCACGCCTGCAACCTGCTTAAAATCACAGAGCCTCGCGGCAAAGATCGCAAACGTCTCGTCACCTTCGTCGAGATCGACCGCTGCGCCACGGACGCGATCGGTGTCGTCACAGGTTGCCGACTCGGCAAGCGCGCCCTTAAATTCGTCGACTGGGGAAAGATGGCCGCCACCTTCGTCGACCTCACGCGGGTCGTTGCCGACGACCTCTACGGCGGAGTCCGCGTCGCAGCTCTCGAAAGTTCAAAAGATCTCGCCCGCCAGCGTTTCCCTGAGATCGAACCGAAGAACCTGCAGCAGATGACGGCCTACCGCGAACTCTCCGACGCCGAACTCTTCTCCGTGGAGTGGGTCGAAGTGCCCCTGCCCGCAAACGAGTTTCCCGGCTACAAAGGCGGTCGCGTCGCCTGCGCCCTCTGCGGGGAAGGCATCAACTATGACCGCGGGATTCTGCGAGGTGACGAACTCCTCTGCGGAGGCTGCGCCGCTCCGGAATCGCGTTATTACAAAGTGGTCAAACCGTGATTCGCTACGCCATCTCAGACCGTTCGCAGTATCCAGGGGATGAACAGGACCGGCGTGCAGCGCTCGTACAGCAGGCAGAACGCCTCTCCAGGGCCGGAGTGGACTTCTACCAGATCCGCGAGAAAGACCTTGGAGGCTCCGATCTGATCGTGCTGATGGAGGCCGTCCTGGCCGCGGCACGCGGCGCGGGGAAGATGAAAGTTCTTCTAAACGGCTCAGAAGAAGACGCCCGCACCGCAGGTGCGGACGGTGTACATCTCTCCTCCAACCGCGCAGACGAAGCCGTAGCAAGTGGCCTCATCGTCAGCGTAGCCTGCCACTCCCTCGAAGACATTCGATCTGCCAATACGCACTTGCGGCACTTCGCACTCTTCAGTCCGGTCTTTGGAAAAGGCTCCCGGGACGGCGTAGGAATGGATGCACTGCGGGACGCAGCGGAACTCGGCGAGATGCCCGTGCTCGCTCTCGGCAACATCAACGAAGCGAATACGCAGGCGTGTCTTGACGCAGGTGCAGCGGGGATCGCTGGCATCCGGATGTTTTTGTAGCCGCGTCCAAACCCCTCATGATTCGTAAACTAAAATCCGGTGAATTTCGCATCTATTCACGCGCGGTCGACAAGAAGACAGGCAAGCGCAAAAACCTCGGCACGTTTCCCTCACGCGAAAAAGCGCAAGAGCATGAGCGGGCGATCCAGTATTTTAAACACGGTTGATGGATCCTGAAGTACGTGGCTAACCGTTACGGATGGGCGCTAATTTCGTTGAAATAGATATCTACTCAGGCAACAACCCGCTAGAGTAGAGCGAATGCCACACATTTTAGCGGGGACGGACCACCGGCTCACCAATCCCAACAAAAGGGATTCCCACGGACGGTACCGAGGTCTGGACACCATTCGAGGCGTGGCCGCCGCGATGGTAGTCTTCGGCCACGTCGGTCTGTTCAGTCTTTCGCATGGACACGTCTCTCACGTTCCCGATGGCGTAGTCAATTTCAGCGGCCTTCTCTGGAATGGACCTGCGGCTGTTATCGTTTTTTTCATCATCAGCGGATTTTGCATCCACCTACCTTATCGTGGGAGCAGGCCGATCGAATTAGGCCCGTATCTCACTCGTAGACTTGTTCGAGTCGGACTACCGGCTGCTATCGTGTACGGCTACAGTGCTTACTTCTTTCATGCGTTCGACCTAGTAAATAGCATTCTTTGGAGCGTTCTATGCGAACTGATTTATTACCTGATATACCCTCTCTTGCGCAGACTGAGCAACTCCTTCGATTGGATAAAAATTATTCTTGCTAGCTACTTTGCTGGCTTGGCTATTTTGCTTACCCATACGAACTTACTCAGAGTAATGCACAATAATTACCCGGCACTTGGTGGCCGAGGTACCTGGTTTATTGGCCTTCCTTGCTGGGTTTTGGGTTGCTGGCTCGCCGAATCCGTTGAGCGCTTCCCCTCCCTGAATCGAATCTCGATCTGGGCGATGCGTGCAGTCCTCGTTATGACCGCCATCGGACTTCGGATCATCAAGTTCCATGTGCAGTCGCCCCTGGCTAGCAATACCATTACTCTCAACCTCTTTGCCTTCCTGGCTTGCCTATGGCTGGGCTGTGAGATTCGCCGTTTCGAAGAGGAACGCCCAGTTCCCGTATTGGAGTGGACCGGCACCTGGAGTTACTCCTTATACCTCGTTCATACCCTCGTTCCGGAGAGCATCACCCTTTTTGGAACGGCTGGAATGCTGTCGTTGCTCACGGGATCGCACCTGTCATTGCTCCTGATCATCTTCTTTATTTCTTACCTCTTTCACTTGGTGATAGAAGTACCCACTCATAAACTTGCGATCTGGGCTAGCCGACGGATGCAATCACACAAAATCAGCCGGGACAGACCGGCGGCGATTGCAAACGTACGGACAATTTCCGAGATCTAGTTTGCTGGAAAACCAGGGCTAGCTATCCTCCATAGCCCTCCGTCATCTCTGGCAGACTGAACAGAAATGCGTCGACCGCCCACCCACCGTAATCTTCTTAATCGGCGTCTTGCAGACAAGGCATGGCTGTCCCGTCCGCATGTACACCTTATGCTCCAGTTGAAAGAAGCCGCGCACCCCATCGGCATCAACGTAATCCGACACCGACGATCCGCCCAGTTGAATCGCATGCTTTAGAACGTCTTTCAATGCCGTGTGCAATCGCGCGAGCTCTGCCCGTGTCAGACGTCCAGCCTGTCGCTTCGGCCGAATCCCGGCGCGGAACAGGCTCTCATCCGCGTAGATATTCCCCACTCCATGCAGAAGCGACTGGTTCAGCAACGCCGCTTTGATCGGTGTCTTGCGGCCTTTGAAGAGCGCAATAAAGTCCTCCAGGCCGATCGTCAGAGGCTCCTGCCCCGTCCCTGCATACGTCGTCTCCGGCGCGATCACAGCCAGCCGCCCGAAGCGGCGCGGATCGACAAAGCGAATCTCCCGCTCATCGTCCAACGCAAGAATCGCGTGCGTATGCGGCGGGACTTCCACCTCTGCCTTCGAGACCAGCAGACGCCCCGTCATACCCAGGTGCACCGTGAACTGAGCTGGCTTTTTATCCCGCAGAAGATCGAAGACGATCGTCTTTCCCACGCGATGCACCCGCTCGATCCGTGCTCCCGTCAGCGTTTCTTCGATTAGCGCCGCCGGGGATTTCAGAGGCTCCGGCTTCGTTCCCAGGGTGACGTGCTGAACGCGGCGGCCATGCACGCGCTCGTGTACACCGTTGGCAACGGTTTCTACTTCAGGAAGCTCAGGCACTACGCTTCCTCGCTCTCTCCAACAAAGTTCAGAACGTCTTCCATCTCGGCGCGGGGAAGGCCGGTCAGCGCGGCGAGTTCTTCGTCGTCCATGCTTCCAAGAACGAGCGTTCCGACGCCGATGAGAAGCGACTTTTCGCGTGGCGACAGGGCCGCGATGAAGGTCAGGACCTGGTTCGGCTGTGGAGCAAGCATCTTGGAGTGCAGGGCCGCGACCTCTTCCGGCGTCGATCCCAACTGCGTGTCGTAGTCGATCTGCATGCGGTTTTCCACGAGGTTGAGCGCGTTGGGCAGAAAGACGTAGGCGTTGAAGGCGAGTTCCGGGTTCATATCTTCCTTCCTTCGATGCGCGACAGGTCGTGACGCTTCATCTCAGGATAAAATGAAGTGTACGAGGCTGGTTTGGCGTGGGTGCTTCCGCCTGGCCTCGTCGCCTATTTTTATATGCCTGGAGAGTCCCCAATCGTGACGACAAAGAAGACAGCAGTGGTGCTTGGTGCGCAATGGGGCGATGAAGGCAAAGGCAAGATCGTTGATGTTCTGAGTGAAAAGTTCAACGTCGTGGCGCGGTATGCCGGTGGACATAACGCAGGCCACACGGTCATCATCAAGGGCAAAAAGTTCGTTCTGCACCTCATCCCCTGCGGCGTCCTTCGCCCGGGATGCAAGGGCGTCATTGGCAACGGCGTCGTCCTCGATCCCGCCGCCTTCCTTGCCGAAGTCAAGATGTTGAAAGAGCAGGGCTTCCCTGTGAAGGACCAGCTTTTTGTCTCGAACCGCGCGCAGGTCATCCTTCCCTACCACCGCATGATCGAACTCGCGGCGGAGACGGCACCGGGCCGTACGAAGATCGGCACCACGCGCCGCGGCATCGGTCCAGCGTACGAAGACAAGATCCACCGCAACGGCCTCCGCGTCGTGGACCTGATGAACCCCGCCCTTCTGCGGACGCATATCACCAACGCCTGCCACGAGAAGAACTCCATCGCGCACGCGCTCTTCGGCACCGAACCTCTGAACCCGGCGAAGATCTACGAGGAGTACGCTCGCCTGGCCGACCAGGTGGGTCCGTTTGTCACGGATACCGCCGTGCTTCTGAACAACGCCATCGCCGACGGCGAGAGCGTCATGTTTGAAGGCGCGCAGGGGGCCCTTCTGGATGTCGACCACGGCACATATCCCTTTGTCACCTCCTCCTCCTCCACCTCCGGCGGAGCTGTTACCGGAACCGGCGTCAGCCCCACGGCCATCGGCACCGTCATCGGCGTCACCAAGGCGTACGTCACACGCGTCGGCGAAGGTCCCTTCCCGACCGAGGACATGACCCAGTACGGCGAGGAGCTTCGCGAGCGCGGACAGGAGTACGGCGCGACCACCGGTCGTCCACGCCGCTGCGGCTGGCTGGATCTGCCCCTCCTCCGTTACAGCAACATGGTCAACGGAACTGAGTGGCTGGTCATCACCAAGCTCGATGTTCTGGATTCCATGGACGAGATCCCGGTCTGCACCTCGTATGAGATCGACGGTAAGATCACGGACCTCATCCCTGCGGATGTACGCGGATTTGAGTCCATCGTCCCCATCTACACCAAGCTGCCGGGATGGAAGACCTCGACCGAGGGCATCACCGAGTTCGACAAGCTTCCCCAGGCAGCGCAGGATTATCTGCGATTCCTGGAGCGGGAGTCCCGCGCGAAGATCGGTATGGTCTCCACAGGCCCGGATCGGGAACAGACCATCACCATGCCAGACTTTACCGCGGCAATCGGATAGGCTGAAGACCATGGTGACGTTTACGGTTCGCATGAAGTTTGCAAGTGAAGACCACGACGAGGTCGAGCGTGTCTTGCGGGCACTGACCGCGGAGACACGCAAAGAACCTGGCTGCGTCAGCTATATCTGCCACTTCGTGGATGGAGACGCCGAAACCGTCTTTATCTACGAGCAGTATCGTGACCAGGCGGCAGTAGAGGCACATCGCCAATCGCCGCACTTTGAGAAGTACGCCGTGGGCGGCCTCTACCAGATGATGAAGCTCCGCGAGATCGAAAACCTCGCCGCCGTCTCCTGAAACAGTTCGCTTCCAGTTGCCGAAAGGGCATCTTAATACCAAAGATGTTCTACGATTTTGACGAGAGCACTTTTGCTTCGCTAGTATCCCGGATACCGATGGCAAGGTTTTTTCATCGACGAGCATGGCTTACGGTGGCGGCGGCAATGCTGCTTGCCGCAGTCCCGTCGCATGCCTTTCTGACGCATGGAAAAGGCAGTCGCAAGAAGAGCGACACCAGGGCCATCCAGGCCTTGGAGCGCCAATGGAACGCCGCCCTGATGCACGGAGATGCGGCTGCGATGTCGCCGATCCTGGCCGATGATTTTCTCGGCGTGTCAGCGAACGGAACGCTCACAGACAAAGCCCAGTACCTGAAGCGCGTCTCGGCTGGAAGGTACGTCTTTAGAAAAATCGACGTGGAAGAATCGAAGACACGTCTGCATGACGACACGGCCATCGTCGTCACCCTGGCGGAGATCGAGGCAACCATGGAAGGCATCGAACTGGCTGGAAAGTATCGCTATACGCGCGTCTATCGCCGCATCCCAACCGGTGGTTGGAAAGTGATCAACTTTGAAGCAACACGCGTCTCCGGAGCGGGCGAAGGAGATCTGCGCGGCGGCGTTCCCATTAAGACGCCACCAACGCATTAAAAACAAAGAGCCTCGGCCCAGGCCGAGGCTCTTTCCGTTATGGGGAATCGCTAAGCAATGCGCTGGTTGAGAGTCATGGAGCCGCTCAGGCGCTGCGTCGGCATACGCTGGGCTGGCATGTTGAGTCCGAGCAAACGACGTCCCAAGGACCGGGTCATACCGGTGATATGGGCGTCTTCGCCTTCCATCTGAGCAATAGCCAGAAGATTAAATGGCTTGAGTGAGGCAGCAGGCATTGCTACCCCGGGAGCGTTTGTTTGGGCGAATTCTGAGTTCCGCTTTATTTTCCGCATGTGGTGCTCCTAGCATCGTGGAACGCATAACGAGAGGTAGATCTTCCCCGGCAGCGCGAGTCATCAATTGATTGTGCTTCGGGCGCGGCTGAAGTCTCAGTTCCCAGCCACTGAGCAATAGGATGGCACTTTTGGGGGGTAAAGTTGTCCCCTTTTTTACCTACTTGGTGTCGGCGATTGCCCGCCGCAGGCGCTTCCAGGTGATGTCCAGTGTCTCGGGAAGAACGCGCGTCTCCGCGATGACGGACATGAAGTTCGAATCTCCCACCCAGCGCGGAAGCACGTGCATGTGGATATGTTCCGCCACGCCCGCACCGGCAGCTTCACCGAGGTTCATGCCAAGGTTGATGCCGTTCGGATTGTAGGTCGCTCGAAGTGCTGTCTCCGCCCGCTGCGTCAGACGGATCATCTCCTCCGCCGCTGCAACTGGAAGCGCCGCCAGTGACTGCAGATGCTGGTAAGGAATCACCATCAGGTGGCCGCTGCTGTAAGGAAAGGCGTTAAGTACCAAAAAGCAAAACTCGGCACGGAGAAGGATGTGGCCCGGGGCCTCGGCCTCTTCGGGAGCCATGCCCTGCTCGATCGCCCAGTTGGCGGAGCCGATGAGATTACAGAAGACGCAGCCGCAGTCTCCAGGCCAAGCCGCCAGGGCCTCCGGCACACCCTTCCGTCCGGCAGGCCCGCTGTCCGTGATGTACGCGTACCGCCACGGCGTCCAGAGCCTGTCCATCGTCTACTTCCGCTTCCACGAGACGCCGTCTTTGCCGTCTTCGATCAGGATGCCCTTCTCGGCTAGTTCCTTGCGGATCGCGTCGGCACGGGCAAAGTTCCGCTGCTTCTTGGCGAGGGTGCGCTCGTCCACCAGCTTCTGGATGTCTTCTTCAGAAAAGCTCGAGGATGCAACGAGATCCGGTGCAGCTTCGCCCAGGCGGCCCTCGGCTTCGGCCCACGCGAGGGCATCGAGCGTAACCTGCTGATCGCGGTCGGTCAGGACGTCGAAGATGGAGTCGAAACGCGCAAGGAGATCGCGGAGGGAGGCGACGTTTCCAGCGAGGAGGGTGCCCGTATCCGCAGCGGAGTTTGCAGCGCGCACGAGGTCGAAGATCGCCGCGCGGGCCTCTGCCGTGTTCAGGTCATTCGAAAGGGCCGCATCGAAGAGACGCTGCTTTTCTACCGTAAGCGCAGCAAGACCGGCGTCTTCTCCGGCGGCAAACTCGGTCTTGTCCAGACGCCGCGCGAAGGTGCGCAGACGGTCGATGGCATTGGCCGACTCCGTCAGACCCTCAAAGGTGAAGTTCATCTGGTGGCGATACGGCACCGAAAGCAGCAGAAAACGAATCGCGGAGGCGCGGTACCCCTTCAGCAGAAGGTCGCGGAGGGTATAGAAGTTCCCCTCCGACTTCGACATCTTCTTGCCTTCCACCAGCAGAAAACGAACGTGAAACCAGTGCTTTGCCAGCGGTACGTGCGAAGCCGCTTCGGACTGGGCGATCTCGTTCTCATGGTGCGGAAAGGTGAGATCTTCGCCACCGGCGTGCAGGTCGAAGGTCGGTCCGAGGTGCTTCATCGCCATGGCGGAGCACTCGATATGCCAGCCCGGGCGACCGACGCCGAGCGTCGTATCCCAGCTATGCTCGTTCGGCTTGACTGCCTTCCAGAGGGCGAAGTCGCGGGCTGCGTCCTTCTCATACTCATCCACATCGACGCGCGCGCCGTCTTCGATTCCGTCGAAATCTTTCTTGGAGAGCTTTCCATAGTCCGGAAAACGCGCAATGCGGAAGTACCAGGAGCCGTCTTCCGTCTTGTACGCAATGTCCTCGGAGGCGAGCTTTTCAATCAGCGTCACCATGTCACCGATGTTCTCCGTCGCACGCGCGATGATCTCCGGGCGCTGCACGCCCAGGGCGTCCATATCTTCAAAAAACGCGCGCTCGAACTTGGCCGTGTACTCGCCAATGGGCATGTTTGCCGCAGCGGCGTTGCGGATGATCTTGTCGTCCACATCGGTGACGTTCATCACGTGCTTCAGCTTCATGCCCTTCAGGGCGGCGAAGCGGCGCAGAACGTCGACGTGCAGAAAGGTGCGGAAGTTGCCGATATGGCCGTAGTCATAGACGGTTGGCCCGCAACAATACATGCGCAGTTCGTTATCGTGCTGCGGCACAAGCGCTTCCACGCGGCCGCCCAGGGTGTTGAAGAGGTCGATTGCCATCCGGTGTTGCTTACCCTCAAGACTTGCGCGCGTGCCGGAAGGTTTCCCTGCAAAAGATCGTTGCCGCCGCAGTACTGTGCCTATTGGTGATTTTAGACCACGCAAACTATCCGAGACGCTGCTGCGGCGCGGCATTCAGTCCCGAAGCCGCAAAATCGCCCGCAACAAAGCGCGGCCACGCCGCCGCCGCAATCATCGCCGCGTTGTCCGTCGACAGAGCAAGCTCGGGGAAGTGTACGGCGATG
>Ga0247783_1000500_pt1 | contig 12270 bp, 5 predicted proteins | sample UWRJL064202C5_FD_179911 | JGI IMG/M metagenome (GOLD analysis project Ga0247783, IMG submission 179911) | Plant litter microbial communities from Arlington Agricultural Research Station in Wisconsin, United States - UWRJ-L064-202C-5 | ecosystem: Environmental > Terrestrial > Plant litter >...
TCGTGGGCGAGGCTCGTGAGCGAGCCGAGCCGTCCTGCGAGGACAACACCGTACGAGTGCAAGCGCGCCTTGCGATCTGCAGCTCATTGCCCCGCCAGGCTCGGCTACTTACGGCGCGACGGGTCCCATGGTCGACATGGGGTGGTTGGTCAGATCGCTGGGGTTGCGCTCTTTGGCTTCGACGCGGGAAGCTTGGCTCAGGATGTCGGGGTTCGTCGAGATGTCGGTTTCGTAGCCGCTGAGAGAGCCGTGGCAGCCGGCGCAGATGCCGTTGAAGAGAGGCTTGGGGAAGCCTTGGCGGACGACTTCTCCCGGGTAAAATTGCATTTCTTCGCGTTGGAAGTGGTCTGTGGGCTGGCTGTCGGCGGCGAGCTGCACGCGGGCTTGGAGCACGAGCGGGATGCCGCCGCGGATGGTCACGCTGGCTGAACCGTCCCCGTAGATCGTGGGCGAGCCGAGCAGGCCGCGGCGCACGTACACTTTGCCGTAGTCGTCGCTGAAGACGGAGTTTGGGTTGGCGCTGTCGAAGCTGGTCACGCCGGCTTCGGGGGGCAGATCTTCCCACAGCGAGAGATTGAAATTGCTGGTGGGTGTCACGCGACCGGTGCGCGTGTTTTGAAACAGCAAGCTCGAGAGCAGAGGCGCGTCGAGAAACGTGATTTGTGAGCGACCGCGCTTGTCTTCGTCGTCGAACACTTGCGTTGCGCCGTTGGGTTCGTCGAGTCGCGAGGTAAACAGGCGGAGGTTGTAGCGCGGGGCGATCGCTACCGGCCACAGGTCGTCTTTTGCGTCAGTGATCAGCGGCGTGCGGGCGCCGGTGCTGGCGTCGACTTCGACGATGTCGAAGTTGCCGTTGAAGTTGTCGAGGGCGACGACATTGCTGGCGTAGCTGGCCAGCAAATTCTGCGTCGGCAACAAGGATGGGCTGCGATAGGCGCCTTGGGTGCCGGAGAGCTTGCCGGTCGCAGCTGGATCGAGCAGCCGCACCGAATGCTGAAAAAACGCCGGATTCGGCCAGTTGATCGCGCTCGGCTGTTGCACGTAGTCTCCGGGCGTCGTGCTCAATTGATCGACGCCCACGCTGCGATTGATGATGGCCAGGGTGCCGGCGCCGTGCACCGCGCCCTGGTCGCTCAAGATCGCGGCGAAATTCTTGTCCGTCAGCTCGACGACGTCCGTCAGTTGGTCGAAATCGATGGTGTTGCGTTGGCCGAACAGCGGATGATAGTCGCCACCGTCGAGGTTCATGCGTCGCCCGGCGAGTTGATAGAAGCCTGGCGCTCGCTTCTCGGTCACCAAGATCAAGCGACCGTCCCTCATGAACGCGGGCGATAGCTCTTGGTTCAATAGGAACGTCAGCTGGCGGATCCTGCCCGACTCGAGCACGTACAGGTTCGAGTTGAGGCGCGAGGGATCGGCCGGCGTGCGTTGCGGTCCGCGATAGCTGAAAGCCGCACCGTTTTTGGTATTGCCACGCGTGGAGGCGAACACCAGGCGACCGTCGGGCGCGAATGCCGGGTCGAAGTTGTGCACCAATTCACCGTTGTCCACGAATGCTTCGCCGTCATCCGTAGTCGGCGGCGCGTTGATCGTGGCTTCGGGCGCGCAGCTGGCGCCGTCGACGACGTAGACCTGGAAAGGACTGGTCGCAGAGGTGCGTGCAGAAAAAGCGATCTTCTTGCCATCCCAAGATACCGTGGGACGACGCGCATCGGTGTTCGCGGGCGAAAGGCCGCACGCCTTGGACAGGCTCGATTCTGCGCCGACCGTGACGTGATGACTCGGGTCCAGAGACGCTGCCACGCGCAAGACCTCCGCTCCGGGCGAAAACGCCTCGAAGGTTTGCGGTGTATCCGGCAGGGCGGCGGGCGTCCGGCGCACGAAGACGATGCCCGTCAGCGCCGGCGAGCTCGGCAAGCGCAGCTGCTGCTCCTTCTGGAACCAAGCCTTGATCACGCAGTACGGTGCCTGCGCGTCGAGCGGTGCCGTCAGATCGATGGCCGCCGCCAGCTCGGCGTCGGTACAATCGTGTTTTTCGGTGAAGAGCGGGCCGCCGCGGTGCAAAAGACCGCCGTACTCGGCGACCGCCGGCAAGTTCTTGCGTATCAAGCGGCTGGCGTTCACGTCCGGAGAATCGAGCGCCAGCTGCTCCAGGGTAAACTCGTAGTTCTTGCGTGTGCTGGGCAGACCAAAGTGACCGCCGCTGCCTCCACGCAGGCGATAGTCGTGGAACATCGAACCCGAGTGGCAATTGATCATCATGCAGCCCCGCTTCACGAGCATCGGTTGCACGCGATCGGCGAACAGCAAGAGACCATCATCCGGGCCGGGGACTACTTGGTGGGTGGGTCCGCCCTTTTCGGTCGCCCAAGTGACCAACCCTTGGTATTCGGGATCCGTCGTGGTTTCGAAGACCGTGCCGCCTTCGTGGTACACACCGCCCACCGCGGGCGCAAGCGCGCGGCGCAAGATCTCGCTCGTGCCGGTGTCGACCGACACGTAGTCGCCGAGCGCGAAGTAGTTCCAGCGCAGGCCTTCCGTCGTGGTGCCACAAGTCAGGTACAGTGAGTTTGCGCCGGAACCGTGGCAATTGCCGGCAGAGCAGCGCTGCCCGATCACCGGGTTTACCTTTTGAACGAAGGTATTGAAATCGGCGCTGGTCGGCGCGACGTTCGGATCGAATTCCGAATCGGTGCCAAGGGTGTTGGAGCAAGGAGTTTGCTCCAGCGCGCGCTCGCCCGGGGGCGCGTTGTTGATCGCGTGTCCGTTGGTGATCCAGGCGTCGAGCGAAGTGAACGCGGGGCTGGTGAGGTCGAGCAGTTGTCCGCCGCCGTGCGCGATGTCCGTCGTGACGAGCGTGGGCTCCGCGCTCTGCCAGGTGGTAACCGCAACCGGATAGGGTTTCGCCGCCTTGAGTAGGAGTGCCGGAAAGCCATATGGACCGTAGCGCAAGAACAGATCTTGACGCTTGCTGAGCGAATCGTAACTCGCAACGCTCAGATTACCGAGCGCGTTGCCGTGGTCGTCGGCAGCGACGTGACAGCCTGATTTGGTCGGACTGGCTGCACAAGATTGGAGCAGCGTCACACCAATCTTGCGATCGTAGTAGCTGGTCTGGACCGAGTCGTCATTCCGGTTGCAGGCGGAGATTGCCAGCAAGAAACCGAGAGCGAGCCACTGTACGACAAGCCCGCTGCTTCCGACGAGCCTCTGAAGCATATCGCGCGCACGCATGAGACGCTCAACTCTACTCGACGATCGTAAACAAAGCAGCTCGGCCAAGGCCGGGTGATTGCCGCGCAAAAGCCCAAGATCCAGATGTGCGCAACGGTGCGCGTGCTCTGAGCTCAGAGCCGGTAGCCGGCGACGCGCGCGGCGTCTCGCACGCCGGAGTCGCTATCGTTTTCGGCCGCGAGCACTGCATCCAGCGCTCGTGTATCGGCGATTTGGCCGAGCGCCCACACTGCCGCAGCGCGCACGCCCGCGTCAGGCTCGTTGTTCGCCGAGGTCAACGCGATCAAGCCCACCACTGCGTCGGCGATTTTCAGCGAACCGAGGGTTTGCGCAGCGCGTCTGCGTACCAGCGCCGAAGAATCACTGATCAAATCGACCACGCGATCGACGTTGCTGAACACGTTGATGTGCGTCACGCCGTTCAAAGCAGCCAAGCGGACCTGTTCGTCCTCGTCGGACAGCGCGACGGATAGTTCGGCGTTCGGTCCCTGGTTGTTCAAGCGGATCAGCGCGTTGGCTGCGGCCAGCCGAACCATCGGCGAGGCATCATTGAGCAGGGCGCGAGAGACCGGCGCGATGCCCGCGCCTTCCAAGAATTCTCCCAGAGCGTTCGCGGCGTAGGTGCGTGATAGCTCGCTCGCCTTGGGATTGCCGATGGTGTTGATGGTTTGCTCATAGGCCTCACCCTTGCCAAACACGCCGAAGATCCGGCGGCGCAGCCACCAAGCGCTGATCTCGCGCGATTTGGCATTGGAAGCGTAGAGCATCTTCGAGACGAACGGCACGCAATCCAAGCACTCCACGCGCTCACCGTGCTCGAGCATGGTCCAGTACTTGGTCGGCGCGAAGGTCGCTTCGCCATTGGCGATGCGCGGCGCGTTCTTTCTTTTTGTCGAAAGCAAGTCGAGGATACTGTCCGCAGTACTGTTTGCTTCGAGCGAACTGTCCTTCAGGTTGCGATACACGCTCGAGCGCCCCGGATGCGTGTAATCCGCATCGGCGGCGCTCGAGACCGCGGCCAGTGAAAGCACTGACAGTGCGACCGAAGCCGTAAGAAACCGACGAAATTTGCTAGTCATGGTTCGTTTCCTCGCAGCCTTGTCAGTACTTACCGCCGACCGGATCGCCATTGCCGAACGGTTTGAAATCGGAATTTTGACGTGCGTAGTACTGGCCGCCCATGTCGATGGTGCGGATCAGCTTAACCAGCTCGTCACGAGTCAGCCCAGCGAGCTTGGCGTGGTCGGTGCGCGTACCACCGGCGACGTCGGCGTCCGTGAAGGACTCGCCGAGCGGCCAGGCATATTTGGACGGCGTCTTGATCGAAGTCACGTTCAACTTCTCGATCAGCAAGCTGTTGCGCGCGTCGCTCGGGATGGCCCACTTCGGCGGCACCGTGCCGGTCACGCTGATCTTGCCCATTTCCATCGACATCGCTGCCGGATAGAACAACGACACGTACGAGGAGGGCCAAGACGCAACCTGGCGATCGTAGTAGACGGTGACTGGCGTGTCCGTCAGATCCATGCGCGCCACTTTGTAGTTGGTGCTGGTGCCCATGACCTCATTGGTCATCGTCACCGTATAGAACTCTTGCGGCTTGTCGCCGTTGGTAGTCCCGTTGTGGCACGACACGCACCTGGCATTGAGCAGCGCCTGGATCTCGTTCGGATTGTTGGCGTCGTTGGCGTACGCCCAGGGATATTCCGTGCGGCTGTCGACCGGCTTCATGAAGTTCTCCGGACCGCGACCTGCGGCGATGGTCAGAGAGCCCGCGCCAACGCTGGGCAAGTTCGCCTTGTTGCGGTCCTCGTGACAGCCACCACACACGCGACTTTCACCGGGCATGCCCTGAATCCAGGTGGTTTGGCTGCGGATCGACAAGTCGAATTCGTCGATCGGCTGCAAGTGAACGGGCACGTACGGCGGTAAATCCGCCAGCCAGGAACCGTCCGATTCGACCTTGGCTTCACCCAAGATCGCCGCGCCTTCAGCCATGGTCAAACCAAACATGGTGTGGTTCGGTGAACCCTCCGTGGAGAAGCCCTCGATGATGCGCACGCGATGGGCCTGCGCGAGCGCCTCTTCCGTCGGCGTGCTCCTGGTAAACTGCGCGCCAGACACGGCGTCACCGTGACGCAGCGAAAGCGAGGTCTCGCGAACGTTGATCGAACCAAACGTCGTGGGCGTGGACGAGTCTGCGATGTTTTGGCGAGATGGGATGATGGCCGGCTCGGGGCGCACGGTGATCGCGTGCGCGTACAGCTCCCAGACGTGCTCGTCGTTGACGATCAAATGATTTGGATTCTTCGAGCTCTGATCGAACCAGTACACGCCGTAGTCGGGCGGGCTGAGCGACAGCTCATTCGACTCATCCACATTGCCAACTGCCCAAGACACGAGCACGCGGCCATCCGGCAACGTGGACGGTGAACGGTAACGACCGTCCGGCGACGGTTCGTCGCCGCGTGGGACCGCCGGCGTGAGGATGCTGTACGCTTCTTCTTGGCTCTTTTCTTCGTCGAATTGACTGTGAGCCAGCGGATCCGAGGAGCGCGCGTCGAGCTTGACCAATGCGCCCGCTTGAATGGTATTTTCGCGATTGGTCACGATGCCGTAAAACACGTTCGGGGTGTTGCTCTCGGTCACCTGCACCATCGAGTTACCCGGCTTGCCATGCTGACCGCTCAGCGCGACCATTTGCGTGCAGTCCGGGTTCATCGCGAACACCTTCACGTCGTTGACGTTTTCGAGGTGCTCCCAGCGGGAGAAGCCGACGCGTCCGTCGTGCATCGGGAACAGCGTGATGATGTGGGAAAGATTCTGCGAGCACAGCTTGCGATCGGCGTCCCCTCCGGTGGTCGTGATCGTCGCCAGCTGGGTCACTGCGCGCGCGTGGTTGTACTCATCCGCGCGGGTGCCCATTTCCGTGTAGGATTGATTGGTCGTAAACACGATGCGACCGCCGGGCGAGAAGATCGCTTGCTGATCGTCGTACGGACCGAAGGTGAGCTGGGTAACGGCGAACTTGCCGTCCGCGCCGCGATCGACGCCCGCGGTGAACACGTGGTAATTGTCTTGCGCGTCCTTCTTCATCGTGAAAAGGACCTTGGTGCCGTCGAAGCTCACGTCCACGCTGGACACGTCAGCGGTCGGATAATCTTCGATGATGTTCGCTTTCTGATCCGTCTTGAGGTCGTAGACTTCCAGCTTGCCACCGGGCATGTAGCGGCCGTAGTCCATCACTTGGCCCATGCCGCCGGCGACATCGATGCTCACGGTGCCGTCCGCAGCGACCGAAGTGTGCTGGCGGACCGCGTACACGATGCGCGACACGTTGCCCGCCCCGTCGTCGTCCGTGCTCTTGGTCGAGCAGCCGGGCAGCAGTGCCAGCCCTGCAAGCAGGGACAATGCGCCGGCGGTACGAAAACGGGAAAGGTGTCGGGACATTCTCAAAACTCCTGAAGTGAAACGCGGATGCGCGAGCCGACCGCATCGCTGGCCAATAGAGCAGGAACTAGGCCAACGATAAATATGAATGATTTCATATAGCTAATCCCTTGAGGCGTAGGCATCGACCCCCGTTGAGGGCAGCCCCTGTGCGGCCGCGGGCCCCCAGCCCACACGCCCTGATAAGGTCGCTGCTCCCGCTGTCGAGAACGCTCCGACGCATGGAATCTGGCCTCATCGTCAGCTAGAGGACTTCGGCAACCATGACTCTTCAGTTCAACGAACAAGGCTTGATCCCCGCCCTGGCCCAGGACCGCTTCGACGGGCAGGTCCGCATGCTGGCCTGGATGAACCGCGAGGCCCTCGAGCGTACGCTAGAGACTGGCCTTGCCACGTTCTTCAGCCGTTCACGCGGCAAATTGTGGGTCAAAGGCGAAGGCAGCGGGAACGTGCTCCGGGTACATTCGGTGACGGCGGATTGCGACGCGGACACCTTGCTCTTGCTGGTCGAGCCGGCCGGCCCGTCCTGTCACACGGGTCGACCAAGCTGCTTCTTCAAGCGGGTGGAGACGGACGGCAGCCTTTCCGATCAGCCGTTCGAGGTCGCGCCGTTCATCTCCGAGCTCGAGCGAACGATCCGCGATCGACAGGCGAGCAGCGCCGAGAAGAGTTACACGAAGAGCCTTTTTGACGGGGGCATCGTCAAGATCAACGCCAAGATCAGCGAGGAAGCCGCGGAATTGGTGGCGGCGTTGAGCGCCGAGAGTGACGAACGCGTGCTCAGCGAGGCATCCGACTTGCTGTTCCACCTGCTGGTGGGCCTGCGTGCGCGCGGGCTCGACTTCCAGCAAGTGCTGGCGACACTCGCGGGTCGCACGAAGCAGAGCGGGCACCAAGAGAAACTGAGCCGAAATAACGCTTAGTACTACTTGATCCGTTCTTTAGCAGGAGCAGATCACACCCCTTGGGTGTCACGAAGCGTGTCGATCGGCGCGGGCGGGCACAAGTCAACGAGAGAACCGGCGAAACCGGGCGCCTGCCGCCTCCACCACCGGAAGGGACGCGGGACGGCTGGGTTGCCTGACAGCCAAAACTCAGCAGCTGCCGCCGCCGCTCGAGCTCGGGACGAAAGTGACCAAGTAGTGTTAGGGCCGGTCTAGAACCTCGGACCGAGCCCGCCGAAGAGGCGCGAGCAGACCAAGGCGCGGCGACGAGGCGCGCCTGTAAGGTACTACGGTGAGGGGCCGCAACGCAGGGCTGCGAAGCGGATCTGAAGGCGGGCGACGGGAGAGGTTTAGGACCGGCTCTTGGGGCGCCTGAATGGGCGAGTCGGTCCCCCTCGCCGCCAATCCTCCCGGCTGGCGTCGTTGCGGTTCAGTTGCGTACCCTCGCTCTGCCTCGCCAGCCGGGTGCCTCGACTGCGATCATCGACCGGACCGAGCCATTCGCGGGTCCTTAGCGAAGTGAGTCTGGGCCGGGCCCTCTTCTTGCGCGCTGAACGTCCGTAGTCGGATGTAGGTGGAAACCAATCGTCGCGCAGAGCGTCGGAGATGCGGGGGCAGTTGGCCTCGGCGGGTTTGACCCTCTGAGGAGCGCTCGTTATCGTGCCTTTCTCGTTCCGCTGCTCATCGGGGGTTCTGCCCTTCGGGGATCGCGGAGCGCGTGACCCCCGTCCCCGAAAACGAAGTTTCGATTTCGCAGCAAGCCTTCCCCACCGATTGATCGCGATGCCCATCAAGATTCTGGTTTTCGAGAGTGACGCCACCTTTGCTGAGCAGCTCAAGAGCGGTTTTGCGGCGCTCGGCTGTCAGACCACGGTGGTGGACGACGCCAACCTCGGTCTACAGGCTGCCTCTCGCGAAAGGCCGGACCTGATCCTGCTCGCGATCGAGCTGCCGCGCATGAACGGCTTCTCGGTGTGCAACAAGTTGAAGCGTGACGCCGCGTTGAAGGAGGTGCCGCTGATCATCATGAGCTCGGACTCCACGGAGGAGACGTTCGAGCAGCATCGCCGGCTACGCACGCGGGCGGAAGATTACTTGCACAAGCCGATCGGCTTCGAGGCCCTCTTGGCGCGGATCCAGCCGTTCGTCGCGATTGCCGAGCAGGAGCAGGCGCACGCCGCGGGCTCCGAAGCCGCGATCGTGCTCGATGACGACATCGAGATCGAAGAAGCGGAAGTGGTCGATGAGCCGCCCAACCTGGAGACCTCGGTCCGCGAAAGCTTGGGCGACCAAGAGATGAGTGATTTCGCAGAACGGGCGTTTGGAGCGCTGGAGACGTCGCCGCCTAGAGCGCTCCCGGCAGACGCAGAGCCGGAGATTGCAGAGCCCGAGATCGCAGAGCCCGAGATCGCGGAGCCCGAGATTGCAGAGCCCGAGATCGCCGAGCCCGAGATCGCGGAGCCCGAGACCGAAGAGACCGAGGTGACCGAGGCCGAGGTCACGGACGTCGAAATCGTTGCGCCGTCAATCGCTCCGCAGGCGCGCGACGAGCCGGAACTGGAAGAACCCGTGCTCGGCGAGCTGGAAATCGCCGCGGCGAGCGTGGCGCCGGCAGAGGGCACCGAGATTGAAGTCGAAGCGGCAGAAGTCGCAGCGCAATCCGTCGCGCCCGTAGATCTGGGGGCGCAAGCGATACCGCAGCCCCTTTCGACGTCACGTCCGCCGCTGCCTCCGGCGCGCATTCCGTCACTGCGACCGTCATCCACTCCGCGCGCAGCCGAGATGGGAGACACCAGCAAGTATCGCGAGGAGATCGAACGTCAGCGAGCCCGCATCAAGGAGCTCGAAGATTTGGTGCGCAGCGCCGACGCCAAGAGCGCTGACCTGGAGGACGCACTCAAACGGGGCGGCGCCAAGGACAGTGAAGTTCAACGTTTGCAGCGTGAGCTCGATGAAGCCAAGGCGCGATCCGCCTCGAGCATGCCGAGCAAGGGCGCCGGCACCGCGCGCGAATTCCTGGATCTGCGCGAGCAGCTGAACAAAAAGGACAAAGAGATCCTCGAGAGCCGCGATCAGCTTTCGCACAAAGACAAGGAGCTGATTGGGCTACGCGACGGTGCGATTGCACTCGAGCGCGACAAGGCCGACCTCAACGATCGTATCAATGAGCTCGAAAAGCAGGCGATCGAGCTGCAGAAGGCGGCGGACGCCGCCAAGAGCGACAAAGAACAAGCCAGCAAGCGAGCGGACGATTTCAAGCGCAAGGCGGAGAAGACCAGGACCGAGCTCGACGCCAAGGCCGCAGAGCTGTTCGAGGCCAGAAACAGCCACGAAGCCACGCTCGCCGACTACGACGCGCGAGCCGCGAATGCCTCGGCCGACCACGAAGCGCAGCTCGCGCAGGCAGACGTCGCCCAAGCGGCAGCCGTGGCCGCAGCAGAAGCGGCGGGCCGGGAGCTCGCCGAACGTGCGGCGGAGCACGCGCGCCGCGAAGCGGAAGCCATTCACGAGCAAGCTCTCGTCGCTGCACGTGCGGCCGCGGCAACCACGCAACGAGAGGCAATCGCCGCGCGCGAAGCCGAGCTCAAGCGCGAGCTCGACAACAAGCTCGCCGCCTTGCACCGCGCCAACGAAGACGCGATGAACCGGCTGCGCGCCGAGCACACGCAAGACATGGCCGACGCCGAAGCGGCAGCCAAGCAGTTCCTCGCCGATCGCGAACAAGAGCTCGGCGGGCATCACGAACGCGCGGTCGCCGCGCTCCGGCTGGAGCAAGAAAGCACGGTCACCGCGCTCCGGCTGGAGCAAGAAAGCACGCTCGCGGCGCTCAGCTCCGAACATGGCACGCTGGTCGGCTCGTTGACGTCGGAGCACGACCGCGCACTTTCGACACTCACCGACCAACACGCGAGCGCGCTCACGGCATTGCGCGCGGAGAAGGAGCAGATCGAAGCCGCACGCGATGCGAAGGTGGCATCGCTCGAAGCCGAGCTCGATGCTCGCACCGAAGAGCTTGCCACGGCGCACGACGCGATCACCGCCAAAGACCGGACCATCGGCGATCTGGAAGCCAACTCGGTCGCGACCGGCGAAGAGCTGAGTGCGGCGCGAGCAAGCCTTCTGAGTGAAGCTGCCTCGGTTCAGAGCCTGGAAAGTCAACTGTACAGCGCCAACGCCGAGCTGAACACCGCCCGAACCAAGCTCGTCGACTACGAATCCAAGCTGGCCCGCAGCGAAGCCGCGTTGGCTGCGGCGAGCGACGACCTGCGAACCGCTCAGAACGCACTCGGCACCGAACGAGCTCGCGTCAGCCGAGCGCAAACCAAGTGGGCCGAAGATCGTAGCTCGCTCGAGCGCGCGAAGGATGCCCTGGCGGCGGCACTGGCCCAGATCGAAGAAGCCGAGAGTCGCTCTCTCGATTGAGCCGATCGAGCAAGGCTTTCGCATGAACCAGCGCCGAGCGGGTCGCTATACCGCTTGGGGGCTGACCTGGCTCGCGTATGCCAGCTACTACCTCGGGCGCAAGGGCTTCAGCGTCGTCAAATCGACGCTGCGCCATTCGCTCGGAATCAGCGAGCATGCTCTCGGCCTGATTGATACCTTCTACTTGGCCGCGTATGCGCTCGGGTTGTTCTTCAGCGGCTACGTGGGCGACCGCGTGGGCGCGCGGCGTTTGATCGTTTGGGGCCTGGCCGTTTCCGCGCTGTGCTGCGCCGCGTTCGGCGCGCTGAACGCGGCACTCTGGTTCGGGGCGCTGTTCTTCATCAATGGCTTGGCGCAATCGACGGGCTGGCCAGGAACGACGCGGGCGATGGCCGAGTGGACCACGCCGCGGGACCGCGGCACGGTGATGGCTTTCTGGTGCACTTGCTATCAAGTCGGCAGCATCGTCGCCAGCGACTTTGCTGCGTATCTGCTGCACGAGAGAGGCTGGCGCGCCGCGTTCTTCGGGCCAGCGCTGGGCATGTTGGGCGTGGCACTGCTCGTTTTCTGCTTTCTGAAGCGCGGCGATCAGGCAGCAATTCCCGGCGCGCCCGCGCAAACCAGGATCGCTGACGAGCTTCGAAAAACGGCTCAACGTGCTGCACTCCAGAACCCCGTGTTGTGGGCATTCGGGGCGAGCTACTTTTTCATCAAGTACGTGCGCTACGCATTGCTCTTTTGGCTGCCGTATTACCTGCACGGCACGCTGGGCTACGCGGTAGACAGAGCGGCCTACGTCTCGAATGCCTTCGAGGCCGGAGGTATCGTGGGGGTGATCGCAATCGGCATGCTCTCCGATCGCGTGCGTCGCTGGTCACGCGCAGCGCTGTCGATGCTGAGCTTGTTCGGCTTGGCGCTCGCACTACTGCTGTGCGCCGCATTGCCGCAGCACGACGTCTGGCTCACCGTGGGCGCGCTGGCACTGGTCGGTGCGTTGCTCTTCGGGCCCGACTCGCTGCTCTCGGGCGCCGCCGCCCAGGACGTGGGCGGGCTTGCGGCCGCTGCCACCGCAACCGGCCTGGTCAACGGCGTCGGCTCGCTGGGCGGCATGTTGGAGGGCCTGAGTTTGCCGACGATCAGCGGCTATTTCGGCTGGCAGGCGATGTTTCCGCTGCTCTCCGGCTTGGCGCTCTGCGCGGCGCTGGCGTTGATTCCAGCG
>Ga0247783_1000502_pt1 | contig 12238 bp, 4 predicted proteins | sample UWRJL064202C5_FD_179911 | JGI IMG/M metagenome (GOLD analysis project Ga0247783, IMG submission 179911) | Plant litter microbial communities from Arlington Agricultural Research Station in Wisconsin, United States - UWRJ-L064-202C-5 | ecosystem: Environmental > Terrestrial > Plant litter >...
CACCTGATGCAGGAGCTCGACCTTGCGCGGGGCTTCCTCCGCCTGCGCGACCTGCACTTCGTGCACGCCGATCAACTTCTGATAGTCACCCTGCCCGCGGTACAGCGGCTCCAGGATTTCGGCGATCGCAAGCGAGTGCGCGCTGTCCGCCGAAAGCCGTTCCAATGCACCGAGCGCGGCCTGGTTGGTCGGATCGCGCTCGAGCACCTGGCGGTAGCCCTCGATGGCGGCTTCCGGTTGGCCCATTTGACGTTCGCGGAGCGCGGCCAAGCGCAGCATCAAGTCGCGCTGTGCATCGTCCGTCTCGGCCAGACCCAGTTGGGTCTCCAGGTTATCGGCCAGCTCGTTCCACAGCCCTCGGCGGGTGAACAAGCCGTCGAGCGCGTTGAGCGCGACCTGGCTGGTCGGATCGAGCGCGAGCACCTCGCGGTAGGCGGCAATGGCTTCGTCCGGCTTGCCCAGCTTCTCTTCGTAGACTTGGGCCATCTGTGAGTAGATGGCTTCGCCCTCGGAGCCGTCTTGCGCCAGATCGATGCGCCGACGAAATACGCTGATCAGCTCTTCCCAATGGCCCGTGCCACGGTAGAGAGCGTCCATTGCCTGCAGCGCTTCGGCGTCCGCAGGATCGAGCTTGAGCACCTTCTCGTAGCTGGCAGCGGCCTCTGGCACCTTGCCCAGCCGCTCTTCGATCACGGCCAGACGCATCCAATACTGACGAGCCAACGCGGGTTCATCGAGCGAACCGGCGACATCGTTGTAGATGCCGCGTAGCTTGTCCCAAGCGCCGGCTTGCCCGGCCAAGTGCTCCAGCTCGAGCAGGGTCTCGCCCTGCGCTGGATCTTCCTTGAGCGCGCGGGCCTGCGCGTCCAGCGCGCGGTCCAGAGAGCCGAGTTGATTGGCCGAGGTGGCGGCGATCTTGCGGAGCAAGAACACGCGTCGTTCCACCTCTGGCTCGCTGCTCGCCAAGATCGAAAGGGCGCCGATCAGCTTCTCCCAATCGCCGCGTGTCTCGTAGATCGTCTCTAGGATCGCGGCCGCTTCAGCGCTCAGCGATTCGCTCTTGAGCATGCCCTCGAGGGCCAGGCGTGCGCCCTCGTGGTCGGCGTCAATCAGCAGAATTTCGCGATAGTTTGCCAGCGCTCCGGCTTCGTCGCCCAAGTATTCGAGCTCGGTCTCGGCGAGTCGGAACTTCAGATCGACGAGTACGTGCTCGTTGCCCTCTAGCTCGATTCGGCGCCGCAGCACCTCGGCGTACGGTTCCCAGCTCTTGGTCTTCTGATACAGCGCATCGAGCGCCGCCAACGTCGCGGCGTCCGCCGGATCGTCTTCGAGTACGGCTTGGTAGGTCTCGATCGCAGCCTTGGGATCGCCGATCTGCACCTCGTACAGCTTGGCAATCTCGTACAAGATGCGTTTGCGCTCTTCCGGCTGATCGGCGAGCTCCCGCTTCTTCTCGTACACGTCCAGCAAATCTCGCCAACGCTGCGTCTGGCGATACAAGCTCTCCAAAGCCCCGAGCGCGACCTGGTTGTCCGGATCGCTCTCGTACACGGCGCGGTACTCGGAGAGCGCGTCGTCGACGCGCTTGGTCTCTTCCACGTACACGCGGCCCAAACGCAAGCGCAGCGCATTGGCCGTGGCCGTGTCACGCTGTTCATCCGCCGTCAGCACGGCAGTGCTGTAGGCGGCAATGACGTCGTCCCAGCGGGCGGTGACTTGAGCCACGCGCTCCATGTCCGCCTGGCTCCGCGCATCGGCGGGCGCAACTTTGAACGCCGCCAAATAGCGCTCGAACGCCTTGGCTTTGTCGTTGATGCGCGACTCGTAGAGCCCTGCGACCTCGCGCAAGAGCCCGAGGCTGTCTTGCGCATCTTGCACGTGCCCGAGCTTGACTTCGATCGCGGTCGCCAACCCCTTGGGGTTATTGGCGGTGGTGTAGATCGGGATCAGCCGCTCGGCCGCGGCGAGATTGTTCTCTTCGAAGCTGAGCACCTTCTCGTAGGCCTTCGCCGCGCGGTCTGGCTTGCCCTTTTGGGTCATCCAGAGCTCGGCGATCTTCATCAACATGCCGATGCGCTGCGGCGTATCGGTCGCGCGGGCTTCGTTGCTCTCCAGCACGCGGATGAACTCGTCCCACTTGCCGGTGTCGGCATAGAAGACTTCGAGGTCGTCCCAGCGCCCGAGCGTGACGTAGCGCTTCTTGAGCTGCTCCTGCGCGCGACGGTCGTCGGGCTGCAGCGTCAGCAACGCGCGGTAGGCGTCCACTGCTCGCTCTTCGTCCTTCAGGCGATCACCGGCGACCTGCCCGAGCTTGTTCAAGAGCTCGATTTTGGCGGCCGTGTCGTAGGTGAGCTCGGCCAGGCGTCCCAAGACGTCTGCCAGCTTCTCGTAGTCACGTGAGCGCTCGTACAGCTGCGACAGCGCATTCAATGCGTCCGCGTCGTCCGGATCGTTGTCCAGCACGATCGCCCAGAGATCGATGCAAATTTCGGGCTTTTTGACCTTGTCGGTCGCGAGCAAGGCGATCTGCTTGTACTTGGCCGCGCGCTCCGCGCCACTGGCGAGCGAGCTCGCCTCGCGCATGCTGAGCTGAATCAGCTTCTCCCAATCGCGGCGCTTCTCGTACATCTCCCGCAGGTAACCGATGGCTGCGGGCTGATTCGGATCGACCTCGAGCACCTTCTCGTAGGCGCGCACGGCTTCCGCCTGGTTGGCGAACTTGGTCACGTACAGATCTGCGGCCTTGGCGTAGAGGTCTGCCTTTTCTTCCGGGTCCGAGACGGCATCGCCCAAGGCGACGAGCGTCTTCACGTACTCGTTGAAACGCTTGGCCGCTTCTTGCTGGGCGAGCTTCTCGCGCAGCGAGGCGATCAACGCAACGTCGGTGGCAGGCGCGGCGGGGACAGCGACAGCGGCAGCAGAGACGGGAGCGGGAGCGATCGAAGCAGCGGCAGCAGCAGCAACTTCGGGCGCGGCGGGCGTCACGGCGGTCGACACCGGGGCAGGCTCGGACACCGGGGCAGGCTCGGACACCGGGGCAGGCTCGACGGCAAGCGCGGCAGCACTGACCGCTGCGGGCTCGGCCGCGCGCGCGGATGGAGCTCCAGCGATCTGTTCACCGATCTGGGCCTCGAACGCCTTCAACGCGGGGTGGGCAGGCTCGACGCGGCTCAGCCGCTCGAAGAACTTCCGCGCACGGATCAGATCCCCGCGCTCTTTCCAGGCCATGAGCCCACCGGTCGCGAGCAAATAGTTCGCCGAGGCCGACGCGCCTGCGCGGTCCGACAGCTCGTCCGCGAGGCGGATCACGCGGTCCCAATCCGTGCCACGGACGCCGATGGCGTCTTTCAAGAACGTAAAGGCAGGCTCGCGACTCGGGTCGAGGCGCAGCGCCTCTTCCAAGAATTGGCTACCGACCTCCAAGTTCTGGTGCCGAAGCGCCCAGCGCGCGCCGAAGCGAAACGCCGCGTCCGCCTTGGCGACCGGGCCTTCGATTTGCTTCAGTGACTCGCGCTGCGTCTCGAGGATTGTCTCGGTGCGCTGCGCGTCGACGAGCAGCCCTTCGTACAGCGCCGCTGCGCTGGCGCTGCTCGGATCGACCGAGTACGCCTGGGCCAGAATGCCTTCGTATTCGCTCGGCGCGAAACGACGAGCGATGCGCGCTGCGCGCAGGAAAATCTCCGAGCTTCCGACCGGGGTCGCTGCGGCGTGAGCTTCACGCAGCAAGGTGGCGATGCGCTCCTGCCATTCTGCCGCGCCGACCTGCGCGTCGAGCAAGCGCTCGCCGATGTCTCCCGGCTTTCCTTCGGAGTTCTGCAGCGCCTTCGCGTAGGCCTCTGCCGCACGCTCGTACTCGCCCACGTCGCACAGCACATCGCCGAGCTCGCGGAACAGAGCGCGCTTCACGCGCGCATCAGGGGCGCTCTTCAGCTGCAGCTCGAGCAGCTTCTGCACCATGTTGAGCTTGCCCAGCTCCCAGTAGATCGCGCGCGCTTCACTCAGCGCGTCGAACAACGCCGGGTTGAGCTTGTACGCGTCTTGAAAGTGTTTCAGCGCTCGCACACCCTGCAAGAACTGGGTGTGCAGCACGCGGCCGAGCCGCAGATGAATGTCCGCCTTCAGCGTCGCGTCCTGGGTAGACCCCAGGCCCTGCTCCAATGCTTCGACGATGCCATGCCAGTCGTGGTGGCTCTCAAGCTGTTTCAGACGCTGCTCTAGATCCATGCTCCCTCGGGCAAGCTACTTAGCGCTGAGGCCCGCGCGGCGATGACGCCAGAGCGAGCCTCTGATAGTGGACGCAAACGCGGGGCGCGCAGGTAGCGCACGCCCCGCTCCAGTACGGCCGCACGACGGCGGCAAAACGAGATATTCGGCAGAAAAAGTGTCGACCAAGGCCTTCGCTGCACCTACCCAGCCGCTTTGAGGCGGGCACTCAACGGGCGTGCAGCGATCGGCCTTTACGACACGAAACAAAATCAGGATCCCAGCTTCTGAATCAACGACGACGTCTCTTCACACTCGTCCTTGAATTTCATCGCCTGCGCGCCTTTGCAAACGCGCTTGGTGAAGGCGTTCAGCAGGCGAAGCGCCTTCTCCTTTTGCGGAGGCTCCTGAGTTCCGTACGTGCTGCCGAGCATGTACGAAAATTCGGGATGGGCGTCGCCAGCATACGGCTCTGCTTTTTCGATCGCGGCGACCTGTCCGGCCTTGTCGCCCTTGGCGAGCGATGCCGTGGATTGCAGGATGTACAGATTATAGATCTTCCCCTTGTTCTTCTCGATCGGCGGAATCAGCTTCAGCCCTTCGCTGATGACCTGATCCGCTTCTTTGTAGAACTTGAGGTTGATGTACAAGCTGGCTAGGTCTGCGTAGAAATAGCCCTTGCTCGGATCGTGATCGATGGCCTTGGAGTAGTTGTCCAAGGCGTTCTGCTCGTCGTCCGTCCAGAGGTAAGTCTCGCCGAGCTCGTTGTAGCAATCAGCCGAGTTGGCGTCCTTCTCGATGCACTTCTTCAGCGGCTCTTGCGCCTGCTTGTATTGATCGAGATTGCCGCCGCGCGCTTGCATGATCAGCGCGTGCCCGCGTGCACCCCAGTAGGTCGCAAAATCAGGAGCAACCTGGACGGCGCGCGAGAGCGTCGACGCCATCTTGTCCCAATCCTCTTTCTTCTCGTAAGCGTTCGCGAGCTTCCAGAGAATACGGTGGTTGGTCGGATCGAGGCTGATCGCCTGCTCGTATTTTTGGATCGCGCCTTCGACGTTGATCTTGACCGATTGATCGCCCTCGTTGGCAAGATTGATGGCCTCGATCTTGTCGCGGCTGCAGCCAGAGACCGAGCCCAGCAGGCCCACCGCAATCAAACAAATCGTAGAAGACTTCAGGAGTTTCATCGCAAGCTTTCCCTCTTTCCAGTCAGTACGCATAGGGAGACTCACCAGCAGAATCGAAATTTCGCAGGCGGGGCCACTGCTAGCAGCCAAGGCTGATTCGAACGCGACGCGAAACGAAGCACTTTGGTATCCCTCGACCTTTCTACGCACATCGCAGTCGGGTCAAAGAGGCTTGCAGCATAGGCGGACGCGGCCCATGGAGTAAAGGCGCTTCGCACGTCTGTCGCGCTCTCGTTTGCGGCGCCAGCCCCAAACGCTTCCCGCTAATTCGGGGCTTTTCGCGCGGGCGACGCGACCCGTCTCGCTTGCTCTCGCTTGCTGCTGCTGCTCGCTGCTCTCGCGCGCGTTCGAATAGCGCGCGAGAGCACGCCGCGCTTCGCTCCAAGCTCTGCGGTCATCGCCGCGCTGAAACTACAAGCCCCGACATCGCCAGCTCAGTCGCGGGGGGGTGCGTGAACACGCAGCAGCACACACGCACTCCGTGAGTGCGCTGAAACCAGAGGCCCGCGCAATCGGCCACAAACGCAGAAACGCGCGGCAAGTTCGACCTGCCGCGCGCCTCTTACGCAACACCCGAACCGAAGCCGGATGCTGCGCTCGCTTTCCCCGGCTTCAGCCCGGAGAGAGCATGATGGGGTAAACCACCGTGACGATGCCGCCTTCGGGCTGCGGGAAGCTCAACCCGTAGAAGGCCGACACCACGCAGCTCACCACGCCGCTGTCCGGAAGATCCGAACCGCCGTTGGAAGCGTTGGAAACTGCGCCGTCGCGGCCGATTACGAAACGCGCCGAAACGCGACCTTCGAGATTCGGGTTACGACCGAGGCCCTGCTCGTAACACATACGGAAGCGACCGTAGTTCTGGCGAACGATGCGCTGGATCACTTCCGGGGGCAAACGACCGCTGACGGTCGTGGCACCCATGCGCACTTTGGGAGCCTTGGTCTGATGCGAACCGCCGAGGCGGCCGTGACCAGCACCGAAGCCCTGACCGGTGCCGGTACCGGCTCCGTGGCCCAAGGTGCCGATGTTGCCCAAGCCGATGCCTTCACCGCGACCGCCACCGCCCTCGCCGATACCGGAGAGACCGAGGCCGCCCGCGCCGAACGCGTCGCCGATTTCATCGCCCCACATGTTACCGCGGGCGCTCACGTCATCCGCGCCGCTCGAGGTGTCACGGCCCCAGGGAGCCGTCGGGGCGTTCGGGTCACCGGCCGCGCCCGTGTTGAGCAAGCCGATCATGCCGAATTCCGCCGCCTCACGCAGAGCTGCTTGGCGAGCGATGTGCGGATCCGGATTGTCCTTCGGGCCCTGCACGGCGTAGCGCTTATTGACGGCTTTGGTCGTGGGGTTACCCATCGAACCTTCTTCGCCCTTGGCGCGGGTACCGGTGCCACCCTCTTTGTTGTCCGAGTTATCCTGGACGACTTCGGCTTCTTTTTCTTCCTGTTCGCGCTCTGCAGCGGACTTCAGGTACTGCTGCATCAAGTACAGCGGGTCCTTGTCGAGCTCCTCGTCATCCGTCAGACCCATGGGCGGGACGAAGAACGCCATTGCTGCAACCAGGCCACCGACCGCTGCCAGCGACAGACCGAAGTACATCGCCACGTTCCAGTCGAAGCCGACGGCGACGCCGTGCTTGATCGGCTTGCCGGCATTGACCGCAGCCACCTGGAACACGAAGTCACCGACCTCGACTCGGGCCTTGCCACCGCTCGGCAAGTTCAGCTGATGGCCACCGCTGACCTCGGCCGTCGGTTGCGCACGTTGGCGCGCTTCATCCATCGACATGCGTGGCATGCCCGGCAACTCCACCGTGCCGCGGGCTTGAGGCGGAATGACCACCGCAACCGAGGCGCGATCGCCGATCACTACTGGCAGGCGCGTGGTGCCCAGCTTCTCGCTCGGGATGAAGAAGTCACAGGCAAAATTCTTACCCTGCTCTTCACCAACGTAGAAATTGCGCGGCGGTGTCAGATGCGACACGTGAAGCACGTTCGAACCCCAGAGCACCATGACCTCGACCGATTGGAGATGCGGGATCTCCACTTCGTCCGAGCTCACGTCGGGGCCGCTCTTGATCATCGTGTAGGTGTAGGTGCCCGGCGCGGCGTCGTCCGCCACGTGCAGGGCGTGAGCGCGCGCGGTGGCGGCAGCCCCTGCCGCGAACGGATTGGACGAGCGCACCTCGAACGGATTGCTCGCAGCGGCGAACGGGCTCGGCGCAGCAGCGAACGGATTCGGCGCGGGTGCACCGTAACCAGGCGGCGGCGCAGCGACCGCTTCGGCGCCCGCGGCGTCTGCGCTCTCGAGCACGATGTACGTCTGCCCGACCTGGATTTGGTCGCCGACGTGCAGCTTGCACTTGTTGACCCGCGCGCCATTGACCATGGTCCCGGGTTCGTTCCCGAGATCAATCAACGTGATGTCTTCGGGACCGGCGACCTCGATGACAGCGTGCATCCGCGAGGCCATCTCGTCGTCGACGCGAAGATGGCTCTTCGGGTCCTTACCGACTTTTACGATGTCCTGCGTCACGGTTTCCCGGCGCTGGAGAGCATCACCCTGGTAGAGCGCAAACGTCAGTACAGCTTTTGCCATGCCTAGTATTTCCTGATTGCCAGGGCCGCTACGCCCCATAGAGCCGTGTCTCGAGAAGCCCGGCACGCGCCACACGCGGCGGATGCAGGGCTTTCACGATCAAATATTTTCGACAGACTTGAGCATCTCCGGCACGAACGTGGTTCGGGGCCGGATCAGCGTGGTGCGCGCAGCGCGGGGACGGACCTTGATGGTTGCGTCGTTCGGTCCGAAGCCACCGGCGTTCAGCGGATCATCCGAGAACTCGTAACCGTAGCCATCGGGCTTATCGCCCTTTGCGTCCTGGGCCAGGGCCGCGGAAGACAGAGCAAACGCAGCAACTCCGATTGAAATCGCGACGATTCTTGTGCGCTTGGATGCCATTTCAGTCTCCTCGGAATGATCTCGTGTTATTACAGCCAGATTGTAACTTCTGAGTCTTCAATGCGTCAACGGCAAAAGAAGAGGCGGCGTCCTTTGCATCGGACACCGCCTGCTTCGCAAGGTTCCAAAAAAAGAACCGGCTGCGTCACTTCTTCTTCGGAGCGCCCTTGGCGTCAGCCGGCGGAGCACCCTTGGCGTCAGCTGGCGGAGCGCCCTTGGCGTCGGCAGGCGGAGCACCCTTGCCATCAGCAGGCGGAGCACCCTTGCCGTCAGCAGGCGGGGCCGCGCCATCGGCCGGCGGAGGCGGGGGCGGAGGCGGTTGATTGGCCGCATCCTTGGCCGCCTGCTCACCCTCTTGGATGAACTTGACGGTATCGGAAATGTCCGTGCTGCGATCCTTCGAGCGCTTCACGGCTGCGGCAAAACCAGCGTCCGAACCAGCCTTGTCGATGAACTGACGGTACTGCTCGGCAGCCTTCTGCAACGTCGGCACGGGATTGCCACGCTTGGCGCGGAATTCCTGGGTCAGAATTGCCTCGTTGTAATAGGTCTCGGCGCGGTCCGGCGCGATCTTCTTGGCTTCGTCCAAGTGCGACTGCGCTTCGGCGACCAGCTTGTCGAAGTTCGAGTCGTTGATCTGGCCACGCAGCGCGAGTGCCAAACCGAGCTGGGCCTCGTAGTCCTTGGGGTGCAGCTTCAGCGCGTCGCGATAGGCCTTTTCTGCTTCCTCGTAACCGCGGAAGGAGAGGTTCACCGCGGCGTAGTTCATTTGCGCTTCGTAGAACGTGGGGTCGAGCTGGCGCGCCTTGCCGAAGCTCTTCACTGCGCCGTTGAAGTTCTTCAGCTGAACTTGGATGAGCCCGGTGGTGTTCGAGATCGGCGCGTAGTTCGGGTTCTTCTTCTGCGCCTGGGCGGCCACGAGCGCCGCCAAGTCGAGCTGCTGGGAGTCGACGCTGGCCTTGGTAGCGCCCGAGACTTCCATCCCTCGCCGCCCGCGCTTGCCAGTCTTGTCGAGCTGGCCTGCTTTGGCTTTGGCTTGGGTCAGGTAGTAGACCGAGAGCTGATTGAAGGCCGGCATGTAGCCGTCATCGATGGCCAGAGCACGCTGCAAGTTGCGTTGAGCGCGCTCGAGATCGTTCTTGCCGTCGCTGTCCGCCTGGTCGTTGCCGCGCTCCATTTGCAGGGCCGCGAGGCTGACCAACGCTTCCACGTTCTGGAACTTCGCGTCGTGAATGATTTGGTCGAGCTTCGAGATCGTGCCGTCCAAGTCGTTCGACTTGGCGTAGTCGTAGAGCGCGATCTGGGCGCGCGCTCGGTGGAACGAAGGGTCGCTCTTGACGACGGCCTCGAACTCCGCGCGCGCCTCGGCGTCCTTGCCGCAGCGCTGGTAGGCCAAGCCAGAGTTGTACTGTGCCTCTGGGAAGGGACGACCAGTATCCGACTTCTGTGCATCCGCCGCTGCGTTGAAGGATTTGGCGATCGCCGAACAACCGGCGTCGTCCCAATCTTGCTTCTTGTCGTGTGCCGCGAATTGCTCGAGCGCCGAATCGAAGTTCGCCGCGGCCTCTTTGCTGACCGCGTGTCCCTTGGCGTCCGCCTTGCCGCTCGCCTTCTCGGGAGCGAGCACCTTTGCGCCGCTGGCCCCGCCGCCGCAAGCGGCGGACAGCGTGGCGATACTGACGAGCACTAGTGCTGCTTTGAAACGTGACATCACTTCTTGCCCTTCTTATCGGCCTTCTTGGTGTCATCGGCTGCCGGCGCAGCGTCGCTCTTCTTCTTCGGCGCCGCCGGCTCTGCACTCTGAGTGATCATCGGCTCGCCGCCGATGCGCAGCGGGTTGCCCTGTTCGAGCAGCACGCTATTTACGCGGTTCGGAGAACCACGGAACTCGTCGACCAAGTGGTACTCATTCTTGTAGTTCTGCGCGAGCCACTCTTCACACGTGCGGCTGAACTCGTCGAAGTACTGGTACTTCACCGAGTAGCCCAAGCAGACCTCGAAGGCGCTCTTCGCTTGCTGCTTCTGCGGCTCGGACGCTTCGTCCAAGCTTGCGTAGTAGGTCTGGCGAATCTCGACGTCCCTGCGGAATGCGTCCGGGATCGGTGCGGCGCGGAACTCTTTGACGAACCCGCCCCACATTTCGCCGACGCGAGAACCCGCGGCGATGACCCAGCGCGGCGGAGGCACTGGCTGAAGGTCGACGATCTTCTTGTATTCGCCGCTAGCCTTCTCGATCAGAGGGCGCTTCTTGACGATCCAGTCTTTGACCTTCGTGCTGATGTGCTTCAGCACGTCTTCCTTCGAGTTGTTGCCGCGGTATTCCGGGAACTTGAGCTTGTCGACCTTCGCCTTGTCGAGGTCCGCGAAGTAGAACATCGCTTCACCGACCGCTTCCAAGGCACGACCTAGGCGACGCTGCTTCGAGCCCTCTTCCTCACCCGGGATGCCCTGGATCTTGGCGACCGCGGCCGTCGGATCCGACCACAAGCCAACGACGGCCTTGTACTCGCGAACGGCCAGAGTCTCCTTACCCAACTTGATGTCGGCGCGAGCCAAGAGGGCGTGCGCCTGAGCGACGATGTCCAGCGTCGCTTTGCTGTCGATCATCTTCATCGAGCCGCCGAGACGCTTCTCGACGTTGTTCCAGTCCTTCTTTTCGCCGTAGTGCGCGGCGATGGCGTAGGCAATCTGCGCGGTCTGCGCGGGCTTGCGAGCACCGAAGTACTTATTGAAGTTGTTCGAGTCGTCGATGCCCTGGTCTTCTTGACCGAGACCTAGGCGAAGCACCACGGCGTCGCTCAAGGCTTGGTCGGCGAACTCACCCTTGTAGGCGGTCTTCTTCGCGTACAGCTCGAAGAAGTCGGAGGCCTTGTCGTACACGGCGATCGCTTGGTAATTGCCGCCGATTTCGTAGGTCGCCTTCATCGCCAGCGGCGAATCGGACATGCCGTACTTCTGGCTGAGCAGAATCAAGCGAGCTTGAATCGACTTCGCGAGCAGGCGGGCGGCTTGGTAGCCACGCGCCATGTTGTACACGATTTCGTCGGCCTTCTCGCACTGCTTGGGCTTCTCGCCCTTGCCGAGCGGCTCTTCGCAGTAGGCACGCCACAGGTCGAGGTACGAATCCGCACCCTTCTTGTAGTTGTCGAGGGCGTTCTTGTAGTCGCCCTTGTCCTGCTGCGAATCAGCGAGCTCGATTTGCTTTTGCGCCTTGAGCCGGCGGATGTCGAACTGGATGCGATTGAGGGTCTCGCATTGTTCCTTGTTGTCCTCGGCCTTGCTGCCCTTGCAGTACAGCTCGAGGAAGGTCGGCACGTCCTTGCCCATTTCGTCGAAGCAAGCCGGGCGCGGCGGCTCGGCGCGAGCACCGAGCACGTTGATGGCTTCGAGATAGAGCTGCGCCGCGTAGATGCCGGCGTCCTTGTCGGCGTGGTTGATGGCTACGTCGCGGAAGGCGAGCGCGGCTTCTTCCCAGTGTTGGGCCTCGAAGTAGATGCGGGCGCGGCCGTACTTCACTTCGACGTACTGCTCGAGGGCGTCCTTGTCGTCCTTCTGCGGCTTGACGTAGCAGACGTAGCGATTGAAGGCGTTGACCATGCCCTTTTGCATGTCGGTCAGGGGCTTGGGCTTGAACTTCTCCCACTCACCCTTCTTCGCTTCGCGATCCGATTCGTCTGCGCCCTTCGGACCTAGGCCTTTGCCCTTGCGGTCCGTGGCGCCCTTGTACATCTGGTCGTACATCTTCTGGTAGCAGAGCACCGAGGCGTAAGCGGCTTCAGCAGCCTGCTCGTTCTTCGGATCTTCCACGACCACGGCGTCGAACGCCGGACCGCACTCTTCCCAGCGCTGCTGGAAGTAGAGCAAGTCCGCCATCGCGTACTTGA
>Ga0247783_1000503_pt1 | contig 12225 bp, 14 predicted proteins | sample UWRJL064202C5_FD_179911 | JGI IMG/M metagenome (GOLD analysis project Ga0247783, IMG submission 179911) | Plant litter microbial communities from Arlington Agricultural Research Station in Wisconsin, United States - UWRJ-L064-202C-5 | ecosystem: Environmental > Terrestrial > Plant litter >...
AGAAAAGCTATTAATCATCGGTTGTGGCGATATAGGCCAGCGCCTCGCCCGACAACTCGACCCGAGTCGCTACCGGATTACCGGTTTGCGCCGCCATCCGCCAGCGGATCTTCCCTGTCTCCACTATCACACCTGCGATGTCACACAAGCAGATCGGCTTGACGCTGTTATCGCCAGCGAGAATTTTGATGTGATTATAATCAGCATGACGCCCACCGAGCGCAGCGATGCCGGTTATGAGCAGGCGTATGTCCACAGCTGCCGCAATCTGGTGGAGGGATTAAAACGGCACCAACGACAGCCGCGCCTGCTGCTATTTGTCTCCAGCACAGCTGTTTATGGACAAAACGATGGCGGCTGGGTGGACGAGCAATCGCCGGCTGAACCAGAAAGCTTTAGCGGAAAACGTTTGCTGGAAGCTGAGCAGATCATCCAGCAGAGTGGCTTCGCTCACAGCATCGTCCGCTTCAGTGGGATCTACGGCCCCGGCCGCAACCGTTTGATCGAACAGGTAAAACAGGGGCGCGCCTCAGCCAGCCCCCATTACACCAACCGCATCCACGCCGATGACTGCGCCGGGGTGCTCGCGCACTTAATCGAATTGCAATATCGGCAAGCACTAGCAGGAATTTATCTGGCAACCGATTCATCGCCCGCGCCCATGCTTGAGGTGGTGAGTTGGATTGCAGGGCATTTAGGGGTTGGTAATTTTCTTGCGCCCGATGCAGTCAATGAACGCGGCAATAAACTGATTGGCAACCAGCGTTTGCTAGCGTCGGGATATAAGTTGCGCCATGAAAATTTTCGCAGCGGTTATGCGGCGCTGTTACACGAATATGAGGATAAAAGCTAAACCGCGCGCAATAAAAAACCCGGCACCAGGCCGGGTTTTTAACAGCAACTAACGCTATTACTTCTTAACTTCTTCGGTGTACTTCACGCTAACTGCACCCACAACGCGACGGTTTGCGGCACGACCTTCGGCAGTGCTGTTGTCACCAATTGGCTGGGATTCACCGTAACCTTTGGCAGTAACGCGATCTGCAGCAATGCCAAACTTGGTGACCAATGCTGCTTTCACTGCATCAGCACGACCTTGTGACAGTTTTTGGTTAAAGGCATCAGAACCTTGGCTGTCAGTATGACCTTGGATATGCACAACAGTATTAGCATACTGGGTCAAAGCATCAGCCAATTTTTGTACTTGCCACAGATACTCATCTTTGATTTCAGTCTTGGCGGTATCGAATAGGATCTCCAAGTTAATTTCCAGAGTTTTTGCCAGAACTATTGGACAACCCACGTCATCTACCTTCAAGCCTTTAACGGTATTAGGGCATTTGTCTTTTGAGTCTGAAACGCCGTCGTCGTCGGCATCCCCATCAACTGGAGCGGCAACTACAGGTGCTGGTTCTGGCTCACCACCAAATACCAACCCAATACCAGCCGTTATAGCCAGATCAGTATATTCATTGTCGAGACTGTTAAACGCACGCAGATCGGTGCGGAACTGCCAGTGATTGCCCAATTCACGCTTGAGGCCAACACCCAGGTTGACGAGCGTATCGCGTTCGGAATGCTCGTCGAATGTGTTGATTTCACGATCTTGGTCACCTATACCAAAACCAACAAAAGGACGCCATTTACTTTGGGTGTCGATGTGGTAAAGCAAGTCAGCGCGGTATTGGGTGCCGTCAACATCGATAAGCTCCGAACCGCTTTCGCTGATTTCACTGTCCCATTTACTGGCAACCAGATCTAACTGCCAGTTTCCACCCAAGGCAAAACCGACACCTACATCCCAAAAATCGGCATCTTCCAAGTCGTCTTCAAAAAAATACTGGCCGCCATCGGTGTGAATTTCTACTGCGGGAATGTCGGCGCTAGCGCCAGAGGAAATAACTGCTGCGATAACAGCAGAAAGTGCAAGTGCGTGTGTGTTTTTCATAGCCATTTGTTCTCCGTAGAAAATAGCGAGGATCCCAAAAACAATCTGATTCCCTCGATTGATTGAACATTCAAAGCTGTGGTAAAAAAATTTTGACCATAATCGGTACAAAAAACTAACTGCTTAGTAGAAATCCGTTTCATCATTATATTCAAGTATTTACCTTAGCAAACTAAGGCACTTTATGCCAATTTACGTCGTTTTTTTGAATAACAAATCCCAAACACCATGGCCCAACCGCTCGCCACGTTTCTCGAATTTAGTGACTGGTCTGTAGTCAGGCCTAGGGGCATAGCCAGTTTCTGTGAACTGCGTCACAAATTCTGTCGTAGCATTCATTACTTCCAACATATGCTCGGCGTAGGCCTGCCAATCGGTCGCCATATGAAAAATTCCATCCTCTGCCAACTTTGGGTGAACTTTTTTTACAAAGGCCGGTTGGAGGATGCGACGTTTGTGGTGTTTTTTCTTATGCCATGGATCGGGAAAATACAGCTGTAAGCGGTCTATTGCGCCATCGGGTATACAATCTTCCAGCACATCCATCGCATCGGCCATATAGACGCGCAGGTTTGTGAGGTTCTCCTGGCCTGCTACATTGATCAAGCGGCCAACTCCAGGAGGGTGGACTTCAATGCCGATAAAGTTTTTATCTGGTTCATTGCGTGCCATCTCCAGCAGCGAATCGCCCATCCCAAAGCCGATCTCCAGCACCAGTGGCGCGTTGCGGCCAAAGACTTGCTCCGGATCTATCTTCCCGTTAAATAAACTCAAGCCAAATTTCGGCCACCAGTTATCAAACGCATTTTTTTGACCGACGGTAATGCGGCCAGCGCGGATGACAAAACTGCGGATCGACTTGGGTTTAAATTCGGGTTTGATAAGAAACCCTTCCTCGCCCGACTCAAGGACAGGCGTTAACTCAGGTAATTCAGACATAATAGATACAAGCTAAAGATTAATAGAAACTAGCCAGCTGAGTCAGTGCGCCAGGCAACAGACAACAGCAACAACCAACCAATCAAAAAACACAGGCCGCCCAAGGGCGTGACCGGACCCAACCAGCGCGGGGCACCCATGGCTAACGCATAGAGACTGCCGCTGAACAACAAGCTGCCCAGTATAAAGGCTAGGCCACATGCTTTTAACCCTGGTGCGGCAGGTTTATAGCTGAGCCAGAGGCCGACCAACAGCAGCGCCAAGGCGTGATACATCTGGTATTGCACCCCAGTCTTCACTACATCTATGTCGTCTGGCGCGAGGATTTGCTTGAGACCATGGGCAGCGAACGCGCCTATTACCACCGCGAAAAAACCGCTAACAGCGGCGATCATCAGAAAAAAACGTGCCACAACTACACCTTTATATATGAATTTTTTTGAATAGGATGGGTAATAAAAAAGCCGCGCTAGGCGCGGCTTTTCAGGATGAGATGGAAGTGAAAATCAGGCTTCCAACATCATGGTTTTGACTTTGTTCATGGCATTTTTTTCCAGCTGGCGGATACGCTCGGCTGATACACCATATTCCGCAGCTAAATCATGAAGGGTCGCTTTGTCGTCATTTAACCAGCGGCGCTGAAGGATTACGCGGCTGCGGTCGTCCAATTTTTCCATCGCTTTTTCCAAACCGTTAACGTTGGATTCTTCCCAATTGGACTCTTCCAAACGCACCGCCGGGTCATAGCGGCTGTCTTCAAGGTAATGGGCTGGCGCCACATAACCATCATCTTCATCGTCTTCACCCGCATCAAAACCGGCGTCGTAAGAGGCCAAGCGACCCTCCATTTCACGCACTTGTTTGACGTCAACACCCAAATCGGCGGCGACGGCATGAGCTTCATCGTTGCTCAACCAGGCCAAACGCTTTTTGGCGCCGCGCAGGTTAAAGAACAGTTTGCGCTGGGCTTTGGTGGTGGCGATTTTAACAATACGCCAGTTTTTCAGAATAAATTCGTGGATTTCGGCTTTGATCCAATGCACGGCAAACGACACCAAACGCACGCCCTTGTCCGGGTCAAAACGTTTAACGGCTTTCATCAGGCCGACATTGCCTTCTTGCACCAAATCACCGAGCGGCAGGCCGTAACCGTTGTAAGAGCGGGCGATATGCACCACAAACCGCAGGTGCGCCATAACCAATTTACGGGCGGCGTCGAGGTTACCATTAGTGACCAGATCGCGCGCCAGCTCTTGTTCTTGCTCAACGGTGAGAATAGAGAAGCTGCTGACCGCCTGAACATAGGCATTCAGGTTTGCACCAGGGGCGAGGATGCCGATAGGTTGCAGACTTGTGCTTGTGCTCATGTTTACCTCCAAGTTCAATATTGCCCGAGTGTATCACCCGCTTATTGGTTCCGCTAGCAGCCAAAAAGTTCAGTTTACGGGAATGTTGCACCGCTAATTGGCGCGGTTAAAAACACTATTACCGGGGCTGGATCAGGTACAAATGCCGCGCGACTGCAATCCAGGCGCCCAACAATCCCGTCAGTCCTGCTATCAGGATTAACTGCAAGCTCTCGATAAAGTTCAGACTCTGCAAGCGAAAACTACTTTGATACAGATCAGCGAGCTGTGTGACTGGCACGGATAGCCACCAAAAACCTACTGCCAGCAGGATCGCCGCTACTATGCCGCCGCCCACGCCATACCAGAGGCCGGTGTATAGAAAGGGGCGACGCACATAGGCGTCGGTGGCGCCGACCAGTTTCACGACCACTATTTCATCGCGGCGATTTTCGATCGCCATGCGGATGGTATTACCAATCACCAACAGCACACCCAAGGCAAGTAGCCCAGCCAAAGCAACCACAAAGCGCTCGGCCACGGTAATAAATTGATGCAGACGCTTAACCCAGAGCATATCCAGGCGCACATCGGCCACCAGCGGATCGGCTACCAGTGATTGCTGCAGGGAGGTGAGTGCGTCGGGTGCATTGCCGCCGATTTTTGGTTTGATCAGGATCACCGCCGGCAGCGGGTTTTCATCGAGATGATTAGCGAGCTCGCCCAGTCCCGATCCCAACTTGAATTCTTCCAGCGCCTGCTCGGGCGATACATAGGTCGCCTGGGCGACATCGGGGCGTTTGGCCCAGCGGCCGCGCAGATCCTGGGCTTGATTGGCAGTGGCGTCCTTTTTCAGGAACACCGAGATCTGGCTGGAATCCTGCCAGCTCTGGCCAATCTGCTGCACATTGTTAAATACCACAAATAGCGCGGCGGGCAAGGCGATGGCAATGGCGATAACCAACCAGGTCATCAGGCTTTGCAGCGGAGTATCCAATAGGCGCAGCAGGCTTTCGATCGCCGAGTTGCTGTGATGGGCACTCCAGGCTTCAAATTTATCGCGCCAGGACATCTGGCTCTGCACCGCACCCTGCGGACGGGTATTTTCGGCGCGCGGAGGCGCTTCGCGGCGCGGGCGGTCATTGCGGGTGTTAACGCTGGCACCCATGCGGTTGGGGCGACGTTCGGGTTTGGATGGGGGACGATTCGATTTCACCAGAGCACCCCGTCGTGGACCAGCTTGCCTTGCACCAGACCGAGCACCCGTTTGTTCATGCGTTTGAGCAGCTCAATATCGTGGGTGGCGATCATCACTGTAGTGCCGACTTCATTGAATTGGCGGAACAGGGTCATGATTTCGTTGGATAATTCCGGGTCGAGGTTACCGGTCGGCTCATCCGCCAATAACAGAGTCGGTTTGTTGACCACAGCGCGGGCGATACCTACACGCTGCTGCTCACCGCCGGACAAGCTCATCGGATTGTTGCGCTCTTTGTCGAGCAGATCCACCTTGTCGAGCGCGGCGCGCACGCGCTTGCCGATCTCTTGATGGGGATAACCCGCCACCTGCAGCGGCAGAGCGACGTTGTCGTAGACAGTGCGATCAAACAGCAGCTGGTGATTCTGAAAGACCACGCCGATATTGCGGCGGAAATAGGGGATCTGGCTTTTGGGCAGGCGCGCCAAGTGATGGCCATCAACAAAGACATGCCCATTGGAGGGCTGCTCCATCAACATAATAAGTTTCATCAGGGTACTTTTACCGGCACCTGAGTGCCCGGTGAGGAATAGCATCTCCCCTGCCTCCACCTCAAAATCCACACGCGCTAAGGCCTCGTAGCCGGTGTCATAGCGCTTGCTTACGGTTTCAAATCGAATCACAACAAACCCAGTTTTTAATGATTAAGAGACTATTAATTAAGAGGCTAATGTATTAGGAAGCATCAGATTGGTTAACATCAGTTTTGATTAAAAAGTGCTTTGATAAACGGCTCGGCGGCAAACGGCTGCAGATCATCAATCGACTCGCCAACACCGATAAACCGCACCGGCAGTGCAAATTTTTTGCTCAGGGCAAAGATCACCCCGCCTTTGGCGGTGCCGTCGAGTTTGGTCAATACCAAACCGGTCACACCCGCGGCATCGCGGAAAGTCTCGGTCTGGTTGACGGCGTTCTGGCCGGTACCGGCATCCAATACCAACAACACTTCATGGGGTGCCGAACCATCTACTTTGGCCATTACGCGCTTGACCTTGGACAGCTCATCCATCAAATGGTTTTTATTGTGCAGGCGACCGGCGGTATCGGCGATGATCACATCAATCCCGCGCGCTTTGGCCGCTTGTAGTGCATCAAATATTACCGAGGCCGAATCCGCACCTGTGTGCTGGGCGATTACCGGGACGTTATTGCGCTCACCCCAGACTTGCAGTTGTTCGACCGCGGCGGCGCGAAAAGTATCCCCTGCCGCCAACATGACTTTTTTGCCCTCGTTTTGCAGGCGCTTGGCGAGTTTGCCAATGGTGGTGGTTTTGCCCACCCCGTTTACACCAACCACAAGAATCACATAGGGCTGTTTACTGCTGTCGATTACCAGCGGTTTTTCCACCGGACGCAAGATATCGGTGAGCTGGTCGCGCAGGGCTTGATAGAGCGCATCCACATCATTGAGCTGCTTGCGCGCCACACGGGCGGTGAGGCTGTCGATAATTTCGCTGGTCGCTTCCATCCCCACATCGGCAACCAATAACTGGGTTTCCAGCTCTTCAAACAGGTCTTCATCGATGGTTTTGCGGCCGAGGAACAAATTGCCCAAGCCTTCCGCAAAATGACTACTGGTGCGGCTTAGGCCTTTTTTGATGCGGGCAAAAAAGCCGAGCTTGGCGGGTGCTTCTGCCGCCACCTTTGCTTGTACGGCGGCATCCGTTTGCGCCGGGATAACTGGTCGCTGCAGAGTAATATCTGCAGCGGGCGCACTCTCGACGTCCGGTGCTGTCGCCAGCGATTTATCAGTGGAGAGAGTAGCGGTAGCGGGCTTTTCGGATTTTTTAAACAGATTGAAAAACATAGTGTTGGTCTGGGGTGTGAGCTAGGGGGCTGTTAAGGTTAGTCGGCGCGAAAGTAGGCGCACGCAGAATAGTGATTCTGCAAATTCAACAAAGCCGCTATCCTACCACTTCTAATCCGCTCATAGAGAAACGCCTTGTCCAAACCTGTCGCAAAATCACTCGTTAAAAACCCTAAAGGCAGCAACCAATTGCGCATCATTGGCGGCCAATGGCGCGGGCGCAAACTCGGTTTTCCCGATGTCGATGGCCTGCGCCCGACCGGCGACCGCATTCGCGAGACTTTATTCAACTGGTTGGCGCCGGATATCCAGGGCGCCCACTGCCTCGATCTGTTTGCCGGATCGGGCGCATTGGGGTTGGAAGCCTTATCACGCGGGGCGCAATCCAGCCTGCTCCTGGAAAAAAATGCCCTCGCCGCGCAGCAGTTAAAAAGTAACTTGCAGTTGTTGCAGGCGAGCAATGGCAAGGTCGAACAGGTGGATAGCCTGCAATGGCTCAACCAACAGCAGGCGCCACACAGGTTCGATATTGTGTTTATCGACCCACCCTTCGCGCTTGCGTTGTGGGAGCCAATTGCCGCCGCGCTGGAAACCCATAATTGGCTCAGCGATGAGGCGGTAATCTACTTGGAAGTGCCACGCGACGCGCAGCTGCAACTGCCCGCCAATTGGCTACTGCACCGCGACAAACAGGCCGGTCAGATCAGCTTCCGCCTCTACCATCGCCACAATCCAGCAACGACTATGAACAGCTAAATGGCAACTAAACTGAATGCAGTGTGATGGCGTTCTCACTGGCCAGTCGCCAGTGAATTTTGTACCATGCGCGCCTCGCCGATCGGCATCCACCACGGAATACTCCTATGCGCACAGTGGTCTACCCAGGTACTTTCGACCCCATCACCAATGGTCATATCGATTTGGTGGAGCGCGCCTGCCGTTTATTCGACAATGTGATAGTCGCGGTGGCGGCAAGCAATCGCAAAAACCCGCTGTTTACCCTGGATGAGCGGGTCGCACTGGCGCAGGAAACCCTGGCCCATGTGCCCAATGTGACGGTATGCGGTTTTGATATTTTGCTGGTGGAGTTTGTGCGTCAACAAAACGCGCAAGCGGTATTGCGCGGCTTGCGCGCGGTGTCGGACTTTGAATACGAATTCCAGTTGGCGAATATGAACCGCGCGCTGGCGCCGACCATGGAGAGCATTTTCCTCACCCCGGCCGAACACCTTTCTTACATTTCCTCTTCTATCGTGCGCGAAATTGCCTTTCTCGGCGGCGATGTCAGCAAATTTGTCGCAGGTCCGGTAGAAGCGGCGTTGAAACAAAAGTTCGGCAAATAACCCCGCCGCGATTACTGATCGATTATTTCTGGCAAGCCACACAATACACCGTGGTGCGGTCATTCATACGCACCTCTTTGAGCGGTTTTTTGCACAGGGTGCAAGGTTCACCTCCGCGCCCGTAAACGAGTAGTTCCTGCTTGAAATAACCCGGCTTGCCATCGCCACCGACAAAATCACGCAGAGTCGTGCCGCCCTGGTCAATCGAGCGCTGCAATACAAATTTAATATCGCGCACCAGGTCTTCGCAGTTTTTGCGCGTCAGCGAACCCGCTTTGCGGATAGGTTTAATGCCCGCCATAAACAGGGATTCATTGGCGTAGATGTTCCCCACCCCCACCACGATTTTACTGTCCATGATGAACTGCTTGACCGCCTGGCTGCGCTTGCGCGTCCGTTGGTAGAGATACTCTGCCGTGAACTTATCGGTCAGCGGTTCCGGCCCTAGTTCCGCCAGCAATTTATGCAGCTCCGGCTCGCCCTCTATCCACAACAAACAGCCAAAACGGCGCGGATCGCAGTAGCGCAGCGCCAGCTTGCCAAACACCAAATCAAAATGGTCGTGAAAGGAAGGCGGCTCATCGGCTTTCACGATGCGCAAACTACCCGACATCCCCAAATGGATAAGCGCATGGCCAGTGCCGAAATCCAGCAGCAAATACTTGCCACGGCGCGCGGCATTGACCAGCCGCCGCCCGGCGACTAACTCCGCCAGACCGTCAGTAATTGGCCAGCGCAAGCGCGGCTGGCGAATAATAATGTCCGTCACTTTTTGCCCGACAACATGGGGCGCAATGCCGCGCAGGGTAGTTTCGACTTCGGGTAACTCGGGCATAGGTTTTCCTGATGTTTATCGCTTACGGCAGATACTAATTGGTCGCGCTTCGACGTGCGCTGCGTATTAACCGGCAAAGCCAAACTACACGCAACAAAAAACCGCAGCCGGGGCTAATGTGCTGCGGGTTTTTTATTGCGACCGATATGCGGCGCTAACTGGCGGCGTTAAAGCGCATCATTAAATTCAGCTGGTTGGCGATCAGTTGGAACTCTTCAAACTGGCGCGCATTAAAATCGCCTGCTTCGGCGTCCGCATAGATGATGCCCATCAAACGTTTGTTCAATGACAGGGGCGCGAGGAAAATAGCACCGCTCGCCTCCATCATGTGCAAGGCACCGGTATCCTTCTGCTCGACTAAAGGTTGATACCACAAGGGTTGCTGGTTACGCAAAAACTCATGCAGCAACTCACCTTTGCGCAACTGCTCCAGATTGATTTTCACTTTCTGCCGCCACAGGTGGGCGCCCGCGACATAGCGGACATCAAGCAGTTTGCTTTTGTGATCCACCACCAAGATGGCGAGGCGCGCAATATCGGCGTTAGCGGAGGGAGGGAAACACCAGGCAATAAAAAACCCGGTACAAAGACCGGGTTTTTTAGCGAAACCAACTATCAAGAATTGAACAAGAAATTACTTGATTTTGCCTTCTTTGTAGATCACGTGCTGACGCACGACTGGATCAAACTTTTTGATTTCCATCTTTTCTGGCATGGTGCGCTTGTTCTTGTCAGTAGTGTAGAAGTGACCAGTACCAGCAGAAGAGTTCAAACGAATTTTTTCGCGCATGACGATAAGCTCCTAATTACACTTTATGGCCGTTGGCACGAACATCAACCAACACAGCGTCAATGCCACGCTTGTCGATGATACGCATACCTTTTGGAGTCAGGCGCAGAGTAACGAAACGCTTCTCAGCTTCCACCCAAAAACGGTGAGATTGCAGGTTTGGCAAAAAACGACGCTTGGTGTGGTTTTTTGCGTGGGAAACATTGTTGCCGGTAATTGGACGCTTACCAGTAACTTGACATACCTTGGACATTTTATTGCCTCATTAAAAATTTCAGCGCGCTAAGCTGGACGCTGTGTTAGAACCGTAAAACAGACTAACAACCAGCTTAGAGCATTGTTGTAAGCAGCCTATTCTTTCCTAAACGCGGGTTAAATCAGGGTCGGAGCAGCAAATTCCAGAAGGAAATTTGCGCGGAAATGACGCTCTTTTAATACGTCTTCACAACCCTGCCGCAAAGAGCCGCGTTTTATACCAAAACACTTCTCCAATAGCAATGAAAAGGTGTTTTTTTGACCAAAAAACTAGCGCAGGGCAAATTAGTCGATCAATTTCAGAGCAATCCCCGCTCGGCGAAGGAGATTACCTCGCTGTCGCCCACTACCATATGGTCGATTACCCGCACATCGATCAACTCCAGCGCCGCCTGTAACCGCCGGGTAATACGGCAGTCCGCCTGGCTTGGCTCAGCCACACCACTGGGGTGATTATGGCTGAGTATGACCGATGAGGAATTATGAGCCAGCGCGCGCCGCACCACTTCGCGTGGATAGACTGAGGCGCCATCGATGGTACCGAAAAATAACTCTTCGTAGGTGATCAAGCGGTTCTGGCTATCCAAAAAGAGAACCGCAAAAACTTCGCGCGGTTGATGGCGCAACTGGGCGCTGAGGTAGCTGCGCACCAAATCCGGGCTGGTGAGCAGATCACCCGCCTTCATGCTCGCCGACAGATGGCGCCGTCCCATCTCCAATACTGCTTGCAGCTGCGCGTATTTGGCATTGCCAAGGCCAAGTCCTTTGCAGAACTCGCTTTGCGATGCCTCCAGCAACTGGCGCAGGCCGCCGTACTCTTGCAATAACTCACGCGCAAGATCGACCGCCGATTTGCCCACGCAGCCAACACGCAGGAAAATGGCGAGCAATTCAGCATCGGATAAGGCGCGTGGACCAAGGGACAACAACTTTTCGCGCGGGCGCTCGGCTTCAGGCCAATGGGCAATCGACATGGACAACTCCTTGTGGGGATCAGATATTCCTTTTACTGCCGAATCGCGTGGCCGGCAGATACGAAAACGCTGGCAAGAATGGTATCTTAACCAGCTTTCGTCAAGCCCTGCGGGGCTGGCGCCGTTAGTGGCCAATTACGCCATCCAGGGCTAAGGTTGTTCACTAGACGTCCACTTTATCTGCCGGAACTTCACCGCACCTATGACATCGCTTGCGAACAAACAAATTCTGCTCGGCGTAACCGGCGGCATTGCCGCTTATAAAAGTGCCGACCTGGTGCGCCGCCTGCAGGATGCCGGCGCCAGTGTGCAGGTGGTGATGACCCCGGCGGCGCAGGAATTTATCACCCCGCTGACCATGCAGGCGCTGTCCGGCAACCCGGTCCATACCCAGTTGCTCGATCCCGAAGCGGAAGCGGGCATGGGCCATATCCAGCTGGCGCGCTGGGCGGATCTGGTGTTGATCGCCCCTGCCAGTGCCGATTTTATGGCGCGCCTCACCCAGGGTATGGGCAATGATTTGCTCACCAGTATCTGCCTCGCCACTGTAGCGCCTATCGCTCTTGCACCGGCGATGAACCAGGGCATGTGGCGCAATGCGGCAACCCAAACCAATCTGGAGATATTGATCAAACGCCAGATCCATATTTTTGGCCCCGCCGACGGCGGCCAAGCCTGCGGTGATATAGGCCCGGGGCGCATGCTCGAACCCCTGCAACTGGTCGAT
>Ga0247783_1000505_pt1 | contig 12210 bp, 9 predicted proteins | sample UWRJL064202C5_FD_179911 | JGI IMG/M metagenome (GOLD analysis project Ga0247783, IMG submission 179911) | Plant litter microbial communities from Arlington Agricultural Research Station in Wisconsin, United States - UWRJ-L064-202C-5 | ecosystem: Environmental > Terrestrial > Plant litter >...
CGTGCGCGTGCGGATGGTGCCCGTGAGTGAGCTGCTGGAGCGGATCCCACTCTTGGTTCGCGGCCTGCGGCGAGCCACGCAGCGCTCGGTGCGGCTGGAATTGGAAGGCGGCAACGCCGAGCTCGACAAATCGGTGTCCGAGCGCCTGTTCCCGGTGATCGTGCATTTGGTGCGCAACGCCGTCGACCACGCCATCGAAACGCCCGACGAGCGGCTGCGGCGCGGCAAGCCGGAAGAGGGCCTTTTACGCGTCACATGTAGCGCGCGCGGCAGCGCGCGCCTGGAGATCACGGTCAGCGACGACGGGCGTGGCATCGACCGAGCCGCAGTGGCCAAAAAAGCCGGCCGAGTTGCGCCCGGCGACGACGCTGGCCTCTTGGATTTGCTATGCATTCCCGGGCTCTCCACGCGCGACATCGTGACCACCACCAGCGGCCGTGGCATGGGCATGGAAATCGTGAAGCGCACGATCGTCGACGAGCTCGGCGGTGAGCTCTCGGTCCAAAGTCAGTTCGGTCAGGGCACGACCTTCACCGTGCGCGTCCCGCTCACGATCTCGATCGTCGACGCGTTCTCCTTCGAATGCGGCGAGCAACGCTTCGTCGTGCCGGTGGCCATGGTCGACGAGATCATCGAGGTCGACCCGAACGCGCTGGTTCAGGTTCCCGCCAATGACGATGGCAGCCCGGCGGTGGACATCATTTCGAGGCGCGGCATGGCGCTACCCATGATCCGGTTGGCCCAGGTTTTTCGGCTCAACGCGACGAACAACGCCTGCGGCAAAGCGATCGTGGTACGGCGCGCGGGTTCGCCCGTGGCGTTCGCCGTGGATCGCATGCTGGGCCAACAAGAGGTGGTGATTCGCCCGATCAAAGACGCCTTGGTGCGCGCGCCTGGCGTCTCGGGCGCGACCGATTTGGGCGATGGTCGTCCCACGCTCGTTCTCGATCTGGTCGCCCTGAGCGCCAGTCTCGCGCACTTCGTGACAGCCGACGGACTGAAGCCGGCGGCTCTGCCCGCAGCGAGGACGCGATGAAGTTACACGTGGTGTTCAGCCTAGGCAACGCCGAGTATGCACTACCGTTCGAGAGCGTATTGCAAATGGAGAGCTACGTGGGCGCCACGCTCGTGCCCGGCGCGCCAGCCTACGTCGAGGGCATCGTGACCGTGCGCGGCTTGGTCGTACCCGTGCTGGATCTGCGGACGCGCTTCGGCTTGCCCCGCGCGGAGCTGCGCTTGGACACGCGCATCATCGTCACCGAATCCGCAGGGCGGGTCGTGGCGCTACGCGTCGACAGTGCACGCGAAGTATTGAAGCTGGATGTCGCCAAGCACCAGCCCGCTCCCCAGATCGTCAACGAGCGCTCGTCAGGCTTCGTGCATGCGGTGCATTCGCTCGGCAATCGCCTCCTACTCTTGCTCGATCTTCCGAAACTCTTAGGTGAAAATAGCCATGACCGACAACTCAGCGCCCTCCCCGAAGACGATGGCTCGAGCGCACACCAGCAACTCCCAAGTTGAGGCGGTCGCGCAGTCCTTGCGCACCACGAGCGGCGAAATCGCAGCCGCCGAAGCCTCGGCTCTGCGGCTCGCCGCTGCCGGCAACGAGCGCGCGGCACTCGGGGAGCAGATCAGCGCGGCCACCGAGTCGATCGCCGCCTCGATCGAAGAAACGGGCGCTCTCACCGCCAAGGCGGTCAGGGCCCAGCAAGGGCTGGGGGAACTCGTGCAAACCCTGCACGGTGATGTCGAGGAATCGAGTGCAGCGCTGCGCGAGGTATCGAGCTCCATCGGCGCAGTGAAGAAGGACACTCAGCAACTGGCCGAGTCTTCCGAGAGCACCGCTGCCGCCATCGAAGAATCGGCGCGTTCCATCCGCGGCGTGACCGGCAATGCTCAAGACTTGGCTGCGGCCAGCGAGCAGCTCTTGGCCACTTCGACCGAGATGGCCGCGAGCTTGGCCGGCATGTCCGGGCGTGCGGAGAGCAACGCTTCGATGATCACCGAGGTCGGCGCGACCTGCGAAGAAATGGCCAAGGGCATCGAACGGCTTGCGACCGACGCTCGCGACGTCACGACCCGCATCGCCTCGGTGGCTAGCAGCAGCGCAGCGATCGCCAAAGGCATCGCCAACGTGGCCGAGCGCGGCGAAAGTCTTGCCTCTTCCGTGCTTGAAACGGCGACCACCACCGAGCAGGTCTCACGCTCCGCGGCGGCCGCCGCGCTCAATTCGAAGGCGCTCGAGACGGCCAGCGCCGAAAATGCCGCGACCGTCACGGAATTGGCCGCTTCGGTCGAAGAAGTGGCCGCGACATCGGAAAAGAACGCGCGCATCGTGGAAGCCAACGCATCCACGATCGAGGAGCTCGCCAAGTCGGCGCAAGCGGTATCGCGCTCGGCGGAGGACATCGCGGGCTTGGGCGAAGCCAGCGCCGCCGCGAGCCAACAAATGGAAGCTTCGACCCGGCGCATCGCACGCGTGTGTGAAGAAGCACGCGCGGTCGGCGACCGAGTGACGTCGCTCGCGCGCGACGGTGGAACCACGGTGGGGCGCTCGATCGAAGGCTTGGCCAAGATCCGCGTCTCGATCACCTCGTCCGCCGGCGTCATGAAGGAAATGGGTCAAAAGGTCGATGAAATCGGGGATTTCGTCCAGACCATCAACTTGATCGCCGATCGCACGAATTTGCTCTCGTTGAACGCGAGTATCGAGGCCGCGCGCGCCGGCGAGCACGGCCGGGGCTTCGCCGTCGTGGCCGAAGAGATCCGCGCGCTGGCGGACCGCGCGGCGACCGCCAGCTCGGACATCGCCAAGATCATCCGTGCCTTGCAGAACACGGCGCGCGAGGCGCTCGCGGCCACGCACGACGGCGAGCGCATTGCGGCCGATGGCGCGTCATTGGCCACGGATGCCGAACGCGCGCTCGCTGCCATCTTGGGCGGCGTGCAAGACCTGGGGCAGTCAGTGCGTGAGGCTGCCGAGAGCGCCAATGAGCAAGTCGTGGCCGTCAAGTCACTGACCGACACGTCCAGCAAAGTCCGCGAGCAATCGCGGGTCATCGCCACCGCCACCGGCGAGCAGGCCAAAGCCACTCGCGATCTGGCCCAAAGCGCCGGGGAAATGCGGCAAATGGCCAAGCAAACCACGCTCGCCTCGGCCGACCAAGCGCGTGCCCTGCGGGACGTGGTGCGCGCCAACACGCAATTGGCGAGCAACGCCAAAGAGCTGTCTTTGGGTGCCGCCGAGCAAGCCGCTGCCGCCGCGGAATTGTCCAAGGCCACGCTCAACATGCGCAGCCAAACTGACGCCACGCTCGCCAGCTTGAGCGAACAAAGCGCCTCGGTGAAAAGCATCGCCAGCCAGACGGACGAACTGCGGGCCGCTACGGAACGTAGCCTCTTGGGCTTGGCCGAGCAGGCCAAGGGCGCCAGTGAAATCGCCAAAGCCATGGATCTGGCTCGCAAGGATGCGCAGCAAAACGCCAGGGGCCTGCTCGAGCAGAGCAAGGCGGGTCAAGAGCTGGAAGGAGCCGCCAAGCAAGTGGCGACGACCGCCGCCGAAGTCACCCGCGCTACTTCCGAGCAGAGCAAAGTCGCCGCCTCGATCGCCAAGAGTGCGGACGACGTGCGACGCATTGCCCGGCAGACCTCACGCGCGCTAGAAGAGCAGAGCGACGCAATCGGCGCACTGGCGGAGACCGCCAACAAGCAAACGAAGTCGATCGCTGCCCTACGCCACGCCCACGCCGAACAGGGCAGCGCCAGCGAACAGATCGCGAGCTCGGTCAACGACATGCGCGGACGGATCCGCGAAACGGTTTCCGCGTCCGCCCTCCAGGCCAAAGGGGTGAGCCTTTTCGGCCGGGAAATGGAGGCCATTTCCGGCCACATCGCCAGGCTCCACGCCGCCAACCTGAGCCAGACGGAGGCCGTGCTGGCACTCGGCAGGAGCGTCCCCGACGCAGCGGACCCGGCATGAGCACCAGCTCGAGCACGCTGCCCGAGCGCGATCGCGATCGCTTGGAACGGGTGCAAAGCCTAGCGCAGGCTGGTGTGCCCGCCTTGGCGCAGCTGATCGACGAGCTCGGTGACGCGAGTTGGGCGGTGCGCCGCGCGGTGGTCGCTGCGTTGGCGGCGGCTGCGCCCTTGGGGATGCCGCTGCTGGTCGAGTCCCTGCGCGGCGCCCGTGACAACGAGGCCAAGATTGCCGGCTTGGTCGATGCGTTGTCGGCTACCGGCAACCCGATCGACGAGCTCTTACTGGAGCTCGCCAGCGCCGACAACGTGGCCGTGATCTGCGACGCCGCTCAAATCTTGGGGCGGCGCGAGAGCTTGCGCGGCATCCCCCGACTGCAAGAGTTGACCCGGCACGCGGATGACAACGTAGCGCTCGCCGCGATCGAGGCGCTGGGCCGCATCGGCGGCAAAGAGGTCCTGGAAACCTTGCTGCTTTTGGCGGAAAGCCGCAACTTTTTCCGCACCTTTCCCAGCATCGATATCCTCGGTCGGAGCGGCGATTCGCGCGCCTTGCCGGTGCTGCTTTCGCTGGCCAGCGATCCACTGTACGGGTCCGAGGCCGTGCGCGCGCTGGGGCGCCTCGGAGATCCGAACGCGGTCCCGGCGCTGCTCTCGCAACTGACGCGCGCCAGCGGCGGACTCGTGACAGCCATTGCGCGCGCGCTCGTGGCCATCCACGAAACACTCGAGCAACGCTTCGGCACGGGCTCGGCCGTCGAGCGCCTGCTCTCGAGCTCGGAGCAAGTGAGCGAGTTCAGGCAACGACTGGCGCTGGCGCTCAAGCGCGCAGACGTGGCCGAGCAGCTCGCATTGAGCCAGGTTTTGTCTTGGATTGGTGAAACGAGCAGCGTGCCATTTTTGCTTGGCCTGCTGCGCGCGGCTCCGGCCGTGGCGCAGGACGCGGCCACGTCCCTCAAGCGCCTGGGCGCGCTCGCCGAACCACAACTGATCGCCGCCCTGCGCAGCGGCACGAGCGAAGAGCGACGTCTGCTCGTGCCGCTGCTCGGCGGCAAGCTGTCGGCCCGCGATTCACTGCTCGCCTGCCTCGACGACGAGGATCCGACGGTGCGCGCGCTGAGCTGCGACGCGCTCGCCCGGACCTCGGATCCGGCGGCGGTGCCTGCGATTTTTGCGCTACTTTCCGAGACCGATACGCGAGTTGCACAAGCCGCACTGGCCGCCATCCAAACGCTCGGCAGTGACGAGACTCGGCGTTTGGCACTCGCCGCTGCTTCGTCAGGGGACGCGCGCTTGCGGCGCGCGGCTCTACGCATCATCGGCTATTTCGGCTACCCAGAAGGCTTGGACGAGCTCTTGGCAGCGTCCCACAGTGGCGACGAGAAGTTGCGTGAGGCAGCCCTTGCCGGCTTGCCCTTCATCGACGATCCACGGGCACAAAGCGAGCTGCTGCGGGCCGCCCAGCACGAGTCTTCGCGCACGCGCACGTTCGCGCTGCGAGCGCTCGGGCATACCTCCGGCGAACCAGCCGTGCTCGAACGGCTCCATTCGGCGCTGCGCGACAATGACGCTTGGGTACGCTACTACGCCTGCCAAGCGCTGGGCCGCTTGCACGACGACTCCGCGACGGACGAGATTGCGTTGCTGCTCGAGGACGCGTTTGGACAAGTGCGCGTTGCCGCCGTCGAGGCTCTGGCGCATTTACGCGGCGAACGCGCCTTCGAGATCCTGACTGGCGCGCTCAGCGCAGATGACGCGGATTTGAATCGTGCGGCCTTGCTCGCGCTCGGCCTATCCAAACGCGCGCAGGCGTTGCCGCGGCTGCTGCGCGCGTTTGCCTCGCCCGAAGCCGCCACTCGCCTGGTCGCGCTCTCGGCGCTGGCCGAGAGCGGACTGCCCGACGCGCTGCCACCGATCGCGCGCGGGACGCGCGACGCGGACGAGGGCGTGCGCGTGGCAGCTACCGGGTTTCTGGCCGCCCGTTCGGACTTGGCGGCGACGAACGAGCTGATTGCTCTGCTGCTGGACGCCCCCCTGGAGCAGGCGTTGATCCGGGCCTTGGCCAAACCTGCTCCAGATCGCTGTCAGGCGATCGCGGCGGCTTTGGAGCACGCCGATGACACGTCGGCGGCTGCACTGGTCGCCAGCCTGGCGCGCATGCAGTCCGAGGAGTCCCTGGCAACCATTCGCAGCGCGCTGACCTCGAGCAACGATGCCACACGTCGCGCAGCGGCTGCGGCGCTGCTGGCGCTGAGCGACACGGACAGCGCGCTGGCACTCGAGCGGGCCGCGCTCTCCGACCCGGACGCTGAAGTGCGGCGGATCTGCAGCGCGTCGTTGGTCCGATGAGCCCTGACCTCCCGCTCTCGCCGCAGGTGTTCGCGATCCTCAGCGCTTTGATCGAGGAGCGCACGGGACTACACTATGACGTGCCCGAACGGGAGCTGTTGGCCGAGCGGGTGTCGGGCCGCGCGCTGGAACGCGGCTTCGAGTCCTTGCTCGATTATTACTATTTCCTGCGCTACGACGCGGGCGCCGAGGCGGAGCTGCCGCTCTTGGCAGAAGCGCTCGTCGTCAACGAAACCTATTTTTTTCGCGAGCTTTCGCCGCTCAAGGTCGTGGTCAGCGAGCTCGTGCCGCGCTTGCTGAGTCGAGGAGTCAGGCCACGCATCTGGTGCGCCGCCTGCTCGACGGGCGAAGAGCCGTTGACCTTGGCCATGCTGCTGGACGAGGCTGGACTCTTGGACCAGGTCACGCTGGTAGCCAGCGATATCAGCGCGCGTGCCTTGGCGCAGGCGCAGAGCGGCGTCTACCGGCGGCGCTCGCTGCGCTCACTTCCGTCCGGCGTGGTCGGTCGCTGGCTCGAAGGCGATGAAAACGGCATGCGGGTAGCGCCGCATCTCGTTCGCGCCATCGCCTGGCATCGCGTCAACCTGGTCGACGATCGCGCGTGCAGCGAGCTCGGCGCGTTCGACATCATCAGCTGCAGAAACGTACTGATCTATTTTCGCGATCGAACCATCGAACAGCTGGTCGACCGCCTCTGGCAACAGCTGACGCCCGAGGGGCTGCTCTTGATCGGCGCGTCGGAGTCCCTGCTGCGTTTCAAGGTGGCGTTCGCCTGCGAGGAGCAGCGCGGAGCCTTCTTTTACCGAAAGTTGCCCAAATGACTGCGATTCGCGTGTTGATCGTGGACGATTCGGCTTTCGCCCGCAAGGTCGTGCGCGAAAGCCTGCAGACGAGTCCGCTGATCGAAGTCGTGGGCATTGCCCGTGACGGCATCGACGCCCTGGAGAAAATCGCCGAGCTCGAGCCGGACGTGATCACGCTCGATTTGGTGATGCCGAATCTGGACGGTCTGGGCGTCCTGGCCGCGCTCACGGTTGCGCAGCGCGCTCGGGTCGTGGTCGTGAGCATGGCCGACGGCGAGAGCGACATCGGCGTCGCCGCGCTCGGCTATGGCATCTTCGATCTCGTGCACAAGCCGACCGCGCTGGCCGTGGCCAGCTTGCACAACATCGCCGAAGAGCTCGTGAGCAAGGTACTCCTCGCAGCCGCGGTCCCGCGCGATCGCGACCGTGGGTCCGAGCATGCGCTCCCCATGCCGGTCGCACTGCACTCGGAGCGGGTCGTCCTGATCGGCACTTCGACGGGCGGCCCCCAAGCGTTGACCCAGCTGCTAAAGGCCCTGCCCGCCAATTTTCCGGCGCCGATCGCGATCGTGCTGCACATTCCCGTGGGCTACACCGGTCCGTTCGCCGAACGGCTGAACGCTGAGTGCGCGATCGAGGTGCTGGAGGCCGAACCGGGCCTGCAACTGCGGCCGGGGCGCGCGATCTTGGCCAGAGCCGGCGTGCATCTCCGGCTCGCGGGCCACGGCGACGAGCTGACCGTGCAGCTCGATGCCGAGCCGAGCGACTCGGTGCATCGCCCCTCGGTCGACGTCCTGTTTCGCAGCGCGGCGCCATGCCTGGGCAAGCGCGCCCTAGCGGTGGTTCTGACCGGCATGGGCAGTGACGGCCTGGAGGGAGCGCGGGCGATCAGCGAGGCAGGCGGGCAAGTGCTGACCGAGAGCGAATCGTCCTGCGTCGTGTACGGCATGCCGCGCGTCGTGGAGGAAGCGGGGCTGTCCGTCGCCCAAGCCGTACTTTCGCAGATGGCCGCAGAGATCAATCGCCGGCTCTAAGAGCGACCGACCGCGCGAGCCAAGTTCCGAGCCGCGCAGCGCTCGTCGCTGCAACCGAGTTCGCGGAGCGTCGTGCGCAGCGCCTGCTCGAGCGGCGTGTGCGGTTCTTTGCCCAGGAAGGCGCGCAATTTCGAGTTATCGAGCTCGAGCGCGGACTTCCACAGGTACCTCATTTCGATCATTTCCCGGAAGGTCTCGACGAAGGGGGAAAGCAGATAGATGGCTAGCCAAGGAAAGCTCCAGATGCGCGCGTTCGGCACGCCGGCCACGCGGCGCGTGGCCTCGGCGATCTCCACGCCCCGCTCGAACCAATGGCCCGCGAAATGAAACACCTCGAACGAGCCTAGCTCGGCCTCTCGCTCCAACAACTGCACGATGGTCTCGGCAAGATCCGGCAAATACGCCCAAGCGTGACCCACTTCGCGCTCGCCCGGATAGAGCAGCGAGCGCAGCGGCTTGCCCGGCTTGACCAAGGCCTGGCTGAACCAACTATTTTGCGAGGCGGCGCCGAAGAAATCGCCCGCGCGCACGATCAGCACGGGCACGCCATCGCGCGCAGCCTGCAGAAGGCGCTGCTCCATCGCTACGCGAATCGCACCCTTGCGCGTTTTCGGTCGCTGCGGCGCCGATTCGGCCACCTTTGGCAACGTTTCTGGACCGAAGTTGTATACGGTCCCCGGAAACACCAGACGCGCCCCCGCGGCCTTGGCAGCGGCGATGCTGTTCTCCAGCATGGGCAATGCCAGACCCTTCCAATTCCGGTATCCGGGCGGATTGGCGGCGTGGACGACGAGGCGGACACCGGCTGACGCCGCCAGCACGTCGGCCGCGTTCAGCGCGTCGCCCTTGACCCACTCAATCGCGCCGAGCGAGGCCATGCGCGCCTTGGCTTGCTCGGGGTTACGGTGCAAGGCGCGCACCCGGAAGCCGCGCTGCGCGAGCACACGCGCGGTTTCACTGCCCACGCCGCCGGTGGCGCCGATGATCAATGCGGTTCGAGTCATGGTCAGGGATCCTTTTCTGCTTCGGCGGGCACGGGCTGCGCTCGCTTCGAGCTGAATATCGGCCCCCTCGCGCTATAATCAAATTAGGGAAAGCAGTTTACCTGCTATACATATTCGTATGAAGAGCTCGCAGCCCGGTTGGGAGCTTTACCGCTCCTTTTTGGCCGTCGTTCGCGAGGGCAGCCTGTCCGGGGCCGCGCGCGCGCTCGGCCTGACCCAGCCCACGATCGGGCGCCACATCGATGCGCTCGAGGCAGCGCTCGGAGTTTCTCTGTTCACCCGCTCACAAGCCGGGTTGATCGCCAGCGAAGGCGCAAGCCTGCTCGTGCCTCACGCACAGGCCATGGCCAGCGCCGCGGACGCGCTGCAGCGCGCCGCCTCCGGCGAGGCGGACGAAGACCGCGGCGTGGTGCGCATCACCGCCAGCGAGATGATCGGCAGCGAAGTCTTGCCGCAGGCCCTAGCCGCGTTCCGCGAAGCGCATCCACGCATCGTCGTCGAGCTCATGCTCTCCAATCGTTCCGAAGATCTGCTGCGCCGCGAGGCGGACATTGCCGTGCGCATGGTGCGTCCCAGCCAAGCCGCGCTGTTCGCGCGCAAGCTGGGCGTCGTGAAGCTCGGCTTTCACGCACACGCCCGCTACCTCAAGGCACACGGCACCCCAAAAACCCTGACCGAGCTGCTCGAACACCCACTGATCGGCTTCGATAAGGTGCCCTCGGTAAGGCGCCTCGAGAACCTCGACTTCCTCATCAACCGTGACTTGTTCGCCTTCCGCTGCGACAGCGATATCGGCCAATACGCGGCGCTTCGAGCTGGCTTCGGTATTGGCGTGTGCCAACTGGGGCTCGGCCGGCGCGACAAACTCGTGCCGCTTTTACCCGGCACCCTCGACTTCCAGCTGGAGACCTGGGTGGTGATGCATCAGGACCTGAAGTCGAGTCGGCGCATGCGGCTGATGTTCGAGCATTTGGCGAGCCACCTGCGCGCGTACATCGCTGCCCAAGGCCCGTGACCGACCTGCTCGACCGAGGGGCTTTCAGGGCACCAGCAGGACCTTACCGCGTGCCTGGCGGTCGTGGATGTATTGGTGCGCAGCCGCTGCCTCAGCAAACGAAAACGTGCGATCGACGTGCGGTTCGAGCTCGCCTCGCTGGTACATTTCGAGCAGCGCCGCGAACTGCGGCTCGACCAGATCCGGGCGCGCGAACAGATGAGCCATGTTCGTGCCACTGACGGTTTTGTTGTCCCCCATCAACTGCATCGGGCTCCAGCGTTTGACCGAAAGCACGGAGGCGGCTGCCGTCAGCCAGCTGCGCGTATTGCCGCTGGCCACCGCCGATAGCCCGAACGCCACCAATCGACCACACGGGGCGAGCAGGTCATAGGCCCGAGTCCAGGAACTGCCCCCGACCGGATCCAAGATCAGATCGATGCCGCGCTCGCCGACGATGGCGCGCGCTTGCGCGGCGAAATCGCGACTCGAATCGAGCACGTGCTGGCAGCCTTGTTGCTTCAAGAATGCGTGCTTGGATACGCTCGCGCTGCCGAAAATCGTGCACTCTCGGGTCTTGGCGATCTGAATCGCGGCCAGGCCCACCCCGCCCGCGGCAGACAAGATCAGGACGCTGGAGTGGCGCCGGAGATGCCCCGTGAACAGCATCATATTGTGGGCGGTGAGGTAGACGACCGGGAAGGCGGCGCCCGCCTCGAAGCTCATGCGCTCCGGCATCTTCAAAGCCTGCGAGCTCGACAGCGTGACGACGTCGCTGTAACCGCCAAAGTAGCACAGGGCCATCACCCGATCGCCGACGGCAAAGCCCGTCGTGTGCTCGCCGAGTGCATCTACCACCCCGGAAACCTCGTAGCCGACCACGCAGGGTAGCTTGGGTGCGTCTGGGTAGAGTCCGACGCGCGCCATCAAATCGGCGAAGTTGATGCCAGAAGCGCGCACGCGAATGCGCAGCTCACCTGCCTTGGGCGTGGGGTCGGGGGCTTCCCGAACCTGCAGCACTTTGGGAGCTCCGACTTTCGTAATCCAAACTTGGCGCATGCGATCGACCCTCAGTGACGCGTCAGGCTGAGCACGATTTCCAGTAAAATCAGTACGATCACCGAAGTCTCCAAGTACACCAAACGTCGATCGCGAGCAATCTCGGTCAGTAGGCTGAGCGATTCTTGCACGCTGCGCAGCTTCAGTTCCAAAGCTTGGTAGCGGTCGACCAGGTCGAACTGTGAACGCAGCTCCACGTAGATGCGCTCGGCACCAGGGTCGTCCCAAACCACGTCGGGCTTGTCCAGCAAATGCAAGACCGAGATGACCTCGCTGCGAGTGCTGATCGCGGCGCCGATGAAGCGCTGCAGCTTGGCGGTGAACACAGAGATATTGCCGCGCTTCTCCAGGCGTTGCACGAAGCCATCGGTGTCCGCAAACATCTGATCGACGATGCGCTCGTAGTATTCCATGGCGGCGCTCTGCGCGACCGTGAGCGCCACCATGCTGGCGCGTTCGGGTGTCAGGGAGTCGACCACCAGCACGCCGTCTTCCACGTCCGGGCGAGCACCGCCCTGCTCACGCACCGTGAACTCTTCACTGATCACCTGCGCGTCGCGCATCACGTTCAGCGCACGGCGCAAGCGCAGTAGCTCTCCCTCGCGCCCCGCTTGCCCCAGGTCGAAAAAGACGACGACCCCGAAGCTGAACAAGTAGACCGCGCCGCCCGCCGCCGCCGGGTACGACAGGTGCTGGTGCACGCGTTTAGCCTCGGGAAAGTGCTGCCCGAGCTCCTTCAGCGAGAAATTCTCGATGAAGGCCAGCGCATGAAAGGTATGAACGACCGTCACGCAGGCTCCATAGCTCAATGGGAACCACGACCACCAGCGTCGAATGTCGCTGGCTGGAGGCCGAGCGCGCGCTACTCGCCGCCCAAACGATAGCCGACGCCGGGCTCCGTCAATAGCCAGCGCGGGTTCGAGGGGTCGGCCTCCAGCTTCTCGCGCAGGTGATGCATGTACACCCGCAGATAGCCGGCATCGCGCACGTAC
>Ga0247783_1000506_pt1 | contig 12206 bp, 3 predicted proteins | sample UWRJL064202C5_FD_179911 | JGI IMG/M metagenome (GOLD analysis project Ga0247783, IMG submission 179911) | Plant litter microbial communities from Arlington Agricultural Research Station in Wisconsin, United States - UWRJ-L064-202C-5 | ecosystem: Environmental > Terrestrial > Plant litter >...
CAACTGTGCTCGTTGAAAAATCCGTCATCACATAACAGGCTTTATCCTCGGGGCCGCGGATTGCGTCGAATGCGGAAAAAAATTCCAACAGAAAATGATAGGTAAAACGGCCACAACCGGCACCCAATTCAATAATGTATAACGGCTGCCCGGTAAATCCTTGTGCTTTAATATCGCGCCAAAATCCCAACACAATTTCAGCATAGGCTTTGGCAAAGAAGGGATTGTTGGTGACGTAGTGGGGGACTTTGCCGTCAGCCCAGGCAGAAAGGCCCTGCTGTTCATAATAGTGCCGTTGCATTTGCCAAATGGCTGAATCAGCAAACATAGTGTGAACACCATGTTGAGGCGCCACATGATTATATTCGGCATTTGCTGATGGTAATGCAGCAGCGTCAGTATTAGCTGCGCGATTTCCTTCGGAGTCCATTACACTAACAACCTTGTACTTAAATAATTTGAATAAGTAACTGAATTACATACAACCAAAATAACAGTTGCAAATTTCACCGAATAAAGAAAACCAAAGAGAAGCCTGTGGGATATCAAATGAATTGTGCAGCGACGGAAAATATATCAGGTGTTGGTGCCGTGTGTAATATGCTTGTGAAAATATATTTTATCGAATCTATTTGCTGTGATATGCGGTGTAATATGCAACTGTGCAAGAGTTGAATATAATTTCAAGGTGTTGAAAATGCGCCATTTGCATCCGGCTTTTCATACCACACTTTTACTCCAGAGATCTTCGCATGAGCCACAATGACAGCTTGCATGATCTGACATTCCAGAGTTCGGGCAAAAAATATCGCCTAACGCGGATGCGGAATTTGCACAAGACTAGCGCGCCCACGACTGAATCAATACAACACATTTTACCCTCGCCGAATTGTGGATTAATTTATTTTCGTCAACTTATCCAGCTGGTCAGTATTGCCGATCTGCGAAAACTTTTATCTCCCATTGATCATTTACATAGCTCCCGCGATGATGAGCCAATCCGCATCAGGATCGCCACTTTATTTTTGGATGGCACTCTGAGTCTGTTCGAGCTGACAAAACTGGTTTCGCCCGCGCGCAATGCAGGTTCAACCAGCGCCACTAAAAAACAGGGTGTGAGCTATGAGGACGTGGACCCGCACCAGATGCAATCTCCGGCAGGGCTTATTATCAATCAACAAGCATCCGCCAGGGCTGACACTAACGTGCAGAATAATCCTGCTATAAATGAGCAAGCGCAGGCCGCCGTGTTGATCGCAGCAGCGGAGCAGGGGACTCCGCTGTGTGAACGCTGCCTGGAGCAGGCGGTGTAGTTTTTCGGTAGATTCAAAATAGTGATATGCAAGGAAAATTATATGGCTGTGCAAGGTTTCAACATCGCAAAAAATAAAACGGCTGACATTGACCTGTGGATAGAATTTTTAAGCGCTGCCAATAATTCCCACGAATGGTTGTATATGATCATTGACTGCGCACAGGATGCGCGGATATACCCGGCACTGAGCAAAAGTTTACATGCGCGCTGCTGTTTATTTACTGAAGAACAGATATCCGACACGGTGAAGGCAGTTGCTCCTTTTTTGGTAAAAATAAAAACCATGGATGAATTTGTGCGCTGGTGTATTGGTGAAGGCCTGCATCGCCATTGGATGCTATTTTTTACCTCAGCCGATCTTCATGTCTCTGACCTCAGGCTCCATTTCAAACGCTTTTCCCTGGTGCAGGCACCCGATGGGAAATACTATTTTTTTCGCTATTATGACCCGCGTGTGCTCGCGGTATTTTTAGCAGAAAGTGAGCAGCGCGAGCGAGTGGATTTTTTTCGTCATTGTAAAAAAGTATGGCTACCACAATCGCTCCCTGAAGGAGGCTTTCAATTTTTACAGTTGGATGTGGCTGGAACACCGGTGGTTTTGCATAATCCGGGTCAGGTTTCCAAAGCGACTGAATCCGCTTGAAATATATCCATAGGTTGGCGGGTCGCGCGGCTAAGCGAGTGAATCACGTTTCTCTATCTGCGAGTATGTAAAAGCCACAAAGTGGAGGGCTTTTGAAAACTAAAATGCGTCATTGACGTTTTCATGAGAGTTTTTTTAAAACGTGGCCCTCATATCTGTCATTTGCAAAAACATGGTATGCGTCGGTGTGTCCTTGAGCGCTCCACCATTTTTGTTCTCAATTAAATGTATTTATTACTTTTGTTCGATTGTAAGTAAAAACCCCGCATAGAGGGGGGGTATATTAGATCAAGCATATTTGATCAAATGATGTGTCGTTTTTTAACAAAAGATGTGTCGTTTTGAGCAGGGGATGTGTCGTTCACCGGTTTGCCATGGTTATTGAATTGTGGTCACACTCTTTATGTGTGAACACTGTCATAATTCGCGCTTTTTCATACCCATCACTTTTATTGTCAGTTCTTTCAACATCGCAAAAGGAGTCATTACCATCATGGCGATAGCAACACTACATACCACCATTTCCAAAACCATTTTAATGCTCGGGGTCACCTCCCTGGTAGCGTGTGGTGGCGGAGGTGGAGGGGGCAATAGCAAGACGCCTTCAGACACCACACCAACAGCCTTTAGTTTCGCCGCCAGTACGAATGTCGATACCGGTGCAGCAGTCGTCTCTCCTTCGATCACTGTCTCGGGTATCAATGAGCCTGCCATGGTTACAATTACTGGTGGTGAGTATTCCATTGGTGATGGTGCTTTTACGGCAAGTCCAGGAACCGTGAGCAGTGGCCAAACCATTAAATTAAAAGTAACGGCCTCCAGTGCCACTAATACTCCGGTCGAGGCTATTCTGTCGGTGGGTGGTGTAAGCGCAACATTTCGGGCAACCACGCTGGTTGATGTCACCCCCAATGCATTTACATTTACCCCTGCGACTAATGCTGCCTTTGGCAGCGTCAACACATCCAACCCCATTACAGTAGAAAGCATTGATGTATCTGTGCCTATTACGATTACCGGTGGTGAGTACTCAATCAATGGCGGTGCCTTTACGGCAGCAGCCGGTACAGTGACCAAAGGCCAGACTGTTGCAGTCAAAGCAATTGCATTGGCCGGAACTGAATTAACTCAAAGCGCGGTAGTGATCATTGGTGGTGTAAGCGGTACCTACTCCGTCACCACCATTCTTGATACCACTGCGCCTATAGCTGAATTCAAATTTCCAACACCGTATACCTTAAGCGAAGCCCTTGCAGTGAAAGTGCGCGGTACTGCATCTGATGAGCATGCCATTAGCAATGTGAAAGTGGTTGTGAATGGCACTGCCGAAGTTCAGGCAACGCCGAGAGCACCGGGTGATTTTTCCAGCTGGACTGCTGAGGTGCCGTTAACTGCGAATGCGGAAAATGAAATTAAAGTGGTGGCAATGGATGATCGGAATAATGTCACTGCGACTGATGCTGCTCGCAAGGTAGTGATTAGGCAGCGCGCAGACTATAGCGGCCATTTTCCTGATACAGGTAGCCCTATTGGCGCCACAAATAGTCTCATGTTGGATCAATCAAAAAATCGCCTGTTTTATACCTCGTTTAATGATGAATATAAGCTCTTTGAAATCGATATTGCGACGGGCAAAAGTGGAATATTTGCAAATTTTGAGCAGCAAGATTTGTCCACTTTTGGAAATGGGGCCATAGATCCTTCTTTCCAATATGCCTATATTCCCCTGAATGGCGACAAGGCAATTCTTAAACTCAACATTAATGATGCAGCGGATTTTAGTGTGCACAAGAATGCTGAATATGGCGATGGTAGTCGAGGAGCCATCCTCAACAATCAGGGCGACATTCCCAAATTAATTTCACTGAGAACAGACATTGCTTCAAATGGTGGGATAGTCTCTACGCAGCTGGATAACTGGAGTGTTTCAGTATTGTCGGATGCCTCTTTAGGCATTCCAAATGCAGATGTGCCAATGAATGATGCAAGCACAATTGTATATGATCAAAAACACAATCGTTATTTGGTGGCGAGCGCAAATGCCGATGCATTGTTGGCTATCGATGCTACTACCGGTGTGAGAAGTGTGTTCTCCAGTGAATCTGTTGGCACGGGTGATCCTTATGCGGCAGGCAAGAATGGATTAATTAGGCAGGTGGCATTAGATGCGAAACGAAACCGGGCGATTGCACTGGAACTATATTCAGGAAATATATTTGCTGTGGATTTGGATACGTCGGCTCGCTCAATAATTTCACAGATGACTTTACTGCATCCTACGTCGCAACAATGGCCCGATAACGAGAAAAATTATATAGGCGCGCAGATCGATACTGAAAATGAATTGCTTTACACCGTGCACCATCGTGTTCAAGCGTTAATGGTGGTTGATTTGCAAAGTGGTCAACAATTAATTCTCTCCAAAGCTGCAAATTAATTTCTCTATGCAGCCGACTGCCATCGCCCACAGTTTGACGTTGTGGGTGTGGCATAGCACCTTCTTGTGAAAATTATCCTCAAGTGTTTGTAGTCAATAGCGCCGTTCATAAAAGCCAATTGTTCAGGAATGACATATGAGTAAAATCCGTCTACCCAATCGCTTTCAATCCGCCCAAACCAACATCCACTTGTCGCGTCGCAAGCTCTATGCGGCCATGCTGGTTACCTCCCAATGGATGGCGGCGGGACAGCTTTGGGCTGCGCCCGAGGGTGGCGAAGTGGTGGGCGGTGAAGGTGTGATTACGCAAGCCGGGGTGGATACCATGATCCACCAAGCCACCGAGCGTATGGCCATTGATTGGCGGAGCTTTGACGTGGCGGCTAATGAGCGGGTGGAGTTTATCCAGCCCAGTTCATCGGCCATCGCGCTCAATCGTGTGCTCAGCAACCGTGGCAGCGAGATTCTGGGGCGTATCGACTCCAACGGCCAGGTGATGCTGGTTAACCCCAATGGTGTTGTGTTTGGTAAGGATTCGATCATCAATGTGGGCGGCATGATCGCCAGCGGTATGAGCATTGACCCCGCCAGTTTTATCAACGACGACTTCACCCTGAATGCTCTGGAGGGCACCGAAGGCAAGGTCATCAACTACGGCATTATCAATGCCGCGACCGGCGGTTCGGTGACTCTGGTCGGCCAACAAGTACAAAACGATGGCCTGATTTCCGCCAAGCTCGGTGCGGTGAATTTAGCGGCGGGCAATGAAGCGGTACTCACTTTTGATCAGTCCGGTATGGTCGGTATAAAAGTGACCGAAGCTGTTTTGCAAAATGAATTGGGTGTCGATGCGGCGGTGATTAACAGCGGCAAAATTGATGCAGAAGGTGGCCGTGTATTACTTAGCGCCAGCGTGAGTGAAGATATTTTTTCCAACGCGGTGAATCACGCGGGCATGAATAAAGCCAGCAGTGTGGTAGTGCATGACGATGGCAGTTTCACCTTGGGCGCCGGTGCCGATGTTATCAACACTGGCGCTATTAATGCCTCGGTTGCGGCAGGTGCAGCCGGTCAGGTAGTAGTGGTCGGCAATAACGTCACCAGCAGCGGCACTATCGCAGCGAATACTGGCGCTGGTAGTGCAGGTGCGATTGAACTACACAGTACCGATACCACGCTGGTCACTGAAACCGGTAGCGTTTCTGCACAAGCAGTTACTCAGGGCGAAGGCGGCGATGTTAAAGTCCTCGGTAATAAAGTCGGCTTATTTGATGCCGCGCAAGTGAATGCATCGGGTGCAAACGGTGGTGGCCAAGTATTAATTGGCGGCGATAAAACTGGTCAAAACCAACAAGTCCGCAATGCAGATTTTATTTATTTGGGTGAAAACACCAATGTCAAAACCGATGCGTTAATTGACGGTGATGGCGGGAAATTAATTACCTTTGCCAGCGACACTGCTCGGATTTACGGCAACCTTTATTCGCGTGGTGGAAATGAAGGAGGCGATGGTGGATTTATTGAAACGTCGGGGTTGAAAGGATTTGAGATCTTAAATGCACCAGATGTGGGAGCTGGAGCTGGTGACGGTGGAACTTGGTTGATTGATCCTTTTAATATCACAATTAATAATAGTGACGAAGACGTAGATAGCTTCCCTGATGACGATCCCGATAAAAAACTTTTCGCATCAACAAAAGATTCCATTTTAAGTATTAAAACATTAAACAAAGCCTTGGGAAAGGGCGATGTCAGCGTTAAAACGGGAGATGGTGGTAATGTTGCTGATGGCAAAATCACATTAAGCGAAGCGGTGAACTATTCTGGAAACGATACTAGAACATTAACGTTTGATGCGCATAATGGCATTGAAATAAATGCCAGTATTTTAAGTAATAACGCAAAACTGAATGTTGTATTCAATGCAAACACCGATGGCAACAATTCAGGGGATGTAAAAATAAAATCAAAAGATATTGATTTTAAAACTAATGGCGGATATTTGGATGTAAAAGGAGTTGGTTTTTTGCTGGACGATACCGGCGATATCGGTGTTGAAACTAATGGCGGCTTTGTCAATTTGGATATGACTGGCTCGATAGGAATTTTTTCAAATATAGAAACATCGGGCGGAAAATTCACGGCAACAGGCACTACATTTGTCGCAGACAATCTCGATGAGACCGTTATAGATACAGTGGGCCAAAAAGCACAAGGTAATGTAGAAATTACTGCGTCTGAATCGGTGAAATTAGGAAATATCAATGTAGGCAATAATCTGTTGATTCAGGGTGATAAAGATCTGACGACAGATGCCATTGAAGCTGCGAATATAAATATTACTCAATTCGTTCTGGATGATCCTAAAAAAAATGACGCCGCTAGAAAACTAATCGTTGCAGGTTCCAGCACTTTCGATGCCGGAGATGCCGGTGATATTACCTTATTAAACCAAGATAATAATTTCGCAGGCAACATTGCATTAAAAAGCGCTCGCAATGTTTCCCTAAATGATGCCGACAGTAATGGCCTAACATTCGGTGAAACTACAATTGCAGGGAAATTAGTATTAACGTCTGCTGGCGATGTTAAGTTTCAAGATTCAGCTACCGTTCCAGTTGCCAAAAATATTAAGGCAGCTTCAGTCAGTGTCATCAATTCCGGCGCCTTTGTTTCGGGCGATATAAATACAGTTGGCGCTGAAGATGTAGCGGGCGGGAATGTCACTATCACGTCTACCGGCACCGTTAAGATCGGCAATATCGATTCCCGCGCTGGCGCTGCCACTACTATTCCGACCATTGGGAAGAATGGTGGTGCGGTCAAGGTGAGTGGTGATTCAGTCACGGTGGGTACCTTAGCTGCTGAGGATGCGATCAATACCTCTGGGGCGACTGGAACTACCAATGGTAATGGAGGAGACATTACTGTTACAGCCAAAGCGAAAAACGCAGGTAACTATTCTATTGTGGTAAATGGCGATATCAATGCATTGCCCGGTGGCACATCAGGGTTAAGCGGAACTGTATTGCTTGAACTTGTTGCAGGTGGCTTTGCTACTGCTACAGGAAAAGTAACGTTAAATTCAAATAAGATTTTGAGCACAGATGTGGACGTGCGTGGCAGCACTGGCATAGATACCTTTAGTGGGCCAGATGACGATAATGCTTGGCGGTTAGGTTCAAGCACATCAACTCTTGCCAAGACCGGCAGCACAAATGCTGATTCTAAAATAACATTTTCTAAATTTGAAGTTCTGGTGGGTGGCTCTGGAAACGATAGCCTGACAGGAATTGCGCAAGTGAATGATTGGCAAATAACAGGGGTTAATGCAGGCAGCGTTAAATTAAAAGGGGCTGCGACCGGAATTAACTTCTCCAGTTTCAATAGTCTTAATGGCAATACCACCGAAGATATTTTTGCTTTTACTGCGAATGGCCGGATTGAGAATGTCGGTGGTGGTGGTGGCGTCAATACGATTATTGGCCGCAATGTTGGAACCACCTGGACATTAACAGGTACCAATGCAGGAAGTGTGAAGCTCACAAACGCAGGCAACTATATAGATGCATTCACGGGTATTCAAAGCCTAACAGGTGGAACTGCTGCGGATGTATTTGATTTTAATCCAACCAATCCGCTGCCAAACAGCCTGGGCAGAGTTAACGGGACTATTGATGGCGGATCTAGCGGTGAGGGAAATGTCATCATTGCCAGAAAAGGAACTGACGTAAAAAATACCTGGTCGATGGATGGTGACGAATCTGGTGGTTTGGCTCAAACCAATGGGATTGCTGATCCATACGTACATCGATTTCAGGACATTCAAGTATTAACGGGTGCCGGGTCAGATACGATGAGTTTCGCCAGCGCTGCCACTGCGGTGACAGTGACACTGGGTAAGTCAGGAGTGATTGGTGTAACCAATTTTGTGGGTAGCGCTGTCGCCAATGTGGATTCCTCTCTTATTGGTGAAGATAAAGCCAATAACTGGTCAATTACCGGCCCTAATTCCGGTAGCGTAAGATCTGAAGATCAAGATGAAGCTTCTGCAATCGGGTTCAGTAATTTTAATAATTTAAGGGGTGGAAGTAAGGCTGACATATTTGATTTTACTAAGTCAGCTAGTGCCAGTATTTCTGGTCAGATCGATGGTGGGAATGGAGCTGATACCATTATTGCGAGAAATGTTGCCAATACCTGGAAAATAACTACTGAAAATAAAGATGCACTAGCAGAGACCTTGGGTACAACTTATCTGAATGGTTTTATTGATATTCAAACTATAACCGGTGGGTCGCTCGCGGATATTTTTACTATCGATAAAAATTTTAACGGAACGATTAATGGTGGGGATGGTGCAGACACCTTTAATGTTAACGCAATTGCTAATAATCTTCGTGGTGAAGACGGAAACGATAAATTTAGTTTTGGTAGTGAATTAAACAATGGCAGTGCTGAAATTATCAATGGCGGCGATGGAGATGACGAGCTTGTCGGTCGTGCTACTGACAATACCTGGATAATTAAAGATGGAATAGAAAGCTCATTAGGACTCAGCGCAGGTGCGGTCTACGTTAAATCATTTTCTAATATTCACACGCTAACCGGGGGCATTGGTGCAGACATTTTTACCATCAATGCTAACTTTAAAGGGGAAATTAACTCAGGTTTAGGCAAGAATATTTATAACATTAATACAGCGGTTAAAGTGTTAACCGGTGGTGCTGGTAACGATAATTTTATATTTGGCGTGAATGGCACTGCGGATACTATTAACGGTGGTGGCGGGACAAATACAATCACCGGACGCGATGGCGACAATACCTGGACAATGACGGGTGAGAACAAGGGGGACTTGGCTGTAACAGGCACCCAAAGCAATACCCTCTATCTGGGTGGATTTGAAAAGATTCAGGTGCTTCAGGGTGGTATTGGTGTCGATATCTTTAATTTGAACCAAGCCTTTTCTGGAGTCGTAAAAGGCGGTGCTGGTGCAGATATTTTTAACGTGAATGCTGCAACAAATATCCTCCAAGGCGAAACCGGAGATGATAGCTTTTTGTTCACAAGCGAATCCAATACCGGAAGTGCAGCAAGTGTCGATGGCGGGGCAGCTTCTGAAAACAATAGCCTGGCTGGTCGAGATGGCGGTAATACCTGGACAATAACAGCGGAGAACAAAGGAAATCTAGCGGTAACAGGAACGCCAAGCAATACCATTTACGTGACTGGATTTGAAAATATTCAAACGCTTCAAGGTGGAATTGAAGCCGATACCTTTAATTTCAATCACGCTTTTTCTGAAGTGGTTAAGGGTGGTGCCGGTGCAGATATTTTTTACGTGAATGCTGCAACCAATATCCTCCAAGGTGAAACCGGAGATGATAGTTTTGTGTTCAATAACGCATCCAATACTGGAAGTGCAACACGTGTCGATGGTGGGGCAGCCTCTGAAAACAATAGCCTGACGGGCCGAGATGGCAGCAATACCTGGATAATAACAACGGGGAACAAAGGGAATATTTCGGTAACAGGCACACCAAGTAATACTCTTTATCTGACTGGATTTGAAAACATTCAAACGCTTCAAGGTGGCGGTGAAGTCGATACATTTAATGTGAATCATGCTTTCTCTGGAGTGATTAAGGGTGGTGCGGGGGCAGATATTTTTAATCTGAATGCTGCAATCACTAATGTTCAAGGCGACTCTGGAAGTGACAGATTCTTAGTCAATAGTATATCCAGCGGCCCCATCGTGACCACAATCAACGGCGGGGCAGATGTTGATGGCCTTGATCTTGACGAGGTAAATCTTGGCGCGCTGACTTCTGATGTAAGTGTTGGGGTTGGAGCGGCTGCTCTTGGTGATGTAAGGGTCATTAATGTGGAGTCATTAATTGCCAATGTAGAAAAGACAAACACATTAATTGCAGACAATCTCATAGACAACACATGGAAGATTTCCGCTACCAACACGGGCGCCGTGAACACCATTGGGTTTTCAGGTTTTGCCAATCTTGTTGGGGGCAAAAAAATAGATACTTTTACGTTTGTAGATCAGTCCGCGAATGTCACTGGCTGGATTGATGCCGGTGATGGCATTGATAGATTGGATTTAACCAAAAGCAATCGCGATCTGGTGGTACATATAGCTGACACTCATGGTGTTGCGAATGCGGGTGAAATAACAGCGGAAAACGTCGAGCAAATTGCTGCTGATGCAGAGAACAATAATAGGTTAGTCGCTGGAAATGCGGAAAACACCTGGTTGGTTACATCCGTCAATGGCGGCACGTTGAATGGCGTCATCTCATTTACGGATTTTAAAAATCTGACGGGCGGGGGCCAGAACGATACCTTTTCCTTTGGCGAGCAAGGAACCATTACCGGCCTCGTGGATGGCGGTGGACTGACTGGCTATGACAAAGTGGATGTTAGTAATTCTGCAAATCCCAATATTGTGATAACGGCAGAAAATACTGTAGGTGGTTATAGCAATATTGAAAAATATATTGGAAACAACACTACCAGTACCATTATGGGCGACAACAAGAGTAATGAATGGGTTATCAATAACAATGGTGGAACTATTAATGGCACTGTTGAATTTGAGCGATTTGCGAATCTGATCGGTGGTAGTGAACAGGACAAATTTACCTTAACGAATGCCAACCTTTCTGGATACATCGATGGGGCTGGTGGCAACGATGTATTTACGTTTGGAGGTAATGGGGCTACGGGTGAGCTGCGCGGTGGGGCTGGCAGTGATGAATTTAATCTGGTTGTCGTGGATGGTGCTACAGGCACCACCAAGATTATCGGAGGGGATGGCACTAATAGCTTGCGGGTATCGGGTGGTGGCACAGGTTACAAGGCATCACATGGGCAGGGTGTTGTTGAATATGAAGGTCCTACAAAAGCAACTTATGCGGCTGAATATTCTGGTGTTTCAAAAATAGATGACACTGCTATCGCAGATAGTTTAGCAATTCAAGGCACTTCTGAAAACGATATATTTAGCCTTCAAAATGGCAAATACCAACTTAATCCTACGTTAGTAGTTAATTATTCACAAAAACAAAGCCTTATTATTAATGGCTCACAGAATGATCAAGTCATATTGGATGGGAATGTATCAATTCCAAAATCAATGACTGTTTACAATGCCTCACTTAATTCTGTAAATGAAGGAAAACTCAGCGGTCAGGCACTGGAGTTGGTTTCGACTAAAAATGTTGGCAGTGAATCCAACCGCGTACAGCTAGCGGTAGATGATCTCTATTTAAAATCAACAAATGGTGACATATACATTAATGAGCAAAACTCGCTTAGCATCAAGGAGTTCTCTACCTCAGAAACCAAAGTTTTTGATCTAACGCTGGGTGGTGATTTATTGTCTACTGTGGGCATTGTTTACACGGGTCAATTCAACGTTAATGCATTACGTGGAGCTATTTCTCTCAATAATGCAAATTCATTTACCGGTGATTTAAATTTAAAAACAACGGGTGACATCACACTGAAAAATACCACTTCGGTAAAATTTGGTGAGGTGAGCGCGCAAAATCTGACGGTTGAAACAAATGAAGCGGTTTCCGGGGCGGGTCCAATTATTGTTAATGGGCTTGCCAGTATTTCAGCAAACTCCACAGTTACTTTTCTGAATGCAGATAACGACTTCAATTCAGTACGGGTCCTGAAAGCAAGTGGTGTATCTCTGAGTGATAAAAACAATCTGACATTGGCAGGGCTTTCTGCAGTTGGCCAAGTGACAGTTAACACTAATGGCTCAATTAATATCGGTGCCT
>Ga0247783_1000507_pt1 | contig 12189 bp, 13 predicted proteins | sample UWRJL064202C5_FD_179911 | JGI IMG/M metagenome (GOLD analysis project Ga0247783, IMG submission 179911) | Plant litter microbial communities from Arlington Agricultural Research Station in Wisconsin, United States - UWRJ-L064-202C-5 | ecosystem: Environmental > Terrestrial > Plant litter >...
GATCGTCGCCACCATCGGCGCCGGACTCACGGTCCGCGCGGTCCTGCATCGACCTGCGCGCCCCGGCGGCGACCGCTCGATCGCGACGCTGTGGGCGGTCATGATCGTCACGCCGCTGCTGGCCTGTCTCACGCCGGCCCTCGCGTTCGCGGACTATCGCTTCAGCCGCTTCGTCGCGATCGTCGGCGCCGCCTCGTGCCTCGCGTGCGGAAGCCTGTACCTGCGCGCGCATCTCGATCGGGCCAGGCAGTCGTCGCACGAACGCTGGACCGCGAACGGCACGTATGCGCGCGTTCGACATCCGATCGATGCGGCCTTGTGGATCTGGACCTTCGCGCAGGCGCTCCTCGTCGCGAACTGGATCGCGGGTCCCGCGCCGCTCGTCGCGTTCGCCGTCCTTCACGTCGTGCGCGTGCGGCGGGAAGAGGCGTCGATGCTCGCGCGCTTCGGCATCGCCTATCGCGACTACATGTCGCGCACCGATCGGCTGTTGCCCGGCGTCTGGTAGCGCGCAAGATCGGGTCGCTCGGAGTGTGGCGCGGTATCATGCGTCGCCCTCCGCCGCGATCCGGGGAGGTGGCTCACCTCCCTGTTTCGAATCGATGCAAGAAACCGACGTGCTGCCGTTCGAAGCCACCGCTTCGTTCCAGCAGTCCTCGCTCCTGTCCGGCCTCAACCCCGAGCAACTCGCGGCGGTCACGCTGCCGCCGCAACCTGCGCTGATCCTCGCCGGCGCCGGTAGCGGGAAAACGCGCGTGCTGACCACGCGCATCGCCTGGCTCGTGCAGACGCGCCAGGTCTCCGCGGCCGGCGTCCTCGCCGTGACGTTCACGAACAAGGCCGCGAAGGAAATGCTCGGTCGCTTGGCCGGCATGCTGCCGATCAATCTGCGCGGCATGTGGATCGGGACCTTCCACGGTCTGTGCAATCGCTTCCTGCGTACCCATCACCGCGACGCGGCGTTGCCGCAGACCTTCCAGATCCTCGACTCCGCGGACCAGCTCGCCGCGGTCAAGCGCCTGTTGAAGGCCTATCAGTTCAACGAAGAGCAATACCCGCCGCGTCAGACCGCGTGGTTCATCAACGGCTGCAAGGAAAAGGGACTCCGCGCGAAGGACGTCGAGATCGACGGCGACTTCGACGCGCGCCTGGTCGAGATCTACAAGCTCTACGACGAGCAATGCCAGCGCGAGGGCGTCGTCGACTTCGCCGAGTTGCTGCTGCGCTCCTACGAGCTGCTCCTGCGCAATCAACCGCTGCGCGAGCATTACCAGGCGCGCTTTCGCCACATCCTCGTCGACGAATTCCAGGACACGAACGTCCTGCAGTACAAGTGGCTGAAGCTGCTCGCCGGGCTCGGCACCCCGAACCCGGCGGCGATCTTCGCGGTCGGCGACGACGACCAGAGCATCTACGCCTTCCGCGGCGCGAACGTCGGCAACATGGCGCAGTTCGAGCGCGAGTTCCGCGTCGAGAACGTGATCAAGCTCGAGCAGAACTACCGCTCGCACGGCCACATCCTCGACGCGGCGAACACGCTCATCCGCAACAACAACGCGCGCCTCGGCAAGAACCTGTGGACCGACGCCGGAAGCGGCGAACCGGTCCGCGTCTACGAGGCGATGAGCGACGGCCAGGAAGCGCAGTGGCTCGTCGACGAGGTGAAGGCGCTGGTGCGCGAAGGCATGTCGCGCTCGGACATCGCGGTGCTGTACCGATCGAACGCGCAGTCGCGCGTGATCGAGCACGCGTTGTTCTCGGCGGGCATCCCGTATCGCGTCTACGGCGGGTTGCGCTTCTTCGAACGCATGGAGGTCAAGCACGCGCTCGCCTACCTTCGGCTCGTCGCGAACCCCGACGACGACACGTCGTTCACGCGCGTCGTCAACATGCCGGGCCGCGGCATCGGCGCGCGCACGATCGAGATCCTGTCCGACGCCGCGAAGACGCAAGGCGTCTCGCTGTATGCGGCCGCGACGCGGCTCGACACGAAGAGCGGTGCGGCCGCGAAGGTCGGCGTCTTCGTCAAGCTGATCGAACGGCTGCGCTTCGAGACGCAGGCGATGACGCTCGCCGAGATGATCGAGCACGTGAACCACGCGAGCGGACTCATCGCGTTCTACGAGACGGAGAAGGAAGGCGCCGAGCGCATCGAGAACCTGAACGAACTCGTCAATGCGGCCGCGAGCTTCTCGGGTGAGGAAGGTTTCGCGATGGACGCGCGCGCGAACCGCATTCCGGTGCCGATCCAGCCGCCGCGCGCCGAGTTGCAGACCGAAGGCGCGGTCGACGTCGCTTCGGTCGACGGAAATTCGGGCGACCTCGAGGTCATCGACGCGGGCGTCGTCGATCCCGAGTTCGCGACGCCGCTCGATGCCTTCCTCGCGCACGCGTCGCTCGAGGCCGGCGACAACCAGGCCGGCGCCGGCCAGGACGCGCTGCAACTGATGACCGTGCATTCGGCGAAGGGTCTCGAGTTCGACGCGGTCTTCATCGGCGGCCTCGAGGAAGGCCTCTTCCCGCACGACAACAGCCTCTCGGACCAGGACGGACTCGAGGAGGAGCGCCGCCTGATGTACGTCGCGATCACGCGAGCGCGGAAGCGCCTCTACCTCTCGTTCTCGCAGACCCGCATGCTGCACGGCCAGACGCGCTACAACCCGAAGTCGCGCTTCTTCGCCGAGCTGCCCGAGCCCGCGCTGAAGTGGCTGACGCCGCGCACGGGCCTCGCGCGCAGCGGGTGGGGCGGCGGCTTCGGCGGCGGCCTTAATACCTACGGCCGCCACAGCGCCGCCTGGGACGACACGCCGGCGGCGGAACCGCAGCCGCAGTGGGCCCGGCAGCAGCGCGAAGGCGGGACGCGCTTTCGCATCGGCCAGACCGTCGTCCACGCGAAGTTCGGCGAGGGCGTGATCGTGAACCTCGAGGGCGGCGGCGACGACGCCCGTGCGCAGATCAACTTCGGTCGCCAGGGCATGAAGTGGCTCGCGCTCGGTATCGCGAAGCTCGAGCCGGCGTGAGGACCGAACGATGAGCCCGCTCGAGTTCGCGGCGAACGTCTTCAACCTGTCATCGGTCTGGTTCGCGGCCCGCAACAGCGTTCACACGTGGTGGTGCGGCATCGTCGGCTGCACGCTCTACGGCTTCATGTTCTTCGAGACGCGGCTCTACGCGGACGTCACGCTGCAACTCTTCTTCATCGGCTCGTGCATCGTCGGTTGGTGGAACTGGCGGCGCGGGGGCGCGCGCGTCGTGACCGCCGACGGGGGCGGCTCGGCGGCGCCGATCGAGCTGCCGATCACGCGCGTCGCACCGGCGACCGCGGCCGCCTTCCTGGCGATCGCGATCGCCGCCGCACTCGGCTACGGCTGGCTGCTCGAGCGACTGACCGACGCGGCGAATCCCTTCATCGATTCGTCCGTGCTCGCGCTGTCGATCCTCGCGCAGTTGCTGATGGTCGGTCGCAAGCTCGAGTCGTGGCCGGTGTGGTTCGTGGTGGACTGCATCGCGGTCCCCCTCTATGCATCGAAGGGGCTGTGGCTCACCGCGGCCGTGTATGCGTTCTTCCTGGTCCTCGTGGTCATGGGCTGGCTGCGCTGGTCGCGACTCGTCGGACGCGGTGCGCTCGCCGGAGTGCCGTCATGACCCTGATGGATCCCGGCCACGCGGCGACCGGCTTCTATCCGCACGAAGCCCAGGACTCGATCATGCGCATCGCGGTCGTCGGCGGCGAGAGCACGGGCAAGAGCACGCTCGTCGCCGCGCTGGGCGCGCGTTACGACGAGCCCTGCGTCGCCGAGTACGGCCGCACGCTGTGGGAGGAGCGACGCGGACACCTCGTCTACGAGGATCTGCGCGCGATCGGCATCCGTCACGTCGCGGACGAGGAGGCGGCGGTCGTGGTCGCGCGACGCTGCGTGCTCGTGGACACGACCCCGCTGACCACGCTCTGGTACAGCATCGACGGCTATCGCAAGGCCGATCCCGACCTCGTCAGCCTGTCTTGGCGTCGCTACGACCTCACGCTGCTGTGCGCGCCCGACTTCGCATTCGTGCAGGACGGCTCGCGCTCGTCGGAGGACTTCCGCTTGCGCCACGATCGCTGGATTCGCGCGGTCCTCGCCGCGCGGGGCGTGTCCTACGTCGACGTGCGCGGCTCGATCGGCGCGCGCGTCGCCCAGGTCAGCGCGTATCTCGACCCGCTCTATGCCGAGTCGCGACGTCGAGGCGGGTAGAATGCGGCGCTTTGCCGCACGAGATCCATCCACTGCGTCCCGCATGTGAGTTTCGAATTCTCGATCCGCGTCTATTACGAAGACACCGATACCGGCGGCATCGTCTTCTACGCCAACTACCTGAAGTTCTTCGAACGCGCGCGCACCGAGTGGCTGCGTCACGGCGGAGGCGGTGTCCCGGGTGTCTCGCAGCAGCAGGTCGCCGACGAGTTCGGGCTGATGTTCGTCGTGCGCTCGACGGCGGTCGACTACAAGCGGCCGGCGCGCCTCGACGATGCGATCCGCATCGTCTCGCAGGTCGAGCGCCTCGGCCGCGTCGGCATCGACTTCTACCAGGAGGCGTCGATCGAGCGGGAAGGCCGGCATGAGCTCGTCGCGACGGGTCGTGTCCGCGTGGGCTGCGTGTCGCGCGTTGATCTCAAGCCGATCGAAGTCCCCGACCACGTCCGGCTGATCTTCGCCGAGGAACCGATAAGGCCTCCCGGTTGAACCTTGCGATCGCCCGGAAGTCTTTGTCCCGAATCTCTTTCTCTCTCCTCTCTCCCGCTCGCCGATGAACGTATCCCAGGACATGTCGATCATCTCGCTCGTCGCTAACGCGAGCGTGCTGGTCCAGATCGTCCTCGCGCTGTTGCTCGTCGTCTCGTTGATGAGCTGGACGTACATCTTCAAGAAGTTCTTCGACCTCAAGCGGACGCAACGCCAGACCGAACGTTTCGAGGAGGACTTCTGGTCGGGCGGCGACCTCAACGACCTCTATGCGCGCGTCAACAACCGGCGCGAGCAGGCGGGCGCGCTCGGCCGCGTCTTCGAGGCTGGCATGCGCGAGTTCCTCAAGTTCCGGCAGATGAAGTCCGAGGCGGGCGCGCAACTCGATGCCGCACGGCGCGCGATGCGCGCGGCCTATTCGCGCGAGATGGACGTCCTCGAGGCGCACCTCTCCTTCCTCGCGTCGGTGGGCTCGGTCAGTCCCTACGTCGGCCTGTTCGGGACCGTGTGGGGAATCATGAACGCGTTCCGCAGCCTGGCGAACGTGCAGGCCGCGACGCTCGCCCACGTGGCGCCGGGCATCGCCGAGGCGCTGGTCGCGACCGCGATCGGCCTGTTCGCGGCGATCCCCGCGGTGATCGCGTACAACCGCTTCATCCACGAGACCGACCGGCTCGCGGTGCGCTTCGAGAACTTCATCGAGGAGTTCTCGAACATCCTGCAGCGGCAGGCGCGATAGATGGCCGGCGGCTCGCGGACCTCGATGCGCGGCGGCCGCATGCGCCGCAGCATGAGCGACATCAACGTCGTGCCGTACATCGACGTGATGCTCGTGCTGCTGATCATCTTCATGGTCGCGGCGCCGCTGACGACGCCCGGCACGATCGACCTGCCGTCGGTCGCGAAGAGCTCTCAGGCCAAGGAAACGCCGATCAACGTCATCGTGAAGGCCGACAAGTCCGTTACGGTCAAGGACATGAAGAACGGCAGCGAACAGACGGCGAGCGCCGGCGACGTTTCGGCGGTGGTCGTCCGCTTCCAGGCGGGCGACGGCACGCGGCCGGTCGTCATCTCCGGCGACAAGAAGGTCGAGTACGACGCGATCCTGCAGATCATGGACGGCCTGAAGCAGAAGGGCATCGAACGCGTCGGCCTGTCGGTCCAGCCGCGCACCTGACGACATGAGCGCCGCCGCCACGATGACGCGCCCCACGGCCGTCCCCCGTTCCGGGGGCGGCGGGATCGCGATCGTCCTCGCGGTCGGCATGCACCTGCTCCTCGGCGCACTGCTGTTCTTCGGCATCCGCTGGCAGAGCAGCCCGCCGGCCACGATCCAGGCCGAGTTATGGAGTCCGACACCGCAGACGGCGGCCCCGGCGCCGCGCTACCAGCCACCGCCGCCGAAGGTCGAGGAGCAGCGTCCGCCGCCGAAGGTCGACGAGGTGAAGCCCGAAGCGAAGCCGGACATCGTCGAGAAGACGCCGCCGAAGGTCGAGCCGAAGAAGCCGCCGCCCAAGGTCGAGGCGAAGCCCGAACAGAAACCGACGCCCGCGCCGCCGAAGGTCGAGGCCAAGGCCCAACCGAAGGCGCCGCCCGCGCCGGCCGTGCCGTCCGACCTGAAGAACCTGCTGGCGGCCGCGGACGGTCCCGCGGTCGAACGTCCGAGCACCGGCCGCGACGCGCAGACGAGCGGGCCGCGCGGAGACAGCAAGGGCTACATCGCGCGACTCGTCGCGGCGATCCGCGCACAGGCACGCTATGCGGCCACGTCGACCGGCAACCCGACGGCGAAGATGCGCATCGAACAACTGCCGACCGGCGAGGTCGTGAACGTGACCGTGCTCAGCTCGAGCGGCGTGCCGGCGTTCGACGCGGCGGTCGAGCGCGCGATCAAGGCGGCGTCGCCGCTGCCGCGCAACGATCAGGGCGGCGTCGAACGCGTGCTCGAACTCAACTACAAGATGTACGACACGCCGTGACCGGCGCGTCGTCGCTTCCTCCGGGACTTCCACGATGCGCATGACCAACTTCATCACCCGTGCCGCCGTCGTCGCGACGAGCTTCGTCGCGCTGACCGGACTCGCGAATGCACAGCTCAAGTTCGAGATCTCCGGCGCCGGCGCGAACCAGATCCCGATCGCCATCGCGAACTTCGCCGCCGACGGACAGCCGTCGCAGGACGTCTCGCAGATCGTGCGCGACGACCTCGTGCGCAGCGGCCTGTTCAAGAACATCGATGCCGGCGCGACGCCGCTGGCCGACACCGCCGCGGTCAACTACGGCGAGTGGAAGGGCCGTGGCGCCGATGCGGTCGTGACCGGCAGCGTCAGCCGCCTCGCCGACGGACGCGTCGACGTGCGCTTCAAGCTCTACGACACCGGACGCCAGGTCGACCTCGGCGGACTCGCGTTGTCGGCGGCCCAGGCGAACCTGCGGCTGTCGGCGCACCGCGTCTCCGACTTCATCTACGAGAAACTCACCGGCGACAAGGGCGTGTTTTCGACGCGGATCGCCTACGTCCTGAAGGCCGGCGCACAGCGCTATCAACTGCAGGTTGCGGACTCCGACGGTTACAACCCGCAGAACGCGCTGGTCTCTCGCGAGCCGATCATCTCGCCGGCGTGGTCGCCCGACGGCTCGCGTCTCGCCTACGTGTCCTTCGAGGCGAAGAAGCCCGTCATCTACGTGCACACGGTGGCCACGGGTCAGCGCATTCCGGTCGCGAACTTCAAGGGCAGCAACAGCGCGCCGTCATGGTCGCCGGACGGCAAGACGCTCGCGGTCACGCTGACGCGCGACGGCAATTCGCAGATCTACGCGATCAGCGCGGACGGCGGCTCGGGTGCCCGTCGCCTGACGTCGTCGAGCGGCATCGACACCGAACCCGAGTACTCGGCCGACGGCTCGACCATCTATTTCACGAGCGACCGCGGCGGCGGCCCGCAGATCTATCGCATGTCCGCGTCGGGCGGCGACGCGCAGCGCGTGACGTTCAAGGGCGACTACAACATCAGCCCCCGCGCGTCGCCGGACGGCAAGTCGATCGCCTACGTCTCGCGTCGCGGCGGCCGCTTCCAGGTCTTTCTGCTCGATCTTGCCTCGGGACAGGAACTGGGCCTCACCGACACGGTCAAGGACGAGTCGCCGAGTTTCGCGCCGAACAGCAAGCTGCTGCTCTATGCCACGGAGGTCGGTGGACGTGGCGTGCTCGCCGTCGTCTCCGCCGACGGCCGGGTCAAGCAACGCATCACGACGCAGGGAGGCGACGTACGCGAACCCACGTGGGGACCTTACCAGCCCAATGGTTGAGGACGCGACTCAGCGCCTTTCTGATGGCATTCGACACACCGTTCTGAGATACACCGGGCTGCACGTCGGCAGTCAAAGACCACCCATCCTCCAAGGAGAAACTCCATGAAGTCGATTCTCAGCACCACGCTTCTCGCGACCGCACTCGCGGTCCTCGGCGCCTGCAGCTCCGGCACCAAGCTCGACAATCCCGCACCGGTCGTCGACTCGACCGGTACCCCGTCCGGCGGCGCCGGCAGCCGCGGTGTCACGACCGTCGAACCGTCGTCGTCGAGTCTCGACGCGGCAGCGGCCGAACTGATGAAGAAGAGCGTCTACTTCGATTACGACAGCTTCGTCGTCAAGGACGAGTACCGCTCGACCATCGAGGCGAACAGCCGCTTCCTGAGCGCGAACAAGGGACGCAAGGTCATCATCCAGGGCAACACGGACGAACGCGGCGGCAGCGAATACAACCTCGCGCTCGGCCAGAAGCGGGCCGAGGCGGTCCGTCGTCAGCTCGCGCTGGTCGGCGTTCCCGAAGGCCAGATGGAAGCGGTGAGCCTCGGCAAGGAAAAGCCGCGCGCGACCGGCCACGATGAAGCCGCGTGGGCGGAAAACCGTCGCGCCGACTTCGTCTATCAGGCGCAGTAATGAGAGGGCGCCCGCTCGCGGTCGCGATACTCGTCGGCTGCATCGCGGCGTCCGCGTCGATGAGGCCCGCGCAGGCGGGCCTCTTCGACGACGACGAAGCGCGCAAGGCCATCCTGGACCTGCGCGCCAAGTCGGACGCCAATCAACGCGACATCGCGGCCCAGCTCGAGCTGCAACGTCGCAACCAGGCGGACACCGCGAACCAGATCGAAGGGCTGCGCCAGGAGATCGCCCGGCTGCGCGGCCAGATCGAGTCGCTCGCGAACGATCTCGCGAACGAACAGAAGCGCAACAAGGACTTCTACGTCGACCTCGACGGACGCCTGCGCAAGGTGGAGCCGCAGCAGGCCACGGTCGACGGCCAGACCGCGACGGTCGACCCGAACGAGAGCAAGTCCTACGAGGCCGCGCTCAACCAGTTCCGCGGGAGCGACTTCAAGGGCGCGATCACCGGCTTCCAGAACTTCCTCGTGCGCTATCCGCAGTCGGCCTACGCGCCGGCCGCGCAGTACTGGATCGGCACGAGCTACTACGCGCAGCGCGACTACAAGTCGGCGATCCGCGAGCAGCAAGTCGTGTTGAAGAACTACGCGACGAGTCCGCGTGCGGCCGACGCGATGCTCAACATCGCGAGCAGCCAGACCGACATGGGCGACAAGAAGGCGGCGAAGGCCACGCTCGAGCAACTGGTCGCGAAGTACCCCGACGCACCGGCCGCGACGACGGCCCGCGACCGCATCCCGACGCTGCGATGAGCGCGTCGTGGCACGCATCCGTTTGACCGAGGGGGCATCGCTTCCTATAATCGCGCCCTTTGGGTCGTTAGCTCAGTTGGTAGAGCAGCGGACTTTTAATCCGTTGGTCGCAGGTTCGAGTCCCGCACGGCCTACCAGGTCAGCTCCACCGATCTCCCAGAAGAACAAGAACAGCACCGCACCGTTTTCCGTGGGTCGTTAGCTCAGTTGGTAGAGCAGCGGACTCTTAATCCGTAGGTCGAAGGTTCAAATCCTTCACGGCCCACCACCGTGACCGAAGGGGCTAGCGAGAGCTAGCCCCTTTCTTTTTTCATCTTGGTCACGCGGATGCGACGTCGGGTCGGCGGGTTGCGATCAGACCAGGCCGGCCGGCAGCTTTCCGCCGTTCGCGGCCATCCGCTGCATGACCTGGCGATGCAGCCAGATATTCATCGCCGCGGAATCGTTCGTGTCGCCCGTGTAGCCGAGTTCCTTCGCGAGCGCCTTTCGATTCTCCAGGCTGCTGTCGATCCCGACGAGCTTCATCAGGTCGACGATCGAGGTCTTCCAGTTCAGGCGCTGCGGATTTCGACTCTGCAGTTCGGTAAGGACCGCGTCGATGTCGACCGGGGGGTGGGTCGCTTCGCTCGCGACGGGTGCCGCGTTTCCCGGTGCCGTGCTCGGCTGCGCGGATGCCGGGTCGGTCTCGTTGGCCGGATGCGATGCCGGAAAGATCTTGTGGAACAGGTCTGAAAGGATGCCCATGTCGCTCCTCGAATTGGCTGCTTTGGAGCCCGGAGCATTGGACCGTTCACGCGGCCGGACCGTCGGCGGGGCGCGCAAGCTGTTCGGACGATTCGCTGAGATGGTGAGTGCGACACCGGCGGCCTCGGCCGCAGATTGCGGTGTCGTTTCGACCCCGCGCGACGACGGTGTCTGACACGGTGATGCGTCGACCGATACGCAGCGATCGCGTCCTGCGGACATTTCCCGCTTCGCCCGGCTCACGAACAATCGGGCCTCCATTCAGAGGAGCGGTCATGGGAATCTTCGACAAGGCAGTAGCGGCAATCACCCCCGAGGCCAGCCCGGAGGACATGGCCGAAGCACGCGCGAAGGCTCGTGCGCTGACGAGGCCGGGAGGCTGGCTCGGGATGGTCCTCGATCATCACGAGCAGATCGAAGCCGCCTTCGCGCGGGTCCAGAAGGCGGGCTCGGCGAACGCCCGTCGTTCCGCCCAGAAGGCGCTCGCCGTGCTGTTGACCGGACACTCGATCGCCGAAGAGTCGGTGCTCTACCCGGCCCTGGCGTTGCACGGCCAGAAGTCGCACTCGGGCGAGGCCTATACCGAGCAGAGCGCGGCCAAGGTCCAGATCGCCGCGCTCGACGACCTCGAGCCCATGTCGCAAGACTATCTGGACAAGCTCGAGCACTTGCGCGCCGCCGTCGCTCATCACGTGTACGAAGAAGAGAGCGAATGGTTTCCGACGCTTCGGAAGATCGACGACGCCGCGCTTCACACGAAGCTCAGCAGACGGTATCGCGACGAATTCGAACGCTACGCGAACGGCTGAGCCGCAGACCTTGAATCGAGGAGGGAACCGAATGGCAAGCGCGAAGAAGACAGCATCCAGGAAGACGTCCGCCCGGACATCGCCGGCAAAGAAGACGGCAAAGAAGACGCCGGCGAAGAAGGCCCCGGCAAAGAAGACGGCGGCGAAGAAGACGACGGCGAAGAAGGCTTCGAAGCGCACGCTCGTCGAGCCGCACGCCGGCGACAAGCGCTACGTTCGCCGCAGCGCGGGCGGGCAGTTCAACGAATCGGACGACGTGAGCAAGTCGTTGGCACAGGACGTGCGCAAGCCGGCGAAGACCGTCTCGAAGCCGGGCCAGGGCGACAAGGGCGACGCGAAGAAGTCGACGGCCAGGAAGGCGGGCACGACGGCGAAGAAGTAGCGGCACGTACATGTCCGAGGGAAGGATGCGGCGGGTCGGCCTCGAGGGACCGGCCCGCGATGCAGGCGTTTTCTCCTCATGTGCCCAGCAGGACCGCGCCCGCCGCGACCACGACGCAGGCGAGCCAGACCGTTGCACTGACCGACTCGCGCAGGAAGACGCGTCCGATGAGGGCGGCGAACACGACGCTCGTCTCGCGCAACGCGGACACCGCGCCCATGGCCCCCGACTGCATCGCCCAGATCACGATGCCGTAGGCGCCGATCGACACGAAGCCGCCGACGATCGACGAGCCGATCGTCCCCGGGTCGGACCGCAGCGGCACCCACAACGCCGCCAGGCCCCGCTTGAACACGAACAGTACGGGCATGAGCCAATAGAGAAGGAACATCCACGCGGTGTACGAAGCGGCCTGGCCGTCGGACAGGCGAACACCGATGCCATCGATGACCGTGTAGACGGCGATCGTCGCGCCGGTCGCGAACGCCGCGAGCGCCCCTGACCTCGACACGCGTCGTCCCTTCAGCGCGATCGCGAGGATGCCGCCGGACACCAATGCGATGCCCAGCGCTCGCGCGGGGCCGATCGCCTCGTGGGCGAACAATGCGGCGCCCAGCGTGACGAGCAGCGGCGAGGAGCCGCGCGCGATCGGATAGGCGCGGGCGAGGTCGCCCGATCCGTAGGCGCGCACGAGGCTGAAGTTGTACGCGATGTGGACGAGTCCGGACGCGACGACATAAGGCCAGATCGCGCTGCCGGGCCAGGGCAGCAGGACCACGACGATCGTCGACACCGCGGCGATGGCGATGCTCATCCACGTCATCGACAGGAAC
>Ga0247783_1000509_pt1 | contig 12152 bp, 6 predicted proteins | sample UWRJL064202C5_FD_179911 | JGI IMG/M metagenome (GOLD analysis project Ga0247783, IMG submission 179911) | Plant litter microbial communities from Arlington Agricultural Research Station in Wisconsin, United States - UWRJ-L064-202C-5 | ecosystem: Environmental > Terrestrial > Plant litter >...
TGGTCTATGCCGCCGAAGGTAAAGCCGCACTTTTGCGCCAGCTTCTCAGCCTTGTCGATCGTGCGGTTAAGGATTGTTACTTTTTCAAAATTAGAGTTCTGCAAGTTGAGGCACACGTCCTGACCGATCTCGCCGGTTCCAACAACCAGCGCTTTAGGGGCGCGGAAGCCGGAAGTAAGGTCTTCGGCAAGTTCTTTTGCCGCATACGATATAGACGCAGCGCCGTCGCGGAAAGAAGTTTCCTGCACAACGCGTTTGTTCACAAAGAATATCGTGTGCATGAGGCGGTGCAGAAAGGGACCCGCCATGTTCTCATCGGCGCTCCACTGGTAAGCATTCTTTACCTGTCCGGAGATCTGCAGATCGCCGATCACCTGGGCATCCAGGCCAATCGCTACTTCAAAGAGGTGCTGTACGGCTTGTAGTTCATTCAGTGTGGTGAAATGCTGCTCGAAACCGGCCTCGAGGCCTTTAATGAGTGCAAGCCCACGGAAGATTTCAGTAGAAAAGTCGTTTTCAGCGTAATAGTAGATCTCGGTACGGTTACACGTAGATACTACCAACACGTCGGTAGCAGTAGTGTAGTTTCGTATAAAATTGAGGAGTTCTTTCCCCGCAGTTTCATTCAAGGATACCTGCTCCCGGAGTGCTACCGGAGCGGTCTTATACGTCAGTACTAATGCTTTGAAATTCCGTATCATCTTCAGTGGGTACAAAATTAAGTCGCGAGTCAAAATTCAGCATGATAAAAGTCAACAATACTGTAATTTAGAACGTGTATAAATAACTCTGCATCATTGTATTTCGCTGGTTTTTACGACTTTGTATCTTCAAACCGTTAACGTCAATTACCTATGCAAAAGTTTCGCCGTTGGCTTCGTAGCTATGTTGGTTTTACTACATCCCAGACCAACGGTTTTCTCGTTCTGTTACCACTTCTTGTTCTTATCCTGTTTTCAGAGCCCGTCTGGCGCTGGTGGTGTCAGTGTAACGCACCGCAATCCGTCCACGATTCGGCAGCGCTGGAAGCGTTTATCGCCGGTTGGCGGGAAGAACCAGCCGTTTCGTCGCGCGGCAGGCAGGGGCGTGCACACGAAGTACCTGTTCCCGAGCGTTTTGCATTCAATCCGAATCGCACGGGCTTTGATTCGTTACGGCGCCTGGGCCTGGCTCCGCACCTGGCACGTCGTATTATACATTACCGCGACAAGGGTGGCCGGTTCTACGTCAGACGCGATTTGCTCCGTATCTACGGATTTGACTCGTTGCTTTACCAGACGTTGGCGCCGTTCATTCAGTTGCCTGAGAAAGCCGTGCGTGAAAACTATTTAACCACCACGCCGGCAGAACGGAAGGCTGCCGCTGCGTTTGACCTGAATATTGCCGATACGGCCCGGCTCAAACGCATTTACGGCATCGGAAATGCGCTGTCGCAGCGTATTGTGAAGTTCCGCGACAGGCTGGGTGGATTTATTTCCGGTCAACAGCTGTATGAGGTCTATGGCCTGGACTCTACTGTGGTGAAACGGTTGCTGGAGGTTTCGTACATTGCAGACGGATTCCAGCCCCGAAAGTTCAATGTCAATACTATTGACGAGCATGACCTTTCGGCTCATCCGTATGTGTCGGGATCCATAGCCCGCGCGATTGTCGCTTACCGGTTTCAGCATGGGCCGTTCCACACCACGAACGATCTTCGGAACATTCCGATACTGACCGGAGCTATTATAGAGAAAATCGAACCGTATATATTATTCAGTGAACAATGATTTGAACTTCCACTGCCCTGACTTCGTTGGGCGGTAGTCCCGGAATATCCGGGGAAGGGTTAGCCAGGAAGCTTTGTAGTATATCCTATATACGGAACGAGCCACTTAGAACAAACACATGTCTGCCAATTACATCCTCGAGTCGTACCTACGCCGATTAACAAATCTCTCGGGCAACAACCGGTCGCTGCTGTTGCTCCGTCTGCCTGCAGAGCAGCTGATGGACCTCCATGAGCTGAGTTTTCTCCATGGTGAGCGCTCGTTTGAGATTATTCGCTCATTGATCACAGGTGCAGACCGTAAACTGTGCGCAGTGCTCGACAGTCGTCATGAGCCGACCAATGTAGCCAGCAGCAAGCTCAAGAAGCTGCAGCGTATAGACCGTTTTGTATTTGACGAACGTGGCTCTAACGATCTGCATGTGGGCTGGCCTTTCGTACGCGGCAAGTTCGCCGACGGTACCGCTGTACGCTGCCCGTTGTTGTTCTTCCCTGTATCCCTTGTGCAGCAAGGGCCTAACTGGGTATTGCAGTTGCGTAAAGACGCCGGTATTACTTTCAATAAATCGTTCCTGCTCGGCTACTCGTTCTACAACGGCGTAAAAGCAGATGAAGAACTACTGGAGACAACGTTCGATGACTTCGACGCGGATAGCACAGTATTCCGCACACAACTTTATCAACTGCTCAAGGACAGGATCGAGCTCAACTTCAATCCCGATAACTTCCTCGACGAGCTTTCGGCTTTTGTCGAGTTTCGTAAAGACGACTTTGAAGAGACTCATCGCAGCGGTGAGCTCAAGCTATATCCGGAAGCCGTGCTAGGTATCTTCCCACAGGCCGGCTCGCAACTGGTGCCTGACTATCTGCAGCTGATAGAAGGCGATGCAACGGACGACCTGGAGGCCTTCTTCTCGGCAAAACATCATGCAGTGACCGACTCGGGCCGCACGTTGCTGGATCCTGTAAAGGAAGAGAAACTGTTTACACCTTTTGTTGTAGATGCTTACCAGGAGAATGCGATCCGTGCAGTAAAGAACGGGCACTCCATTGTAGTTCAAGGCCCTCCGGGCACGGGCAAATCGCAGCTTATTTGTAACCTGCTGGCCGATGCCATCGCTTCGGGTAAACGTGCTTTGCTCGTGTGCCAGAAGCGTGCAGCGCTGGACGTTGTATATGAGCGTATGAAAGAAAAAGATCTTGCGGACTTTCTGGGACTCGTACACGACTTTCGTAACGACCGCAAAAATATATTCGCCAAAGTAGCGCGCCAGGTAGATCGTATCGACGAGTATAAGGTACGCAACCGCAGCATAGACGTTATTCAGACCGAGCGGCGGTTCGTACATATCTGCCGCCGCATCGACCAGATTACGGAAGAACTCGAGGAGTTTCGCAAAGCATTGTTTCATGACGAGGAGTGCGGCATATCGGCCAAAGAGCTATATCTTACTTCCAACCCGCGCGGCGAGCAGATCACCATTCGCCAGGAATATCATTACTTCACCTTCGGCAGCCTGCAGGAGTTTATCCGGAGGCTTCATACATATGCGCAATATGCACGGCAGTTCGAGGCCGAGGCTTATGTGTGGCGCGAGCGGCGTTCGTTCGCTCACTTGCTGCCGCGCGAGGAGCAAGCCATTGAAGAGACGGTACGGGATATCCCCGCATACCAACAGGCCTTCGCTACCGACTTTTTCAGGCTTACCGGCATAAACCGGAACCTGGAAGAAGGGGAGTCGTTCCTGAGTCGTGAAGACGAAGTACTGGGCATGATCAGCGTATTGAAGGACGACGAGACGTTCCGCTACATGCAGGCGATGGTGCAGGAAGAGGACGACGAGACAAGCCTGCTATGGCTATCCAATGTAGAGCGTGTGGCAATGCAATGCTTCGACGGCCATGGTCCGGAGGTAACGATACCCACCGAACAACTGGGTCAGTACCAGGAAGCGCTGCACGAGCGCATGACAACCCGCGGCAACATCATCCGGCGTATACGCTGGCAATTCTTCTCCAAGACGAAGCTGCTGGTAAAACGCGCGCTGGTGGCTAACGACCTTAACGATAATACGGAAGGCCTGGATATGCTGGAACGCCGTATCGACAGCCGCCTCAACCTGGAGCATCACCTCACGGCGCTCAAAGGCAGAACGTGGCTTATAGATCTTCCATTGGGCTATAACAAAGAGCACCTGCGTCAGTGGTTCGCACGGCAGAAGCTGGCTATACGCGCCAAGCTGATCTATCACACGCTGCGCGAAGTAAAAAACGGCATCAGTATACAGAAGCTTATCCGTACGGAATTTATCTCGCTGTTTCACAAACTTCTCGAAACCGTGCACGGTATACCGGGGAAGAAAGAACAATGGCTGCGCTACCTCACGCCATACCAGGTGCGCCAGATTATCCTTACTCCCGGTATAGAAGCCGAATATGCACAAAAGCTGCGCGAGGACTTCGATAATCTCGCCGAGTTCGACAAGCTGCGCGAAGGACTTAAAACCTATGAGCGCGATGTGATCGTAAAATTATACGATGCTATACAAGTGTGGGACGGGCCTGCGCTGGAGTCCTTGTTCCAGAACAGTCTCCGCCTGGCCTGGCTCGATCACATCGAAACAAAATATCCGCAGCTGCGGGCCGTATCGTCTATGAAGATGGACGATCTCCAGCGCGAACTGCAGCAATTTGTAGAAGAGAAACATTTGCTGAGCCAGGAGATTTTGCTGGTAAAGGCGCGGGAGCGTGTATATGAAGACGTGGCTTACAACCGCCTCAACAACCGTATTACTTACAGGGACCTCTATCACCAGGTAACGAAGAAGAAAAAGATCTGGCCCGTGCGCAAGGTGATCAGTGAGTTTAACGAAGAGCTGTTCCGCCTCGTGCCGTGCTGGATGGCCTCGCCCGAGTCCGTGTCCGCGATATTCCCGATGACGGAACTCTTCGACCTTGTTATCTTCGATGAAGCCTCACAGTGCTTTGCCGAGCGCGGCATACCCGCCATGTATCGCGGTAAGCAGGTAGTAGTAGCGGGCGACGATCAACAGCTTAAACCGAACGAGCTCTACCAGGTACGTTGGGAAGACGACTCCGAGCTACCCGACCTGGAAGCAGAGTCTTTACTGGAACTGTCGGAGCGCTACTTGTCTACCGTGCACCTGCAAGGTCACTATCGCAGCCGTTCATTCGAGCTTATCGCGTTTTCTAACCAACACTTCTACGAGAACCGTCTGCGCCTGCTGCCTGACCAGAGCGTGATCAACAATCCGGAGCCGGCCATAGAATACTGTAAGGTGGATGGTGTGTGGGATAAACAAACCAACGAGGTGGAAGCGCGCGCAGTTACCGAGCGTGTATTCAGTATACTGGCTCAGCATCCCAACAAAGAGATCGGTGTCGTTACTTTCAATGCGCCGCAGCAGATGCTCATACTTGACCAACTGGAGGCAGAAGCTCTGCGCTTAGGTCAAACGCTTCCGTCGTCTGTGTTTGTAAAGAATATTGAGAATGTGCAGGGTGATGAAAAAGATATTATCATCTTCTCGATCGGTTACGCTCCGGATAAGAAAGGTAAGATGGCGATGCTGTTCGGCAGTCTTAACTCGACGGGAGGAGAGAACCGCCTCAACGTGGCTGTAACCCGGGCCCGTGAGAAGATCATCCTGATAACCAGCATCTGGCCCGAGCAGCTTGCCACCGAAGGCAGTAAGAACGCCGGTCCTGACCTTTTGCGGAAATACCTGGCGTTCGCCCGTGATGTATGGCAACGACGCTTTGCTCCGCAAACGGATAAACCCGCCCGGCACAGCAGCAGCTGGTACCTCAGCACGCACCTGCAGCGTTGGGGTTCACAACGTCTTACCGAAGTGGTCTTCGAGACCGACACGCTGCCGTTCTCCGATGTGAACGTACGGCAGGCGGATCGTTATACCGGCATTATCCTTACCGACGATGCGCGTTATCTGCAGTCGGCTTCCATAAAAGACACGTATGCCTATACGCCGGCATTGTTAACACGTAAGAACTGGCGATACCGTATGGTGTACAGCCGGAATTACTGGAAGGATGTGGATAAGGTGGAGAGGGAGTTGATGTCGTTTATTGGGAGTCAGTTGTAGTGTGGCGTTTTGATGGATTGGGGAAGGTACTTTAACTAGTGTGCCCCGAGACCTCTCTGGTCCCGAGTACTCGGGACCGGCCCTCCTTAAAGGAGGGCGAAGCCCGCCGGCGCGCATCCCGAGTAATCGGGACTAGTGGGGTGGCCCCGTTTTAACGGCTGTGTTGAATGATCTGCATGACACAGAATCTTCTTTGCGAGGAGAACTTTGGCCGGCGGACTTCGGTGTATTAAAAATATATTAGAAAGGATAAACAACTTTTGGGGAGCGTAGTTTTACGGCTTGTGCTTCGCCGTTTATCTTCCCGTTGTGTGATGGGTAGTAGCAGTGTAAAATGGAGTCGATCTTTGTTTGACCGGCGGCGATGTGCTCGGCTTTTTCGCGGATGCCTTTTTCAAGAAGGTTGAACAGGGGTTGGGGAACGTGCAGTAGTTCGGGGAATGCCGCGAGCAGCTTCTCGTCCCACTCGTGATAGTACCGCAACAGATCGTCGGGGTAGATCACGGTACGGTTAGTGCCCGCTTCGGGAAGAACTTCGAAGGGCTCTTCGAGGTTCAGGTAACCATAATCATCAGTCAGCTCTTCACCGGGTTGAATATCGCGAATGGCGATCTCGAACTCGTATGCCGTGGTTACACAGTTTGAGTTTGAGCTGTGGTTGACAAAACGCGCATTGTCCCAGCACAGGATGTGGTTGCCTTCAGCATTGCGGTACGTATACTTATCCAGTACCTGCTGGTAAAGCGGATCCATGGAACGTACTTGATGCGGCGTGAAGATTCTGTCGAGCTTGTCGAGGGCCCAGGTTATCGTGCCTTTTGGGATGAATTTTGTGGCGACGACTCCGTACCCGATTTGGTCATTGATGAACCGGAGTTCGGTATCAGGATGGATCATAATTAATAATGGGTGCCTTAGTTAAGGTAATATGAATACCAAGTTAATATAAAAGTAATATAAAAAAAGAAGCCGGGCATTTCTGCCCGACTTCCACTACAACCAGACGCCCTGAAAAAAGTATCAGTGACCATTCACGGTCGCGTATTCCGGAACTGTTTTAACAGTTTGTACGATTCGTGCCGCTACTTTGTAAGGATCGGCCGATGAGTTTGGTCTGCGGTCTTCCAGCCAGCCCTTCCAGCCTTGCTCTACCGTAGCTATCGGTATACGTATCGATGCGCCGCGGTCTGATACTCCATATGAGAATTTATCGATGGATTGTGTTTCGTGCTTGCCGGTAAGGCGCAGGTGATTGTCTGCACCGTATACGGCGATGTGCTCCTTTACAAATGGCGCAAATGCCTGGCATACCGCGTCGTATATTTCCTGTGAGCCGCATGTTCTCAGTAAGCTGTTGGAGAAGTTGGCATGCATGCCCGAGCCGTTCCAGTCGGTAGCACCCAGCGGCTTGCAATGCCAGTTGATAGCGATACCATATTTCTCAGCGGTGCGCTCCAGCAGGTAGCGTGCTACCCATACCTGGTCGCCGGCCTGCTTGGCACCCTTCGCAAAGATCTGGAACTCCCATTGACCTGTAGCCACTTCGGAGTTTATACCTTCCACGTTGATGCCGGCCTCCAGACAAAGGTCGAGGTGCTCTTCTACGATGTGGCGACCAAAGGCGTTGCGTGCGCCGACAGAGCAGTAGTATGGGCCTTGAGGAGCGGGGTAACCGTTGTCAGGAAAACCGAGCGGTTTATTTGTGGTGGTGTTCCATAAGAAATATTCCTGCTCGAAGCCGAACCAGAAGTCACGGTCGTCGTCTTCGATAGTAGCGCGGCCGTTGCTGGGATGCGGTGTGCCGTCGGGGCTCAACACCTCGCTCATTACCAGGTAAGCGTTTTTGCGGCCCGGGTCCGGAAACAATGCTACAGGTTTTAACAGGCAGTCTGATGAGCGGCCCGTGGCCTGTTCGGTAGAGCTGCCGTCGAACGACCAGATGGGGCACTCATCAAGCGTGCCGTCGAAGTCTTTTACAATTTTGGTTTTGCTGCGCAGGCTTTGTGTGGGCATGTAGCCATCCAGCCAGATGTACTCGAGTTTCGTCTTTGCCATAGGACTTTAAGATTTGTTGGTTGTGTTAGAAAATGGTTCAGGATAGAAATAGTTTATTACAGGTTGAAATGATATGTCGTTGTCGATCAGAACTTGTAGACGGCAGCCAGTGTAAATGTTGACAGGGTCTTGCTGTATGCGTCGGAGTCCTTCTTCTGATAGCTGTCTTCCGAAGTGGAGTCTATGCGGAACTCGGGTATGATGGTGAGCCCGCCTACTTTATAGTTGGCTGTTAGCGTAAGGTCTACCACGCCGCCATCGCCGTCTTCGTTCAGGCCGATTGGTGTGATGTAGTCGTTCGTAACTTTGAAGTATTCAGCGCGCAGTCCTAATGCAAATGTCTCGGAGAATGTGAGCTTTGGGTAAAGCGCAACTCCCATGAATCCTTTTGACGATTCATTCACATCCACTACATCATCGCCTTCAAAGGTCTGGCCTTTCGATACTGTGCGATAGGTGGTGTTAAGTCCGAGGTAGAACGAGTTGGTGAGGTTCCAGCCGGTGGTGATATCGCCCTGCAGGGTCATGCCTTCCGAGTAGCCGTCGTCGTTAGGATCGGTATGGCTCAGGTTGCCGTCCTGGTCACCGGCGAGGAAATTGAACCAGATGCCGCCCTTCTCGTTCGTGTAGCCGATCTGGCCGCCCAGCGTATAGGTATCGACAGCGTTGAACTCCACGATGTCCGTTGGGTTCATGATGGCCAGCTTGGCTACAAGTCCTTTCTTCAGGTTGAAGTCGGCGCGTATGCCGGTGTGGTTGAATGGTCCCCACGAGAACATGTAGGATGTTGAATAATGAAAGTTTACGGTAGGGGAGATTACCTCGTATCCGAGGAATGTATTGAACTGCCCCATGTTGATCGTAACCGCATCGGAGATCTTGTAAAATACAAACATCTGGTTGATGATACCTTGTTTTGTGTAGGTATCGCCGAACACGGCGTCTCTACCACGCGGACCAAATACGAGGTCTGCGGTAAAGCCTGCCTTGGGGCCGGCGTAGGAGCCGATAAGATTTACCATGCCCAGACCGAAGCCTGGCAGGTTTGCAAACGATGTTCCGGGTGCATCGGACTCGGAACCGAACGATGTGTGGAAATATGTATCCAGTGAACCGGAGAACGTGAGCTTCGGTTCTTCCTCTTCTTTTTCTTCCGGAGTCTCTTCAGCAGTTGTTGCGGCTGGAGTTTCAGGTGCAATCGTTACAACGGTTTTATTTTCTGCTTTAGGCTGTGCAGAGGCAATGACAGGTTCCTGTTGTGCGAAACTGTATTGTGCGACGCTAAGAAATATCAGTAAAAGGTAAATGCATATAGTTTGGGATTTCATATTTTTGGGATGTGTTTTATTGAACAATAAGCTATTGTTATCCCAGTGGAGTATCTCACCACTCCCTGGGATACATAGCGAAACAGCATCGAAGCGTATCGATTTAAATAGCCTGTGGCTGCTTCGCTTTTGGAAGAACAGATCTGTTCTTCCGGAATAAAATGTAGATGGATAGAATTAAGTACCTGCCTGGAAATAAGCCAGTAGTAATAGTTTCATGGGATCGAGGGGGTTAGGGTGGTTGCGGTCATGACCAAAGCCCGTGGAAGCTTTGTGTCAATCAATTTTTTTTCAGGGCGAGCTAGTGGAGCGCAGGGGAGCGGTGGTTATAATAGCCGGGTAAGCCTGTGGTTGGCAGACTTACCCGATGCTATTATCAAACAACTTCTTCTTTCAGTGTGCTGTAGTCAACAGGGAAAAGGTTCTCGCCATGTTGCGCGAGATCAGAGCCAACTTTCTTTTCTTCAGCTGAGATAGTAAGGGGCGATATCAGGTCAGTAAGCTTCAGCAGTATAAGCGCGCCGAAGAAGCTGAACGCTACAACGATCACCAGTGCGATCATGTGTACTTCAAAGAGTTTCCATTCACCGTAAAACAAACCGTTGCCGGTTGTATTCAATCCGTTTACGGCCTGGTTAGCAAGCAAGCTCGTCATTATCATACCGACAGCACCACCCACACCATGGCATGGGAACACGTCCAATGTATCTTCGAGCGTTGTCTTCGATTTCCAATGTACTACCACGTTGCTGATGATGGCGGCAAACGTGCCGATGAACAAGCTGGAAGGAATGGTAACAAAGCCGGCGGCAGGTGTTATGGCTACAAGGCCAACTACGGCACCGATACAGAAGCCGAGTGCGGAAGGTTTTTTGCCGCGAACCGCGTCGAACAATATCCAGGCAAGACCAGCGGCAGCAGACGCCGTGTTAGTGGTAGCAAAAGCAAGGGCTGCCAACGGACCTGCGCTCAGTGAGCTGCCGGCGTTAAACCCGAACCAACCAAACCACAGCAAGCCTGTGCCCAACAGAACGAACGGAATGTTAGCAGGCGAGATGTGAGCCTTAACCTCGTTTTTGTTACGGAGATACATCGATGCTGCCAAGGCAGCAAAACCGGCAGACATATGCACTACAGTACCACCCGCGAAGTCAAGCACGCCCATTTTATAAAGGAAGCCTCCTGAATGCCATGTCCAGTGCGCCAGCGGAGCATAGATCAGCAGTGAGAACAGCACGATAAATACTATGTATGACTTAAAGCGGATACGCTCGGCAAAAGTACCGGTAATAAGGGCCGGTGTAATGATGGCGAATTTCAGTTGGAAGAATGCAAACAATACCAGCGGAATAGTACCGAAGGCCGGGGCGTCCAGTACATTCTGGAACATAAAGAAAGAAGCCGGATTGCCAATAAAGCCGCCTATGTCTTCACCAAATGCGAGGCTGAAGCCCACCACGATCCATAGTACGCTGATAACCCCCATGGCTATAAAGCTCTGGAGCATTGTGGCTATAATATTCTTAACGTCAATCATACCGCCGTAGAAGAAGGCGAGACCGGGAGTCATAAGCAAAACGAGTGCGGAGGCGGCGAGCATCCAGGCTACGTCGCCGGAGTTAATGCCTTCCGTAACGATTTTGCCGGGGATCGAGGGCACGATCACCGCCAAGATGCTTATCGCCACAAGCAGGATCAAAAGGATGAGCGATTTTTTCATAGTTGTTGTAGGTTTTGGGGTACTTATGGTAAATTTTTAACTGGTTGTGTCAATTTCTTTACAAATTTTCGTCAATCGAGGTAAAATTAAAACTGAATTAACAAGATTATTACCGAAAACGTTGTAGGTGACCCCTCGTTTTAACCACAAGTAGGCTAAATTGTAAAGTTTCCAAAAAACCGCAAACTGACGTATTCGAAATTATATTCTATCAAATACATTCTTATCATAATAACATTTCGAATTATTGATTTATTCTTTATAATAATTCTATGTGTTCGTGTGTCTTTGGCTACGTCCGGCGACCGAAGGAGTGATTCAATGTCGCCCTGACAACTGAGCTTCTGAAAGCGCCAGGCCCGTCCGGTTTTAAGAAATTGTTAACTGATTTTGCTCCTGCGTAGTAAAAAATAGTGATGTACTATATGTGTTTGAAATGTTTGATTAATATTTATCTACTACTTATATAAGTACTTAGCGATATACTTATGGTATACTTATTTGTACTTAGTTATATACTTGCTATATGTTCGAATGTATACGTAGTGTATACTTAGCGTTGTGAGTTGTTTATACATCTGGTCTGCGGCCTGTTTTTAGTCACGGCGGTTTGAGTATAGCGGGGCAGGGAAGGCAGAGGGAGCTTGATTCAAAAGAGTAGATATATGGATAACGTATTTATACTGAATAGAATAGGGGTGTAAGTCTGTGTAAGGTCTCTATAAGGCCTGTATAAGGTCAGTATAAGGTCTCTGTAAGAACCTGTTAAGAGCGCTTCACGGACTGGCATACAACGGCTCTCATCAGCGAGACTACAAGTTATTTCTAACGCGGGATAACCCGCCTAAAAACGGTCTGAAAATATTTCAATGGAGATAAAAAAAGGCCGCCTTTGCGGGGCGACCTCTTATGCCAACAATTAAAATTCTGAAATTACTTTCTTCCACCACCGAAAGAACCGCCGATGCGAACACCGAGGTAGCTGTTCTTGAACTCGCCACCACCGTCAGCTTTTGTAGCGCCAACGACGTTGTAGTCGATCGATACATTGAAGTGGTTGAGGTCGAAGCCTACGCGGGGGTAGAAACCTACCTTAGAGCCAGAGGCTACGGCTACCTGGTCGGTCTGGCCGGCAGCATCATACTTTACAGCTGCCA
>Ga0247783_1000510_pt1 | contig 12136 bp, 4 predicted proteins | sample UWRJL064202C5_FD_179911 | JGI IMG/M metagenome (GOLD analysis project Ga0247783, IMG submission 179911) | Plant litter microbial communities from Arlington Agricultural Research Station in Wisconsin, United States - UWRJ-L064-202C-5 | ecosystem: Environmental > Terrestrial > Plant litter >...
TCCGACTTTTGGCTTTCCGTCGAACCAACACTTTGTGACGAAGAGCACGACCCTCGCGCACATCATCAAGCACGTCTATGGCCTGAACAAGGGATCCGATCAGCAGCTCGCGGGTGGGCCGGTGTGGATGCAGAGGGCGGAGTGGGACATCGACGCCAAACCGGATGAGGCCACCGCGGCGCAGATGCAAAAGCTGCCCATGCTGGAGCGCATCGCGCTGGCACAGGGCATGGTGCAGCGCCTTCTGGAGGAGCGCTTCCACCTGAAGGCGCACAAGGAGATGCGAGAGCTGCGCGTGGACGGCGTGAGGTTAGCCAACGGCGGAGCGAAGATGGAGAGCTTTGTCGACGAACCGCCGAAGGACGGGAGCGATCATTGGCAGGGTCTGCGGAGTGGACGGGGATCGATGCAGGCGCGTGGAGCGACGATGGCGCTGCTGCTGGGCACACTCTCGTCCCAGCCGGAGGTGGGCGGGCGACTGCTGGTCGACCAGACGGGGCTGACGGCACGCTATAACTTCAAGCTGGAATGGACACCGATGGAGGGTGGGGGTGCGCGGACAGATGGAGTGGACGCGCCGACGCTGTTTACGGCGATGGAGGAGCAACTGGGGCTGAAGGTGGCGTCCACGAAGGCGAAGGTTGAGGTGTTGGTGATCGACTCCCTGGATAGGCCTACGGAGAATTAGATCCCGGTGGGCCTGTGGTTCGTGCGGAGTCAAAGAGTTTCTGTCTAATTCATAAATTATGAGTTCGATTCATAGTTGTGAAACCCCATTTCGGGAACGATGGATTAGTTATGGGGATTTTTCAGCAAGAACTCATTGACACGTCAGATAGCTGAAACTGATAGTTAGTCCAGACGACATAGCAGATCGCAACCATCTTTCTGACCTTTAGAGTTCTTATTCTCCCCTCGCTAATAGTTAAGATTTGCTGTTTCACTAATCTTGGCTAAAGGTGCCCACTTTTCAATGATGTGTCCCGTCACGCCTAAAAAGCCGAAAGGAAGTTCGGCTATGTGCTTCTGTTTTTTCCGAATTACAGATACCTTTTCATAGGCTAGCTCGCTAACTTACATGCCTCAGATATTCTGAGCATATTTACATCTTTAGTGTGCCTGCCGAACAAGCACGAGTTCTCGTCCAGCAAACCCTGCCGTGGGACCACATCCTCTCGTGTCCATCGGCTAGCTGTCTCATCTCGTTCTAGTGGCTCGATGGCAACTACCAAACTTGGTCATCAGTTGTTATTTGATTAGCTTCAAGCAGAAAGAATTATTGAATGTTCCATTGGCGTCGAACCCTCTCACGCTTAAGAGTGTTGTGTCTAACTTGTCTCATCGCAACAACCACATGTTCGTGCTCTGCGCAGCAGATAAAAGCGGCCACCCCTGCATCTACCCAAAATGAGATCACTTCGCTCCGTCGCACATGGCAGGTCGGTGCTTACGCATCGGGTGGGTTTGCGCCTAACTACATCGTCGGATCCTTGAATGGGCTGCGCTACCGAAAAGAGCAGCAGTTCTATACCGTGACTTTCGAGGCGGGTCGTATGCTAGCGGCTCCGCACGGTCCAAGTATTCTAAAAGGGAGACCAGAAGCACTTGTTGAGATCACCCCTTTTTGGTTGACCCATTCACCCGAACAGACAAGCGTCGTCCATTCCAACAATCCCTTCCTTGATGGAAGAGAAGGAACTTTCCCCGGCTACTACGAGCATGGAGTTTCGTTTGTGCCATTGATGTTTCGTTGGAATTTTACGAATAGTTCCAACCGGCATATCCCCTGGGTCCAGGCTGGGGCGGGTGTACTGTGGACGACGAATATCTTTCCGCAGGGGGGAGGGTATCCCGGAAGTTACACCAGTCGCTTCAATTTCACCCCGCAGGTTGGCGCAGGGGAAAATTTGTTTGTAAGAAAGAATCAAAGCCTGAACATCGGACTCCGAGTTATACAGTTCAACAATGCAGGTCTTGGGGATATTAATCCTGTTCCTTATACCCTCAACTTCAGTATTGGCTATTCATGGTGGAAATGAAGCCATCCATGCATCAAACTAAAAGGCGGACTCTTTCGAGTCCGCCTTTTAGTTTGGTAGCGTGCAGTACTTACTCGGCGGCGAGTTCTTCCTGTTCGCCTTCCATGCGCATGGCTTCCAGTTCGCGCTCTTCTGCGTCGTGTGCTTCCTGGACTTCGGCCTGGATCTTGGCTGCCGCTTCTTCGAGCTCTGGGGAGAGCTGGACGTTGCGGTAGTACTCCATGCCTGTTCCTGCGGGGATGAGGCGACCGACGATGACGTTCTCCTTCAGGCCGCGAAGCGTATCGACTGCTCCGTTGATGGAAGCCTCGGTAAGAACACGCGTTGTCTCCTGGAACGATGCAGCGGAGATGAACGAGTCCGTGGAGAGCGACGCCTTCGTGATGCCGAGCAGGAGCGGACGGCCCGTGGAGGGACGGCCACCGGTTGCGATGACGCGCTCGTTTTCCTGGTTGAAGCGGAAGCGGTCGATCTGCTGCTCCAGCAGGAAGTTGGTGTCGCCCACGTCTTCGATCTTGACCCAGCGAAGCATCTGGCGAACGATGACTTCGATGTGCTTATCGGAGATGGCTACGCCCTGCAGACGATAGACCTCTTGAATCTCGTTGACCAGGTAGCGCTGAAGCTCCTGTTCGCCGAGGACCGCGAGGATATCGTGCGGGTTGAGCGGGCCGTCCATGAGTGCTTCACCGGCGCGGAGACGCTCGCCTTCCTGCACGTTGACGTGGATACCGCGGGGGATCGAGTACTCGCGCTCATCGCCATTGTCGGCGGTGATGTAGATCTTGCGCTGTCCCTTGACGACGTCGCCGAAGCGAATGACGCCGTCGATCTCCGCGATGGTAGCGGTTTCGCGTGGCTTGCGGGCTTCGAAGAGTTCGACGACGCGCGGCAGACCGCCCGTGATGTCCTTGGTACGTGTGGACTCACGCGGGATCTTGGCGAGAACATCGCCCGGGAAGACCTCGTCGCCATCCGCGATCATAAGATGAGCGCGCGAAGGCATGAGGTAGCGCTTGCTGGACTTGTCCGATTTCACGAGCAAGGTCGGCTGACGCTTTTCATCCGGTGCATCCGAGACGACGAGGCGGGAGAGGCCAGTGACTTCATCCACTTCTTCGTTCAGCGTGATGCCGTCTACGAGATCCTTGAAGGCGATCGTTCCACCGATCTCCGTAACGATGGAGAAGGTGTAAGGATCCCACTCGCCGATGGTGGTGCCGAGTTTGACCTTCGCTCCGTCGTCAAGCATCAGCTTGGCGCCGTAGACGATGGGGTAACGCTCTTTCTCGCGACCCTTTTCATCGATAACCGCGACAGAACCAGAACGATTCATGGCAACGAGATGACCAGCCTTGGCACGTACCGTGGAGAGGTTGATGAAGCGAAGGGTACCTTCGTTCTTGGCCTCGAGATGCGACTGATCGGAGACGCGCGAAGCAGTTCCGCCGACGTGGAAGGTACGCATCGTGAGCTGCGTTCCGGGTTCACCGATGGACTGCGCCGCGATGACGCCGACGGCTTCGCCCATCTCTACCATGCGGCCTGAACCGAGGTTACGGCCGTAGCAGAGTTTGCAGACGCCGCGCTTGGATTCGCAGGTGAGCACCGAGCGGATCTTCACCTTCTCGATACCGGCAGCCTGGATGTCCGTCGCCTGGTCTTCGTCGATCTCCTGATTCACGTCGACGATGGTGCCGCCGTCGAGGTCCTTGAGCTTCTCGAGCGTTACACGGCCGATGATACGGTCGCGCAGGGGCTCAATGATCTCGCCGGCTTCGATGATCGGCATCACGTAGATGCCTTCCTTCGTGAGGCAGTCGGTCTCCGTGATGATGACGTCCTGCGCCACGTCGACGAGACGGCGGGTCAGGTAGCCGGAATCGGCCGTCTTGAGCGCAGTATCGGCGAGACCCTTACGTGCACCGTGCGTCGAGATGAAGTACTCATGCACGGTCAGGCCTTCGCGGAAGTTCGCCGTGATGGGCGTTTCGATGATTTCGCCCGAGGGCTTTGCCATCAAACCACGCATACCGGAGAGCTGACGGATCTGCTGTTTGGAACCACGCGCACCAGAGTCGGCCATGATGTAAATCGGGTTCATGGTCCCTTCTTTGTCCGCGCGCTTCATGTTGTTGAACATCTCGTCAGCAACGCGCTCGGTCACGGTCGACCACATCTGGATGACCTTGTTGTTACGCTCGCCGTTGGTGATGGCACCGTCCAGATACTGCTGCTGCACCGCGATGACCTGCTTCTCGGCGTCGCTGACGACGGTGTACTTGGAAGCCGGGATGACCATGTCGTCCAGGCCGACAGACAGGCCGGAGCGCGTGGCGTACTGGAAGCCAAGTTCCTTGATGCGATCGAGCGCCTTCACCGTCACTTCAAGACCCAGGTTCAGGTAAAGGAAGTTGATGAGCTGGCCCATGCCCTTCTTCTTCAGAAGGCCGTTGACGTAGGGCATGCCTTCGGGGAGCGCATCGTTGAGGATGGCGCGACCGACGGTCGTGGAGATGAACTGCTTGTCGTAGTCCACAGGCTCAGTCTGAGCGATCGCCTGATCGTCATAGGCGGTCGTCATATCCAGCACCTTGCCGGTATAGCGCAGGCGGATGGGCGTGAGTGTCTCGACGGCCTTGGCTTCGAGGGCCATGAGGACTTCTTCAATATTCGCGAAGACGCGTCCTTCGCCCTTGGCGTTGACCTTCGCCTTGGTGAGGTAATAGAGACCAAGCACCATGTCCTGCGTGGGCACGGTGATGGGCTGGCCGGATGCCGGCGAGAGGATGTTGTGCGAAGCCAGCATGAGGACCGAAGCTTCGATCTGCGCTTCGGGCGAGAGCGGGATGTGCACAGCCATCTGATCGCCGTCGAAGTCGGCGTTGAACGCCGTGCAGACGAGCGGATGGATCTTGATCGCCTTGCCTTCGACGAGCACCGGCTCAAACGCCTGGATACCGAGGCGATGGAGGGTAGGTGCGCGGTTCAGAAGAACAGGGTGATCCTTGATGACCTCTTCCAGGATGTCCCAGACGATGGGCTCCTGCATTTCGACCATCTCTTTAGCCTGCTTGATGGTGGTGCAGTGTCCGGTCTGTTCCAGGCGGTGATAGATGAAGGGCTTGAAGAGTTCGAGCGCCATCTTCTTGGGCAGACCGCACTGGTGGAGCTTCAGTTCGGGACCGACCACGATCACGGAACGGCCGGAGTAATCCACGCGCTTTCCGAGAAGGTTCTGACGGAAGCGGCCCTGCTTGCCCTTCAGTGTGTCCGAGAGAGACTTGAGGGGACGGTTGTTTGCACCGCGCAGAACGCGACCACGGCGGCCGTTATCGAAGAGAGCATCGACGGCTTCCTGCAGCATGCGCTTTTCGTTACGAACGATGACCTCAGGCGCATGGAGGTCCATGAGCTTCTTGAGGCGGTTGTTACGGTTGATCACACGACGATAGAGGTCGTTGAGATCGGAGGTGGCAAAGCGTCCGCCGTCGAGTGGAACGAGGGGGCGAAGCTCGGGCGGGATCACGGGGATCACGTCGAGGATCATCCACTGGGGCTTGTTGTCCGAGCGACGGAAGGCCTCAACGACTTTGAGACGCTTCGCGTACTTGAGCTTCTTCTGCAGGCTCTGCTCGATCTTCATCTTCTCGCGCATCTCTACGGAGAGCTCTTCGATCTCGACGCGCTTCAGAAGTTCCTTGATCGCTTCCGCACCCATCATGGCCTTGAAGCCGGAGGGGCGGTACTGCTGATCGAGCTCGCGGAAGCGTGCTTCGTCCTTGATGATCTCGCGCTCTTTTACGGGCGCGTCACCGGCGTCGATGACGACGTAGGACTCGAAGTAGAGAACTGCTTCGAGCTCGCGCAGCGAGATGTCGAGCAGGTGACCGATACGCGAAGGCAGGCCCTTGAAGAACCAGACGTGCGAGCAGGGGCTGGCGAGCTCGATGTGTCCGAGGCGTTCGCGACGAACCTTCGAGAGCGTGACTTCCACGCCGCACTTGTCGCAGATCACGCCGCGGTGCTTCATGCGCTTGTACTTACCGCAAAGGCACTCCCAATCGGTAATGGGTCCAAAGATGCGCGCGCAGAAGAGGCCATCGCGTTCGGGCTTGAAGGTACGGTAGTTGATGGTTTCCGGCTTGGTGACTTCGCCGTGCGACCACGAACGGATCTTTTCGGGGGACGCGAGCGAGATGCGGATCGCGTCAAAGTCGGTGATAGGTCCGGATAGTTCAAACGGGCTGGAGCGAAACATGAGCAATCTCCGATTGCAGCTTTTAGCTATTAGCTTTTGGCTCTTAGCCTTTGCTGCGGCTGGTGCTACTGTTCGCGGTCACTTTTGGCGGACCGCATTGCACTTGTCTTACAAAACTTGTGAGCTTTTCGCCTCTAGCTCTTAGCAGAAGCTAAGAGCTAGAGGCTGGGAGCTAACAGCTAATCGGCCGCGGCGACGGCAGGAAGCGCCGGCGTCTTCTTCAGATCGGCCTGCTTGACGAGTTCCACGTCGAGGCAGAGCGACTGCAGTTCGCGGATGAGCACGTTGAACGACTCGGGCACGCCGGGTTCGATCGCCGCCTCGCCCTTCACGATGGCTTCGTAGATCTTGGTACGACCGAAGACATCGTCGGACTTGGAGGTGAGCAGCTCCTGGAGAATGTATGCAGCGCCGTATGCTTCGAGCGCCCACACTTCCATCTCTCCGAAGCGCTGTCCGCCGAACTGAGCCTTACCTCCCAGCGGCTGCTGGGTGATGAGGGAGTACGGTCCGATGGAACGAGCGTGGATCTTGTCGTCGACCAGATGAGACAGCTTCAGCATGTAGATGTATCCGACCGTGGCGGGCTGTTCGAAGACGTCGCCGGTCATACCATCAAACAATTCTGTCTTACCCGAGGACGGCAGACCTGCAGCCAGAAGAAGCGCCTTGATCTCGTGCTCGCTTGCGCCGTCGAAGACCGCCGTTCCGAACCAGATACCACGCTTCATGCCGGCGGCGACGCGGATCGTCTGCGTGTCGTCGAGCTCGAGGAGCTGGTTGAGGGCTGCGGTGTTCTTGAACGCCTCCGAGAAGATCTCGCGGATCTCGTTGGCCTTCTGGCTCTGCGCTGCGAGTTCGGCAACCTTCTTACCGAGTTCGAACGCTGCCCAGCCAAGATGCGTCTCGAGGATCTGTCCGACGTTCATACGAGAAGGAACGCCGAGCGGATTGAGAACGATCTCTACGGGTGTGCCATCGGGCAGATACGGCATGTCCTCTTCGGGCAGGATGCGCGCGATGACGCCCTTGTTGCCATGGCGTCCGGCCATCTTGTCACCGACAGACAGCTTGCGCTTCATCGCGATGTATACCTTCACCATCTTGATGACGCCGGGCGAAAGCTCATCGCCCTTCTGCAGCTTGCCGATCTTGTCGTTGGTGATCTTGCGAAGAACGTCGATCTGACGCGAGGTCATCTCTTCGATCTCGTCGATCTGCTCGTTGACGCGTGGATCCTTGTCGTTGTAGCGAATGCGCTTCAGGTTACGCGTGCTGATCAGTTCGATCGTGTCGCGGTCCAGAAGATCGCCCTTCGAGAGCAGCTTCTTGTTGGTGCGCTCGTCGTGGAGATCGGCCTGAACTTCCTTGGCTCCGAGGATGCCTTCGAGACGCTTGAGGCGCTCGTCGGTCAAAATGCGGATCTCGTCGGCCAGGTTGCGCTCCAGCTTCTCGATCTGCTCGGTCTCGATTGCCTTGGCGCGCTCGTCCTTCTCCTGACCCTTGCGGGAGAAGATGCGGACGTCGACGACAGTGCCTTCGATTCCGGGAGGGCAGGTCAGCGAAGCATCGCGCACATCGCCGGCCTTTTCGCCGAAGATCGCGCGGAGGAGCTTCTCTTCCGGCGTGAGCTGCGTTTCACCCTTCGGCGTTACCTTGCCGACGAGGATGTCGTTATGGCTGATCTTCGCACCGATGCGGATGATTCCCGACTCATCCAGATCACGCAGAGCGTGCTCAGAGACGTTGGGAATATCGCGCGTGATCTCTTCCGGTCCAAGCTTCGTGTCGCGCGCTTCGATCTCGAACTCCTCGATATGAATCGAGGTGTAGTAGTCCTCGCGGACCAGCTTTTCCGAGATCAGGATCGCGTCTTCGAAGTTGTAACCGCGCCAGGGCATGAAGGCGACCAGGACGTTACGTCCGAGGCCGAGCTCTCCCTGCTCCGTGCAAGGTCCATCCGCGATCACCTCACCCTTCAGAACGCGGTCGCCCTTGCGAACGATCGGCTTCTGATTGATGCAGGTGTTCTGGTTGGAGCGCTTGAACTTCGTGAGCTGGTAGATATCCGAACCAACCTCACGCGAAAGCTGCGTGGGGTGATGCTCGCCTTCTACGCGAACGATGATGCGCTCTGAGTCAACCGAATCCACGATGCCATTACGGCGAGCGAGGATGACGGCTCCAGAGTCACGCGCCGTGACGCCTTCCATGCCGGTGCCGACGAACGGCGCTTCCGCGACGAGGAGAGGAACCGACTGGCGCTGCATGTTCGCACCCATGAGAGCGCGGTTCGCATCGTCGTGCTCGAGGAACGGAACCAGCGATGCAGCCACAGAGACGAGCTGCTTCGGCGAGACGTCCACGTAATCCACCTCGGCCTTGGGGACGAGGATGAAGTTACCCTGACGACGCGCGATGACGAGGTCATCCTTGATGTTCGCCTCTGCGTCGAGCTCAACGTTGGCCTGCGCAATCGTGTGGCGATCTTCTTCCCATGCCGAGAGGTAGAAGGAGAAGGGCTCAGTCTCAAGGACGCGCTTACCGTCCTTCTTGAGCTGCTTCTTCAGCTTGATCGCCTCTTCGACTTCGAGCGGATCGCCCTGGCGCAGTCCCGACTCGCCCGCGTTGGTCACGGCGACGTAGTCGATGACCTGCGAATCCTTCACGCGACGGTACGGCGACTCGATGAAGCCGTACTCGTTGATGCGTGCGAAGCAGGAGAGCGAAGAGATAAGACCGATGTTCGGACCTTCAGGCGTCTCAATCGGGCAGATACGGCCGTAGTGGGTCGGATGGACGTCACGTACTTCGAAGCCGGCACGTTCACGCGACAGACCGCCAGGCCCAAGCGCGGAGAGACGACGCTTATGCGTGATCTCCGAGAGAGGGTTGGTCTGATCCATGAACTGCGAGAGCTGCGAGGATCCGAAGAACTCGCGGATCGCCGCCATCACCGGCTTCGCATTGATGAGATCGTGCGGCATCGCCGTCGACATCTCCTGGTACACGCTCATCTTTTCCTTGATGGCGCGCTCCATACGGACGAGGCCGATGCGGAACTGGTTCTCCATCAACTCACCAACGGCGCGAACGCGACGGTTGCCGAGATGATCGATATCGTCAACCAGACCGATGTTCTTACGCAGCTTGAGCAGATAACGGATCGTGCCGTAGAAGTCCTCAGGCGTGAGCGTGCGGCGGTCGAGGTTCGTTGCATCCTGGCTCTCGTAGAGCTTGATGTTGAACTTCAGACGGCCTACGCGCGAGAAGTCGTACTTGCGCGGGTCGAAGAACATGCCTTCAAAGAGAGCCGTTGCGGTATCCAGGGTCGGCGGATCGCCCGGACGCAGCTTGCGGTAGATCTCGATGAGCGCTTCCTCAGGCTTACGCACAGAGTCGCGCTTGAGGGTGTTCGTGATGATGTTGCCCACATCGTCGCGGTCGGGAAAGAAGATCTCGAAGTTGGTGCAGCCGGACTGGGCGATCTTGTGCAGCTTGTCGGTCGTGGCTTCCTGGTTGGCTTCGTAGAGAAGCTCGCCGGTGGTGAGGTCCACAACGTCGGCGGCAAAGATCGCGCCGTCGAACTCGGTGTTCTCCACCGAGACTTCGTTGACGCTTCCGCCGCGCAGCTTGTGCAGCGTGGAAGCCGAGATCTTGCGTGCCGCCGGAGCGACTTCATCACCGTTGACGCTGACAGCCTCGCCGGGCTTAACGCCGAGCAGGTTGGTCGCGCCCTCAGGCTTGACGGACCAGAAGAGCTTCTGGTCGCGCACGTTGATGTTGTCCACCGTGTAGAAGGTCTTGAGGATCTCTTCGTCGGTACGCAGACCGAGCGCGCGCAGGAAGATGGTTCCGAGGAACTTGCGCTTGCGATCGATGCGGACATAGAGGGTGTTCTTCTGGTCGTACTCGAACTCGACCCAGCTGCCACGGTAAGGAATGATCTTTCCGAGGAAGTAGCTGCGGTTGTTCGCCGTCTCGAAGAAGACGCCGGGCGAACGGTGAAGCTGCGAAACGATGACGCGCTCGGTACCGTTGACGATGAACGTACCGTTCTGCGACATGAGCGGGATATCGCCGAAGAAGACTTCCTGCTCCTTCATGTCGCGCAGGGTCTTGACGCCCGTCTCAGGGTCCTTGTCGTAGATCTTCAGGCGGATCGTGACCTTGAGCGGCGCAGAGTAGGTCATGCCGCGCTCTTCGCACTCGCCCTGGTCGTACTTCAGCTGCAGGCCGACGGGATCGCCGCACTTGGTGCAGAAGTCAGGCGTGTTCTTGTTGTACGTTCCGCAGAAGTTACAAAGCACGTCGCCGGGATGGAACGGGTCCGTGATGACCATGTGTCCGCACGAGGTGCAGGCGGTACGGAGATGGTTCAAGCCCTTCAGGTAGCCGCACTTGCACTCCCAGTTGCCGATGGAGTAATCGACAAACTCGAGCTCGGAGACGTTCCGGAAGTCGGTAATCGGGAAAACCGAGGTGAACACGGACTGCAGACCATTGTCCTCGCGCTCCTGGGGGAGCTTGTCCATCTGCAGGAAACGCTCGTACGAACGGCGCTGCACCTCGATGAGATTGGGGATCTGAATGGCAGTGGGGATCTTCGAAAAATCGAGACGGCTGCGGATGGCGCGCGTTTCGCTGGACATCGTTCGATACTCCTGTTATTTCTTTGCCGAGGCCACCTGAAGAGCGCTTCCGCCCATCAGAGGGGTAGATTCTGGCTTTACGCCCGATCTGCCGATAGTTTGTTTGCGCTTCGAACCTCGTACCTCCGCCCTCGTTGCGAAGATACGACCTGCGCGGATTGTGTCTGATCCTTCTGCTGCGAATCTGCTGCGTTTTCCTGCATTTACCGCAGCGCCGCGCATGAGTTTGCGGCCCGCGGGTACAAAATGACCCGCTATGCTGCCGTGAACTTTATGTCTAAATACAAAGCCGCGCCCACAGGGACAGGACATCCCCGGAGCGCAATCATCGACTTTTGCACTGAATCGTTCTTGTGGTGAAGAATGCCCGTCCGCCCTTTGAGACTCTCGCCCGCCTCAAGGATGTGCCGCTGTGTGATCTTGCCTGCACCTCTGAATCCCCGCCGCACAGGAAGAAAGAGATGGCCGACTGAATGCGCCGGAAGTCTAGAATTGGATGCTCGTAGAGGTCAGTCGGATTCGCTGGCCCGAGATGCACGCTAGGGCAGAAGCGATCGTTCCCAAACAAGAGAATACCTCTTTTACCAATTGCATGCAAGCAGGCAAAGTCCCCGGCCCGGAAGACCGGACCGGGGACCGCACCGAAACTACTTGATTTCGACGGTTGCGATGCCTTCGAACTTCTTGGCAATCGCAGCTGCTTCGTCCTTGGAAACGTTCTCCTTGATGGGCTTGGGAGCGCCGTCAACGAGATCCTTTGCTTCCTTGAGACCCAGTGCAGTTGCTTCGCGCACTGCCTTGATGGTGCTGATCTTGTTCGCGCCTGCATCCTTGAGGATGACGGTGAACTCAGTCTTCTCTTCCGCTGCGGGAGCTGCTGCGCCGCCGCCGGCAGCCGGAGCTGCTGCAACTGCTGCTGCCGCCGAAACGCCGAGGCGCTCTTCGAGCTTCTTGACGAGCTCAGAAGCCTCGAGGAGGCTGAGGCTCACGATCTGATCTTCCAACTGCTGAATGTCCGCCATGATATTTCTCCGTTTTATCTAAACTTGATGGTGCGTACTGCTTTATGTTGCCGACCGCGGGGGTGTTCTCACCGTGGCTGCCCCTCCCCTTTCGGGTTTCCGATGCGCCCAGACCGCGCACCCGGAAGAGTGAGGCGAAAGTTGTTATCCCTCGACGGGAGG
>Ga0247783_1000512_pt1 | contig 12096 bp, 9 predicted proteins | sample UWRJL064202C5_FD_179911 | JGI IMG/M metagenome (GOLD analysis project Ga0247783, IMG submission 179911) | Plant litter microbial communities from Arlington Agricultural Research Station in Wisconsin, United States - UWRJ-L064-202C-5 | ecosystem: Environmental > Terrestrial > Plant litter >...
CACAAGGATAGGTCCAACCACTCCGCCCATCGAAGCGCCACCGTTGAAGATTGCCATTCCCAAAGCTCGTTCGCGCTGGGGAAACCACTCAGCAACGACCTTCGCAGCGCCTGGCCAGTTCCCTGCCTCTCCGAGGCCCAGGAAAAAAGACGCTGCAGCAAAGCTGCTAAAACCTACGATCGTCGAGTGTGCCATCGCCGCGACGCACCACACCACAATTGAAACGCTGAAGCCGATCCGGGCACCATAGCGATCGTAGAGCCTGCCGGAGACGCTTTGGCTTACCGTGTACGCGAAGAGCAGAACGGCTCCAATCCAGCCGTACTGCTGGCGCGAAATACCAATCTCGGGACCAAAGCGCGTAAAAAGTAAACCGATGCTGCTGCGGTCGATGTAGTTGATGCAGGTGGCAAGAAAGATCAGGCCAATGATGTACCAGCGCAGGCCGTAAATCGGACGGAGCGGGACCGGCGCACGGAGCGTATCGACCGCCTCTGTCTTCGCCTTTGGCTGCCCCCGATCCTGTCCGTTCATCGCCATCGCCATTCAATTCTTTCTTTCGCGCGCTTGTGTATCGTACGCGCAATCGTGTACTGTGCTGCGGGTGCTAACGATAACACATTTCACGGTACTGAATCGATAAACGGAGAATGAAATGATTCGTAACGCAGGTCTCATAGTGGCGCTCATGCTTGTAGCGAGTTCGGCGCTGCAGGGGCAAAGTGCCGACGAATCCCTGGGCCCGAAAGACACCGGGGGCAGAAAAGTATATCTGCAAAAGGAAATGGCATCGCTTCCCTCCACTCTGAAGCCAGAGCTGGTCGGTGTGCATCCTCGCGTGTACTTCACTCAGCATGAACTGAGTTCTCTTCGCGCCAAAGCTCATGGGGAGCAGAAGGAATGGTGGCAACAGCAGACCGCACATCTTCGTGTGTTTCGCGGTGTCCCGCCACCACCTCCCGCAGAGAAACGCCGCGCGCAAAACGATGTCGCGCTGGCCATCGCGGAGGCCGCATTTGCATACAAGATCGACGGCGATCCAAAGGTTCTTGCCGCAGCGAAGCACTATATGGATGCCGCGGTGAGCTACGACGTCTGGGGATATAGCTGGAGCAAACCGAATGTCGATCTCGCTGCTGGTCACCTGCTTTATGGCATGGGCATAGCCTACGACCTGCTCTATAACGATCTGGCCGAAGTTGAACGTAAGAAATACCGAGCGTCCATCGCGAAACACGGTGAGCTTCTCTATGAGTACTTCGCACCCAAGCCCGGACGAACCTGGAGTTTCAGCCAGAACCATACCTTCATTCCCATCGCCGGTTTAGCCGTCGCTGCCTATGCGGTTTACGGAGAGGTCCCCGATGCCGCCAAGTGGGCATCTCTTTCGCGGGCGATCTATGACCGTGTACTCGCGACCTATTCTCAAGACGGTTATTACTTTGAAGGCTTTGAATACTGGATCTTCTCCACCCCGTGGATCGTGCATTATCTCGATGCACAGAGACACGCTGCAGGTGAAGACCTCTTCGATCAACCTGGTCTGCGCAAGACGTATCTTTACGCCGCGCACAGTCTCACACCCGATGGCCAGATGATGTTCGATTTCGGAGATGTCTTTGAAGGTGGAGTCACGCGGTCGAAGAAGGGAGAAGACTACGAACGCAGCCATCCTGGTGGGCATTTCGAGAGCAACTACAACCTGCTCTACGATCTTGCGTCCCGCTATCGCGATCCTGAGATTCAAGGTGTGGCAGACTGGATGCGGAGCATGGGGCATACAGGGCAGGAAGAGTGGTGGACGCTTGCCTGGCGCAACGAGACACTGCAACCGAAGCCGATGGCCCAGGTATCTACCTCGTATTGGTTCCATGATCACGATGTTGCATATTGGCGAAGCGCCTGGAGCGCAGATGCAACAGCCATTGGCTTCAAGTGCGGACCGGCGGAGGGGCACGCGGCGCAGACAAACAAGCAGGAATTTCCGGAGTGGCACTTTGAACAAGGTCATGCTCATCCCGACGTCAATAGCTTCATCGTCTGGGCCAGGGGTGCTTACCTCACGGGCGATTCCGGCTATGCAGGCGTGCCGAAGACGATCGAGCACAATACCCTCCTTGTCGACGGTCGCGGGCAAGGCAATGACGGCAATGGGCATGACGCCTGGGCAAAATACGATTACGCTCGCCTGAACACGGTGCACATTCAAAAGGCAGAGTTTCGCCCCGACGGCTTCGTCCTCGTCGGCGAAGGTGCAGGGGCATACAGTCCCGCTCTCGGCCTAACTCGTTTCCAGCGCACGCTTGAGATGCGTTCTAATGGCACAGTCCGCGTGCTCGACAACATTGAGGCGACTGGCCAGCACACCTTTAGCGAAGCATTGCACGCCGATGCCTCCATTCAGCAATCGACCGATCGCAGCTTCATACTGCATCCGGTGGGAGATACCTCATCGGCACTCACCGCTGAAATTCTCAAGCCCTCCGATGCCTCGGCCAAAGTTGAAGCGAATATCGTCATGGGCCCGGGAAAACCCGGTTCCGTAGACAAGGGAACACCGGAGCAGCGTGGTGAGCGCGTGGTCGTCACGACGAGTAAACCCTTGTCGTCCGTCGAGTTCGAGTGGAAGTTGAAGTTCTAGAAAACCTGCAAAGAGTAAGTGCCTGCAAAGGCGAAGCGACGTATTTGGAGGATGTGATGAAGGCAAAATTTGGGAAGTATCTGCTGCTTTGGGGAATGATTCTGCTCTGTACTGTGGCCGAGGCTCAGATCAGCACAACCGTCGTTCTGGGAACAGTCAATGACGCGACCGGTGGAGCGATCCCTGGCGCGACGGTCACACTTACCCAGACAGATACAAACTTCACGCGCACCGTCACAACTAAGGGCGACGGTGCATTTCGCGCAGAGTTTCTGCCTGTAGGACCTTACTCCATGAAGGTCGTCGCCAGTGGATATAAGTCTTCCGAACGAACCGGTATTGTGCTGAATATCCTGGAGACCGCCACTCTGGATACGACGCTTTCTGTGGGCGAAGTTACCGAGATCGTCACCGTGACGGACGAAACTCCACTCATTAATACGAGCAACGCAACACTCGGCCGTACAGTGGACAATCGTGAAGTCGATAATCTTCCGCTTGTTGGCCGCGATGTCTACCAGTTGCTCACCCTCACCCCGGGTGTTCAGCTTACGCAGAACGTCAACAACACCGGCTTTCCCGAACAACATACTCTCATCAACGGTTCAACAGACGGAACCGTCGGACAAATCAGTTATTACCTCGATGGCGGCAGCAACATGACCGGCCTTCGCAATACGGGCAATATCCTTCCGAATCCCGATGCCATCCGCGAATTCACAGTACAGACGAGTAATTTCAGCGCCCAATATGGCAGATCGTCGGCAGGCTTTGTCAGCGTCCTTACCAAGAGCGGCACAAACAAGTTACATGGCTCAGTCTTCGAGTTTGTTCGAAATACCTCGCTCATTGCGACAACTCATAACGGCATCCCAAAGAGCCAGACTCCTTATCACCGCAATCAGTTTGGAGCTACACTCGGCGGTCCCGTTATCAAGGATAAATTCTTTCTCTTCGGCAGCTACGGCGGACTTAGACAAAGCACGACAAGCACCCTCAGTGCTCTTGTACCTACCGCCGCGCAACGCACTGGAGACTTCAGCGCAAACCTTCCTACTTCTGGAAACAATGCGGCCTGCCGTGTCGTCAACCCCAATCAATTCGTTTTGTGCAAACCGGATCGCAGCGGCCCCTACGCCGGCAACATCATTCCGCAGGGCCAATTTGATCCGGTTGCACGCAATATTCTGAATACCTACATCCCGCTTCCCAACCCCATTGGCCGTTCCACAGATACCGTCAACACCCGCACCGATCCACTCAAGCTCGGTTACACCACAGACGAGTTTTTGATTAAGGGTGACTACCAGCCTGCAGCCGCTCATCGTGTGACCGCAAGCTACTTTCAGACAGCGGGCAACAGCCAGCAGAACCCCGGCGGCACGCTCGTTGGGTGGTCACTGCAAAACTTCAACTGGCGTCAGCAGAATGCAAACATCAGTGACACCTGGACGCTCACACCCAGCACCGTCAATCAATTCTGGCTTGGCTATACGCGACAGATTGCGGGCCGCATCAATACGCCTGAAGTCAGTCTCGGAGATCTCGGTTCAGCGTTTCAGATCCAAGGGCGCGCCCAACTGCCACAACTTGCCGTCGCGAACTGGTTTACGCTCGGCCAATCTATCTCCGGCCCCCTCGCTGGAGCAAACGTCTACCAGATGCGCGACGTCGTCAGCACGACGAAGGGCAAACACAGCGTGACCCTGGGAGCAGAGGGTTCGCTAGAAAAAGACATGCTGCAAACGCTCCTCAACAACTACGGCGTCTTCAGCTTTACCAGCACTGCAAGCGCACGCACCGGAATCTCCCTCGGTGACTTCCTTCTTGGCCGCCCCAACACCATGAACCAGGATTCAACCGTCTACGCCAACGCAAATTATTGGAACTTTGGCGCATTTCTTCAAGACGACTGGCGCATCATTCCCAGGCTCACCCTCAACCTCGGTCTTCGCTACGACATTCAAACAGCGCCTACAGATTCCCTCCGTCGTCAGTCAAACTTTCGCGCAGGCGTGCAATCGACCGTTGTTCCCGCTGCACCCACAGGTCTCTTATTCCCTGGCGACCCCGGTGTTCCGGATACCGGCGCTTACACTCCCTACAATCACGTTTCGCCGCGCTTTGGCTTTGCCTTCGATGCCAGCGGCGACGGGAAAACAGTCTTCCGCGGCGCAGCAGGCCTCTTCTTTGGCACGATTGGCGGCAACGAGTGGCAGTATCCATCGAACAACCAGCCATACGCTATTCGCCAGCAGTACAACAAAGTTGTTTCATTGGCTAATCCATATGCGACAGATACCGCTGAGTTCGCTGGCGGAGTCTCGCCCTATCCCTACACCTTTGACCCAAAAAATCCCAAGTTCACAAGGCCTGCCGGGCTCGTCGTCATGGATCCAAACTACAAATGGCCCTACAGTTATCAACTGAACTTTGGCGTGCAGCAGCAACTCGGAAAATCTACAGCCCTCACCATGAGCTACGTCGCCTCGCTCAGCAGGAAGTTACCACTCTTCTTCGACCATAACTATCCCGTATATAACACCGCCAATCCCAGCGCCAACACCACAGCCAACGTCGACAACCGCAGACCACTGCAGCCCGGCGGATCGGCGACCAACCCAACTTTGAAGAATGTCTACGTCGTCGAGTCTGGACAATCCTCAAACTACAGCGGCTTGCAGGTTACCCTCGACCAACGGATGACCAAAAGCATAAGCGTACGCGCCTTCTACACGTGGTCAAAGACCCTGTGGAGCGCTTACATGGCAAACAACACGCTGCAAAACAACTTCGAGGATTACAACTTTCCCAAGCTCGATCGGCAGCGTGCAGATTCGGACAACCGCCATGTCTTCGTATCATCCGTCGTATGGAAGCCCGATTACTTCAAAGGATACAACCGTGCAGTACGAGGTGTGCTCAACGGCTGGACGATCTCGGCCATCATTACTCTGCAAAGCGGTGCTCCCTTCAACATTACAACGGGCAGTGATACAAACGCCGACGGCAACAACAACGATCGACCCAATGTTGCCGTAGGGAAAACGGCACGCCTCATCAACAATGGCAGTTCTCGCGTCGCCATGATGAATCAGTGGTTCGACACGAGCTCATTCTGCGTCTACAGCCCGGGTACAACCGTAGGCGCCTCAACGTGCCGAGGCGCTGGCGAAGCCGGTCAGAACGGGACGTTCCGCTATAACACGCTCGATGGTCCGGGCACACGCAATGTCGATGCCTCCCTCTTCCGCGACTTTCCAGTCTACGAGCGAGTCAAGCTTCAGTTGCGCAGCGAAGTTACAAACGTCTTCAACCTGACAAACCTGGGTCAGCCAACCGGCACGCTCTCCAACGTCAACTTCGGCAAAATCCTTGGAAGCAGCAGTTACTATCCGAATCGTCGCATTCAGTTAGGCGCTCGCATCCTTTTCTAGGTAGCTTTGTGCAACCATGTGCTGGCCCCTCGACGACAATCTGGCCGTTCTCGTGGCGAACCGTGTCGGGGGTGAAGATGGCTTTTACAGGGATGACTGCTTCCTCTACAAGACTCCGGATTTCGGCGTGTCCCTCGTGGCGAACACCATTGTCCAAAAAGACCGCGTCCGCGGCGAATGGTTTCAACATGTCATCCGCATCCAGGCTGGCATTGGCGTCGACATAGTCGGCAATGGGTTTGGGTAGTGCTATTGCCATCGATTTGTCTCCTTTGCAATATTTCGCTATGGAGATAGTAGGGGTAAGCTGAATGAATGAGAAGTACCGACAATAAAGTTCAGTACAAACCAAAAAGTAAGCAACTGGATCAAGTTCTCCTTGACGCTGCTCAAAGTGTGCAGAGCGTGATCCGCGTCCTTGAGGGGCGATGGAAGCTTGTCATCCTGTTCCAGTTGTTCGGCGCAAAGATTCGGCGGTTTTCTGAGCTCGAGCGGGCCATCCCGGGAATCTCTCAAAAGATGCTCATCCAGCAACTCCGTCAGCTTGAGGCTGATGGCGTCGTCACTCGTATCGTCTACACCGAAGTGCCGCCCAGAGTGGAGTACCACCTGACCGAGTGGGGACAGACGCTATGCCCAGTGCTGGATAAGTTGCTCACATGGGCTGAGTCTGCGCCAGACGAGATCCGGAAACGGCTCATCCACCCGGCGCCATAAACGTTGGCTTTTGCGCCGAAGTGCGAGGATTGTTTGCTTCTTCGGATTAGTACCGAGAAACGCTTTTGTGGGAAGTTGGCCCGCAGTGCGCAGCAGTCCGTGGGGTAGCACCGCAAGGAGCACTCCCATAGTGCGACTTTTGGCTATGAGTGGTAGCGCTCGCTGTTTACCAGCCCAGTGTCCCGGGAGCACCCTTGAAGGGCCCGCTTACATGCGATGTAATCCAGCCGCCGTAAAAGTCTCCTGGCTGTGGCAACACGCGCTCACCATCAACAGTGCATGCGTCTACCCGGCTTGCGTAGAACGCGAGGTGATCTTTCAGCCCTGCGTAGCGCGCCGTTGGCGATGCGTAACTCCATGCAACGTCCTCTAGCTGCTCATCGCCATTCTGCAGGTTCCAATACGTCGCTATGCCCTTGAATTCGCAAAAGCTTCTGCGCTGCGGTGAGGGGCTGAGCAGGTGCATGGCAAGATCCGCTTGCGGAATGTAGTAGGTCGGTGGATGGCTGGTCTCCAACAGACGCATGGCGCGCGAGGTGTCTGCAATGGTGATGCCTGCGTGCACGATGACGATGTGTCTTGCACTCGGCTCAACACGCGGTGGCCGCGGATAGTCCCATACTGACTCGACACTCATCTCTGCCATGGATCCAGTGTAGACTTCCCCACACGGCACAGAACCGTCACAGGGTACACGCATGCATCCCGAAGCGAAGAAGTTGAATGAGATGAACAGGCTTTCCGACCTGGGTCATTTTCCTGCCCTCGTAAACCTTGGCGCAAGCGTCAACATCGTAGTCACACTAGCTGTCACCTGGTGGATCCAGCCTCGATTTCCCCAGGTGTTTGCTCCGCTTCTGTGGGTTGCGCTTGTTCTTTCCCTGAACCTTCTGCCGGTTGTCCTGCTGCGACTGACACTGACCGGCGACACCATGTACCGCCCCCCTGGGTAAGATGGACTTCGTTCACGATCAACACAAGTTTTCTGACTGGGTGTACCTTGCCGCGTCCGCGAACATGGCGTTCTGGGTCCTTGCAGGCTGGTCGGTCTTCAGCATCAGCCACAAAGCCACTACGCTGGTAGCGATGCTGCTAGTTGCATTCCTCGCGACGTTCCTGCCTGTTCTCGTCCGACCGTTCAGGCTGCTCGCAACAAAAGTCTGACATAAGCGATTGCCATCGCAACAGGCGTCAGGATTTTGTCAACCAAGTAAGTAACGATAAACGCCGTTCGTGTCAATATCATTTCTGATGACAATCCGACTTGGCAGTAGTTATCAGGTCTTGTCTAGGGCAGCGTTGTAATGAAGTCGTTCATCACGTGAAGAACCTCCGCCTCATTGGACTGAAAAATATAGTGAGAAGCACGTGGGATGAGGACAACTTTGGCTGAAGGCATCTGTCGCTTCACCGCTGCAATCTGAGCGTTCTTGTCGTCCATCATGAGAGCCTGCTGAACGGATTGGGCGCTAGCTTGCGGACCCGCGCTGCTAGCAGGTGAAGGATCAACTCCGAAAATCACCAAGGCTGGGACGTGAATGGCGGTGAAGCGCTCGCGTGATTCCATGATGGCGAAGAGGTCCGGGGTCATTCTTGGACTTACAGGACTGACGGATAGGTTCTTCGTGGCCTGCTCGTGCCGCTCAATCTCTTTCTCCACTCGATCAAGATCAGCAAGCACAGCCTTGTAATCCCTCACGGGCTCGTAATCATAGCCGGTGGTGAACTGCAGGAGCTCCTTGCGGAGTGCTATCGCGTCCAGTCCTAGATTGCCGTTCACCTGATCGTAAAGACCGTACGGATAGGCGGCCTCCATATAGATGAGTCCAGCAACCGTATCAGGGTGTAGCGATCCAATGTAGCTCAGTTCCTCACCGGCTATGGAATGGCCCGCAATCACGGGTTTGTTGAGATGCAGAGCACCGATGACGGCGAGTACATCATCGCCTAGCTGGCTGGCTGTGTAGTTTGTCTGATCAGCCTCGGGCTTGCTGGACGCGCCACGGCCTCTCCGACTGATGCCATAGACATGGCACTTGGCTGTCAGCTTCGGAGCGAACTGATCAAAAATGTGGGCACCATCACTCAGGCCGGTCAGCAAAACCAACGCTCGTCCAGTGCCACCCCAATCAAGCACCTCAAGGCTCACACCTTTTCCCATGGGTATCATCTGTGCCGTTGCGCCCTGGCTGTCAGCTTTCTGCGCACCCGCAGTGCCGTTTGGGCAAAGAAGTGTGCCGACCATCGCGGCCAGGAGAAGAGTCGATTTGAAGGAAAGTTCCAAGGTGTATCTCCAAAGTAGTGTTTGCGACACGGATCAAGCCATGTAAGAAAAACGCTCAGACCTCTGCGTGGGCAACCGCGCGGCGCTTCAGTCCTCGTATCACTCGCGTAAGTACCGACTAACGCCGTTCTCGTCGGGAATGCTCGCGGATTGGCGTAAAATCGCCCATCCGCTGTTCGAGGTTGTCGGACGTTCGAAACGCGCATTGGCCTGTTCTCGCCAGGCCAGTTCGGTTTTGAGTTGTTACAGAATCTCGGCACTGCTCTACATTCATCGTTTGTCAGGAGGCATAAGGGACCTAACACATTCGACATCATGGGAAGAAGTCGCGGTTTATTCGGAATGCTCGTGGCAAGCGCCTTGTCAGAATTTCGCGATCAGGCTGATACCACCCACCAGCAGAACACCGCCTATGATGCGGCCCGCGTTAAGTGGGTGAGGTTGCATCCTGAACCAGCCAAAATGGTCGATGAGCAGCGAGGTAATTAGCGCGGCAGTGACCGTGAAGCCTGCGAATAGCCCAGCGCCCACTTTGTTGACCAGCGTAAGGCCGGCATAGACCTGCACTGCTCCCACAAGGCCTCCGACGACTGCCCACCAAGGCAGTTCAGCCAAGTCCTTCTGGGTAGGAAGGGGGTTCGGATGGATCAACGAAGCGCCAGCGAAAAAGAAGGTAATGAGCGCAAATGATATGGCCGAAGCAATCCACGGGTTCACGACGTGCTTGTTGAGTTGGCCGTTCATGGCAGCACCGCAGCTCTGTAGCGCACCTCCGAGGATGATGAAGGGAATGATCCATCCAGCGTTCGCATTCATAAAGACTCTCCTTTGTATTTAGTGTTTTCCGACGAGCATGTTCATCAGGATCGCTCCACCGAGAGCGGCAAAGAGCGCCACAGGCATTGCGACTGCACCCACTTTCAAGAACTTCAAGAAGCTCACATCGAGCTTCTCTCCGCATTCGTCTTTGCCCGAGTCCTTGCGTAGCGCAAGCAGCCACAGAATCGTAGCCAGCGAGCCGGTGACGGAGAGATTTGGCCCAAGATCCACGCCGATCAGAACAGCATTGGCGATCAGTCCCTTCGTATGAGCCGCTTGAATCGTGCCGCCTGCGATAAGACCTAAAGGGAGATTGTTCACAATGTTGTTCGCAACCCCTACGAAGAAGCCGACGATGAGAGCGCCCAGGTCCTGACCCAAGTGCGATGCCCAGGCGAGCCACTGCTGTGTGAGGTTCAAAGCCCCCTGACTCTCGACAGCATCGACCATGACAAAAAGGCCGGCGACGAGCAGAAGCGTTGACCAGCTAATCTCGCGGGCAAGCTTTGTGGGATTGCTGCTTGCCTTGATAGAAACGACAGCTGTAATCACAAGTGCAGCAAGACACGTAGGCAGTCCCAAGTCCTTCTTGAGTGCGGAAGCCGTCAGAAGCACGGCAATCATGAGGGCAAGACCGGCTAGGACCAGTTTGCCGTTTACGCTGAGTTCCACATCGTCGACTTCGCAGTCGATACTCTTGCAGAGATCATCGCGGAACAGAAAGCGCATGACGAAGAAGGTCGCGACGATTGAGAGCAGGGACGGAACTCCAAAGTCCGCCAGCCACGTACCAAGCGGGGGCATCCCGGTATGGAAAACCACGAGATTCGCCGGGTTTGAGATCGGAAGCACGAAGCTCGCGGCATTCGCAATCAAGGCGCAGACGAACAGGTATGGAAGCGGGGAGACCTTCGCCTTGCGGACCGCCGTCAGAATGGCGGGCGTCAACACAACCGCCGTTGCGTCATTCGACATAAAGATGGTCACGAGCGTTCCCACCCCATAGACCAGCAGGAACAGACGCGAGCAACTCCCGTTAGCTCCGCGTACTGCGACTGAAGCTACCCAATCAAAGACACCTTGCTCCCGCGCCAACTCGCTGAGCAGCATCATGCCAATCAGAAATAGGTAAACATCACTGCCTTTGGCTACAGCTTGCCCCGCCAACTTCAGCGGGACGAGCCGCAATACGATGAGAAGAAGTGCTCCGCCAGAGATCCACCAGACTTCGGGGATTCCACGCGGGCGCGTCAGCATCAGTGCAATGCTGACGGCGACGATCAGAGGCAGAACAACGTGTGCAATGTCTGTCGGAATCATCACCACTTCTTTCCGTTCTTGTTGGGACCGAGCTGAGTTCCGAGAAGACCATGCTCCGGCCACGCCTCCAGCGCATTGTCCTGATCTCGCTTCTCGGACTTCCATTCCGTGTGCTGACCGACCGCGAGCCGAATCTCGTCGCTCGTGACCTCTCCATGTGCATCCTTGAACGACACCTTCAAAGCGTGGGTTCCTTCACTCGGAGTCGGCAAATCCGCCTCCCATACGTGGCTGTCACCTACACGCTTCATCGCGGCCGTCTGCCCGCCCAGATCGACGCTCGCCTCCAGGGCTTCCACCTCGCCCCAGAACTTCGCGCGGACCTTCAAGGCTCCTTGCGGTATCTCACTGGACCTTGTCAGAAGCCGCTCATCACTCGGCGAGGTGATGACAGCGATGGGCAGTTTGCCCAATTCTACGAATCGCCAACTTATTACGTTGCCGTCAAGGCTAGTCACTGAATAGCCGACTGGCCCTTCTTCAATCTGTCCGGTAGAGCGAGTGGCAGAATAGAGAGTCTGGCCATCGTTAGAGATCTCGTTGTAATGGGTGTGGCCCATATCGACCAAGCGAACTTCGTAATCGTGGACGAGACGGCTTACCTCATCTCTGCCGACCTTCAGGTCACTCGGATAGCAATGCAAGAGGAGGACTTTGGTCTGTCCACGTTGAGTAGCTTCTTGCAGTTCGACTTCGGCCCAGCGGAGTTGTTCATCCGATACTGTGAAGGAAGGCGGCTCAGGTACGTCGAAGGCGTTCATCGCCAGGAATCGCGTGTCTCCCACCGTGAAGGCATAGTGAGTCTCTTCCGACATAGTCTCCTTAAAGTTCGCGAAGCTCTTTTCATGAACATCGTGATCGCCGATGATGGCGCACCA
>Ga0247783_1000513_pt1 | contig 12064 bp, 9 predicted proteins | sample UWRJL064202C5_FD_179911 | JGI IMG/M metagenome (GOLD analysis project Ga0247783, IMG submission 179911) | Plant litter microbial communities from Arlington Agricultural Research Station in Wisconsin, United States - UWRJ-L064-202C-5 | ecosystem: Environmental > Terrestrial > Plant litter >...
GGCCGATAACCTGTGATGTACCAGAACCATACTGTGCTCACAGGTGAACCTATGAATGTTTCTTCGCTTAATAATTCCGCTGTAAATAACCCGACGGTTAACAACGGTCTGCTTCCTCAAACCAATGCTGCTAACACCTCACCCGAGGGTAGAGCCGTTAAGGTTCCTCAGGTAAACACTTCAGATTCCTCCAGTATGGAAGACCGGCGGCAAACTGCACTGCAAATCGTTAACCGCACCTTGACATTGGCCTATGAGAAAATCAGTTCCCGCGGTCAGGCAGCAAGTGCTGAGTATGAAACTTTTGAGCCGCTGACAGCGGAAAAGGTGGCCGGTAATATCCTTGGTTTTATTGAGCGTCGCTTGCAGATGGACGTGGCCGAGGGGGCTACGCAAGAGGAGTTACAAGCGCGTCTGGAAGCTGGTTTGTCCGGCTTTAAGAAGGGGTTTGCAGAGGCAAGCGAAAAGCTGGAGGCCTTGAGTTTACTTAGCCCAGAGATAAAGACGGATATAGGTAAAACCTATGATTTGGTGTTGGAGGGCATAGATGACTTGCGCTCCAAGTTCATCCAGTCAACAGAGGCTGATACCCAAGCTAAATCGACCCAGCCTGCAGTGGTTATAAAAACCGCGAATAGCAAACCAGCTTCAAGCAAGCTTGAGGTGCCCGATTTCCTGCCAGCAGCGACCAGCAGCTATCTCGGCTACGGCAATTATGAATATGGTCGTGCGCGTGAATTCAGCTTTGAGCTAACGACAAAAGAGGGTGACAAAATCACCATCAAGGCAGCCTCCAGTGAAGGTTTGGCGGTGGAAGCACGTGCAGGGCGCGGCAATAACTCAAGCAGTGCACTTAATGCCAGTTACAGTTCCAGCCAATCATTTTCACTCTCAATTGAGGGAGATTTGAATGAGGCTGAACTGGGCGCAATTAATGATTTGCTTGGACAAGTGAATGATCTTGCCAGCCAGTTTTTTGACGGCAATCTGGATGTCGCTTTTGATCAGGCCATGAATATGGGTTATGACGCCGAGCAAATTGGCAGCTTCTCGCTGAATTTGGCTCAGGCAGAAATCCAGCAGGTGACCCAAGCTTACCAAACATTTGAACCCAACCGGGCAACCGGTAATTCTGATTCCCAACAACTGGTGGATCAGCTATTGCCACTGGGAAATTTTATCAAGGATCTGCTCGCAAGCCTGGATCGCGCCACAGCGGAGTTCAATGAACCAAGATCGCTGTTGTCCAACATAGCGGAAAATATTACCGGTGCTACAGATGTTGATCAGCAACAAGGCCAACGCTTCCGCGATTTTATGGAAGAAATATTTGCGCTGGATCTGGGTTAATTTTTCAGTGAAGTGTTTACTGCTGAGCTGATACACTGCTGTTTTTTCTGAGGCGGTGGATATGAAACCTGTTTATCTTTATTCAACCCCTGGCTGTCATTTATGTGAGATGGCCAGGGAGATTGTCTCCCCGCTATTGAACAATTATTCGCTGCGTTTGGAAGAGATTGATATCGCCGAAGCGGATGAGCTGATTGAACGCTATGGCGTAAGAATTCCTGTCTTGAAATCCCCGCAACATATTGATGAATTGGGTTGGCCATTTGATTCGGCGCAGGCAGATAATTTTCTCGCGCGAATTGCGTTGTAATTCCGCGTTATTTTTTTTCGCTGGGTGCCATACCAAGGCTGTTCATAGTTTCGGCAACCCAGTGCAGCGAGGTCACGTAAATTTCTGCAAGACTTTCTGGTGTGAGCCCTAATTTTTCCAGATGATTCCAGTCAATATCCTGCCAGTGCCCTTGTTCATGCGCCTGCACAACCTGCAATACTAGCCCCTCGGGACCCGCGTGAGCCAGCATCGCCTGGTTAAGCGCTTCGCTAAGCGACAGGTTGCGCAACAGCTCCTCCAGCGGCGTGTCGAGAAAGGCATCCAGGGTCGATAATAATCCTACTGTAAAATAAGATTCAGGTCGGCTGTGCTGCTTGAGCTGGGTCGATATCATTTCGCACATGCGCGCCCGTGTAAGCGCGGCGACACTCAGTTCGTGGGGCTTGCCACTCAAGTTGGAAAGCGCTAACAAATTGACCCAGTTTTTGATTTTATTCAAGCCGAGCAGCATAATCGCCTGGCGCAGTGACTCTACATCGCGTTGCAAACCAAAGGCAGCTGAATTAACCAGGCGCAATAATTTAAAACTCAAGAGAGTATCGCGTGCGATCATGCGTTCAATTTTTTCGATGGGTACATTGGGGTCGTGTAGTGCTGATAATAATTGCAATACAGATTGCTTATTTTCTGAAATTTTTCGCCCGGTTATGACCCTCGGCTTGGCCAGAAAATAACCCTGGAATAAATCAAACCCCAGCGCTTTGCACTGCTCAAACATTTCATAGGTTTCTACTTTTTCTGCAACCAACGTGATGCCAAAAGGTTTCAGGTAATCGATGTGATATTGAAGCTGTTCAGACGATAAACTCAACACATCCAATTTAATAATGTCGGCGTAAGCGATCAGGTTTTCGCTGCTCTCATTCAGTTCAAAGTCATCCAGTGCAATGGTGTAGCCCTGTGCCCGCAGTTGTTTCAAAGAGTGCAACATAGATGCATCAATATGCTGGCCTTCAAGTACTTCGATCACCAGTTTCTGCCGATTAAACGGAGGCGGAGAATTAAGCAGGGTGCGGGTAAAGTTAACGTATGCCTTGTGCTTGCCAACGACTTGCTCTATGGATAATTCAGTAAAGGCATTGAGTAAAACCTGGGAACTGGCGGCATCACCATCCGTAGAGGTAATGAATTTTAAATCACTATTGCGACAGAGAAGTTCATAGGCAACGACCTGCATATTGCCATCAAAAATAGGCTGGCGGGCGAGAAGGGGAGTGGATTCAGTCATAGAATAAACGGATTGATTAATTGTTGTGTTAAAAAGACCCGCTTCCCAAGATCTCGCAATTCAATAGGAAGTGTAGCTGGCAACTGCCAGCTTACAACTGCATATTTGGAATACCTCTTATTGGCTGGGGTGAAATACCCACTTTCAGTCAAACGTTTGTCTTTACTCATAGCATTTTGCTGTAAGTTTCCTGCTGAAAGCCATGAAAATCACAATGAAAAAAGCCGCGCTTGGGCATACTAAGCGCGGCTTTTTTGTAGCATCGCATTATTACAGTTGGCGATTGGCTTCAGCTGAGGTTACAAAATTAGTTTCCTGCCCTAAACGATACGCATAGATTACCGAAAAGGAGAGTACGTTTTGCACGTAGCCGCGAGTTTCTTTATAGGGAATAGTTTCGATCCAAACATCGTAGGGCAGTTGAGCACCTTTTTCTTTGTTTAACCATTTTTTAACGCGCGTTGGGCCAGCGTTATAAGCAGCAGCGGCCAGTATGCGGTTGCCATCAAATACGCCAAGCAAATGATCCAAATAGTGGCTGCCGAGTGCAATATTTTTTTCCGGCATGATCAAATCCTGCGGCGAAAAACTCAGCCCATTTTTTTTCGCTGTATGTTTAGCGGTTTCCGGTAGTAGCTGCATTAAACCCACTGCGCCTGCAGGGGATTTTGCATCAAACACAAACGCACTTTCCTGGCGGGTCACGGCAAAAATAAACAGCGGATTCACCGAGGTTTGTTTTGCGGCTTTGGCGACATGCTCTTTGTAGACAATCGGGAAGCGCACTTGCAAATCATCCCAGTATTGCGCATCGGCCATTACTTGAATGCCGTTGCGATACCAGCCCAACTTCTCCGCTAAACGGCCCGCAATGACCATTTGTTCCAGCGGCATGCGGCGTGTGCTGTGGAAAAATTCGCGATTGGCCGCTCCCATATCACCGCGTGCAAAAAATTCGCGTGCCCGTAGAATGCCGGGTGCACTCTCTACGGCGCCAATTTGCGCATCAGTAAAGGTCATTGGGCGATCCAGCAGGTGATAATTCACCCCTGTTTTATCCGCTGCCAAAAAGCCATAAAAACTTCTTTCGGGCGCTACGCTGGCGTAAATACTGGCAGGGGTTTCACCATTCATTTCCTTAATTTGCAACTCTTCCATAGTGCGCGCTTGCCAATAGCGCCAGCGTTCGGTTTTGCGTGTATCTTCTGGCAAGCGCGCCAACCATTCGTTGACACGCTCCCAATCCTGTCTGCGCAAAGATTCACGCAGTAACCATTCGAGCAAATCAACCCGGGTTAAGTTCGGAGTTGATGCCACCAACTTTTCTGCATCGCCTTCATTATCCTGCCGCAACAATCGCAACGCGATCTGGTATTTGATGTTGACTCTGTCGTCATCGTTGAATAATTGCTGCGCGTCATACATATGCCAGAGCGCAAGTGCATCTTTGGCATTGGTACGCGCTAATTTTTCCAGCCCATACAAAATGACGGTTTTCATTTTGGGGGATTGCTTGGAAAAATTTGAAGTTTGTTTTAACAGGCGCGGATTGGCATCCACTTGCTGTAGCAGCGTCGCCATGGGCCGATCTGCAGCCGGCAGCAAATTTGTCAGATAGCTGGTCATGCCTTTATTGTCTGCACTGACGGCTTTCAGGTGGCGATCCCAAATTAAATCCGGCGTCATCAATCCGGCTTTTTTCCACTCAACAAACACGGGATCGCAGGATGTGGATTGGGCTTTATCAACATTCCACAGTGGCGCTACATCATTGAGCGCTGTTTTATCGCCAGTTGCCAGGCGTGCGCGCAGATTAAGGCACGCCAGTTCCGGATCAGTCAGGCGTTTATCGTAAAACTGTCGATAGTCTGCCCAGCGTTCGCGCTGCGCGAGCGTGCGCAACCAGCGGTGGGTTAAACGCTCGGATAAAAATGAATCCGGGTAACGCGTAAAAAAAGCTTGCACATCCTGTTTCGGTAAGGTGATAAGCCGCTCGATTAATTCCTGATATTCGAGATAGGGCAGCAATGGATAATTCTGCAGCTGTTTAACCAGGCGTTTGTACTCAACCATATTTTTGGTATTGAGTGCTTTTTGGGCCTGATCATATTTTTGCCGCTCAATCTGGCGCAGACTGGGCTTGGCAGCTTCCGTTTTGGTTGCCGTTTTTGTCGCGGCTTGGGCGCAGGTCAGGGTTATACTGCCGACGAATACGCTGGCACTCAGGGCTACCTGCCAAAGTATTTTCGAAAACCTCATGGATACCTCAAATTATTATCAAACCCGGGCGGGTTGGTTATGCCTTTCTGGTGGGATATGATGCGGCACTTTTTTGCGCCTGCAGGATGAACACAGGGATAATGTCGGCAGCCACATGAAACACTTTAGCGGTAAGCTAAATCTAATTTGAGAATACCAGCCCATTGGTGCTTCTGCCAGTATCATTTTCGTTGCAAAACTACCTGAATTATTCCTTCTATGTCTTTGATTAAAATTGAAAAAGCCGGACTCAGTTACGGCCTGCAAGTACTCCTCGATGGCGTTGACCTGACTATTGAGCGCGGCCAACGCCTGTGTTTGATCGGACGCAACGGCACCGGTAAATCCAGCCTGTTAAAAGTGCTTGATGGCGAGGTCGATCTGGATAAGGGCGAGGTCATCCGCCAGACCGGTATCCGCATCGCGCGTTTGGAGCAGGATTTACCGGAAGCGGACGATCGCTTGGTATTTGATGCCGTTGCTGCAGGAGCCAAAGGGGTCGGCGAGCTGCTGGCTGAATATCGCTTGTTATCACATGCCGAGAGCATTAGCGATAGCCAATTAGCGCGTATGGCGGATCTGCAGCATAAGATTGAAGCTAATGATGGCTGGGCACTGCAGCAAAAAGTGGACGAAATTATTTCCCGCCTCGATTTGCCTGCCGAGCGTTATATGCGCGAACTATCGGGTGGTTGGCGCCGTCGTGTTGCCTTGGCGCGCGCGTTGGTAATTGAGCCGGATGTATTGCTGCTCGATGAACCAACCAACCATTTGGATATTGCCGCGATCGAGTGGTTGGAAAAACAATTATTAAATTACAACGGCGCATTGGTGTTTATCACCCATGACCGCTCATTGTTACAGGCACTGGCAACGCATATCGCTGAATTGGATCGCGGCAACTTGCGCTATTGGGAAGGTGATTACACCAGCTTCCTGGTGTATCGCGAACAGGCGTTGGCCGATGAAGCGCGCCACAACGAATTATTTGATAAGCGTCTCGCGCAAGAAGAAGTCTGGATTCGCCAAGGCATCAAAGCGCGCCGCACGCGCAATGAAGGCCGGGTGCGTGCACTCAAAGCCTTGCGTGAAACCCGTTCAGAGCGCCGCGAAGTTGTCGGTAAAGCGAATTTTACTCTGGCGGCCGGCGGCGATTCGGGCAAATTGGTTGCCGATCTGGTGGATGTATCCTATGCGTGGGGCGATAAAAAAATCGTCAATCAATTTTCCACCCGCATTATGCGCGGCGATCGCATTGGTTTGGTCGGTGCCAATGGTGCAGGAAAAAGTACACTGCTCAAATTGATTCTCGGTGAGTTGCAGCCGCAGTCGGGTACCGTCAAATTAGGTACTCATTTGGAGGTCGCCTATTTTGATCAGCTGCGCGATCAATTGGATCTCGATAAAAATGCGGTCGATAATATCGCTGGCGGACGCGAATTTATTGATATCGATGGAAAATCGAAACATATTTTTTCCTACCTGAGCGATTTTTTATTCAGTGGCGAACGCGCACGTACACCGCTGCGCGCGCTATCGGGTGGTGAACGCAATCGTGTATTGCTCGCCAAATTATTCAGTAAATCCGCAAATTTGTTGGTGTTGGATGAACCGACCAATGACCTGGATGTAGAAACCCTTGAGCTGCTGGAAGACATTCTCACTGAGTATACCGGCACACTGCTACTTGTCAGCCATGACCGTGCATTTCTGAATAATATTGTATCGAGTGTGATTGCCTTTGAAGGGCGCGGCAATGTGCTTGAATATATCGGCGGCTACGACGATTGGCTGCGCCAAGGCGGTAAATGGACCGAGGCAGATGAGTTGCCCGCTGCAGTTACCAGCACGCCGGTAATCGAACCAAATAAATCTGAGCCTGCAGAAATAGCTATTACAAAGGCACCCTCCAAGCTGAAAAAACTCAGCTACAAATTCCAAAAGGAATTTGATGAGTTGCCACAAAAAATTGAATTGCTGGAAAAGCAAATGGCGGATTTGCAGGGAGTTACCACAGCAAGTGACTTTTACAGCCAAACCGCTACCGTGGTAGAACAAAAGTTGCAGGAGCTGGCCAAAGTACAGCAGCAACTGGATGACTGTTTTGAGCGCTGGGCCGAATTGGAAGACATGCAGCAGGAGTAAGTGAAAATTTTATTGCACCCGGTGAAGCTAAGCTTCACCGGTTTGTTTTTTTACCAGTACGGCCAATACATCGCAGCTTGCTCCATGCAAAACGCTATTCGGTGTCGATCCCAATAGGAGCGCAAACCCCTTGCGACCATGGCTGCCCACAACAATTAAATCAGCGGATTCCTGTTCGGCAAGGTAATGCAACTCTGCGGCCGGTTGCCCTACCAGCACATGTTGTTGCAGGATAGGGTAGCTGGTTGTTTTAGCAAGTTGTGCCAATTCCGCCTCCGCTTTTTGCACTTGCTGTTCTTGTACACCGCTTAAATCCACGGGCATATCGCCACCGTAAGCAAATGCTATCGGTTCGAGCACATGGACGAGGGTAAGTTTTGCACCGCAGGCTTGGGCAATAGCCGCTGCTCGGCCAATCACATAGGGGCAATCGTCCGATAGATCCAAACCTACAATAATATGTTGGTAACTAATGGCTTCTGTCATGATTCCTATCTCCGGCAAAAGTGAACCTCTTTACTAAGAGTAGTTGTTCTCTCCCAAAGTTTTAAGGATTTCAATGAATATCTGGTTTTTTATTATTGTGATAGTCGCGTTTGCAATGGTCATTGGTCCCATCACTATGCTCAGGCCCAGCCCAGCCCAGAAACGCAGGGAAGGGTTGCGTTTGCATGCTGCCAACCACGGCTTGCGTTTTGGCATGCGTCGCTTACCTGCACTCAAAACGGATATAGATCAAGCGGCGGCTATGCCAGCCTATTATCTACCTCCGAAAGCAAAACCAGGAGTAAATATAGAGTGGATACTGATGCGTACCAGCTATGCACATGAAGGGAATTTTTATCAGGAGTGGGATTGGCAGGGCGATCAGCGCCCGCTTAGTAAGGTGAGTGATTTGCTCAAAGAGTATCTTCCCAAGCTGCCGTTATCTGTGTCCGCCATCACCCATGAAAATCTGGGAACTTGTGTGTTTTGGTCGGAAAAAGAGGGGATTGAGACCTTGGATCTACTAATCGAAATGCTCAACAAACTGCATCAGGCTGCCAATCCAACACAGGTTTAGCTGAGACTTAATACTGCTGGGGCTGGTTCGCGCAGCTCATGACTCAAGCCTGCCCGGCTACCATCGACTATTTCACTTAGCTCTTTAATCATTTTCATACGGCGCGGATCCTGATGCATGGACTCCATCAGCAATTGTTGCGCTTTGCGATAAAATGCCTGCGCAGAAAAACGATCGCTGATGGACATGGATTTATCACCCTGACCAATGTAGGACATGACTGACACCATTAAATAAGCCCAGCGCAGCTCAATCAGATAGGCATCTAATTCCATTTCATTGATAGCGCCTTGAGCCGCCAATTGTGTAATGAGATGCATAGCCGCATTGAGGTTTAATTGGGTTTTGGCGATTTGGGCATCACTTTCCTGTTGGTAAGTAATACCTTGGCGGTTTTTAGGGTTGAGTAACTCTTCCGAATGAAGCTCGCTTTTGTGAATAGCGGCCTCAATGTGCTCAGAATTTTTATCTTCCAGCACGAGCATTTGTTGCTGCAGGGCGATAACCATGTCATTGATATGTTTGGTGATGACCCTATTAGGTAAGGTCTGCTCCAGACAACTTACTATTTCAATTAGTTCTTCAGCTTGGACACGCAGCCGACGCTGCTGCAGTCGGTGCTGGCGTTGGCGCTGCTGGATGCGATCAATAACACTTACTGCAAAAAGTGTTATCAACATCAAAAAAACAAGAATAACAATCAAGGTCATGCGGAAATCTACTAGGACAAGGTGAGTTGGTTTTCGGGTTTTTATCGGTTTCTTGTCCCTAAGCATTTAATAAAAATAAATTCTATATATAACAAATACATATGTACGAAATTTAAAGTTAAAAAACACCTTTAGAATAGGTAAATTTTGCACATCCAACACAGCTCAACTATAAGTCATGCTGGAAATTATAGCTTGACCCCTTGGGATTCAAGACTTATATATGCGCACCTTTACTGCTAGTTTAACCCGTCTTAGGGGCTATATTGTAATATTTTGGCGCATTTTTCAACTTTTTACGCAGCCTTCCTTTTATAGAGATATTTCTAACCACCATGGGTAAATCCTTAGTTATCGTTGAGTCGCCCGCCAAGGCGAAAACCATTAATAAATATCTGGGGAGCGACTTTGTCGTTAAATCCAGTATTGGCCATATTCGCGATTTGCCTACCAGCGGCGGTGCCAAGCCAGTAGATGCCAAAGAGCGCGCCAAACAGGCGGCGGCAACCCGCAAAATGTCACCTGAAGACAAGGCCATCTATCAGGCGAAAAAAAGTAAAAGCCAATTGATTAACCGTATGGGTATTGACCCGGAAAATGATTGGGAAGCTCAATACGAAATCCTTCCCGGTAAAGAAAAGGTCGTGGATGAGCTGAAAAAGCTCGCGGAGAAGGCCGATATGGTCTATCTCGCAACCGACTTGGATAGAGAGGGAGAAGCCATCGCCTGGCATTTGCGCGAGGCAATCGGCGGCGACGAATCCCGTTATCGCCGCGTGGTGTTTAACGAAATCACCAAAACGGCGATCCAAAACGCCTTTAAAACCCCCGGCCCAATTGATCAAAACCGTGTTGACGCCCAGCAGGCGCGCCGCTTTTTGGACCGTGTGGTGGGTTACATGGTATCGCCCTTACTCTGGGAGAAAGTCGCACGCGGACTATCAGCTGGCCGTGTACAGTCAGTGGCAGTACGTCTGGTGGTGGAGCGCGAGCGTGAAATCCGCGCTTTTATCCCGGAAGAATATTGGACGTTGTTTGCTGATTTGCAGGCAGATAAAAGCCAGATCGCCAGCTTTGAAGTTAAAAAGCAGGGCGATGAGGCGTTTAAGCCCGTCAATGAAACCCAGGCAATGACCGCAGTCAAAGCCCTGCAAGGCGCGGCCTATAAGGTAATCAGCCGCGAAGATAAGCCAACCCAATCCAAACCTTCAGCGCCTTTTATTACCTCCACCCTGCAGCAAGCGGCCAGCACGCGCTTGGGCTTTGGAGTTAAAAAGACCATGATGATGGCGCAGCGTTTGTATGAAGCTGGCTATATCACCTACATGCGTACCGACTCGACGAATTTGAGTAAAGAGGCGGTTGAAGCCTGTCGCGAATATATTCTGGAAAACTTCGGCAAGCGTTATCTGCCGGAAGCGCCGACAGTCTATTCCAGCAAGGATGGGGCACAGGAAGCGCATGAAGCGATTCGCCCATCCAATGTAGGCGCTCTTCCCAACCAATTGAGTGGAATGGAGCGCGATGCGGAGCGACTGTACGGCTTGATCTGGCAACAGTTTGTCGCTTGCCAAATGACCCCCGCTGAATACACCAGTACCAGCGTGGTAGTAACGGCGGGTGACTATGAGCTGCGCACGCGCGGTCGCGTGATCCGTTTTGATGGTTACACCAAAGTCACCCCGCAAGTTGCCAAAAAAGATGAAGATGTAGTTTTGCCGGATATGAAAGTCGGCCAAGTGCTGCCTTTGGTGAAACTTAATCCGCAGCAGCATTTCACTAAACCGTCGGCGCGCTACACTGAAGCCAGCTTGGTAAAAGAATTGGAAAAGCGCGCAATTGGCCGCCCATCTACCTACGCTTCTATTATTTCTACTATTCAGGAACGCGGTTACGTACGTCAGGAAAATCGTCGGTTCTACGCCGAAAAAATGGGCGACATAGTAACTGAACGCTTGGTGGAAAGTTTTGATGACCTTATGGATTATGGCTTTACGGCAAGCATGGAAGAGTCCTTGGACGTCGTCGCCCAAGGCGGTAAAAACTGGCGTGCACTTTTAGATGATTTCTATGCCGGGTTTAGTAAAAAGCTGTCCCTCGCATCTAGCAGCGCCAAAGGCATGCGTGCCAATGATCCTACAGATACCGATATCTCCTGTAGTTTGTGTGGTCGCCACATGCAAATCCGTACTGGCAGCACTGGTGTATTTTTAGGTTGTTCCGGGTATGCCTTGCCACCCAAAGAGCGCTGCAAAAATACCATGAATCTGGTATCTGGCGACGAAGCTATCGATGCAGATGCGGACGAAGAGGCCGAGTCTCGCCAGCTGCGGTCCAAGCATCGTTGCAAGTTATGTAACTCGGCAATGGATTCCTATCTACTTGATGAGAGTCGCAAGCTGCATATCTGCGGTAACAACCCCGATTGCGCCGGATATGAAGTAGAGCAGGGCACCTACCGCCTCAAGGGTTACGAAGGCCCGACCATTGAATGCGATAAATGTAGCAGCCAGATGCAGCTAAAAACTGGTCGTTTCGGCAAGTATTTTGGTTGTACCAATAGTGAATGCAAAAACACCCGCAAATTGCTCAAAAGCGGTGAGGCTGCGCCACCGAAAGTTGATCCAATTGTGATGCCCGAGTTGCGTTGCGAAAAAGTGGATGATCACTACGTGCTGCGCGACGGTGCCGCTGGTTTATTTTTGGCCGCAAGCCAGTTCCCCAAAAACCGCGAGACGCGCGCGCCCTTAGTGGAAGAACTGCTGCCTTACAAAGATCAAATAGATCCTAAATACCACTTTTTATTGTCTGCACCAGTAAAAGATCCAGAGGGCAATAAAGCAATTATTCGCTTTAGTCGTAAAACCAAAGAGCAATACGTCCAAACGGAAGTCAATGGCAAAGCGACCGGCTGGAAGGCCTTTTACGATAGCGGTAAATGGAAAGTGCAAAAGTAAGCTTCTTTGGGCAGCCATTTC
>Ga0247783_1000516_pt1 | contig 12054 bp, 12 predicted proteins | sample UWRJL064202C5_FD_179911 | JGI IMG/M metagenome (GOLD analysis project Ga0247783, IMG submission 179911) | Plant litter microbial communities from Arlington Agricultural Research Station in Wisconsin, United States - UWRJ-L064-202C-5 | ecosystem: Environmental > Terrestrial > Plant litter >...
GTGTTCAGCCTGCGCTCCCCTCAGCCGCGCGATGGTTTGGCTGGCGCGTTCGAGCTCTTTCGGATCCTTCTCCATGCTCTGAAAGCGCACCAGCGAGGCGATGGCACCCGCGAGATCGCCCAGCTTTTCCTGGACCAGCGCCAGATTGAACACCAAATCTTTGCCGCCCGGGTCGCGCTCGAGCGCCGCTTCCAGCTCCCCGACCGCCCGCTGGTACTTCCCGGCTCGGTACCAGGCGAGCGCGCGCTCGAAGTGCTCGGCGGCTTGACCGGACGAGACACTGCCGTCCGTGAGCTCTCGATTGGCGTGATTCGGGGCCGGCGCGGGGCTGACCGGTGCCGCGGGTGCCAAGCTGGATGGCGCGAGGCCGGTCGGCACCGCGGGTGCCGCGCTCTGCGCCTCGGCGCGGGTCGCTACGAACAGCACGATCACGGCTGGAAACACGCCCAAACGCATACCGGCGGCAGCATAGCCCAAGTCGACCGGTGTGCGGCGGGCTATACTCGGCTCATGCACAGCCCGCCGCCGGTCGCGCCCTGGCAAGACAGCGCGAAGACCAACGGCACCTCAATCTTTGCGTTCGTCGCCAGCCTGTCCGGCTACGTCTGCTTCTTGGGCGTCGGGGGCGCGCTGGGAGTCGTGCTGGGCTTGATCGCGCGGGGCGAGATTTCGCGTGCACAGGGCCGTGAAACCGGCCGTGGATTGGCTACGGCCGCGATCGCGCTGGGAGTGCTCAACGTATGCCTTACCGTGATCGGCGTCGCGGTGGGCGTCACGTATTTGGCTCAACAAAGACCAGCCACAGTCGCGCGCAGTGCCCCGGCCGGCCCTGCCCCCGCCGTTCCGGCACCCGCCGCTCCGCCCCGCTCGGCAAAACCCAGCAAGAAAACAGCACCGCCCGCGCTGGCCTCGCGTGAGGCGGGCAATCAGGTCACGACGCTCGGCGAAATCACGCTGGCGGATGTCTCCGGTGATCTCGAGACCGAGCTCGGCCATCAGCGCGCGCTGGCAGCCGCCGCCGGCGAGACACTCGTGCTGTGGTTGGTCGTACCGGGCTGCAAGCCGTGTGATGGCGTGGCCGCTGCCTTGACCAGCAAGGAGGCACAGAGGGCGTTGGCCAAGGTGCGATTGGTGCGGGTCGACCGGGATGATTTTCAGCTCGAGCTGGATCGCCTGGGTATCCCCACTGAAAAAATCCCGGGCTTCGCGCTTCTCGACTCACGTAGTCACGCACGGGATTTCATCCACGGCGGCGAGTGGGACGCGGACATCGCGCCCAACATCGCGCCAGTATTAGGGAAATTCGCTCATGGCGGTTACCTGAAGCGACGCTTTCCGTGGCGCGGCCCGGCCCGGGACGACGAAACTCAGCTCTGAACCGCGCCGGGACGGCGGCCGTAGATCTTTGCTACTATCTTCGGCCCCTGAAATGACGAGCGTTCAACACTTGATCACGCCCCTGCCCGTTGGTGCTTCCGTTGCCCCTGGTACCCTGCGCGCGCGGCTCGAGGAGTTGCGGGCGCGCGGCTCTCGGCTGAACCTGAAACAGGCCGTCGGCATCATCGTGCCGCTGTGCGTGCAAGCGGCCGAGCTGCATCGCGCGGGGCATCGCTTGTACCTGCACGCTTCGAGCCTGGTCGAGGACGACTACGGGTTTTATCAAATTTCCCTGCCGCACGCGAGCAAGGCGCCGCTCTTACCGCGCGACAAGGCGTGCATGGCGCCCGAAGAACGCGCGGGCGCGCCGGGCGGGGCGCGCGCTAGCGTGTACGCCCTGGGCGCGATTCTGTACGAGCTACTCACGGGCCTCGCCGTGGGCCCCGGCATGCGCCGCCCGAGTGAGGTGGTGCCCGGTCTGGGTCCTGATTTCGAGGCAATGCTTGCGAAAGCGCTGGTTTCGGACCCCGCGCACCGTCCGGATGATCTGAACGCGCTGGCCCAAGCGCTGCACCAATTCGCGCCGCCCGGCAGCGTCGTGCCTCCTCCTCCCGCTGACACGTCGCACCTCGACCACGACGTTGGCTTCGACGTCGATGTCTCGATGTCGATGCTGCCCCCGGTTCCGAGCGGTAACAGCCCGTACAACTTGGGCGTAATCGAGCAACGCGCGCGCGTCACCGGCGACGCCACGAGCGAGCTGGCGACGCTCAAAGCTCGGCTCGAGAGCGATCCACGGCCCCGTTACGTCGTAGTCAAAGACGGCATGGACCACGGCCCGTTCAGCGCGGTCGAGCTGCTGCAACAAATTGCGACGCACACGTTCCTGGACGCGGACGTCGTGCGCGACTCGCTCAGCCAAGACGAACGCGCCATCAAGGATTGGGACGAATTCGCGCCGTTTGCAGAAAATGCCCGACTTTCTCGCGATATCGTGGCCGAAAAGGCCGCCATCGAGCGGGTCGTCGTCCAGGAATCGCGCAGCACGCGCGGCAAAACGCTGATCGGCGTGCTGGGCGTCGGCGCGCTATTGATTGCGGCTGGGCTCTGGTTCCTGAAAGCCCGCGCCAACCGCAACGACGAGGTCGCGGTACAGGTCGAGTCCCAGTCCAACGTCGAAATGGACGCGGGCCTCAACTCGACCAAGAAAAAAGGCGGCGGCGGCCGCGTCGTCGGACGCAGCGGCGGCTTTCCGATCCTGGGCGGCGGGCAGAGCTGTGAGGCCGCGCAGGCCTCGTACGTCGAGGAAATGAGCGTGGGCGGCCCGCGCGGCCAAGCCGACATCACCGGCGGTCAATATGCCGCGGTCTTGAATCGAGGCAGCTACTTCGCCCATTGCAACGTGCCCGACAGCGCGAAAATCAACATCTGCGCGGCGGTCCAGAACGGCCGCGCGGTGGGCGTCACCGTGGTCGTATCGCCGCGTAATCCCGGCGCCTCGGCGTGTATCGCCGCGGGCGTGCGAGGGCTCGGGTTTCCGAGTAACCCGAAGCTCGACGTGACGCACACGAGCTTCTGAGGTCCGGTCGCCACGGGGAAAGCTTGGGACGCGCGCGCGGAGCGAGGACAAACATGAAGCGACGAGGCACAGCTGGGGATCGCACATGGCTCGGTTTCGTCTTCGGGGCCACGCTGCTCGCTGCCTGCAATGTCCCGATTGCGGTCGGCCTGGACGAAAATGACGCCAACCACGCGGTCGTCGCTTTGGAGAAGAGCGGCGTCGCCGCAGACAAGGAGCGCGATCCCGACAGTGAGGGTCACTGGCGGATCAGCGTTGCCCGTGACGATGCCTCGAGCGCAGCGGGGATCCTGAGCTCCGAAAGCCTGCCCCCCGCGGCCAGCCCGGGTTTGCTCGAGACCCTTGGTCAGGGCTCGATTGTGCCCAGTCGGGCCTCGGAACAGGCCAAATTCGTGGCCGGCACCTCGGGGGAGCTGGAGCGCTCGCTGCGCAGCTTGGATGGCGTCGTATCGGTGCGCGTGCACCTGGCCATCCCCGTGCAAGACGCGCTCTCGCCGGATGAAACCCGGGCACCGGCGTCGGCATCGGTCTTGCTGCGCCACCGCGGCGCGGCGCCGCCGATCGCGATCAACGATATCCAGCGCCTGGTCGCGGGGGCGGTGCCCGGCTTGCTGGCGGCGCAGGTATCGGTCGTGGCCTCCCCGGTGCCGTCGCCGCCGCGCCAAACGGAGCGTGAGCTGTCGCGCTTCGGTCCGGTCACCGTGACGCGCGCCTCGGTGTTTCCGTTGCGGACCATCGTGGGGGGTGCCTTGCTCTTGAACTTGGGCCTGCTCGGCGCGCTGTTTCTGCTTTGGTCACGCGCTCGCCGGGCCGAGTCGACGCTCGCCGAGCAACGAGCCGAAGGGGCACAGGGCGCGCGTTGATTCGCCTGGAAGGCGTGTGCAAAAGCTTCGACCGGCCGGTGCTGAGCGACGTCGATTTGAGCGTGCCCGAGAGCTGCCTGTTTGGCCTGATCGGTCCGGGCGCCTCCGGGAAAAGCCTGCTGCTGCGCATGATCACCGGCTTGATGCGCCCGGATCGCGGCAAAGTCAGCGTGGCTGGGAGCGACGTCCTGGCCATGGGCGACATGCAGCTGCACGAGTATCGAAAAGGCATCGGCATGTTGTTCCAAAACAACGCCCTGTTCGATTTCATGACCGTGGCCGAAAACATCGCCTTCCCCTTGCGTCGTCTGTTCCATTTGCCGGAAGCCGAGATCGCGGAGCGCGTGGCCGAGCGACTTTCGCGCGTGGATTTGCCTGGCTTCGAGGCTCGCCTGCCCGCGGGTCTGAGCGGCGGCCAGAAAAAGCGGGTGGGGGTCGCGCGCGCGACGGTCACGCGCGCGCCGATTGTCTTGTACGACGAGCCGGCGGCCGGCCTCGACCCGGTCACCAGTCAAAAGATCTTCGACTTGCTGCGCGCCGAGCAGCGCGCTGCCAATTCGACCGTGGTCATGGTCTCGAGCGACCTCGACCGGCTGCTGACCGTGACCGATCGCGTGGGCATGATGCTCGATGGCCGCTTGATCTTCGAAGGCAGCACGGAAGAGGCTAAAAACGCGGCCGACCCGCGCGTTTACCAATTCGTGCACGGCAAGGTCGACGGCCCGCTGTAGACTGCCCCCGGATGTCAGCCGAGACCAGCTCCGGGCCGAGCCCCGCGTTCGCAGTCCTGGCTCAGCGTGCCGGTGACTGGCTCGGCGTGATCGGCGGCTTCGGCGTGTTGTTCGCCGAGATCGTGCGGCGGACGCTGCGGCGCGACTTCGATCGCTCCGAATTTTTCAGGAGCCTGTACCGCATGGGCATCAAGTCGCTGCCCATCGTCATCGTCACCGCCCTGTTTACCGGCGGGATCATGGTGATCCAAGCGGCGCCCATCGTGCAGCGTTACGGCGCGTACGGCCTGCTCGGCTGGGGCGCGGGCTTTGGCACGCTGCGCGAAATCGCACCGCTCTTGACCGCGCTCATGATCAACGGCCGCGTGGGTGCCAACAACACCGCGGAGCTCGGCACCATGGCCGTCACCGAGCAAATCGACGCGCTGCGCGCGCTGGCCATCGACCCGGTGGGCTTCCTCGTCGCTCCGCGCTTCCTGGCGATCGTGCTCACGCTATTTCTGTCGACCATCTTCTCGGACGCGCTCGCGCTATTGGGCGCCGCCTACGCGGGCTTGGGGTTTTTGGGCGTCGAGCCCGCGGTCTTCTATCGCGGGCTGACCACGGGCCTTTTGGACTTCGGCGACGTGGCGCATGGCTTGCAAAAAAGCGTCGTGTTCGGCGTCGTGATCGGCCTGTCCAGCTGTCACTATGGCCTGTCGACCCAGGGCGGCGCGCCGGGCGTCGGGCGTTCCGTCAATGCCACGGTCGTGGCCAGCGCGGCCGGCATCTTCGTGCTCGATTACCTGCTGTCCTTTGCACTTTCATGAGCGCGCTGGGCCGGCTCTTCTTGCAGCTGCTCGCGACGCTGCGCGCCATGTACCGCGTGTTCGTGCTCACGCTTTATTATTCGGTGCGCGGGGAAGCGAATCGGCCGGCTTTTTTCCGGCAAATGTACGAAATCGGCAATCGTTCGCTGGTCTTTCTTTCGATCGTCATGGGCTTCATCGGCATGATCTTGGTCTACCAAGGCGGCCTGCAAACCCAGCGCGTGGTGCCGGATCTTTCGCTGCTCGGAGCGACCTTCTTGCAGGTCTTGGTGCGCGATCTGGCGGCCAGCATCTGCGCGCTGATGCTGGCCACGCGCGTCGGCGCAGGCATCGCCGCCGAAATTGGCTCGATGGTCGTGACCGAACAAGTGGACGCACTGCGAATGTGCGCGACCGATCCCATCGACTACCTGATCCGGCCGCGCTTTTTGGCTTGTCTGTCGATCTTCGGTGCGCTGGTGGTGATCGCCGCGAGCGTGGCATTTCTTGCGGGAATGTGGACCGCCCACGTGTTCTTCGGCATCAACCCGCGGGTCTTCGCCAACGTGAGCATGGTCAGCGTCGGGGATCTGACGATTGGCCTGAGCAAGTGCCTGGCTTATGGCGCGGCGATCCCCGTCATCAGTGGCTACTGCGGGCTGACCACGTTCGGAGGCTCCGAAGGCGTGGGCGCAGCCACCACTCGCGCCGTGGTCAATTCGTCGCTGGCGGTGATCATGCTGAACTTCGTGATCAGCGGCGCGGGTTACTTGGTCTTCGGCTGAGAGGTCTTCAGCACGGTGCCCGACGGTGCAATCGAGCACCAACCGTAGCAGCAGTCCGCAAGCTGCATGTCGCGCCGCCGCTGAGCCGTCTGCTGCACATCGAACAGCGCCGAGGCCGGAGCCGAAAAAGCCACGGCTTCCGGCGGCTTGAGCGCGGCCGGGCAGCGCTCGAAGGGCGATGGCCCAGGCAGCGAGCTACCCGCTTCGAGCTCCCGCATGCAGAAGCTTTCGTGCAGGCCGTTCGGGTCCCCACACGCGGCGGGAGACGCCAGACCCGGGTCCGTGACCACCACCTGCGCACACCAGCCGTAACAGCAGCTGTGACCAGGTGGCACGCGCTTGCGCGTGTATTCGGTGAAGCTTTGGTCGAACGCCGCGACGTGGCCCATGGCCTTGAACGATCCATGACGGATATCGGTAGTGGCCGGGCAATTGTCGTACGGCTCCGGCGCGGGCCGTGACGAGGACAGCGGCAAAAGGTCGTCGCAGTAATACTCCCGCACTTCGTCTTCGCGACAAGGCAAGCTCGGATCGAGCTGCCGCGCTGGGGAATGGCTGCTCGCCGGCTCCGACCCGTGACAGGCCACCAGCCACCCCAAACCCACCGAGAACATTGCCGCGCCCCAGGACCGCCGCGCAACCAGGCCAAACCGAGCCATTTTTACAGCGCGTACACTGCTTTTCGCTCCGAAGTCAAATCACCCGCGCGATCCTCACTATCCTGATCGCGGTAGACGCGCTCTAGTCTCGTGCCCGCCTGGCCGCCTTCCGGATGATCTCCTTTCGCGCCGTTTCCAAGTCCTTCGGTGACAAGCAAGTGCTCCGCGAAGTCAGCTTCGACGTGAACGCTGGCGAGGTGTTCTTCATCATCGGTGCCTCGGGCGTGGGCAAGAGTGTGCTGATCAAGCACTTGATCGGCTTGCTTCGCCCCGATTCGGGTGAGATTTGGCTCGAGGACGAAGAAGTCAGCCGCTTCAGCGAGGCTCGCATGTACCCCGTGCGCAAGAAGTGCGCGATGGTGTTTCAGCACTCCACACTGTTCGATTCCATGACCTGCGCGGAAAATGTCGCGCTACCGCTGCGCAAGCACCAAGCGCTGAGCCCCGCGGACGCCTTGGTCGAGGCGCATCGCCTGCTCGAAAAGGTCAAGATGCAAGACTTTGCCAGCCGCTTTCCGAGCGAGCTCGGTGACGGCATGAAGAAGCGTGTGGCGATCGCCCGCGCGCTCACTCTGTCCCCCCGCTACGTGCTGTTCGACGAACCAACGACCAGCCTCGATCCGGTGAGCGCACGACGAGTCGACCAGCTGATCCGCGAGCTGTCCGACACGCTCGGCGTGACCAGCATCGTGGTTTCCCACGATTTGACCTCAATCTTCAGCATCGCCGACCGCATCGTCATGCTGTACAAAGGAAAGGTGAAATTACTGGGCACACCGGCTGATTTTCGCGCCAGCAGTGACGGGGTGGTCCAGCAATTCATCAACGGCCGCGCCGAAGGGCCGATGGAAGCATGAGCCGGACATGAGCCAGCGGTCGATCGAAGTCAAAGTCGGGTTGTTGATCGTGGTGGCGCTCGGACTGCTCGCAGCCTTCGTGGTCGTGATGGGCGGGCTCAACCTACAACCGACGTACACGATCTACGTCGCCTTCCAGAATCCGGGCGGTCTCCAGTCGGGCGCCCCCATCCGCATCGCCGGCGTGAAGGTCGGGCGGGTCAGTGAGCTCGAATTTCGCGGCGGCATGGTCGATCCGGTGACCCACCAAGCGGAGCCGACGATCCGCGCAGTGGCTAAGATAGAGCGCCGTTACAAGACGGCCATTCACGACAATTCCCGCTGGTTCGTGACCAGTCAGGGCGTGCTCGGGGAATTGTTTTTGGCCGTCGAGCCCGGCTCGAACGATCGCCCGCTGCTCAATGACGAGGCCACGGTCACCGGCATCAGCCCACCCCGCCTCGATCTGCTGCTGAGCGAAAGCTACGAGCTTTTGCACAAGGCGTACCTCGGCATCACCAGCAACGAGCAAAAGATCAGCGAGACCTTCGATGGCTTGCACCGCACCTTGCACGCCACCGGTCAGTTCTTCGAGCACAACCAAGGCAAGCTCGACCACATCATCGACAATGTGGATTCGCTCTCGGGCACGGCCAGCGAAACGCTCAAAGCGGCCCGCGAGCGCTACGTGGATAACCCGCAAATTTCCCGCATTTTGAACAACGTCGAGCGTACGACCACCACCCTGGACCAAAACCTCGAGCCGATCCTCAAAGACGGCCGCGCGACGCTCGCTGACACGAAAAAGCTCACCCATGCCCTGGCCAGCGACGATCAGGTGCAGCGCTACCAGCGCATCGTTTCCAATCTGAACGACGCCAGCGGCCAAGCCAAAGTCATTGCTTCCGACGCCCAGGCGCTAGTCGAGCGAGTGAAGTCCGGCAAAGGCACGGTCGGTGCGTTGCTGATGGACGAAGCGCTGTACGACGATCTGCAAGAGATGCTGCGCGACCTGAAGCACAACCCCTGGAAGTTCTTCTGGAAGCAGTGAAGGTCGGCGCGCGAGCCTCAGACGCCGCCTCCCGCTGACGCGCCGCCATTTTCAGCGCTGCCGCCCGACGGTGCTCCCGCCGCGGGGGCACCTGCGGCGGGAGCACCCCCGGCCGGCGCGCCCGCGCTGGCCGAGCCTCCTGCCGGGGCGCCGGCGCCGGCTGTCGCCCCAGCAGTGCCAGGTGCGCCAGCCGTTGCGGGTTTGCCCGCAGCACCGGGTGAGGTCCCTGCCGCGGCCGGACCGCCCGCTGCAGCCGCGCCAGAGCTGCCGCCCGTCGCCTCCGGCAGATCTGCATCGGGGGCAGCTCCGTCGACCATCGAAACGACCCCGCTCAGATTGGCGCTGCACACGTGCTTCAACGCGCCGGCGGTCTCGGGGATGCAGGCCAAGCCGGCCTGGCACTCATCCGCTCTGAAACAAACCGCACCGCTACCAGCGAGGGGCTGTGGGCCGCCACAGGCAACTGCCCAGGCCCCCACGACTCCGAGCCAGGCCAGTGCGCCCAGAACGGGCAGGCGTCTATTTCGAGCGCGAGACATGCCCAATCGACGCTACCGGAATCTGCCCTTGGGTCAAGCTGACGGCCCACCCACATTCACTCCAATTCCAGCAGCAGATCGCCCTCTTCCACCGCTTGGCCAGGGCTCACGACCACGCTCCGCACCCGCCCCGGCCCCGGTGCCTCGACCGGCATCTCCATCTTCATCGATTCCAGAATCAGGAGCTCCTGCTCCGCCGCCACCGCGTCCCCCACCTGCACCAAAACCTTCCAGACCGTGCCAGTGATATGCGCCAAGACCCGTTCCGCCATACACCCACTCTCCCAAACGTGAACCTAAACGTAAACGTGAACCTGAAACGATCTTCCCCCCTGCCCGTGCCCGCTCTCTCTCTGGGCGCGCTTTGAGCTCTAAACGCACACACTCCCGCCTCTGAGCCCACATCCCCACACACTGAAAAATCTCGCGGCTCCGACCCAAGGATCCGCCAATAGCCGTAGTCGAATCCGACAATCCGCCCCAAGCTTACGTTTCCGGTGAGAATACCCAAGCCAAATGGAGTACCTATCTGGAGTTCGGAGCCTGCGGGCAACCCGTGCGAATGCTTGACGAAGCTCTTACTGGATTGGTATGCGCATCGTGTAAAGTAAGGCGCCGAATCTGCGCGACGGATTGAGGACACTCGAAAAATGGCCGAACAGAAGGAAAGCTCGGTTCTCTTCTCGCTCAAAGAATTGATGAGCCTGGAAGAGAATCGGATCAAAGAAGAAGAGGCCGATAAGGAGGCCGTCGCGCGCGCCGAAGCCGAGGCGAAAGCAGCCGCTGAGCGCTCGGCGCGCGAAGCCGAAGAGCGCCGCCTACGCGCTGAAGAAGAAGCCCGCCGCACTGAAGAGCAACGTCGCAAAGAAGAAGCGGCACGCCTCGAAGCCATCCGCCACGGTGAGCTCGAAAAGGCCCGCGCCGAAACCGAGCACCGCGCGCGCATGGAAGCGCTCGCCGCGCAACAAGCGCACGAGCAGCAAATTGCGGCGCTCCATAGTGATCAAAGCAAGAAGCGCCTCAAGCTCATCGTTGGCATCGTGTCCGGCGTGCTCGTCGTCGGCGCCATCGGCATCGGCATCAAGCTGTCGAACAACGCCAAAGAGCAGGCGGCGAGAGACTCGATCGCGGCCGCCGAGAAGGCAGCGACCGAGAAGCAGCTCGCAGCGCTCAAGTCTCAATTCGACGATGCGCAGAAGCATCAAGAAGAGCTCGAGAAGCAGCGCGACAGCGCCAAGGACGAAGCCACTCGCGCGCGCCTCGAGGCCGATATCGCGAAGGTCAAACAAGACGCCCAGAAGCTCAACTCCAACTACCAGCAGCAAACGCGCAGCGCTGGGCCCGCCAAGCCGCGCGGCGGCAGCGGGAAACCGTGCAACTGCCCGCCCGGCGATCCGCTGTGCTCGTGTCTGTGAGGGGTAGCGGCGAGCGACATCCGGCGCGCGACAAGCTCGCCTATGCTCTGGATTTTCCTTCCTTCGCCCAGGCGGAGGAAGGCGCGGCTCGAGTCGCCCACGTCGCCGGCGTGTTGAAGGTCGGCCTGGAGCTATTCGTCAGTGAAGGCCCGCGTGCCATCGCTCTCGGGCAAAAGCTGGGTTGCGACGTCTTCCTCGATCTGAAGCTGCACGACATCCCGGAAACCGTCGAACGCGCAGTGGCTGCCGCGGCTGCCCACGGCGTCCGCTACCTCACGCTGCACGCTGCTGGAGGGCCGAAAATGTTGTCCGCTGCGGCCCGCCGCGCCGAGCGCGAGAACACCGGATTGGTGCTGCTGGCCATCACCGTACTCACCTCCCTCGACGCCGCCGATCTCGCGACCGTGGGCATCGGCGCCGACCCCAGCGCGCACGCTTTACGCTTGGCCAAGCTCGCCCAGGACCAGGGCATTCCTGGCATGGTCTGCTCGGCCGCGGAGGTGTCCGTGTTGCGCGCGGCGTTGGGACCCGCCGCGGTCCTGGTCACGCCCGGCATTCGCCCGCCGAACAGCGCCAGCGCCGGCTCGGACGACCAAAAGCGAACCGGCACCCCCGAAGGCGCGATTCGCGCTGGCTCGAGCCTGCTGGTCGTGGGCCGTCCGATCCGCGACGCCGCCGACCCCGCGGCCGCCGCTTCCGCCATTTGCGACGAGATCCAACGTGCGTCGGCGTTGGCCTGAACGCGCCCCTCGCGGGGCACCCACGGCTCCGGGCATGGAGGGCCGACGTCTGATTGCAGGCCTTCAGCCAGTGCGCGAGGCGATTCGCGTACGCCGCTTCGGCCTTTCGCGCGTGGCACTGGAAGAGAAAGACAGCCCGACCCTCGACGCGCTCGCCCGCTTCGCGACCGACCAAGGCGTCGGCGAGGTGATTCGCGTGCCGCGCAGCGAGCTCGAGCGCTGGACGGAGGGCGGTCAACACCAGGGCGTCGTCGCCTGGGGCCCCGAGCTCACCCTGCTGCCCATCGAGACCCTGCTGGAGGATCCGCAGCTGCTCGCACTGGCGCTCGATGGCATCCAGGATCCGCAAAATTTCGGGGCCGTGATTCGCTCCGCGGTGGGCGTGGCCGACGCCGCCGTGATCTGGGGCGAACACGCTTCAGCACCGCTCACCCCCGCGACCGGTCGCGCGTCGGCTGGCGCAATCGAGCACGCTCGGCTGTGCCGGGTGCCCTCGCTCGTAGGCGCCCTGACTGCGGCGCGCGAGCGCGGCATTTCCGTCATCGGTCTGGACGCCCACGCTCCTCAGCGCGTGGGTGAGCTCGATCTCTCGGGACCGACGATCCTGGTCGTGGGCAATGAGCACGAAGGCATGGGCCGCGCCGTACGCCGCGCGTGCAGCGCGGTCGGTCGGCTCACGGCCAGCGGTCGG
>Ga0247783_1000519_pt1 | contig 12043 bp, 9 predicted proteins | sample UWRJL064202C5_FD_179911 | JGI IMG/M metagenome (GOLD analysis project Ga0247783, IMG submission 179911) | Plant litter microbial communities from Arlington Agricultural Research Station in Wisconsin, United States - UWRJ-L064-202C-5 | ecosystem: Environmental > Terrestrial > Plant litter >...
TCGTCTACACCACGCCGCAGACCCTGCTCATCGTCCCGAAACGCGCTTTCACGGACGGCGACGTTGCCACGCTCAGTCGCCTGCTGCTCGAGCGCGTCAAGTCGAAGCCCCAGCCAGCCGTCGGGCGCGTCGCTGCCAGGCGTATGCTGGTGATGTGGGTGCTGCTGATCGTGACATTCCTGGTGATCTGGCGCGCTCTCGACGACAGCCCTGCGCCCGTGCCCAGCAGTCCCCACCGAGTCCACTGATGGCTTTGGCTCACCGCCACGGAAATAACGTAGTCATCGGCTGCCTTGGACGATGCTAGCCTCTCGAATGAAGATGACGTTTCGAGGGCTATAGATCGTTGGCAATCCCAGCTTGGATTTCATGGAAGATGAGCACGAAGCATCCCAAAGTCGAAGAATTCGTGAGCCGTGCCAAGGCTTGGCAAGGCGAAATGCAGAAGCTGCGCTCGATCCTGAGCAATTGCGGGCTCGACGAAGACCTGAAGTGGGGCAAGCCCTGCTTCATGTTCGAGGGCAAGAACGTCGCCATCATCCAACCATTCAAAGAACACTGCTCACTCATGTTCTTCAAGGGGGCGCTGCTGAAAAATAGCCATGGCCTTCTGCGCAGCCAGGGCGAGCACACACAGTCCGCGATGCGCTTGGAGTTCACCAGCGAGGCTCAAGTCAAGAAGGCCATGGTGGAGTCCTATGTGAAGGACGCCATTGCCGTGGAGAAGCAAGGGCTTCAGGTCGACTTCAAGGCCAAGCGTGAGCTCGAGTTGCCGCCTGAGCTAAGCCAGATCCTCGAGAAGAACCGTAAGCTGGCGAAGGCCTTCGAGGCTCTCACCCCCGGGCGAAAGCGGGCCTACGTTCTGCACTTCACGGGCGCAAAGCAGTCACGAACTCGTAGCGCGCGGATCGAGAAGGTCATTCCGATGATCCTCGCAGGCAAGGGCATGAACGACCGTTAGCGCCTTCACGTCGAATGCCATACCTTGTCGCCCAAGGTAGCAGTGTTGACCTGGAAGCCAGGATTCGTGGCTCCCCGCGCTGGCGATGCAGAAATTGCTGCCTGGCCCGCGAAGCGCTGGTTACTTCCAAGTAAAGCCGCTCATTTGCTTGGGCCCCGCCCAACTCCTGGACCCGGCGGAGGAACTCATGAAAGCCCTACGATACGGAATCAGTTGCCTGCTCGCCGCTGGCCTTGCGTTCACTGCTGCCTGCGGTGGTTCGAGTGACCAAAGTGATTCGGCGGGAGGCGCGAGCGCAGGTGGGGCGAGTCACGGCAGCGCGGGCAGAGCCTCCAGTGCTGGCGCTGGTGCCACGACCGGCCCAAGCAATCCTGCTTGTCCCGCGACGGCTCCGGCGGACGCCACGGCATGCACGGTGAGCGGCCAAACGACATGCAACTACAGCGGTGCGACCTGCCGTTGCGCCCGCGCGGGCGGCATGCGCGAGTGGGAATGCAGTGCGGCGCTCGCTTGCCCGGCGACGAAGCCGACCGTCGGCGCGGCGTGCACGCCCGCTGCGGGCAATTGCCCCTACGCCGGGGGAAGCTGTAGCTGCAGCGCCCGAACGAGCACGTGGGCGTGTGGTGGCGGCGCGCCGCCTGGCGGTGCTGGTGGCGCGTTCGGCGGCGGCTTCCCGGGCGTCGGCGGCGGCTTCAGCTTCGGCGGCGCTCCCGGTACGGGCGCCGCGGGCTCCGCGAGTGGCACGACGTGCCCAGCCACGAAGCCGGCGGCGGACGGCGCTTGCACCGGGACCGGGGCCTGCCCTTACTCGGGCGGCGGCTGCGTCTGTGCCAGCGACAAGTGGATGTGCCTGTGAGCTGACGCAAACGAGCAGCCCAAGCATTCTAGCGCGGCAAGTGACGGCTGAACGAGCCGATTCGGTTGCCGCGCAGTCGTTTTGTCTGCGCCAACAGCAGCGATCGAGCCGAGCGCTTCACGCTCGCAAGAGCGTGTCAACCGGTATGCCGAACTTCGTCGTCACTGCGCTTCGTGATCAGGACTGTGGTTTCCGGGAATTGAGCATGCGTTCGAACGAGCGGAGGGCGGAACTCGCTTCGCGATCACCAGAAGGACGTCCTGTTCATGAATCGGTCCGTGCCCATTGGCTACTCCTCGATTGGGTCGATCTTCTTGCTAGCAGTGGCCGCCGCGTGTGGCGGTCGCTCGATCCACAAGGAAAATCCGAGCAGCAACACGGGCAACGCGGGCACGAGCCACGCGGGCTCCGGTGATACCCGCAACTTCGGCTCCGGCGGCTCCGGCGGTACCGGCAACGCCAGTGGTGGCTCGGAGGCGAGCGGGCAGGGCCCGCGATTTTCCTGCAGCGCGGTTCAATCGCAGCAGTTCGATTCGGACTTCATGCACTCGTATGTCGCGTCGCGGGAGGTGACCGATGCCGTCCAAGCCACTCTGGCGGCGATGGGCCCGGCCGACAAGGCTAGCCAGATGCTGGGCCTTCCTGTCGGCAGCATGGATTTTTTCGACACCGCCCGGAGTCCCGACGTCAACGTGCCCGGCGTGGGCACGATTCGCGGCTACAACTACCGGAGCGGCGGGCGCGGGGTGAACCTCGCAGCCGGGCAGATCAACCGCAGGGGCGACGGCAGTGACTTTGCGACGGCGTTCCCCGCTCCGTCCGTGCGCGCGGCTTCCTGGGATCTCGACCTCGAGAAGCGGGTGGGCGAGGCCATCGGCGACGAAACAGCGGCCTCTCTGAACGACGTGCTGTTCGCCCCCTGCATGAACATCGTGCGCCACCCGTACTGGGGTCGCACGCAGGAAACCTACGGCGAGGACATGTACGCCATCGGCCGCATGGCGACGGCTTTCACGGTTGGCTTGCAGAAGTACGTGCTGGGTTGCGCCAAGCAGTTTGCGGCCAACAACATCGAGCGCTGGCGTTCGAACCAGAACGCAATCATGAACGAGCAGACCCTGCGTGAGATCTACGGCCGTCACTTCGAGATGGTGGTCCAGGACGGCGGCGTCGGCTGCATCATGGCGTCCTACAACGCGATCAACGGCGTCAAGAGCACGCAGAACAAGCACCTGCTCAGAGAGATTCTGAAGGCACCGATCGAGCAGGGCGGCTTTGGCTTCCAAGGCCTGGTGCTTTCCGACTTCGGGGCCATGCCCGGCGACCTATCCGCACCGGATCGGGCCGCGGCCCAGAGCCTGACCGACGAAGCCGCGCGAGCGGGCCTCGACGTCGAGCTGCCTTGGACATTGCACTACTCGACGACCACGCTGGCAGGAGTCGACCAGGCGCTGGTCGAGGACGCGGCCAAGCGCGTGCTCATGCAGAAATACCGGTTCAAGGTGGCCACGGGCGACTCGTGGAGCCCCGAGCCAGCGACATCGAAGCTGATCGCTGCTTCGATCGCTAGTCTCGATCACGAAGCGCTCAGCGAGGAAGCGGAGCTAAAATCCGCCGTGCTGCTCGTGAACGGCGCGCCCAATCGACCACTCCTTCCGCTCGAAACGGCGACCCAGATCGCGGTGGTCGGCCCGGATCAGGAATTTCAGCTCCTTACCTCGAGCGTACCGAAGAGCTGCCCGGTCGGTCGCGACGACGCGCGCTCCTGCAACTTCCACTTCGCGACGGACCCGTCGCTCGGCGATCGAGGTTCGAGCTTGGTCAACGCCGATCCCGGGCGCTCGGTCGGACCGTTTGCCGGCATCCGGGCTGCTGCCGGCAGCTCGCGGCAAGTGACGAGCGGCAACTCCCCTGCAGCGGCCGCGAACGCCGATACCGTCGTGGTGGTCGTCGGCTACACCTCGGCTGACGAAGGCGAGGAATACGCCATCGCTGCGGGCGGCGATCGAACCAGCCTCGATCTGCCAAAAGGTCAAAACGAGTTCGTCAACAGCGTGCTCGATCTGATGAAGCCCACCGTGATCATCGTCGAGACCGGTTCAATCGTGAACCTGCCCTGGCTCGCCCACGCGAACAAGAACCAAGCCACCGTGTGGGCGGGCTACGGCGGGCAACGCGCGGGCGCCGCGCTCGGCAAGCTGATCTTCGGCGCGGCCAATTTCTCGGGAAAAATGCCCATGGCCTGGCCGACGCAAAGCGAAACCGACGTGCTGAAGTTCAAAGACACCGAAACCGAAACGCGCATGGGCTACTTCTTCGGCTATCGCGAATACGATCGCCGGAAAGCTGCCGGACAAGCCGTCAACCTGGTCTTCCCATTCGGTCACGGCTCGAGCTACTCGAGCTTCGAGTACTCGAACTTGATGCTCCCGTGCCAAACAGCCACGAAGGATGCCATCTTGGACATCTCCGTCGAGATCAAGAACAGCTCGACGGTCGACGGCCACGAAATCGCGATGCTGTTCGTGAAGCCGCCAGCCAAGCCGGCCAGTATCACGGGCGATCGCCCGCTCAAGGAGCTCAAGAGCTTCGCGCGCATCAGGGTGAAAGCGGGCCAGAGCGCGACCGCGCAACTGCCGTTGCGCATCCGCGATCTCCGCCGCTGGGAGGGCGGCACGAACGGGAAATGGCTGATCGACAGCGGCACCTACACGATCCTGGTCGGAAAGAACGCCGACGACGCCGAGTCCTCGACTACGCGGGCGACGTTGACGGTCGAGGGCGACTGAATCGGGCTGCGAATCGAGCTACTGGGCGGGTAGCAGCTTGCAGCTCAGCCCGCGCCTGGGGGCTCCGAGCTATCGAGCGCACTCTGCTGCATAGGCCGCCGCGACGGCGTTCGGCTCTCGTGGGACGCCATTCGAATCGCGGCGTTGATCCCAACCAGTGATTTGCGTGAGCGCATCGATTGCCAGCTCCTGCTCGCGTCTTTCGCCGTGCAGCGCCGAGTCCAAGATGATCGGAACTAGGCGAGTGTCGCCAAGCCGGGCCGCGAGCGCGAGATAGAGCTCACGCAGCCACGGTTCAGCTGGGGGAAAACTCGCCAAAAAACGTGAGGTCAGCAGCTCTTGCTCTGCCGCTCGATGTCTGGAGTCGGAGCTTGGTGCGGTAAATGCGATCTTGGTCAGCAAGTTCAGGATGGGCTCGCTGGCGAATCGCAGCGGGATTAGAGCCGAATCCATGCGGGGCATCGATTCGTCGATGCCGTGTGCGTGACGTTGATAGGAGAGCTGTTCACCGGGGCGATCGAAAGGCAACGCGCTGAAAAATAGCAGCTGATGAACGCGATGGTTTCCGCTGACGCCTTTGACGCCACCCAGGTAGTCGGCAAGCGCCACCTCGCGAATCGTGGCGGCCGCGGCAGTTCGCACGAGCTCCAGATCGAATGATGCACGAGACACCGACGAATGTGCCGTGCTCACCGCGAATGTGTCCCCGGGCCGGGAGTGGTATCCGGTGTGCGGTGGGCCGCTTCGGAGCAAGTTTACCCGCAGTGCCAGGAGCTGATGCCCGTTGGAGTCGGCATCGGCAAATAGATCGACCACGAGCAGCTCCCCATCCCGCTCGTCCGCCTGCTCTAGGGCGATGGTTTGTGCCACCTGGACTGGATCACAGTCGAAGCTCACGAAGGTGCGGGAAGGGAACAGATGTTGGGGATAGTTGCGGCGCAGCGCGGCCTCGACCTGCCGCATGTGTTTGTCCAACAGCGCGCGGCACGGTTCGTCGTCCGGGTCGTGGGCAGCGACGACGGCCGGCGTCACGGCTGGCGGCTTGCCTCGCGGATAGCAGCGGTTGCCGGCCGGCGCGGGTTCAGCAGTCGCTGCAGTCGTCGCATTCGCCGCGGAAGGCATGTTTGGCTTCGGTGACGGGCGCTCGCACGCGGCCAAGGCGAGGCACGCGCTCAGCGCGGTGGCGAGAACGCTCGCCCTTTCGCGCATTGCTGCATGCTGCGCGCGCACAGCCGTGAAACTCATCCCCAATCGGTCGGCCAATATCGGCATTCTGCCCGTAGGAACCCCGCGACGCGACTGCCACTGAGCTGGGGCGAGGGTTTTCGCCAGCGGTGCGCAAGCTGCCGCGCCGGGGCTTCGTCCAATAGATATACGTTAACCAATAGTTAGAGGGCTATTGACCGGCCCGAGAGACGCCCCAGAGCCGTGCCTGCGGGCAATTTGCGAATCGGGCTGCGCCAGCGACCAGCCGAGACGTCCGGGCGGGGGCTACGCGCAATTGCGCCCGGCACGGACGGTTTGCTAGGCTCGCCTCGCTCATGCGATCGCTCTTGTTCTCGTGCTCGATGCTCGCTTTGTCATGCGGGGGCGGCTCCGCTACAGCCGCGCAGAACCGCACCTTCTACGACTGGACGGTCGCAACCTCGGGCACACAGGCCCAGGCATTCGAGCAGCGCTACCCGCGGCTGGACTTGGACGCGGCCGGACAGAACCCCGAATACTTGGGCTACACCGTGCTCCTCGGCGGCGTGCATGTCTCGCGTCCGAAGACTTGGATGTTGCGCGACGGCAACAACTCACCTGGCCAAGCGTTCGTTCGCTACATCTCGCCCAGCGCTTACTCGTTCGCGTTGTACGAGCGGCCCGAAGCCCCTTCGGAGCTGTGGCTAGATGTGATGAAGCGCTTCGAAAACGACGCGCGCGCTTCGGGAGCGAAAATCTTGGGCAAGCGTATTCCGACCTCGGGCTCGCTGGGTCAAGGGCGCGCCTACACCATCGAGCGTTCGGTCCAGGCGCCGAAGCGCCCACTCATTTCACGTAGCCGAGAAGTGCTGCTTCGCGGTGAGCACCGCATCATCCTAGCCCAAATCGTATACGAAGGAGACGCTCTGGAATCCGTGGACGCTGAGCTACTGCGCGTGATGTCGACCTTGGAGATCTTGTGACGCCCGGCTCGCGTCTGGGTTTGGTTGGGGTGCTGGCGTTCGGCTGGTCACTCAGCGGATGCAGTGCCGCCATGGAGTCATCCAAGCTCGAGGACCGCGCGCGGCGTGAAGTCCCAGTACCCATCTGCCTCAAGGCATTGGAGCGGCGGAGCACGGCAGGCGCATCCAGCGCAACCCCGGAGGACTACTGGTCGCTCGTGTTGCCGAGCTACGACGTTGGCTCGAGCACGATCGACCGTTCGATGCCCGATTGTGCAGGTCACGAACCGTTTCAAAGTCCACTCCTTCAAGACGCCGAGGGGCCGCGCACCGGCCTGGTCTCGGCAAAGCCGGAGGCGTTGCTGATCAGCCCCGGCGCGAACGATTTCAAAGTGCTCTGGCTGCGCGTCGCCCACTTTGCCAATGGCGATGCCGCCGGGCCGCTCGCCCTGGCTCGGCCGCGTGAGGGTACGGCCGAGCTGTACGCGATTGGCTCGTACCGTGGCCGCGCCGAGAGCTCGCACTTTTCAATCGAGCGCTTGGGACCGCGCATCCTGGTGACCGCTGGCGACGACGCGTGCACGACCGTCAAGCCGGGCCAAGCCTGTCAAAGTAAGCTGAGCGTGTACCTGATGAACGCGGGGCGGCTTTCGCCGGTTGCCGATCTGACCCTCGATCGGATCGAATACGGATCCGCAGCGGGTGTCGCTGGCACGGTTCAGTACCGCATGACTGCGACGCCGCTCTTCCAGCCCAAGGCGCTGCGCGTCACGGAACAAGTGGTGGTGCGTGATTCGACGCAGACGGCGATTCGCAAATCCAACTTGGATCGGCTGTTCACACTCAAAGGAAGCACGCTCGAGGCGTCGGCCGGATCGTTGTGGGATCAGGTCGTGCTGCCTCCCGGTGCACCTGCCGTGCCGGCCACATCCGCCGTGCCCGCAGCGCCGAAGCCGCCGCGCGCAAACTGATTATCACCAGCAGATCATGCCGCCGCTGTAGCCGCACTCGGGCCGCTGCAACAGCGCGTACATCACGCCCATGCCCAAGCCTGCTCCCAGGCCTAGCCCGGCGCTGCCCCAGACTTGGCCACCGGTCTCCCAGTTGCCGCTGCCTCGACCGACGCCAGTGAGTATGGACAAGATCAACGGCGCGGCTACGTCGCCGAGGAGGGCCCCGCCGTTGACGCGCCCACCGCTCCACTTGAACGTGTCGACCAGGAAGATGCCCGTGCCCTGCCCAAACGACGAGAAGGCGAGGAAGCTTGGCGAGGAGAGCATCCCGTAAGACTCGCAACCCGGAAGGCCCTGGTTTTCTTCGCTGCAGCCAGGACGGAAGGCCGCGAACGAATCCTTGAGCGTTGCCTCGTTGAGCAGCGTGATGGCTGCCAAAGTCATGGTGGGGGCCAGCACTGACACGTGCCAGCGCGCCTTCCACCCGGCCGTGACCTCCGGGTCCGAGTAGAAGATGCGCGGCATGATCATGACCAAGCCCGCGCTGGACAAGGCCATGATGTTCGTGGCGCTGTTCCAACTGGCGCTGCGCTCCGGCACGGCGCTTTGCGCAGATGCCGGCTCACTCACGCACAACAGGACCGCAAGGGCTACCACCTGGAGAAGGATTGAGATCGGACGACGAGCTGAAATCCGCTTCACTGACAATGACCACACCTCGCGCGTGACACTATCCGCTGCCCGCCCACCCTCGCAACCATTGCGGCACCTTTGCCGCCGAAATCGCAGAAAACCCGGGCCGCGCGCGAGCTATCCGAAGCCGCTCGCTCGGGGCTGAGTCGCCCCGCGAAACTTGCGGCTGCCCGCGTTCGCGACGCTACTCGCGCTGCCGTCGGTATTCGCGGTAGGCGTCCGTGAATTGTGTCCCAAAAATGTGTGCAAAAGCTTGCTTCTCCTCGGCGAGCTGATCATAGAGCGAGCAATAGGTCTCCCAGATCGCCTTGTAGCGGGCCTTGGTTCGGTCCAGCGCGAAAGCTTGCTTGTCCCCGGCCTGGCTCTCGATGTTCTCCGGAGAAAGCTGTACGAGCAGGCTGCGGACGCCCTGCATGACGCCGTCGAGCAAGGCAACTTGATGGATCATCAAGTCCGCGAAAATCTCCTCGATGGCCTTCGGGGCGTCCATGGAGCGGTCTCGCCAATCGAGGAGCGCAGCCGCGAGTTCGGCCGGCTCGCGCGCCGCTTCGGCGGCCAGATAGGACGGTGAGCGCATGATGCTGCGCTGGTGGGCCGCCTTTTGCAGATCCAACGACGACACGAACTGCGCGTAGCCCTCGCGCAGCGGAATGAAACAGCGGCAAAACACCTCCACGGTGTCGTGCAGCTTGGTGATGAACCGAGCCAGGTCGCCGGTGGTGGTCAATCCCTTGCCCGGCGTGAGCGAATCGGCGAGCTCGCGCAAGCCCTGGAGGGCCATTTGATCCAAGGACAGGTTGAGCATGCCAGTGCTTGCGAGCCCGACTCGAGCTCCGAGCGACTCCCGACTGACTGCTGGTGCGGGCTCAAAGCCCCCTGAGCCCGGTGGAAATGCACCCGGGTGCCGCCTCGCGTTCGCCGGCGGCAACGCGCCTGCTTGCACGGGCGGCCAGCTGGCGAGATCCCCCCCGCCGCCCAGGATCGCTTGATTGCCGAGCACGCTGCCCGCAGCGGTCGAGGCACGGGCGGACAGAGGCCCAGACATCTGTTCGAATTCGATCGTCACGCGCACGTGCGCCCCGAGGAAAAACTGGAAACCGGAGGGAGCCAGATCGACCGAAGTCTGTGGCTCGAGGCGCAACGGAACCTGTCTCGGGGCGGGCGTGTAGACGCCATTTTTGCTGTTCAAGTCGCGGACGCACAGCCGACCGCCGATGTCTTCGATAAGCGCGTGAAAATCCGACACAAATCCGTGCCGCAGCTGGAAATCTGCCAGCGCATTGCGCCCAACTCGAATCGGAAGACGAAAGAGGCGCTGCTCCCCGAGTAGGGAATCGTCCATTTGAAATGCGCGCAGCACGAAAACGATCGCCACTGGCGGAGCTTAGCCTTGCGGGTCCCGCGCGGCCAAGTCAGCCAAGCGTGGGGCAGGGAAGCTTGCCCTCGGCGTCGCTGCGAGGCTTCAGTCGTCGACGTCGAGCGCCGCCAAAAGCCGGGCAATCGAGCCGGATCGGTCCCCGAGTAGCTGCTCGATCGCGCCAGGCAGTGGAGCCAATGACTCCACGGTTGCGACAGCGAGCGGCGACGTGAGATCGCAGAACGCATCGCTCCGCCCGGTCGGCAGCCAAAGTTCGGAAACAGTGGCGACCGGCGCCCCACCCAAGTGGACCGTGAGCTGGCCGGACTCGCCGTCATGCGACCAAAACAGGCTCGGAACCGTGGTTCGCCATCCGATCAGGCGGCGCACTGCGTCCAACCAAAAACACACCGCAGCGCCGCCGGCGGCACCGAGCGGCAGGCGTAAGCTCAAGGGGGTGCTCGGCAACTCTTGCTTGTGATACGGCCGCACGGCTTCGGCCACGAGCCGCAGGGTCCCGCGCAGCGCGTCGGGCTGCTTGAAACCGGTGATCAGCGCGTCCAGCTCCCAGATTTGCAGGGCCTCTCCCCAGCCGGCATACGCGCTCTCGGCATCGCTGAGACTCACGGCGCTGGGCTCGGACAGATCGGCAAGTTGCCCCGTCAGGTCGGAGTCCGGATTCGACCCCAGCGCGGCCAAGCTTTCACCGGCAATCTGCCAGAGCTCCTCGCACGCCAAGGGTAGCAGGTGCGCGCTTTTCACGAATTCAGGACTGACGATCACGGGAGCCGCGACGCAGATTGGAAACAGCCGCCCGGCCTCGTCTCGGCTGGGGGCGAGCGCGCCAACCAGCAGCGCTTGCTCCATACCGGGCGCGGGGCCGCGATACATGAAGGCGCGCATGGTGCCGCCTCGAAAGGCTTCATGCCAATTGGCCCCATTCCTCGCGTGGGCCCACTCCACGCCATCGGTCAACCAAGCGTCGAAGCGCGTGAACAGGTCCGAGTTCGGACCGACGTGGACGAAATCCGCATGCGAGGGCAGCTTGCCGAAGATGGAAAACCCACCGACTGCCTGGAATGCGCCGCTCACCGCCCACCGCCGTCCGGGGGTGCTGCGGCCGTGATTTGCATGGGGCACCTCATGCGCGAAAAGAAGCCACGACCGAACGGCTGCGTGGCCTTCGAGGGCTTGAGCTCGATGGTCACGGGCGGTGAGCCTGGCCGATTCAAGGTCCAAGTCGAGACGTAGATCGGCGTCGACTCCGTACCGGAGGGCTTGATGCCCCCTGCCTGCAGCAAGCGGAACAAGCCGAAATCGCCGTCACGCGGGATTTCGTCGGTGAAACCGCTGGCCTTGACGACCAGCACGGCGCCCTTGGTTGCTCCCGTCCCCGGCCATTGCGTCAGCTGCCAATGTTCGGGCTCGTTCTTGTAAACCGTCGCGACTCCATCAATCTTGAAGGCGACCTGCGAGATGTCACTGCCGGGACTGTGCACGTTGATGGAAAACGGCACCTTGGCCTCGGGCAAGGTGCCGAAGACCGCTTCGGTGATCTGCTGAGCGACGGTGATGCAGCTCAGAAAAGCGGGCAGGAATGCGGTGGGGACGGCCGCCGCCTTGGGCACGAACCTGTCGCCCGAGCGCTCCAGGCGCGCCGACAAGTCACGATCGAAAAATTTCCAGATCAAGCCGGACTGCGGGCGAAAGAAATCCGAAAATTCGGCGAGGCTGGCGTCGCCGGCGCTCTCCACGAACGGAAAGCGCGGGGCAAGCTTGCTGTTCCAAATCTCCCAGACTTCGGCTTTCCAGCGGTCCGAAAGGGCGGAATCATCGGCCCTGAATACCCCCGCGCGGCTGCCGCGGATGGGAGTCATCAAGAGCGGCTCGACCAGCATGCGAGTTCGTGAATCGAGCCCCCCGAGCAAGCGCTGCACCGCCGACGCGGTGCGTGAAAGCTCGGTCGCGAACCCCGCCTCGGGGCCCGCCTGCGACTCGGCGAGCTGACTGAGTGCCACCTCCAGGGTCGTCAGTTGCGCCAGATACTGGCTGAGTCCAGACGGAGCCGCGTCTTTGCCCTTGCTCGCGTCGCCTCCCCCGAACTCCGTCAGGGGTTGGAAATAGCGTTCGACGCTCGAGACCGTGCGCTCTTTGACGCCGGCATCCAGACCCGGCACGGCCTGCGCCACCAGATTTTTGCCCTGTTCCAACGCCTTGTCGATTAGCGAAGTCGGCGTGAGGTCGAGCGCCGTGTTCTCCGACACGGTGCGAAACAGCCGGATATAAG
>Ga0247783_1000520_pt1 | contig 12030 bp, 9 predicted proteins | sample UWRJL064202C5_FD_179911 | JGI IMG/M metagenome (GOLD analysis project Ga0247783, IMG submission 179911) | Plant litter microbial communities from Arlington Agricultural Research Station in Wisconsin, United States - UWRJ-L064-202C-5 | ecosystem: Environmental > Terrestrial > Plant litter >...
CAAGAGGAGAGCCGCACGATGGCCACGATCACCTTTCAGAACTTGTTCCGCCTGTACAAGAAGCTCGCCGGCATGACCGGCACCGCCGAGACCGAGGCCCACGAGTTCTCGGAGACGTACAAGCTGATGGTGACGGCCATCCCCACCAACAAGCCGAACATCCGCCAAGACGATCACGACGTCGTCTACAAGACCGAGCGTGAGAAGTTCAACGCCCTGACACGCGACATCCTCAGCCACCACGAAGAGGGTCGGCCGGTGTTGGTCGGCACGACCAGCGTCGAAAAGAGCGACGCTATCGCGCGCATCCTGAAGAAGAAGAAGATCCCGCACAGCGTGCTGAACGCCAAGCACCACCAGAACGAAGCCTCGATTGTCGCGCAGGCCGGTCAAAAGGGCGCGATCACCGTGTCCACCAACATGGCCGGTCGCGGTACGGACATCATGCTCGGCGGCAACGCGGAGATGATCGCGACCGCGCAATTCAAGGAAGCCGGCAAGACGCCCGAAAGTCATCCGGAGGAGTACGCGGCGCTGCTCTCCGAGGTGCAGGCCAAGTGCAAGGTCGAGCACGACGTCGTGACCGATCTGGGCGGCCTGTACATCATCGGCACCGAGCGACACGAATCGCGGCGCATCGACAACCAGCTCCGCGGTCGCGCAGGTCGCCAGGGCGACCCCGGCTACAGCAAGTTCTATCTTTCGCTGGAAGACGACTTGATGCGCATCTTCGCGGGCGACCGGGTGAAGAACCTGATGGACCGCATGGGCATGCCCGACGACGAGCCGATCGAGCACCCGCTCGTGTCGCGCAGCATCGAGAACGCCCAGCGCAAGGTCGAGGAACGCAACTTCGACATTCGCAAGAACCTGCTCGAGTACGACGACGTGATGAACGCGCAGCGCAAGACCGTGTACACGCTGCGTCAGCAGCTGTTGCTCGGCCGCTACGCTCCGGAAGAGCACGACGAAAACGGCAAATCGACTGGGGAAATCCGGACCATCCCGGTAGACGAGAAGACCGCCGAGCGCTCACGTCCGTTGGTCGCGCAGCTGATCGGCATGTACTGCGATCCGCCCCTGCAACCGACCGGTGACGACGGCAAGTACCGCGCGCCGACGCAAGAGGAGCTGGAAAAAGCTGGCACACTCGTCGAGCTCCGCTCGCTCCAGACCGACGCCTATCACACCTGGGGCGTGAAGATTGACTTGGAGACCCGGCGCGAGCGCACGCCGATCATCGTTTACAACGAGATCCTCGAGCTCGTGTCGCATGGTTTGTCGGAACAGCGCGAGCGCGTGCTGGATCTGCTGGACCGCGTGGTCGGCGCAATGGTCGAAGAGAATTGCCCGCCCAACAAGCAAGCCGAAGACTGGGACTGGAAGGGCATTCACCAGGGCTTCAAAGAGCACTTCCGGGTCGACCCCGACGCGAGCGTCAACGAGATCGGCGACGCCGATTTCTTGGTGCGTGAGCTGTACCGCTTCGGCGAAACGGCCTTCCTGGCGAAGGAACAGGAAATCGGCCCGGAAATGCTGCTGCGTGCCTTCCGGCGCCTGTACGTGGAGAGCATCGACGAAGCTTGGGTCGAGCACCTTTCCAACATGGAGCATCTGCGCGACGGCATCGGTCTGCGCGGCTACGGCCAGCGCGACCCCAAGAACGAGTACAAGAAAGAGGGCTACAACCTGTTCTTGAACATGATGGCAAAAATCTCGAGCACCGTGCTCGTGCGCCTGTTCGAGGAACGCCCGCATCGCCAAGACGAGATCGCCGCGATCGAGGCCGAGGCCGAGGCACGCTACCGCGCCGAGCTGGAAGCGGCCGTCGCTCGTCACCCGGGTGACTCCGATCCGACTCCGGAGGCCGCGCCGCTTCCGGTTCAAGCGCGCCGTACTGCGCCGCCCGCGCCCAAGATCGGTCGCAACGACTTGTGCCCGTGTGGTTCGGGCAAGAAATTCAAGAAGTGCCACGGCGCGATCCTGGAAGAGGAGGGCGCCGTCGACGACGACGAGACCGAGGACGCGCCGGCCAACGCGTGATCGAAGTCTCGAATCTCACCAAAGACTACGGCACCGTGGTCGCGGTGCGTGATCTCTCGTTCTCGGTCGGGAAAGGCGAAATCGTCGGCTTTCTCGGCCCAAACGGGGCGGGCAAGAGCACCACGCTGCGGATCCTTGCCGGGTTCTTGGGTGCCACGAGTGGCCACGTGCGCATCGCAGGGCACGACATCGCCGCGGCACCGCTGGCCGCGCGCCGTGCGCTCGGCTACATGCCCGAGAGCGCGCCGCTCTACCCCGAGCTGCGCGTCAGCGAGTACCTGCTGTTTCGCGCGCGCCTGAAGGAAGTGCCGCGCGCCAAACAGAATGCCGCCATCGGCAGCGCGATGGACCGCGCAGGCGTCGCGCACATGGCGGGCACGGTGATCGGGCACCTGTCCAAAGGCTACCGACAACGCGTCGCGCTGGCCGACGCTTTGGTCAGCGATCCCCCGCTCTTGATTTTGGACGAACCCACGGCGGGCCTCGACCCCAATCAGATCCGTGAGGTGCGAGCATTGATCAAGGACTTGAGCGGTGAGCGCACGGTGCTGCTCTCCACCCACATCTTGTCCGAGGTCGAGGCCACCTGTGAGCGCGCGCTGGTGATCGACCGCGGCCAACTGGTCGCCGAAGGCACCATCGCGGAGCTGCGCGCGCGCCCAAATTCCAGCGCGGTGAGCGTGCGCGTGCGCGATCCGAATGCTGGCGCCGAAGCGGCGATCGCGCGCATATCTGGGCTGACTTTGCGACGGGCCAGCACGGACGACGCCGCGCTCGGGCGGCGCACGCTACAGATCGCGTTGACTGACGGGCTGGATCCGGAAGCCACCGTCGAGGCGTTGGTTCGAGCGTTGACCGAGGCGGGCATCGGTATTCACGCACTCTGGCCCGAGCAGGCATCTCTGGAGCAGGTTTTCAGCGCGCTCACCGCCCACGAAAAGGCAGCTCTCGGCGCAGCGGAGCCGGGAGGTCACACGTGAACGGCTTCTTGGCGATCTACCGCCGCGAAGTGCTCAGCCTATGGGTGACCCCGCTCGCCTGGGTCTTGTTGACCGTGTTCCTATTGCTGCAGGGCGCCATCTTCTATTCGATCATCACGCACTTCGCGAGCATGGCCGAGGTCTCCGTCGATACTGGACCCGTGCAGGCGTATTTCGGACAAGAATCGATCTTCTTGCTCATGACGCTGCTCTTGGTGTGCCCCGCGCTCAGCATGCGCGTGTTCGCGGAGGAGCGTCGCAGCGGCACCATCGAAGCTCTGCTCACCGCGCCGGTCAGGGCCGTCAGCGTGGTGCTCGGCAAATACGCCGCGCTGCTCACGACCTACTCGCTGATCTGGTTGCCGACCCTGCTTTATGTGGTGATCTTGCGGAAAACCGGGGTCGTCGACTGGGGCGTGGTGGGCTCCAGCTACCTGGGCTTACTGGGCATTGGAGCCGCCTACTTGAGCCTCGGCACGCTGATGAGCGCCATGACCAAGAGCCAGTTGGTCGCGCTACTCCTGACCATCTTCCTCGAGTTCGGCTTGTTCATTTTGGGTGTCGGCGAGTACATCTTCGACCCCGGTGTGTTCCGAGATCTGTGCGCGCACGTGTCGATGATGGGACAAATGGAGGACTTCTCGAAGGGCATCCTCGATTTGCGCCGGGTCGTGTTCGACGGCTCGGTCACGATACTCGGCCTATTCGTGACCACGCGCGTGGTTGATTCCTGGCGGTGGGGATGAGCGGAACAACGAAAGCAGACGGCGGTGTCTCGCGCTCGTTCCGGGCGTTCGCAGCGCTGGGAGTGCTCGGCGCGGCGCTCTTGGCCGTCAACCTGAACGTGCTGGTCGCGCGCTGGTACAAACGTTGGGATCTGACGGCGGACCGGCTGTACACGCTTTCCGCGCCGACGATGAAGACCCTGCACGCGCTCGATCAGCCGGTCGCGATCACGGTGTTCTTGAGTCGCGCCGATCCGCTCAGCGTGAGCGTGCGCCAGATGTTGGTGCAATACCGGGCAGAGACCAACAAGCTGAGCTCGAAATTCGTGGACCCGGATCAGAACCCGGCTGAATTTCAGGCGTTGCAGAAGGATTTGGGGCTACTCACCGGGCACGCAGAAGACGGCCGAGTGGTCACCGACGCCAGCTTGGTCATCACGCGCGGTGAACGTCACTGGTTCATCACCAGTGACGAGCTCGTGCACTACGACGATCAGTCCGGTAAAGCGCGACCTCGCTTGGAGCAAGCGCTCACCGAGGGCATCGCCAACGTGCTCGGTGACAGCAAGGCCAAAGCCTGCTTCGCCACGGGCCACCGCGAGCTGTCGATCGACGACGTCGGCCCCGAAGGGCTCGCCGAGGTACGCCACCGTCTGGAGAAGAGCAACTTCGACGTGATCGCGGTGGATCTGGCGGCCCCTTCGGCAAATCTCGCCGACTGCACCGTGCTCGTGGTCCCCGGACCGAGCGTCGCGGTGGACGACTCGGCTGCTCAGCGCATCGTAGCTTTCATCCAAGGCGGCGGCAGCGCCTACGTGCTCAGCGCTCCCGTGCTGGGCGACGACAAGCGCGTGCAGCGCTCCGGCCTCGAGCCAGTCGCCAAACTGATCGGCGTCGACTTCGGACAAGATTTCATCTTGGAAACCGACACGGCGCTGCGCTTGCCACGCGGCGCGGGTGAGGTGTTCTTCGCTACACCCCAAGCACACGAAGTCACACGCGGGCTCGAACGCGAGGGCGTGAAAATCGACTCACGGGTGCTGGTCAGTGGCTCACAAAGCCTGAGAATCTCCGTTAATTCACCGGCCAAGGCGCTGCTCACCTCGAGCGATAAAGCGCTCTCCGTGCGCGATCTGAGCGCGCTGCTCGACGCGAATCACAAGCAGGATCCGGTCGAGCAAGCGACTCGCAGCAGCTTCACTCTGGCGGTTGCGGCGGAGCTGCCCAAACCCGCCGGCTCGAGCGCGAAGTATGGGCCACGTGTGGTGATCGCTGGCGCCGCCAATCTGGTTTGGGGGCGAAACTACAGTGACTCCTCGCTGTACGGCGATCGGCTATTTTCAGAGAACGCGCTGAGCTGGCTCTCCTCGCGCCCGACGCTGGTCAGCGTCCCCGAGAAAACCGAGCACGACGTCGGACTTTCCTTGAGCGAGGGAACGCTGGCCGAGGTGCTGCGCTACGTGCTGATTTACATGCCGGGCTGTTCCGCAGCCTTGGGTACGTTCGTGCTGCTGCGTCGTCGCTCGTTGGAAAAGAAGTCGCGCCAAGAAGAGGGCGCTTGAAGCTCTCATCGGGCATGCTGGTGAGCGTCGGGATCCTGCTGCTGGCGGGCGCTTCGACGATTTTGCTGGTGTTCACGCGCGACCGGGCGAGCACCAGCGAAAGCGCAGGGCGTGAGCAAAGCTTGTTCGCCTCCTTTCGCAGCGAAGACGTGTCGCATCTGGAGCTCTTGGAAAGTGGCCAGAAGCTCGGGATCGAGCGCAGCGTCGGCGACAACGGCTCTGCCGAATTCAAGCTGGTCGAACCAGTCAAAGAGATCGCAGACCCGGCCACCGTCGATAAGTACTTGTCCACGTTGGGGAGCAGCCGCGCGCTGCGACCGGTCGAGCAAGGCCCCTCTCCGACCACGCTGGGCTTGGATAAGCCGACGCTGCGCATTTCCGTGCAGGCCAAGCAGCACTCCTACCAACTCGCGCTCGGCGGCCATGCGCCCACACCGGAAGGGGCGCGTTACGTGCAAGTCAGCGTCGACCGCGAGCCCCCGCAGGTGCTGGTCGTCGGTAAGGCGGTCGCTGACGACTTGGCAGTCGAGCTCGATGCATTTCGAGTGCGCAGCTTGGTCAGCGTGAACGAGGCCGACGTCACGCGAATCAGCATCACCGGCCCGAAGGCGAACATCGCTCTGCAGCGCAGCTCGGGCACGAATTTCCTAATCGATGCCCAGCAGCAGTCGAAGGTCTTGGCCAACCGTGAAACGTTGAAAGCCTTGTTCTTCCAGCTCAGTCGCCTGACTGCGAGTCTGTTCCTCTCGGAGTCCGAAGCAGAGTCGGCTCTCGGCGCGAACCCTGCTCATTTCGAGATCGAGCTCAAAGCCTCGAAAAGCAAGCTCGTTTTCGACGTGGGCGGTAGCTGCCCGGGTGACGCCTCACGGTTGGTCTTGATTCGGCGTGCGCCGGACAGCCAGCGCGCCTGCGCGCCGCGCGAACTGGAAGCGACGCTCGCGCTGGAGCCGACCGACTTCGTCGATCGACGAGCGTTCTCGCTCCATGCGGACGAGGTCGAAGAGCTCGACATCCGAGGCGACAAGGGCAAATTTTCGCTGGTGCGCAAGGGCAGCGGTTTTCTGCTGCGCACCAGCAACGAAACACAGGTCGAGCTCGAAGCGGGCAATCAGCGCATCGCGGAGCTGCTCGAGGCAGAGGGCGATCGAGTGCCCCTCGAGCCAGGCAAGCTGAACAGCCTGGGGCTCGACCCCGCGCCGACGTTGGTCACGCTGCGCTCCTCCGCTGCGCGAGACGCCGACGTCGTAGAGCAAGTGGTACGCGTCGGCAACCGCGATCAGAACGGCAGCTTACTCGTATACCGCGAGCAAGATTCCGTCCTCTTGCGCATGCCACGCGAACTGTCGCGCGGCTTTGCCATCGATTCCACGCTGCTGTACGCGCGCAAGTTGACGGAGTTTGGGCTATCGAGCTTCATTTCCGCGGAAATCGAGCACAAGCAAGACAAGCAAGTGCTGCGGCGAGTGAACGACAATCTGACGCTCGACGAGCCCAAGGGCTTCGACGCAGACGGCTTGCTGAGCTCGGATTTGATTCAAGCCTTGGGCGCGCTGACGGCGGAGCGCTTCGTGGCGGATCGCGACGATGGCTCGTTCGGCTTGCAGCGATCCTCGCTTCGCGTGCACTTTGCCTTCAAGAACGGCGAGGGCGTCAAGGTAGAGCACCACTTGCGCTTCGGTGATGAAACGGCTCTGGGCGTGTTCGCAAGCTTGGAAGACGACGGCCCAGTGTTCATCTTGTCGCGCTCGGTGCGCGACACCTGCCAACTATCGCTGCTCAATCGCACGGTCTTTCCGACCAGCAGCGACGCTTTCAACAGCGTCACCATGGAGGCGCACGGCCGCTCGCTGAAGCTAATGCGCCAGGGCGAGCGTTTGCTGGTCACGCCGCTCGGCAGTTTCCCGCAAGATCGCGTGCCAGAACTGCTCGAAGCGCTCGCGAGCCTCCGGCCGGAGGCGGCGCTACACAGCGGGCGTGCGTTGCCCAACGAGGGCTTCTCTACCCCTGCCTTGACGCTTCGCCTGACGCCTAGGCAGGGCGCTTCGCAGACCGTGAGCTTCGGCGCCGGCGATTCATGGCGTTCGACGAGTGTCTTTTACGTTCGGGTCAGCGACGTCGACGCAACGTTCGTGATGGCGCAGAGCAAGGTCCGCGCGCTCCTCGACGCGCTCTGACCGTCCGCGTTACGCGAGCCGCGGTTCAGTTGGCGAGCTTCGATTTGCTCGCTGGCTGGCTCCAGATCGCGTCCCAGTTTCGACGGTATTCATCGGTCGCTACCTGCGCGGGCCCAGTGCGTTGCACGAGCGCCGGAGGCGCGGGCTCTTGGCGGTCGCTGGCCTCTTCCGCTGGCTTGAAGTGCGTTTCGACGTCACACAACGCGGGGAAGTTGGCACGCGGGCGGAGCGTCACGACTTCACCCGTGATCGGCGCGCCCTCGCGCAAGGGGCGAATCGCACCGAGCTCCAAGCGGTCACCGCGCGCGCGCAGAATCTTCAACCCCTCACCGTCTGCCGTCACCCCGTGGATCAACGCCACATCATCCGGCGCGGACGAAGCGGGCGACAGAGCCGGAGGCTCCGTGCTCTGGTCTTCGGCCGGCTTCTTGGGCGTCACCCGTTCGATCTATCCCAGGCTGGCGGCGCTCGCCACTGGCTAGGCCAATTGCCGAAGGATTTGCAGCCTTCCTACATGCCGATGGCCGTCCGGTACACCCATCCGACGCTGCCTTTGACGTCGTACTTGATCCGGTACCAATCGCCGCGACGGCCCGTGACGGAGACCCGCGTGCCTTGCAGCACCCGGGCCACGACCGCGCCATCCCGGCTGGGAGACGAACGGACGTTAGCCGCGTCCCAAGCCACCGTGGCATGGCCCGATGCCTCGGTGACGTCGGCAGGCGCGGCGTTGGCGCCCGATGAGGCAGCCTCGCCTTTCTCGGCATCGGCCTTCGGGAACTCGACCTTGTAGAAGATCGAATAAGCCTCGTGCTTGTGCGCGATGCCGACCAAGGACACGTTGGAGAACTCTTTCCTTTCGCACTCGATCAGGCTGTCGGTCTCGGCCTGGCTGAAGCTCGTGCTCTTGCCGCTCTTGACGTTTTTGACGGCCTGCGACGTGAAGTCCAAATCGAAGCCCAGAGACAGCACTCCCAGCAATTTCTCTGCGCCTGCGCAAGTGGCCAGGGCTTGAATGTGAGGCCGCGCGAGGCGATCGAACTCGATGTGATCGCAGTCCTCTTTGAGCTTTTTGCCGTTTGCCTTGCAGGCCAAGAACTGCGGCTCGCTAATTTGCAGGCGATCGAGCGACGCTCCGGCCGGCGCAGCCGCGGCTGGCGGCTCCGTCTCGGGCGGCGCGGCCGGTGCCGTCCCTTTCGCCTCAGCTGGAGCGCCCGTCAGATCGGCGCTGCTGCTCTCGGCCGGCTGACTGGGGACGCTCGGGACCAGCTTGAAGCCCGCCACACGGGGCCAAATGATGCCGATCGCGAAGCCTGCAGTCACAATCATACCAACCCGGCCAAAGCGCAGGGTTTCCTGCTTCTGGTTGGGAACTTCGATCTTCAGGGGTTGTCGTCGCTCTGCCGGCAAGTGACCTCGCGCTCGCGCTTCGCGCTTCGCCACGGTTTCTACCATACCGCTCGATTGCGACCGTCTGTAATCGAAGGATTCGGGCTGATTTGCCATGATTGTAAGGCCGGCGCCGGAATGGCTTTCATCCGGCAAACGATCCAGAGAGGATAGCGAGCGTTTCCATGAAGTCGTGTCCGCAATGCAGGCTCAAGTATCCTGACGACGCTGCCGGGTGCTTCTTGTGTGGCGGAGCGCTGGTCGCGCTCAAAGACCCGTTGATCGGCGTCACTATCGCCGGCCGCTACGAGATCGAGGAAGTGTTGGGCCAGGGCGGCATGGCCACGGTTTACGCCGCGCGGCATCGGCTGGTCGATCGCCCCTGCGCGGTCAAGGTGATGAGCCCCCAATATACGCGCAATGAGGTGATCCGGGAGCGTTTTCGGCGTGAGGCCAAGGCCGCGCAGAAGCTAGCGCACCCCAATATCATCGAAATCTTCGACCAAGGCGAGACCCCCGACGGGTTGGTCTTCCTGGTGATGGAATTGCTGCGCGGCGAGACGTTGGCCGACCTACTCGAGCACGGCAAGGTTCCGATCGAGCGCGGGTTGCCGATCATGATTCAGATCGCGCGCGCGTTGGCTCGCGCCCACGACTTGGAGGTCATTCACCGGGATCTCAAACCGGAGAACATCTTCTTGGCGCGTCTGCCGAACGGCTCGGACCAAGTCAAATTGCTGGACTTCGGCATTGCGCGCTCGATGCAAGACTCGCGGCTGACCGGCGCGGGCGAGGTGTTCGGCACACCGCAATACATGGCACCGGAACGCATCACCTCGATCGAAGCGGGCCCGGCGGCAGATTTGTATTCGCTGGGCGTCATCATGTACGAGATGGTGACTGGCACGTTCCCCTTCGATGCCAGTGACGTCACCACTTACTTCATCAAGCACTTGAAGGAAGCGCCGGTCTCGCCCAAGAAATACGACGCCTCGATCCCGATGGATTTGGAGCGTTTGTTGATGGAATGCTTGGCCAAGGACGCCAAGGATCGCCCAGTCGATGCGCACCGCGTGCACGGTGATCTGATGCACATCGCCGGCGCAATTGGGCTTCGAATTCCCTCCGACGCCTTCGGCGACGAGCTCGAATCACGAGCCCCCGCCCGGACGCTGCCGCCGGTGGCAATCGACCGCTGGGTGAAGCGCACGGTGTTGTTCGAGGAAATGCTGAAGCTGGCCTTCCTTGGCGAGCGCCCGAGCCAGCTCGACCAATTGCTCGCGGAGGTCAAACGGTTGGTGCGCGAGATCAGCGAGCTGCGAGCGCAAGCCATCATGGAGCAGCGCACGCTGGAGATGATCGAGGCGCGCGGAAGGGAAATCAGGCAGCGTCTCGGGCATGCCATGGACGCGCTCGGTGTCGACGCCAGCAGGGCTCGCGACGAATCGAAGGCAGCCTTGGCGGGTGCGGCGGCACTCACGCTCGATATGGAGCGCCCGGCGCTAGAACTGAAGCGCAGAGTCAGCGACGTCGTGCGCTGGGAAGGGCGCTCGGCATTCGTCGAGCCCTATCGAGAGCTAGCCACCGCTTATCGCGAGTGCGCAGAGGTGGTGGACAAGTGGCTGGTCTCCAAGCAGCGCCTAGTCGAGGCCGAGGCGCGTGTGGCAGCTCGACGCAGCGAAGTCGAAGATCTCGAGTTCCAGATCCGAGAGCTGCGCTCGGTGCTGGCCAAGAGCGAAGAAGAGCTCGAGCGCGAAGAGGGCGATCGCCGTAAGATCGTCAGCGAGCTCGGACCGCGCGCGGATGACCTGGAGGCTCTGCTGCTGGAGCGCGCGACGCGCTTTTGCCTGCCGCTTCGTGGTCGACGTGAACTTTCAGCGTTGTTTCAAGAGCTGGAATCGGACGCGCACTCCTGAACGGGCCCGCCGTCCGCTGTCAACAAGCGGTAATTGCTAATCTTTGCGGGCCCCTTCAGTGGCGTTTCGGGGTGGCCGTTGGTTGTCGTTCAAGGGGTCAGCAAGGCGCTGGCCGCACTTGAACGGGACCGCCGATGCACAGCGAAATCGAAGGCGCTCAAAGCCGCAAGCCGAATATTGGGGTACCCGCTGCGATCCGCAGTGAGCTCGAGTCGAGATTGAGCGCGGGCAGTTTGGAGCTGCCGCTCCTGCCCGGTGTGGCCATGGAGATCACCTCGGCCGCCGCGAAGGAGGACGTCGACACCAGAACCATCGCCGAGATGCTCAAGCGCGACGCCGCGCTCTCGGCGCACGTCTTGCGCATCGTCAACTCACCCGTATACAGCCCGCGCGCGCAAATCGTCAGCTTGCAGCAGGCCGTGGCGCGCGTCGGGGCGGTCAAGATCCGCGAGATTGCCTTGGTCATTGCCTGCCGCACCGGCGTGTTCAAAGCCAAGGGCTACGAGCAGGAGATCGACGAAGTCTTCCGCCACTCGATCGGCACTGCGCTGTTCGCCCAGGAAATCGCGCGCAACACGCGAAACAACGTGGAAGACGCGTTCTTGTGTGGCCTGCTCCACGATGTCGGGCGCCCAGTCTTGCTGCAAGCCTTGATCACGATGCTGCGTGAAGCCAAGGTCGTCAGCGATCGCGAGGCCGTCCTTTCGCTGGTCGCGGAGCTGCACGCGGCGGCAGGCTCGGCGCTGGCCAAAGCCTGGACATTGCCCGAGACCGTGGTCACTGCCCTGGCCAAACATCACGCTCTCTCGCCCGAGCAAGAGAGCGTTTCAGTGCGCATCGTCTCGCTCGCGGATCGCTTCGCACATCTGGCATTCGAGGACGGCGCACTCACCAGCGCTGCGCTGCTCGGGCATCCCGCGCTCGCCGCGCTCGAGATTTACCCGGATGTGCTGGACAAGATCATCAAGCGCGCAAGCGTCGTCAAAGAAACGATCGGAGTGATGTCGTGAGTGATGTATTCGATCTGATCGTGATCGGCGGCGGACCCGCGGGCCAGAAAGCAGCCGTGCAAGGCGCCAAGCTGGGGCGCAAGGTGTTGCTCGTCGAGCGCTCTCGGTCCGTCGGTGGCGCGTGCGTTCGCTTCGGCACGATTCCAAGCAAGACGCTGCGCGAGACAGCGCTCGCGCTCGGCAAGTTCCGGCGTCTCACGTCCCAGGTGATGGACGTGAAAATGCCGGAGC
>Ga0247783_1000523_pt1 | contig 11999 bp, 10 predicted proteins | sample UWRJL064202C5_FD_179911 | JGI IMG/M metagenome (GOLD analysis project Ga0247783, IMG submission 179911) | Plant litter microbial communities from Arlington Agricultural Research Station in Wisconsin, United States - UWRJ-L064-202C-5 | ecosystem: Environmental > Terrestrial > Plant litter >...
ATTGCTTGCGCTACGCGGACGCGGCGCTTTGCGCGCGGGCCGTCCTAGGCGTTGAGTAGGATCCGTGCGCGTTCTGCGAGTCCGTTGATCACCGCGTGAAAGCTGGAGAGGGCTTGCAGCTTGTCCGCGCCGAAGCGCTCTTCTAGGCCCTGTTTGATCACGGGCACCTTGGCGGTACCGCCGGTGGAGCAGACTCGATCGATGTCACTGGGGGTGATGCCGGCTCGGGCCAGCGTCTGATCGAGGCGATCGAGGATGCTGCCGGAGACGCGTGTGCTGGCCGTCTCGAAGCGCGCTCGAGTCATGTTCTCGCGGATGTCGATGCCCGGGTATTCGAAGCGAAACGTGGCCGATTCGTGCGTGGACAGGTCGCGCTTCTGCTGTTCGATCGCCTCGAAAATCTGAAATCCGAGGCTGTCTTCGATCAAAACTAGCAACTGATCGACGTGTAGCTTGTCCTCCTCACTGGAGGAGCCTGCGCGCACGCCGCGTAAGAACTCGAGCACGTCCCCGCGCGCGAGCCAACAAATGTCTGCCGGCGAGCACAGCCGCTCCATCAGCGGCGAAGGCATCTCCAGCCAATTGGAGCCGAACGGCACCTGATAGCGCACTCGCGAGCCGAAGTGCTCGGCAATGCCGTGGCGCATCAAGGCTCCGTCGAAGGCGTCGCCTGCCTGCGCGACGCCGCCGATCGCCAATACTTCGAGCGCGTCGGCGCGGGTCGGGTCGAGTCGCGCAACCGTGTAGTCCGAGGTGCCGCCGCCGAAGTCAGCCACCAGGAAGGTGCTTTGGCCGGGCTTCGTGCTGCCGAAATCATACGCGGCTGCCAACGGCTCGGGGCAAAAGTGAATGTCTTCGAAGCCTGCGAATCGGGCGGCGTTGCGTAGGCGCGACTCGGCTAGGGCGTCTGCTTGGTCGTCGTCACTGAAACGCGCAGGGCGGCCGAGCATCACCCGCCGCACGTCGCAGTCGAAATGGCGATTGGCGCGCTGGCGCATCTCGCGCAAGAACATGCCCACGAGCTCCTCGAGCAACACCTTGCGCGAACCGATGCGCGTGTCGGAAAAGCTGGCTACGGGTAAGAAGCGCTTGACCGAGCGGATGAACCGGCCATGCATACCTTGCGCGACGTAGTCACTCAGTGCGCCCGCGCCGAACGACCACTCCGCGCTATCGGAGTAGAAGAGGATGCTGCGAAATACGCTCGGATCTTGGGCGCGCTCGTCGAGCGGGATCGGAGCGCACACCTGGTTGCGGTTGGCGGCAGCGAGCAGGGAGTTGCTCGTACCGAAATCGATCGCGTAAATTTCAGGGACGAATGCCGGGGGCATGCACTACTTTTCGAATCTTCGAGCCCGCCCGATGGTTCACAAGAACAAATCGGGCAGCAGCTGGTCTGCGGGGAGGGCAGAGTAGCCGGAAAGATCGGTCACGCCAGCAGCTCGAAGGACATCTTCGTCCAATGCGAAATTGCCCGTAAATTCGCGGCTCGGGCGCGTCAAAATGGCGTGCGCCGCGTCGGCCACGATTTCTGGGCTGCGCGCGCGCGCCATCGCCGGATCGCCGCCGAGCAAGTTTTGCACTGCGGCGGTGGCGATCACGGTACGTGGCCAGAGCGCGTTCACGGCGATGCCCTTTGGGCGGAGCTCTTCCGCGAGGCCGAGCACGCACAAGCTCATGCCGTATTTGGCAATCGTGTAAGCGAGGTGCGGGGCAAACCAGCGCGCTTCCAGATTCAACGGAGGCGAGAGCATCAGGATGTGTGGATTCGAGCTCTGTGCGAGCGCAGGGATGCAGGCCTTGGAACACAAAAAGGTGCCGCGCGTATTGACCTGATGCATCAAGTCGAAGCGCTTCATGTCCGTGGCCAAGGTGCTGCTGAGTTGGATCGCGCTCGCATTGTTGATCAAGCAATCGATGCCCCCGAACATCGCGACGGTACTCGTGACCGCGGCCGTCACCTGATCTTCGAAGCGCACGTCACATACGCACGCGAGGCCCCGGCCGCCCGCGCGTTCGATGTCTCGTACGGTGTCGTGGACGGTGCCCTCCAACTTGGGGTTTGGCGTGTCGGTCTTGCCTAGCACCGCGATGTTTGCGCCATCCCGCGCCGCTCGCAGCGCAATGGCGCGGCCGATGCCGCGGCTCGCGCCGGTGATCAATAGCGTTTTTCCAGCCAGAGTCGCCATCTTCCCTCTTATACACCGTCGCTGCCGCGCCCTCGAGCGGGGCCGTGCGGGGGGCTCAGTAGCCGAAGTCGGTCGTGTTGCTCGTGTTCTTTTTCGGAGGGGCGACCGGAGTCGGTGGCGCAGCGGTCGGGGTCGGTGGCGCAGCGGCCGGAGTCACGGGGCGTGACGTGGGGCGGGCGGCTGCAGTCGGGCGCGCGGGCGGCCTGAGTGCCGGATTGCCGGCAGGCCTATTCGCGCTCAGCGTGGGAGGAGAAGCGGCCGTGACGTCGGGCTCCCGCTCGCTTGGTGGCGGTTCGGGCGGCGGGTCAACCGCCGTGAGTGGCGGGTTGACCACCGGCGGAGCTTTGACCTCGAGCGCCGGGCCCGTGGCCGCGCTGGCGGCTGCGCTCGGCGGCGAGCCGTGCATGACTTGGTAGGCGGCGAATGCTCCGCCACCCAGTACCAACAGCGTGCCGCCGAGCAACGCCGCAATCAGCGGCCTGTTGCTGCGCTTCGGCAGCTGCATGCCCGTGTTCGACCAGTTCGCGGCCGTGGACAGGCCTGGGCGCGCCACAGGCGCGGAAAATGGCGGCGCGCTGTCGGCCAAGGTCCGGAGTCGGCCCGTGTCCTCGGCCATCGACGCACGGCGGCCGGCTTGGAAGTCGAGCAGGGCCTGCCTGAACTCTTCGCAGGTTTGATAGCGCTGCGCGATGTCGCGCGCCATCGCCTTGCTGATGATGGCTTCGAACGTGGGATCCAGATTCGGCGCCAATAGACCGGCCTTGGGCGCGTCCGAAAGCACGATTTTGAACAGCAGCTCGTTGAACGTCTTGCCGTCGAAGGGCACCGCACCGGTCACGCATTCGTACAGAATCACGCCCATGGCGTACAGGTCACTGCGCGCGTCGGCTTCGCGGCTACCGTTGGCCTGCTCGGGAGACATGTAGTAGGGCGTGCCCATGACCGAGCCGGTTTTGGTCATCCTCATGCCCTCGTTGCTCAGCTGGCTGAACTTCGAGATGCCGAAATCGATGATCTTCACGTAGTCGGCGACGCCCGCCTTTTGCTTGAGCACGAACAAGTTGTCGGGCTTCAAGTCGCGGTGGATGATGCCCGCGTGATGCGCGGCAGCGAGACCGGCGAGGGCCTGTAGGACGAGCGGCGTTGCTTGTTCGGCGGTCAGCTGCTGAAGGCGCGCGATGCGCGCGTTCAACGGCTCCCCGTCCAAGAACTCCATGACCATGAAGCGATCGCCGGTCGGCAAAACGCCCAAGTCCAAGACTTCCAGGATATGATCGTTGCCGATGCGACCGGCAGCCTGCGCTTCGCGCTCGAAACGCTGCACGATGTCCGCGCTCATGGCAGCCTCGCCAAGCAGCACCTTGATCGCGACACGGCGGCGGATCGAGACGTTCTCGCCCTCGTAAACCTCCCCCATTCCGCCTTGCCCGATCAGACGGACGATGCGGTACTTGTCTAAGATGACTTGGCCTGGCTGAAGCATGGAACCCGCACCTGCGATTCTATCCTGGGTACCCGAACCAAGGAAAGGCTTGGCAATGGTAGACGATCTCGCCAGGCTTTTCTGACAATTAGTCTAAACTTTCATGCACATGAGCGAGCCCGAACCGACCACCGAGCGACCCACCCTCAAGGGCCGTCCCACACTGGTACTGCTGTTGCTGATCGGCTCGTGTTACGCCTTCGGCTACACAATCTTCCGCTTGCTGAAAGGAATGCAGCAGTGACGCACCCGCGCGTCCCGGTTCGAGTTTGCTTCGTTTGCTTGGGCAACATTTGTCGCTCGCCCACCGCGGAAGGGGTCTTTCGTCATTTGGTCGCCGAGGCCGGGCTCGCGTCGAGCTTCGAAATCGACAGCGCGGGTACCGCTGGCTACCACAGCGGGGACGCGCCAGACCGCCGAGCACGAGCTGCGGGCAAGCGAGCCGGCATCGTCGTCGAGGGTGCGGCTCGGCAATTCTTAGCCAGCGATTTCGCGCGCTTCGACCACGTGTTGGCCATGGATGTGTCGAACCGGACCGAACTGCGGAAAATTGCCGGTGGCGCCGAGGCTGCGGCAAAGATTCGTTTGCTGCGCTCCTTTGATCCTGCAGCGCTCGCGGATGCCCCGGTGCCCGACCCGTATTACGGCGACGACGCGGGCTTCGATCATGTTCTCGAGTTGTGTCGCACGGCCTGTGAGCATTTGCTCGCAGAGATCCGCCGCGAGCATCGGCTGTGATCAGTGAGGCGCTGCGCAAGCGAGTCGAGGCCGCGCTCGGGCAGCGCGTGAGCTCGCTGGAGCGGGTAACTGGTGGTGACATCAACGACGCCTTCGAGTTGCTCTTGGCTGATCGGCGGAGTGTTTTTCTCAAGACCAACGCCCACGCTCCGCCCACGATGTTTGCAACGGAAGCACGAGGTTTGGAGTTTCTACGTCAGGCCGGTGCGCTGCGCATCCCCGAGGTGCTCGGTGTTTCGCCTGCTGACCAGGGACCGTCTTTCTTGCTGCTCGAGTTCGTTCGCGGAGCCAAGCCCGAGCGCGGGTTCGACGAGCAGCTCGGCCGAGGGCTCGCGAATTTGCACCGCTTCGGCGCTCCGAGCTTCGGTTTTAGTGAACAGAACTTCATCGGTCGCTTACCGCAAGACAACGATTGTCGCGACAATTGGCCGGAGTTCTACTGCCAGCAGCGGCTCGAACCGCAGCTGCGCGTCGCGATTACCGCGGGACGCGCGCCGCCTGGGCTGCGCCGCCAGTTCGATCAGCTATTCCGCAAGCTGCCAGAGCTCGTGGGCGAGCGCGAAGCCCCGGCGCGCTTGCACGGTGACCTGTGGAGCGGGAACGTGCACGTGGACGAGCACGGCGCGCCGTGTCTGATCGACCCAGCGGTGTACGGCGGTCATCGCGAAATGGACTTGGCAATGATGCGCTTGTTCGGTGGTTTCAGCGAACGCGTGTTCGCGGCTTACGCCGAGGTCTTTCCGCTCGCGCCTGGGCACGCCGAGCGGTTGCAGCTGTGCCAACTGTACCCGTTGCTCGTGCACGTGAACTTGTTCGGCGGCGGTTACGTCAGAGCCGTCGAGCAGGCGATTTCGGCCTACGTTTAGTTAGCTGCCCGAGTCTGACGCGCGACTTGATTGATGGTCGAGCGTCCGCTCGCGTCCGTCCCAGCCTTCGGCGTCCAAGGTCGGCGCGCTTCGTGATCCTCGACGGGGGCAGCCCAGCGCAAACGTGGGGGCGACGCTGGTGTGCGAGGCCTCTGCACGAGTTCGGGAACGGGCACGGGCACGGGCACGGGCACGGGCACGGGGGCAGCGATTCAGGGACCTCCTAGTCCGGCAGCGGCGGGGCGAGGTCCTCGGGCTCACAGCCGAAGCGTGGCCTTTCGGGAATTGCGTCGGGACCGTCCAAGAGCGTGATCCCGAACGTGCCGCTGAATGGGCCGATGACCAAGCCGCTGCTTTGGCCCTCGACCGTTCCACAATAGAAGCTTTCAACCCCGCAAATATAGCCGCTGAGCGTCATCTCCGAAGTGATCGGCGCGCCGTGCAGCACTGGGTTCGCGTTTCCGTCGAGCTCGGACTCGGGGACCTTGGCCACGAGCGCGCCATCGACCAGTGGAAAGGGCCCGACCGAAAGCACTTCGCCCACGCGCGTGCGACGGTCCAGCGAATCGAGCGCGCGGTAGACGAAGTGCACGGCGGTGGTGTGCTCGAGCTCGGGCGTATCGATGGTCCCGACGAACAAGATGGGGTAGCCGGAGGCCAAGCTGGTGTTGACCGCGAGCAGTGCCGGGCCGTTCACCGCGCCCGGAGCCGGCGGTATGCACGGCCCATCGCCGTTGGTTTGGTCCGGAGCGCCGCCATCGGTGGCAGCTGCGCCAGCTGCGCCCTGTACCCGATTTTGGAAGTCTTCGAAGCGCCCGCGCGCATCGGCGCAGCCCGCGAGCTCCGCCGCGCACAGCACGAGAGCAGGCAGGGCTAGCCGAGAGCGGTAGGCCTGACTAAGAAGGAGCATCTGCAATGTTGATGCTAACCGACATCGTGGCCACCTCGCGAGAAGTCGCGGCGACGCGCTCGCGGCTGAAGAAAAGCGCGCATTTGGCGGGCATTTTGCGGCAATGCGAGAGCGCCGAATTGGCCGCGGTAGTCGGCTTCTTGTGCGGCGAATTGCGTCAGGGGCGGCTCGGCCTGGGCCCGCGCACCCTTTCGCGGTTGCGCACCGAGCCCGAACCTACGAACTCGACGGTAACCGTGCTCGAGCTCGACGCGGCGTTCCAGACTCTCGAGGACCTGTCCGGGAGGGGCGTGGCCAGTGAACGCGAGCAGGTATTGTCCGCACTGTTCGCCCGGCTCGCTGCCGACGAACGAACATTCGTCGTGCGTCTGATCTTGGGTGAGCTGCGTCAGGGCGCGCTGGAGAGCATCCTGCTCGACGCGCTCGCAGAGGCCGCGCACGTCTCGGTCGAGTCCGTACGCAAGGCGATGCTCTTCGCGGGCAACGCCGCGGACGTCGCCGTGAGTGCGTTTCGCGGCGGCGAAACCGAGCTCTTGGCGTTCACGATAAAGCTCTTTCGTCCTCTGCGCCCAATGCTCGCGCAATCGGCAAAGACCGCCGCCGAAGCGTTCTCGCGTACCGCCCCAGCCGCCGTCGAGTACAAGCTGGACGGCGCTCGCATCCAATTGCATCGCGAGGGCGACCGCGTCGCCATTTACTCCAGATACGGGAACGATTTGAGCGAAGCGCTGCCTGAGATCGTCGAACTGGGTCGCTCGCTCTCCGCACGGTCGCTGGTGCTCGATGGTGAAGTGATCGCGCTGCGCGCGGATGGCCGTCCGCAACCATTTCAGGTCACGATGCAACGCGTGGGGCGCAGGCTCGACGTGGCCGCTGCGCGCGCTGATTTGCCGCTGCAAGCCTTCTTCTTCGATTGCATGTACGCCGACGGGAGGGTGCTCGTCGGAGAAACCAACAGTCTGCGCTGGGAGGCGCTGTGCGCCGCAGTTCCGCCTGAAGCACGCGTGACTCGCCTGACAGCTGGGGCTGCCGACGAAGCCGAAGTGGCACTGCGTGCCGCACTCGCTTCGGGCAACGAGGGCGTGGTCGTGAAGGCCCTCGGGTCCAGCTACGACGCCGGCCTTCGGGGGGCTGGCTGGGTAAAAGTCAAACCCGCCCCGACGCTCGACTTGGTGGTCTTGGCGGTCGAGTGGGGCAGTGGACGCCGCAAGGGCTGGCTCAGCAACCTTCACCTCGGTGCTCGCGATCCAGAGACGGGCGGCTTCGTCATGCTGGGCAAGACGTTCAAGGGAATGACCGATGCGATGCTCGAATGGCAGACAGAAAAATTCCAAGCGCTTGCCACTGAGCGAAGCGAGTGGGTGGTGAAGGTCCGTCCCGAAGTCGTGGTCGAGATCGCGTTCGACGGGCTGCAAAAGAGCTCGACCTATCCAGGCGGTCTGGCGCTGCGTTTTGCCCGCGTAAAACGCTACCGACCAGACAAGCCAGCGAGCGATGCGGATACCATCCAGTTCGTGCGTGAATTGTTCGAGCGAGTTGGGTAGCGTCCCGAGTTCGCATGCGCCGCGCGCTCTTCCCATTCGGTCTCGGCTTTTCATGCCTGCTGGCCGCGAGCGAAGCGCAAGCGAGCGGGTTTTCGGTAGCGCGCTTCTCCGGTGAGCACGGGCATCCGACGACGTCGAACGCGACCGCTCTGTACTTCAACCCCGCGGCGATGACTCAGGCCGACGGCCTGCGTCTGCTTTTCGACCTGAATCTTGCTGTCAGACGGGTGACCTATGATCGGCAGCGCGCTGCGACTGACGCGCCGGATCCGCCAGACGCCGTGGGTGCAAACGTTGGGCATGCCTCACTCGTCAACCCGCTCTTCAACCCGGTCTTGGCGGCGTCGCTCAAAATCGGCAATCTGAGCCTCGGCGCGGGTTTTTTTACGCCCTTCGGAGGCTCGGTGAGCTGGAAGCTGCGTCCAGAGTTCGCGGGCTCGCGCTATCCGGGCATCGTCGACGGCGTGACGCGTTTCCAATCCATCGAGGGCGAGATCATCAGTAGCCAATTGTCGCTCGGGGGAGCACTGCGTGTCGCTGGCACCGGTCTCAGCGTCGGCCTGAGCGTCAACGTGATGCGTTCCTGGATCAACGACGTGCGCGGCTGGAGCAGCGGCGGCAACGACGTGACGCACGAAGGAAGATCGTTGCTCGATGTCAGCGGCTACTCGTTCGGCTTCGCGATCGGCGCGCTGTACGAGGTCACGCCGGACGTGCTTTGGCTCGGCCTGTCCTACCAATCGCGGCCGAACGTGAGCGGCGGCATGCGCTTGCATGGCTCACTCGAGAACGACATCGGTGGCCCCAGCGGCGCGAACGTGGACGTGATCTACGATTTGCCTGACATCATCCGCTGGGGCGTGCGCTACCGACCGCGGTCCAACACGGAGCTGCGCGCTTTCGGCGATTACACGCGCTTTTCGGCGTTCAAAAACCAATGCGCCGTAGTCAGCGGCACGGCTTGCGAGCTCACGGCTAACGGCGCCCAAAGCAACGGCGCGCAGGTGCTGCAAAACGTACCGCGTGATTTCAGAGACAGCCTGGGCGTGCGCCTCGGGTTGAGCGTCTGGACGAGCGCGAGCTTCGAGTTCTTCTCGGGGCTCGGGATCGACTCGAGCGCCGTGCCGGACAGCACCATGGAACCCGGCTTGCCGGATTGGGCCAGCGCTTCGTTCGCGCTCGGTGGACGAATCGCCCTCGGCACGCGAGTGCACGCCGCGCTTTCGTACACGCACTTCGTGTTCCTGCCCCGTGACGTTCAGAGTCGGCTCGCCGACTACTCATCGCCCAGCAAATCGCCCGATGCCAGCGGGCACTACAGTCAGCAGGTCGGGGTCGGGAATGCGAACGTGGAGGTACGGTTTTGGTGAGCACGCGGCGCCGCGCTCCCGCCCGCGTAGCACCGCGTCCCCTCCCGCGTAGCGCATGAGCGGAGCAATGCGACGCTGCCCACAAACTCGGGTGCGCGCGAAGCGCCGCACGCCTCGCGCCGGAGCGCGCGCCAAGCACTTCAGCCGCATGCCCGGAAATTCGTCGAGCTCACTGACCTTGGCACGATCAGATCACGATCTTCGAATGAGGCTAGGCCACGAGAACTGACCGCACAGGCGCGTGCGATCCTTCAACGAAGCGCGGGCGGCCCAGCGCTACCGAAAGCCGCTAGGCCAAAAATCTCAACAGCCGATCCCGCGCGCGCAGCGCCGCGTGTTTTTCACGGGGGATTGCGACTGGGGGAGCGCCAGCTGGCTCGACCTTCCAAGATCCCGCCGTCGGCGCTCATGGCTACGAGCATTCCGGCGTCGGCCATGATGCTGACGAAGGGCGCCTGCCAATTAGGGTCCATCCAAACGCCCCGCCAGTTGAGGTCACGAGCCGGATCGCGCACCCACAGGCGGCCCAGGCTGGCGATCCATTCGCGATCCAAGACGTCCATCGCGGCGGCAGTCAGGTCCGGGCTGCTCTCGGCGACTGACACCGCCGCTGTTTGCCCCTCCACCCGCAAGGCAACGCCTTGGCTGCCCACGATCAGGCCGAGGCCGCGGTCTGCTTCGGACGCGCCAGCAACGAAGGCTCGCGTGTGAGGCACTGGCAGGTAGTCTACCTCGAGCTGCATTGGAGAATAGATGGCGGCGAAGCCGTTGCCCTGGGTGAGCCGGCCGCAGATCAACCAACGCGAATCGTCGAAGCGCAGCAGGGCGGCAACGTAGGCGACGCCCTCGAGGGGGATGGGCTTCATCCAGCGCCGCGCGGCCATTGCCCAGAGCGAGGGCGCTTCACCGGGGCGTTGACTCACGGCTGCCAACAGATCATCGAAGCGGCCGTTGGCGTGGGTGAACGTGACTTCGGTGTGTGGCGCACGCACGACCTCGCGCACGCCGTCGCTGGCATAGACCACGAGCTGTCCGCCCGCGCCGCCGATCAACCAACCACCGGCCTCGATTCGCCGCGCGAAGACCATGCCCGGCGGCAGATTTCGCGCAATTTCAGGCGTCGAAACCCAGGCCTGTCCGTTCCAGAAGGCGGGGCCTTCGGTGGTGAACGCGAGACAGTGTCCGTCCACGTCCCAGGCAGCGCTTTGGATGATGCGTTCACCGCCAGGGTGACGGACAGTCCATTCCCAGCGTGTCAGGTCGCCCGGGGGCGACAGATTGATCAAGCTATTGATGAAGCGCCGACTGGGCTTGGGGGGCGTGGGCGTCTCGGTCAGCCAAGGTACGACGCTGGCCGCGAACTCCAGAGCTTCCTGCGGGCGCTGGCTGGCATCGAGTGAGGTGGCTCGGGCGATCGCCACGTCGATCGCGCGGCACGCATCGGCGCGCTGGCGAAGCTCCGGAATTAGCGCTTGGCAGTCGAGCAATGAGCGGCGCTTGGGGTCGCGAATCGCCAACATGTTCTTGATCAGCGTGTCCGAATCGAACAGCGTTTCCCCGGTGAGCGTGAAATAGAGCACGCAGGCCAGGGCGAAAATGTCGGTAAAGGTGCCCGTACCGGTCGAGTCCGGCAGGCATTGCTCGGGTGCGGCGTAGCCGAGCGTGCCCACCGGAATGGCGCCGAAGGTCGCGGCCAATCCTTGCGGGCGAGCGATGCCGAAATCCGAGATCTTCAAGATTTCGGCTTCGCCAAAGCCGCAGCACAGGACATTGCCAGGCGTGAGATCGCGATGCACCACGCCGACTCCGTGAATCGCGTGTAGCCCCGCCGCCAAGCACTTGAGCGCGTGCGCCGCACGTGCGGAATCGAAGGCGACGCCAGTGCGCTCGATCGAGCCCTTCACGCGCGCTTCGAGCGTCGTGCCCTCCACGCCGCCGTGCACGTACTCGACCGCGAGCCAGGGCGTGGGCGGACGGCTCGGGCCGCTCAAGTAGGTCAGCCCGGTGTCGACCAAGCGCACCACGAACGGACAGGGCGGAATGCGCTCGTTCAAGCGACCCAGCGCGACTGCCTCTTTCTGCACCAAAATGCCGGCTGAGTTCTGCGCGCCGGATTCGACCGTCGGCCGCACCATTTTGATCACGACGGGGGAGACGCCTTCCGGCGCTTCGCGCAGCGCGAGAAACGCTTGCCCCATTCCACCTTCGCCGATGCGGCGCTCCAACCGATAGCTGACGCCCGGCTGAAACTCGGACTCGACGATCTGACCGCTCAGGGACGCGGGTCCGGACACGCTAAAGTGACGATCCGACATCGATTGGCGCTCGCCCGCGTGACACGCGAGCCTCTCCAACCTGCGACATTACCATGGAAATCCCGCCTGGCTGCGCGTCAGTGAGGCACGCTTGCGCGGCGGGTTGAAAAACGGGCTTCCACGCTTGACGCGGGCCAGAAACGGTTCTTTTTTGCCGCGCGTGTGCTCGCTGTCGAGCGCATGTGCCGCGTTTTCCTCCCGTGAGGAAACGGGCTGTTCCACCTCCTTCCGTTTGCGAGACCAAAATGGGCGCCGTCAAAGACTTCATCGTTCACCACTACCGTCACTTCAACGCTGCCGCCCTGATCGATGCAGCCAAGGGTTGGGAAACGCATCTACAGAAGGGCGGCAAGATGCTGCTCACGATGGGTGGCGCGATGAGCACCGCCGAGATGGGCTTGGTCATCGCCGAGCTGATCCGAAAAGACAAGATCCACGCGATCTCGCTGACCGGTGCAAACCTCGAAGAGGACGTGTTCAATCTCGTCGCGCACAATAGCTACCGCCGCGTGCCGCACTACCGTGAACTGGGCCCGCACGACGAAGCCGCTCTGCTCGCAGAGGGCCTCAACCGCGTGACCGAT
>Ga0247783_1000524_pt1 | contig 11999 bp, 9 predicted proteins | sample UWRJL064202C5_FD_179911 | JGI IMG/M metagenome (GOLD analysis project Ga0247783, IMG submission 179911) | Plant litter microbial communities from Arlington Agricultural Research Station in Wisconsin, United States - UWRJ-L064-202C-5 | ecosystem: Environmental > Terrestrial > Plant litter >...
CGGCAGAGCCAACCAGTGCGGCCTTGTCATTTACAATCAGGCGAATTGAAATATCGCTCACGTAACCCGCCATAGGGCCTTTGTTTTTGTAACGCTCAAGGAAATGCGATTCCGGCAGCAGTCCAACCAGTTTCGGGGTTATCCCACCACCAATCACGACACCGCCGCGCGCGCCTGTTGATAATGCTTTATCGCCTGCCACTTCACCCAACACATCGCAGAAAGTCAGTACCGCCTCGCGGCACAGGGAGTCCTCATCGGCAAGGCCTTTGGTGCTGACATCGGCGGGCGTGTAGGGCTGGGCTTCGACACCGGCGTTGTGGGCGATTGCGCGGTAGAGAGTCACCAGGCCGCTACCCGACAAAATGTTTTCAACCGATACGTGATTTTGTTCTTTGAGCAAAAAGGATTTGATGGCGAGTTCTTTTTCATTCGTGGGAGCAAAGCTCGCATGGCCGCCTTCAGTGGGAATAATTTTCCAATTGTTCTGGCTTGGCACCAGCGCTGCCATACCGAAACCCGTACCCGGACCCATCACCACAATGGGGGCTTCCGGGTTGGCTTTGTTGGACTCGTAAAGCGTAACCAATTCGTTTTCTTGGAGGAATGGAACAGCGTAGGCGAGTGAGGCGAAATCGTTGATCACATGCAGGGTTTTCATCCCCAGTTGGTCGCGCAGTCCCTCGATTGAAAACTTCCAATTCAAGTTGGTCATGGCCGCTTGGCCATTTTCGATGGGGCCGGCAATTGCCAGGCAGCCATGTGCCGGAACATCAATCCCAAATTCGACACAGCAGGCCTTAATCATAGTGGCCATGTCGGCATAGTCGGCACATCTGAGCGTAATTTGGCGCTCGGCGGTGTAATTAATCTGGCCGTGTGCACGGATGTTTTCTGCATCGAATTCGACCAGACCGAAGCGGCCATTGGTGCCGCCGATATCTGCAACCAGTAGTAGGCTCATGGGACTCCTCAACTTCTTTTATAAAGAAGATCAAATAGTTATAGGTGGTGTGTTGGTATTAGTGGGCAGGAGAATAACATTAAACTGAAATTGCGGAAATTCACTTTTGGCAGTGCCGGGGTAAATGCGCGTGATCAGGTTTTTTATGTTCGTTCGTGGTGCTTTAGCGCGCAATTTTGCGGCTTTTACCGCTGACAAATGCAATTTTTGTGGGATGGTTACAATGTCAGGTAACACTGGCGGGTGGTTTGTTGACAGCGCTGTCAACAAATAGTAGCTTGCGCCAGCCAAGAAGTGGTTACAGGCCGCATCAATGGGCCGCAGCTAATAAGAGAAGTGTTGTTACACAAGTGCTCAATGATGAGTGCTCCGCGCGAATTATCCTGATTTGGATTGGTGTATCGGGATTGGTCTCAGGGAATATTCTGCTAATTTAGCCGACCGCTGCTATTTTTAAATGATTCTTGTATGAGGGTGCAAGCGCCACTTGGATGTCAAGTTGGTCTACCCAGTGTCTCACCCTGAATGGTTTTTTTTAACGGCGTGGCATTTATTCGGTCGTGTTTTGCCTGCGTAGCAGGCTTATTCATATTAATACATTGTTTTAGCTAGATACCCCCTACGGAGGTTGCAAACGTGCAGTGGCCCAGCATCACCAGCAAGGTGAAAAAAGATCCAGCGCTTGAAGCGAAAATCGACGAATTGCTTGCGCAGTTAAGTCTTGAGGAAAAGGTCGGACAAATAATCCAACCGGAGATCAGGCATCTCACCCCGCAAGACGTAAAGGATTATCACATTGGCTCGGTGCTCAATGGTGGTGGATCTGTGCCCAATGGCAACCGCTACTCCAAAGCAGCTGATTGGCTGGCAATTGCAGATGCCTACTACCAAGCGTCTATGGATACCAGTGATGGCAAAGTCGCCATCCCGATTATGTGGGGTACAGATGCGGTTCACGGCGTGGGCAATATCGTTGGTGCGACTTTGTTCCCGCACAACATCGCTCTTGGGGCGGCACGCAACCCTGAGTTGATCAAAGAAATTGGCCGTATTACGGCGACTGAAATCGCAGTAACCGGATTGGATTGGGATTTTTCCCCCACTGTTGCAGTAGCACGCGATGATCGCTGGGGCCGCACCTATGAATCCTATTCCGAGCATCCCGATCTTGTACGTGAATACGCGGGCATGATGGTTGAGGGGCTGCAGGGCGAAGCGCAAGATTCCGGCTTCCTGTCCAAATATCGTGTGATCTCTACTGCCAAACATTTCATTGCCGATGGCGGCACTCACAACGGCATCGACCGCGGCAACTGTCTCGATGATGAAGAGACTCTGTGTCGCGTCCATGCGGCGGGTTACTACAGTGCCATCGAAGCCGGTGTGCAAAGCGTGATGGCGTCTTTTAATAGCTGGCACGGCGAGCATATGCACGGGCATCGCTATTTGCTGACCGACGTCCTGAAAGACCAAATGGGTTTTGATGGATTAGTAGTGGGCGATTGGAACGGCCATGGTTTTGTGGCAGGTGCGACTGTATTGAATTGTCCGCAGGCCATTAATGCCGGGCTGGATATTTTTATGGTGCCCGATCCCGACTGGAAGCAGCTGTTCAACAACACTGTTGAGCAAGCGCGCACGGGTATTATTCCTATGGCGCGTGTTGATGATGCGGTGCGCCGTATCCTGCGCGTCAAACTGCGCGCGAATTTGTGGGAGAAAGGTCTTCCATCCACACGCCCATTAGCCGGTAAAGATGAATTGCTCGGTGCGCATGAACATCGTGTGGTTGCTCGTCAGGCGGTGCGCGAATCCATCGTACTGCTAAAAAACAAAAACAATATCCTGCCGCTGTCGGCCAAGGCGAATATCCTCGTCGCGGGCGATGGCGCAGACAATATCAGTAAGCAAACCGGCGGTTGGTCGGTGAACTGGCAGGGTACCGGTAATACCATGGCGGATTTTCCCGGCGCCACCACCTTGTGGACGGGAATTCAGGATGCTGTTGCCGCTGCAGGCGGTAAGGTCACGCTGAGTGTCGATGGTTCCTACAGTGAGAAACCGGATGTTGCCATCGTTATCTTTGGTGAAGATCCCTATGCTGAAATGCAGGGTGATATCCAACACCAATTGCTGAAAGCGGGCGATACCAGCGATCTGGAATTGCTTAAAAAATTAAAATCCCAGGGGATTCCTGTGGTTGCCTTGTTTGTCACTGGCCGCCCTATGTGGGTCAACCGCGAACTCAATACCGTCGATGCTTTTGCCGTTATTTGGCAGCCGGGTACTGAAGGCGCGGGCGTTGCTGATGTGATATTCAAGAATGCCGAAGGCCAGATTAATTATCCGGTAAAAGGTCGCTTGGCTTTCTCCTGGCCCAAGTCGCCGGATCAAGGCACTTTGAATGTCGGTGATGAAAACTACGATCCATTGTTCGCTTATGGCTTTGGTTTGCAATACGGCGATGTCGATGCCCTAGGTGATGATCTGTCGGAAGAAGGAATAGTCTTCGAAGCCAGCTCGGCCGTATTGGAGTTATTTAATCGTCGTCCGATGGGCGCTTACGGCGTTATTTTGGAAGGTAAAAATAATGACCGCGCTAGCCTCAATGGCAATATCGCGAGCGTTTCAACATTAACTGTCACCTGTGTTGACCGCGATGTGCAGGAAGATGCGCGCCGTGCTGTGTGGAACGGCGAAGGTGAAGGCCTGGTTGCCATTTCAACGCTGAATCGCCAGGTATTGAGTGACTACTACGAATCAGAGTCTTCGCTGGTGTTTGATATCAAAGTAGATGCAGCGCCAGTCGACAAGGCCTGGGTGCGTATTGGTTGTGGCCCGTCTTGTTATTCGCAAGTGGATATTACCCAAGAGCTCACCAGTATCGCTGGTGCTGGTTGGAAAACCCTCACTGTAGATTTGAAATGCTATCCGGATGCGGGAACTGACTTCGGTCTGAAGCGTACTCCGCAAGAGTTGTTTGCACTCATCCTGGAGCCATTTACCTTGGTGGCAAATAACAAATTGGATGTGACTTTCTCTCAGGTACGGATTGAAAAAGGCCTCGCCCAAGGTGCCAGCGTGCGACTCAGTTAAACATTGTTCTGCCTGTTAAATCGCAAGCCGCACAAGCAATTGTGCGGCTTTTTTGTGCCTGCAATTTGTCTGGGCAAACTCACTCATGTCCTGTTTTGCTTCAGGGTTGTGCGAAAGCGAAAAATGCCGTGCATTTTTGTGGGCTGTTATTGGGCGCGAAAAATTATCGGTTTGAATGTAATTGGCGCGTTTAAAAGTTGATATCCCCATAAGGGTGCGTGCAAAAAAAGTGTGAGGGTTTTTAATCGGTTTTTGAGTGGGTTTACATCTCATTGATTAGTAATGAATTATTACTTAAAAAATAGTGTAAGAAATCAATTGGCATAAGCCTTGCTCTGAGGGTTTCAGCCGCCACCGTGTGACGCCCCGTTCATGCACAAGAAACGTTTTTAGTGCAGCGAAATTTGTAAATTTTATTTTGGGAATTTATTGGGCTGGTGTTGATGCTGCACACACACTATTAAAATCTTTGGAGAAAGTTCCATGAAAAAGAATACGCTTCATCTGCTTGTTGCTGCGGCAAGTTCGCTGGTTTGCGCCGCGCCAAGTATTTCAGCAAAAACATTTACCGAATCTATGCAGCAAGGCAGTGTGATTAAAGTCAATTTTCGCACCCGCTATGAAGATGTGACTGAGGATATTATTAACGCGGCGGGAGCAACCACGGGCGAAAAAACGGCGGATGCCTGGACTACCCGGTCGCGTTTATCCTTTCAGTCAGGAGCTTGGAATAATTTTGCTTTTGCTGCAGAAATGGATAACGTCACTGAGATGACCAACGATCATGACTATCGCACTGCACCCAATGATCCACTTAATCCAACAGCGGCAGTAATTGCTGATCCCGTTGGTACTGAAATCAATCAGGGATTTGTTTCGTACACCACCTTTAACAATCAAGTTAAATATGGCCGTCAGCGTTTGATTCTTGATAATGCGCGTTTTATCGGCAACGTGGGCTGGCGTCAGAACGAGCAGACTTATGATGGTATTTCACTTACCAATAAAGCGCTGCGCTACACCAATTTCACTTATGCTTATATCAAAAATGTGAATCGTGTTTTTGGCGAGGATAATCCAGGGCTTGGCGATTTAAACATGAATAGCCATGTATTAAATGCAAGCTATACCGGCTTTGATGCGGGGAAATTAATTGGTTATTCCTACTTGTTGGATGTGGAAAACCCGATCGCGCAGTACGGGCTTACCAGTGATACCTTTGGTGCACGTTGGCAGGGTACTGTTGGTGAAAAGTTCATTTACAACCTTGAATATGCCCAGCAGCAAAATGCGGGTGTAAATGAAGCCTACTCGGCAGATTATCTGTCGGCTGATGGAACCTATACGATTTCCCGTTTCACTATTGGTTTGGGTTATGAATTATTGGGATCGGATGATGGCGCTTATGGTTTTGCTACACCGCTGGCAACATTGCACGTATTTAATGGTTGGGCGGATAAGTTTTTAACTACACCCAAAGATGGCTTGGAAGATAAATATCTGAATTTGGGTGTTACTTTTGCCGGTGCACAGGCATTGCTGAGCTATCACAAATTTGACGCCGATGTGAATGGCGCAGATTACGGTGATGAAATTGATTTCAGCATCAGCAAAAAAACCGGTGCAGTAGTTTGGACTGCAAAATACGCTCAGTACGCCATGGGTGATGCAGCAACCAAAATCACCGATACCGAAAAATTCTGGGTAATGGCTGATTGGAATTTCTAAATTTTTTATCGGTATGGTCATATCGAATCCTCGATTCTAAAAAATCGGGGATTTTTTTATTCAGGGTGTCTGTTGTCTTTCTTTTTCCTGTCTAACAAGTCGTTTTTTATTATCACCTTACGGAGTTAACCTCTCTACGTGTGTCTGTTGATTTCTTTGGTCTGCATGTCTTTTTCGCGCACGAAAAATGTCACAAATCTATCAAGCTAGGTTCACATTCATAGGGCAGCATCGGCTGGCGCGCATATTTCATGCGCTAACTCAATGATGTGCGAATCTGATGGAGATAGATATGCGTAAATTTTTTGTTTCGCTGGTTGGCTTTTGTGCTGCCAGTGTCTTGTCATTCAATGTGTGTGCGACTGTGATTAATCCCACCGCCGATGAGTGGTATGCGTTGGATGTCGATGAGTTTGTTGCCCAAGATGCAGGCTTGGGGTGGATAGATGGTCAGGTCGATGACATCAATGGATATGTGGGCGATGGCTCGGCGCTTTCATTTGCGTTCACCTTAACTAAATCCAGCGTTTTGACTGTGGTTGATGCAGGTATTGCTGGCGATGAATTCAGTATTTTAGTGAATGGCATGGCTTATGTGAGTTCAACAGTTGCTGCTTATTCGGATGAGTACGTAGGTACTGATTTTGATGCGGCCTTGCTCAACCCCGGGTTTAGTCGTTTGTCATTGATGTTGGATGCGGGCGACTACACGGTGTCTGGTCTTCTGGGTCAGTCAGCCATTGATGCAGATGGGGCTGCGTTTAATGCCACTGTAGGAGGCTTGCGAATTGTTGAGGCTGATGAGCCTGGTGCCTTGATTTTATTGGGTATCGCATGCGGTGGATTATTGTTGGCGCGCCGTAAATCCCGTGTTGTTAATGCACAGGAGCATTCGCTATGAGCCTGATCAATTCAATTGGTAAATTCTTGTGCTTGTTGGCTGCATCCTCCTGGGTTTGTGCGGCGGACGTTCCGGTAAAAATTATTGCATTCAATGATTTTCATGGTCAGTTGGAGGCGCCGGGAAGCCTGCGCGCAAATGCAGCGACTGCAGCTCCGACAATTCCGGTGGGTGGCGTCGAGTGGCTGGCCGGTCATGTCGAAGCACTCAAGGCAGAGAATCCTAATAATGTTGTTGTGTCGGCAGGGGATTTGATTGGCGCCACGCCTTTGGTTTCTGCACTGTTCCATGATGAGCCCACCATTGAATCAATGAATTTAGTGGGCTTGGAGTTCAATGCGGTGGGCAATCATGAATTTGATGAAGGTCGCACTGAGTTGTTACGCATGCAGCAGGGCGGCTGTCATCCCACTGACCCTAATACTTGTATGGGCGCAACAGTTGGAACTCCAGTGCCTTTTGAGGGCGCGCGCTTCGCGTTCCTGGCGGCGAATGTGCAGGATGCAGTGAGTAAGAAAACCTTATTTGCACCCTATGCAATTAAAACCTTTGGCAAGGTGCGCGTTGCATTTATCGGTATGACGCTCAAGGAAACGCCGACCATTGTGTCCCCCAGTGGCGTGGCGGGGTTGGAGTTTACTGATGAGGCGGCTGCGGTAAATGCGTTGATCCCTAAACTGCGCGCGCGTGGTGTAAAAGCCGTAGTAGTTTTGATCCATCAAGGCGGTACCCAGCCTGTGACCCAAGCAGCAGATACTATTAATGCCTGTGTCGGTAATCTGCAGGGCACACCGCTGGCGCCTATCGTGAACCAGTTGGATAACGAAGTGGATTTGGTGATTTCTGGCCATACTCATCAGGCTTATAACTGCCTGTTACCCAATAAAAATGGGCGCCTGATTTCCGTAACCAGTGCCAACTCAGCAGGGCGGGTGTTAAGTGATATCGATATCCAGGTGAATCCGGTATCGGGTGATGTTACACATGTGGATGCGCAGAATAAGCTGGTGGATCGCACTGCAACCGGCATTGTTGCCAATGCGGAAGTTGCTTCTGTAGTGGCGAAATACCGTGCGCTTGCTATGCCTATTGCCAACCGTGTGATCGGTGAGATCACTGCCGCTATGCCTGATTCTCCCATCAATGCGGCGGGTGAAACTGCGTTGGGCGATGTCATTGCCGATGCGCAGCTCCAGGTTACTGCTCCGGTTGGTTTTGGTGAGGCTGTTGTGGCATTTATGAATCCCGGTGGTATCCGTATTCCTGGTTTTAGCTTCATTTCGAGCCCGGTCGGTGAGGGCGATGGTAAGGTAACTTATGGCGAGGCCTTCACCGTCCAGCCTTTCGGGAATAGCCTAGTGACTCTGACGTTGAGCGGAAAGCAAATTCATATTTTGTTGGAGCAGCAATTTACCGGTTGTAATGCGACTAATGCGCCGGCTGATTGGAATTATCCTGCTGGCGATATCACTGGTCAGTCATTTAACCGAATTCTGCAGGTGTCGGCCGGTTTTGCGTATGAGTGGTCTTCTTTGGGGGCTGCCTGTGACAAGGTGGATCCAGTGTCGATCAGGATTAATGGAGTGGTCGTGAACCCTTCGCTCAATTACCGGGTAACCGTCAATAATTTTCTCGCCGATGGCGGTGATAAATTCTATGTACTGAGCAGGGGTGGTCAGCGCTTGGGTGGTGCGCAGGATGTAGATGCATTGGAGGTGTTTTTCAAAAATGTGTTCAATGACGCAGATCCAGTGGCGGCGGGGGTTCAAGTGGCGCCTGGGCCACAGAATCGGATTATCCGTTTGAATTAGTGTGTGTAGGTGTATTCCATCAATGATAAAGGCTGCAAATGCGGCCTTTATCATTAGTGTCTTTCTGCAATCGCAAAAAGCATTATTTACTTTTTGGTTTTACTTCTTTGGATAATCGCGTTTTGGGCTGCCAGTGTATTGCTGGCGTGGACGGCCAATTTTGTAAGGGCCACTCACCATTTCATCCCAGTGCGAGTACCAACCTACAGCGCGACCCAAGGCGAAAATCACGGTAAACATTTCGGTAGGGATACCAATCGCTTTCATGATGATGCCAGAGTAGAAGTCTACGTTCGGGTACAGCTTTTTAGAGATGAAGTAAGGATCTTCCAGCGCGATTTGCTCAAGGCGTTTGGCAATCGCCAGCAGTGGATCATTTTCCAGGCCCAATTCAGCCAGTACTTCATCGCAAGTTTGCTTCATCACTTTGGCGCGCGGGTCAAAGTTTTTGTATACGCGGTGGCCAAAGCCCATCAGGCGGAAGCCAGAGGTTTTGTCTTTAGCGCGCGCTACGCAAGCTTCAATATTCTCTACTGTGCCGATTTCTTCCAGCATCTCCAGTACAGCTTCGTTAGCGCCGCCATGTGCCGGGCCCCACAAAGTTGAAATACCCGCAGCGATGGCGGCAAATGGATTGGTACCTGATGAACCGGACAAGCGCACGGTTGAGGTTGAAGCATTTTGCTCATGATCTGCGTGCAATACAAAAATACGATCCATGGCTTTGGCGATTGTTTGGCTCACGTTAGGCGCTTTGCCTGCGGTACCAAAAGTCATGTTCAGATAGTTTTCGGCATAGTTGAGGCCATCATCGGGGGCGATAAATTCTTCGCCTTGGCGATGTTTGTAGACCATTGCCGAGAGTGTTGGCATTTGGCCAATCAGACGGTAAGCGGTCAGTGTGCGGCTTGCCTTATCGGTAATATCGATTTCATCGTTGTATACCGCGGCCAAGGCTGCAACAGCGCTACACAGAATCGCCATAGGATGGGATTCGCGCTTGAAGCTTTTAACGATATTGGCAATGGAGGGGTCTACAGCTGAGTGTTTTTTGATCTCGGCAGTGAATTCTTCTTTTTGCGCCGGAGTTGGCAATTCGCCATTTAATAAGAGGTAGCAGGTTTCGAGATAATCAGAGGAGACTGCAAGTTGTTCAATCGGATAACCGCGGTGGAGCAGCACACCTTCATCGCCATCAATAAACGTAATCTTGGATTCGCATGAGGCGGTGGACATAAAACCCGGGTCAAACGTGAAAAAGCCATTCTTGGTAATACTGGTAACGTCGATAACGTCGGGTCCGATTGTGCTGGCATAAATAGGTAATTCAATTGTCGAATCAATGCCATCAATCGTGAGGTGTGCTTTCTTGTCAGTCATTACTGACTCCTGTGCTTACTGATTAAGACTAAAGGCTTGAGAGAAGCAAATTTCGCTCTACTCAACTGATAAAAACTGTAGGTAGCTTTGCGTTATGCAAATAGCTCTCCCTTTGATAGCGTCATAGGCTGGCTATATTTTTTTATGGGCTTGTCAGCTTCTTATGGTGGGCTGACGCTGCCGTTTGCGAGCGGCATTATAGATGACTTAATTGTTAAGGCGAAAGTTTTTGGCGCATCCACAAGGCAATTTCTTGTATCTTTTTTTGAAAATTTTCGTGTCACCAAGGGTGGCTTGCGTGGCGGCTCTCTCATTGTTGAAAACCCATCAATATACTTGCACTTATCTGGCGCGGTAATTATAAATACGCGCGCTTGCGGTGCATTTATTTTAAATTCTTTCAATGTAATCAATGTGTTGTGTAAAAGCATCGTTAAATATGTGGCGATATTTTATTACGGCCGTTTGGTGGTTGTTCTTCGGGGGTTTTTGTTTGTGTTTCCAGAGGCCAATCTCTATAATGCTGCGCGACTTGCAGGGCGTGTTTCATTTAAGGTCATTTTAAAATGATATGGAATGAAGCGCTTATTCTTAAACCTGCCCGCGATGGGCATAAAGGTGAGATAGACCGTGAACAAGAAAAGACCTGTCAACCTAGATATAGCGACTATTAAACTCCCCATCACCGCTTACGTTTCCATTCTTCATCGTGTTTCCGGCGTTTTTCTTTTTGCAGGTGTAGCTGTCCTTTTATGGATGCTCGACGCCAGTCTTGATTCGCAAGAAGGGTTTAACAGTGTCGGCGACCTGGCTGCAAATCCCGTTTGTCAATTCGTCCTCTGGACAGTATTGGCTGGATTGGCTTATCACATGGTGGCGGGTATTCGCCATTTGATCATGGATTTCGGTGTCGGTGAATCTCTCAAGGGTGGTCAAACCGGTGCCAAGATTGCGCTGTTTGTTGCCATCGTACTGATCGTATTGGCGGGGGTGTGGGTATGGTAACTTCAATAACCAGTTTTGGGCGCAGCGGCCTTTATGATTGGCTGATCCAGCGCGTCGGTGGTGCCGTTATGGCGGCGTACACCATTTTCATCGTTGCCTATCTGGCATTGAATCCTGAGTTGACCTTTGAGCAGTGGCAGTCCCTATACAACCAGTTGTGGATGCGCGTGTTTACCCTAGTCACTCTTCTTTCCTTTATATCTCATGCATGGATCGGTCTATGGGCTGTCCTGACCGATTATTTAACTACCCGTCTGCTAGGCACCAAAGCTACCTTTCTTCGTATATTCGCACAGATAATTTTGGGTGCTGTTGCAGTTACCTATCTGGTTTGGGGTGTTCAGGTAATTTGGGGTGTTAACTAATGGCTAATATGCGCACGATTTCTTTTGACGGTATTGTGATTGGCGGTGGCGGTGCGGGTATGCGCGCAGCATTGCAGTTGGCGCAATCCGGTTACAAAACAGCAGTAATCACTAAAGTATTCCCCACTCGCTCACACACAGTATCTGCCCAGGGTGGTATTACCTGTGCGATCGCCAGTGCTGATCCAAATGATGATTGGCGTTGGCACATGTATGACACCATCAAGGGTTCCGACTATATCGGCGACCAGGATGCGATTGAGTACATGTGTTCTGTTGGTCCTGAAGCGGTATTTGAATTAGAACATATGGGTTTGCCATTCTCTCGTACTGAAGAGGGGCGTATTTACCAACGTCCATTCGGTGGTCAGTCGAAAGGCCCTGATAACCCGACACAGGCAGCGCGTACTTGCGCAGCGGCAGACCGTACTGGTCATGCACTATTGCATACCCTTTATCAAGGTAACCTCAAAAGTAAAACTGTATTCCTGAACGAATGGTTTGCAGTTGATCTGGTTAAAAATGAAGACGGCGCTATTGTCGGTGTTATCGCGATCAATATCGAAGATGGCGAAACAGTTTACGTAAAAGCTAAAGCAACAGTGTTGGCCACTGGTGGTGCAGGGCGCATATACGCTTCTACCACTAATGCGCACATCAATACTGGTGATGGTGTGGGCATGGCGTTGCGCGCCGGCTTCCCGGTGCAAGATATTGAAATGTGGCAGTTCCACCCAACCGGTATCGCC
>Ga0247783_1000525_pt1 | contig 11987 bp, 9 predicted proteins | sample UWRJL064202C5_FD_179911 | JGI IMG/M metagenome (GOLD analysis project Ga0247783, IMG submission 179911) | Plant litter microbial communities from Arlington Agricultural Research Station in Wisconsin, United States - UWRJ-L064-202C-5 | ecosystem: Environmental > Terrestrial > Plant litter >...
GGTCAACGTCCTTTCCCGCGTGCTTCGGAGGCCGATCACGCTCACCCAACCCGGCGCGCTCGACCACTCGCTTTCAGGCGCATTGCACGCGCTCGTGTTCGAGCTGGCTCGCCGCTCCGGCGCGCGAGGCGCACTGCACTTGCTCGAACCGAGCGATGCTCGAGCACGTGGCGGCGAAGTCTTCGTCGAAGCCACGCTGCTCGTCAGCGGCACGGCATATCAGGTGCAGGCCGCCCTCGAGCTCGCAGAGCTGGCGAAGCCGCCCGAGCGCACGCTCGCCGAGCTCGGCGAGCTGCCGATTGCGCTGCCGCTGGTGATCGGTTGGAGCTTGGCTGAACGCGCCGCGCTCGCGGATTTCGTGCCCGGAAATGCTTGGTTTCCCGGGCCCGGACTGTGGCTCGATGCCACTTTCGCAGGGCAGGTCGCACTCGCCGGACCGGCACAAGATCGCGGACTATTGGCCACGCTGTCGCGCGATGGCAAAATCGTGTTACGGGAAGGCAGCGTCCAGCTCTTGCCTGACGCAGGTGAGCTCATGTCAGATCCAGAAAAACCGGAAGCGTCGTTGACCGACGCAGTGCTCGATTCGCCCGTCGTGGTGCGGATCGAAGTCGGTGCCGTCAGCATGAGCGCACGCGAGTGGGCCGAGCTTTCACCCGGTGACGTGATCGAGAGTGGCCGTCGCATCGCCGAACCGGTAGTGTTGCGCGTCGCGGGCCGAGAGGTCGCGCGCGGTGAGCTGATCAACTTGGAGGGTGAGCTCGGCGTGCGCATCCGGGAGCTCGTTCGTTCATGAATCATCTGCAAATGGTTGTTTGTCTGGCTGCGTACGGCTTTTCGCTAGGCGTCGTTGGCTGCAAAACCCCGGCCAGCGACAGCGCGCCCAGCGCGTCTGCACCCGCCAGCGCCGTGGCCAGCGCCGTGGCAGCCACCGCCCCGGCCAAACCCTGGTTTTCTGGGGGTTTTTCTGGCGAATACGAGGCCAAGCTGGCGCCGGTCGAGATCAAGGTCGGGGCCGTGAAAGAGTGGGCCAAAGACGACGGCAAGCTCGCCAGCGGCAAGGGCGTGCTCAGCTTGCAGATCGACGACGCGGGTCGTGTCGATGGCACGAGTGAAGGCGCCTTGGGCGCAGGCCACGTGAGCGGCAAGGTCGAAGACGACACGCTCCGCATACAGCTCGCACCGAGCGACGACGCAGGCCTACACGGAGTGCTGGTCGCGACGCGCGCGGGTGATGGCTTCAAGGGTTCGATCGAGGCTTCGAGCGGCGACAGCTTGAAAGTGCGCACGGCCAGCATCGAATTGAAGAAGTCCCCCGCCGGGGATCACGAAGCGCGTCAAGCCAACTGAGGCGATCGTGGAGCGAGTCGCCCTGGGCTTGAATCGAGTGCGCGCGCAGCTGGCCGCGGCCTTGGCCAGCGCGGGGCGTGCGCCTGATTCGGCGCGCTTGGTCGCGGTCTCCAAGTTTCAACCCGCGAGCGCGATCCGCGCGGCGTACGCCGAGGGTCAGCGCGATTTTGGGGAAAATTACGTGCAGGAGCTGGAGCAGAAGGCGGCAGAGCTGGCAGATCTGAGCGATCTGCGTTGGCACATGATCGGCCACTTACAGCGCAACAAGGCGCGCGTCGTCGCGCCCTTGGTGTCACTGGTTCACACGGTGCATTCGCTCGAGCTGGCGCGCGAATTGGACAAGCGCGCCAGTGCTTCGCTAGCGGTGCTGATCGAAGTAAACGTCGGTGGTGAAGCGCAAAAGAGCGGCTGCGCGCCAGAAGGCCTGGCGCCGCTGCTCCAGGCGCTGGACGAAGCGGAGCAGCTTAGTTGCGTGGGGCTGATGTGCGTGCCGCCGCATACCGAAGATCCGAGCGGCGCGCTGCCGTACTTCGAACGCTTGCGAGAGCTGCGCGATCGTCACGGCGGCGCCCAGCGCTTACCCGAGCTGAGCATGGGCATGAGCGCGGATTTGGCATACGCCGTCGCCGCTGGCGCAAGCATCGTGCGCGTAGGTACCGCGATCTTCGGCGAACGCCCGCGAGCGGAGCGCTGAGCGTGGCGCGCAGGGGCGCTCGCCCGCCGGTCAACGAAACGACCTTGCTCGAGGCCGCGGCGCGGCGCGGGCATTTGGCGGCCCCGCCCGCGCCACTGGCCGAACGCATGCGGCCACGCACGCTGGAAGAGGTGCTAGGCCAGGACGCGCTGCTCCGCGGCGGGCGCTTGCTGCGCGAGGCGATCGAAAAAGACCGCGTGCCCTCCTTGATTTTATGGGGGCCTCCCGGTTCGGGCAAGACGTCCCTGGCGCACGTGATCTCGCGCTTGACCAAGACCGAGTTCGTCGCGTTCAGCGCGGTCCTGGGCGGCGTGCAGGAACTGCGCACGATCATCGAGGCCGCGCGGGAACGCCGCTCGTACCAAGGGCGCGGCACGACGCTGTTCGTGGACGAGATCCATCGCTTCAACCGCAGCCAGCAAGACGCCTTCTTGCCGCACGTCGAAAACGGCACCGTGACCTTGATTGGCGCCACCACCGAGAACCCATCTTTCTCGGTCAATGCCGCCGTCTTGTCGCGCTGCCGCGTGTTCCGTCTGGAAGGCTTGAAGGAGCCCGACATCGTGGCGCTGCTGGAGCGCGCACTTGCCGACAGCGAGCGCGGCTTGGGAGAGCGCGGGGTTCGCGCCGAGCCCGAGGCGCTTTCAGCGATCGCCCGAGTTGCCGGCGGCGACGCGCGACGCGCCCTCGGCTTGCTGGAAGTCGCGGTTTCGCTCCTGCCCGAAGACGCCCCGCTCTTGGATCCGAGCACCGTCGAGCGCGCGGGTGAAGCGCGCACGCTGCTCTACGACAAATCCGGTGAAGAGCACTACAACGTCAGCAGCGCGTTGATCAAATCGCTGCGCGGTAGCGACCCGGACGCCGCGCTGTACTGGCTATTTCGCATGCTCGACGCAGGCGACGATCCATTGTTCTTACTGCGCCGTTTGATGATCTTCGCCAGTGAGGACGTGGGCAACGCCGATCCACGGGCGCTAGAGGTTGCCGTCAACGCAGACAGCGCCTTTCGACGCATGGGGCTACCAGAAGGCATGTTTCCGCTTTCTCATGCCTGCCTCTATTTGGCGAGCTGCCCCAAGTCGAACGCGGTCAAGCGCGCGATCGGCGCCGCGCGCGCCGCGATCGAGGAGCGCGGCGCACTACCGGTACCGAAGAAGCTCCGCAACGCCGTGACACGATTGATGAAGGACGAAGGCTACGGCCAGGGCTATCAGTATCCGCCCGATCGCGACGGCAGCTTCGTGCCCGGCGAGACCTATCTGCCCGACGAAATCGCGGGCGCGCGCTTCTACGAGCCCACGCAGCAAGGGCTGGAGAAGGCGATCGGCGAGCGACTACGTCGGCTACGCGGCGAGATCCCGAGCGAACAAGAGCCGCCCGCGCCCGTTGAAAGCCCCGCCAAGCCCGACGAGCGCGACTGAGCGCCTCACCGCAAGCGAACGCGGGTCAGTAACAATAGACGAGGGAGGCAGCGTCAGGGCCGCGATCGAAGCCATGCGCGCACACGCTATCTCTATCTCTCGGACAGATGCACGCACACGCGGCTTCGGTGTCGTCGAAGCACATACCGAACTCAGTGCGCCAACGGCACGGCAACGTGGGGTTCTGCTCGCGGTCGAAGCCGAGCACACACTGTCCGAGCTCGTGCGAAGGCAGCTTGGTGCCGGGCTGCGCCGTGCCGCCCTTGGCTGTGCTGGTCGGCGCAGGCTTGCTGGTTCCTGAGCCGCCGCCGACCGGGTCCTGATCATCGATGACGCGACCACCGCAGGCCAAGAGCCCCGCGACGCCCAGCATCCAAAGCCCGATTTGCAGTCGCTGAGCCGTTTTCCCGACAGTTCGCAGGACCGTCGCCAAGTCTTTCACGTGGTAACCATGTGCCGGTGGTGCGCGATCGATCAGAAAAAGCAACGACCGAGGCAGCCTACTGGGCCGCGGACAGTGACGGGTCGAGCACACCCAAATAGGGCAGGTTACGGTAGCGCTCGGCGTAGTCCAGCCCGTAGCCGACCACGAACACGTCGTCGATCGTGAAGCCCAGGTAGTCGATTTCGACTTCGCGCTGAATGCGCGCCGGCTTGTGCAACAGCGCTGCCACCTTGATCGAGGCGGGGTTCCGTCCCCTCAGTTGCTCGCGCAGGTAGGAGATGGTGAGCCCGGTGTCGATGATGTCCTCCACGATCACGAGGTCGTCCCCGGTGACCGGACGCGTCAGATCTTGCGTGATCTGGACGACGCCGCTCGACTTGGTGTCATCGCCGTAGCTGCGAACCCCGAGAAATTCCATGCGGATCGGCAAATCAATGGCGCGAGCCAGATCCGCCGCAAACACGAAGCTGCCCTTGAGCACACTGAGCAGCACCACTGACCTTCCCGCGTAATCACGAGTGATCTGCGCGGCTAGCTCAGCCACGCGCGTCGCAATGCGCTCAGCGCTAATCAGCGGTCGAACCTCAGGCGGTGTAAAACCAGGCACACAACGAGTCTCCCGTAGACCGCGGCGCCCGGCAAGGCCCACAGCAGAGCGAGCCGTTTAAGCCGCATCTCACAGTGGCAAGCGCGTGGCGCGCGCGGACAGCAAGCGGCCGTCACTGAGCACTTCGACCGAGCCGCTGCGATCGAGGCGCAGGCTCTGCACATCGTGCGCGGCGAGCCGTTCGACCGTCGGCAAATGCGGGTGTCCGAAGCGGTTTCGTACGCCGCACGAGAGCGTGGCGATGGTCGGCGCGACCAGCGACAGGAAGGCTTCACCGCTGGAGGTGCGGCTACCGTGGTGACCGACCTTCAAGTAGTCCGCGCGGAGCTCGGCCGCGTGATCTCGCACGAGCTCAGCCTCTTGCTCGTGTTCCGCATCGCCCGTGAACAGGAAACGACGCTGCCCGTAGGCCACCGAGAGCACGAGTGAATTGTCGTTGGCCCCGCGCTTTGGTGTGAACGACGGACAGGGGCCGAGCAGACGGACCTGCGCTGTCCCGAACTGGCGCGGCTTGCCGCATAACTCTTCAGGGTGATATATTGGCACGCCGCGGGCGCGTAACGAGCGCAAGAGCTGTGCGTACACCGGTCCGGCGCCTTCGGCTTCGCCCTGACCGGAATCCCAAAATTCACCGATCTCCAGCTGCTCGAGCGCGCTCGCAAGCCCGGTGAAGTGGTCTGGGTGCGGGTGGCTGAGCACCACGATATCCAGCCGGCTTCGGCGACGAGCGCGTAACACGGGCAGCACCACCGCCTTGCCTGGATCGACGGGGCTGCCGACGAAGCCTCCGCCGTCGATCAGGATGCAAGCGCCGTTCGGCAGGTCGATCAAGTTCGAGTCGCCCTGACCGACGTCGAGCGCGCTGGCTCGAATCACGCCGTGTGGAGTGCCTGCGCGGCGCGCTGCGAGCTCGAGACCGCAAAACGCCAGCACCGAGCTAGCGCTCCAAACGATTCGCAAGCGCTGACGATGCCGTTCGCTCAGATCGACGAACGCACGACCACGCAGCGCACACCAACCACAAGCGAAGATCGCGATCACGCTCAGTTGAAAGCGACCCGGCTCGGGCAGCGTCAACGCCAAGAAGCTCGCGTCCGCGCTCAGCCAAGCGATGCGTTTGACCAGCAACAGAGCGCCCGAGGCGACCAAAGCCGCGCCGCGCTCGAGCGCCGGAAATGGCGCCAAAAGCAGGTGCGCCAAGCACAGCGGCAGCGCCACCGATTCACCGAGCGGTGAAGCCACCACGTTGGCGACGAGCCCCGCCAACGTGATACCCGATGCCAGCAGCGCCAGCAGCGGCGCGCACGGAATGGTCGCCGACAAGGTCGTGCCAAAGCTCACGGCCAAAAAGCGCAACGGCCGCGAGCCAATCCGTTCACAGCGCGCGGACAACGGCTGGCCGAGCCAAATCAAACCCGCGGTCGCCGCCACCGAGAGCATGAACGATAGATCGAAGGCACACAGCGGATCGAGCAACGCGAACAGCAATGTAGAGAGCCCGAAGCTTCGCACGGTGAGCGGCTTCTTGCCCAAGGCACGCGCAGCGAAGGCCACCGAGAGCATGAACGCGGCTCGCCAGGCGGAGCTGCTTCCGCCGGCAAAGTCCGCATAAATCAAGGACAATGGCAGGCCGATGCAGCTGGCGAAGCGCGCCACCACGAAGCGCGCCGCGAGCCACTCCACGCGTGCCAAAAGAAAGCTGAGCGCGTGCACGATGGCCACGACCGCGAACACCAAGTGCGTCCCGCTGACCGCGAGCATGTGTGAGAGGCCACTCTTCTGGAATGCCTGCGCATCTTCTGGCAGCAGATCGTTTTCACCAAGCACGAGCGCGCGGGCCATGCCTGAAGCGGCTGGCGCGAAGGTGAGCACGATCCGCTGGCGGGCACGGGCACGCGCGCGATCGATCAGTGTACGCAAGCCCCAGTGCCGTTCGGTCACGTCCAGCGCGAGCACGCCGCCGCTGAGGACGATCAGCTGACGCGCCGCGGACGGCGTGGGATCGGCGGTATCCAAGTTGAGAAACAGCTGTACCGGCGCGAGATCCGCGATCACGTGTACGCGATCATCACGCGCCAGCCCGTCGGGTCCGCCATGTAGCCGCGCGCGAAATGGCACGGGCAGCCGCCGAGCTTCGCAATCCGCGCGCGTGACCTCGGCCACGAAGCTGGCCGTGCCGTCGGACCAGACTGGGGAGGCCGCGACCACCGCGCTCAGATCGCAGCGACTGGGCGGGCCGATCGCGTCACGCAGCTGAATTCGCGTGGCCTCGAAGCGGCGAACCCGCTCGGCACCGCGCGCCGCGCCGAGCACGAAAAACAGCAACGCGCAGCCGGCCGTGCGCGAGCTGAGCTCGGATCGCAGCAGTAACCCGGCACAGCACAGGCAGAGCAGCGTCGGCAGCGGATAGACCGCGCCTACGCCGCCGGCGACCGCCGCCACCGCGGCCAAGAGCACCCCATCGACGCGCATGTCGCCAGCAGTGCAAACGAGGGGCCGTGCGAGTTGGCGCCGCCCCTCGCGCCCATGCGCTGGCGAAGCTCAGGGATCGCCGGGCGGAGCGCCGCCCTCACCGTTCAACGGCAGCGGATCCTGCGCGTTCGGCAACGGCTCCTCGGCCCCAACTCGAGGAGTTTGCGGATCGGGCTTCGGGCTTTGCGATTCGGCCTCTGGGTTTTGGGGATCGGGCAAGGGATCTTGGGTGACCACGGGTGCCGGCGCCGGGCTCCCGCCCCCGCCGCAAGCAAGCAAGCAACCGCAGGCGAAAATAGCCGACAACCAGCGTTTCACGAACATGGCAGCCTCCGCGTCAGTCGAAATAATAGAGCGCGGCGATGTTGCTGGTAAAGATGTTCCACGGATTATTGCCGACTGACGTACCGAGCGAAGTCGTGTGCACGGAGGTGGCAGCGCCAGCGCCGGGCGGAGTGATCTTGGAGCGATCGTAGCTCAACGCCAGGCCCACGCCTGCTTGCAGCGAGAGCTCGGGGATGCCGATGAATCCGAATTGAATTTCGCCGCCAGCGCGCGCGCCGACGTCGAAGTGGATGCCGCTCAAGTCAGAGGGCTGTGCGCCCGGAGCCGCGGGCGCAGTCTTCGAGCTCGCGATCCCGAAGTTGAGCTCGGGGATCACTTGGAAGCTGAAATGCTTCGAGCCCGCGAGCGCCAAGGGCACGCCGCCGTGCAACATGAACACGGTGTAGCCCTGGAGATCGGTGCTGGTATCGCCCACTTTGGTCGAACCACCGCTGAACAGCAGCCCGAGCCCCACGTCGATGCCGATCAGCGGATCGAGCCAATAGCGAACGCCGATGATCGGCGCATCCACCGTGGCCGGCGCGCCCGTGGGATTGATGTTCATCGTGCGCCGGCCCATGTAGCCAATCCCGAAATGCCGGACCACGAGCCCGTGGTCCGTGACGCCCGCGGTCGGTTCCGGAATGGCACCTGGCAGCGTCATGCCCGTCTGGGGGCGTGCGGGCGGGGTGGTCGCTGGGTCGTCGGGGGCGACCACGGGCGCGGGCGCGGGCGCAGCGGGGGTGGTCGTGGTGGTGGTCGTCGAAGTAGAGGTCGTTTGCACCGCGGCTTCCGCAGCCTGGACGGCGCCGACCGTCGTCAGTGCCGCACCGGCCAGCAAGAGCCCGATCGCGTATTTGGCGCTATTCATGGCCGGCATCGTGAATCGGATTGTTTCCGGTGAGCAACTACTAGGTAACGCAACGCGTCACGCGCGCTGAGGCTACGGTGCGCGCGTGCCGGCCAAACGACGCATCGATCTCTTGCTACTCGAGCGCGAGCTCGCACCCACGCGCGCCCAAGCTCAAGCGCTGATCCTCGCCGGCAAAGTGTTCAGCGGTGATCGCCGAATCGACAAGGCCGGCACCGAGCTCGATCCGAACGTCGAGCTCACGGTGCGTGAGCCCGAGCGCTTCGTCTCGCGCGGCGGGCACAAACTGGAAGGTGCCCTGGATGCGCTCGGGTGCAAAGTCGAAGCCGCGATCTGCGCGGACGTCGGCGCGTCGACCGGCGGCTTCACCGATTGCCTGCTGCAACGCGGCGCCGCCAAAGTCTACGCGATCGACGTCGGCCACGGCCAGCTCGCGCACAAGCTGACGATCGACCCACGTGTCGTGGTCATGGATCGTTCGAATGCACGCCACCTGACGCTGGACGTATTCGCCGATCGTCTCGACTTGGTCGTGGTCGATGCCTCGTTCATCAGCCTCGAAAAGCTGCTGCCCGCGATCACCAGCTGGCTTACCCCCGGCGCGCGCTTACTAGCGATGATCAAGCCGCAATTCGAGGTCGGACGGGACGAGGCCCGCAAGAGTCGCGGCGTGATCCGCGATCAAACCATCCGCAGCGCGGCGATCGAGCACGTCCTCGGCGCGATCCGAGAATCCGGCTTCGACGTCCAGGGCGGGGCGGACTCCGACGTGCCCGGGCCCAAAGGCAACGTCGAATACTTCGTGCTCGCAACCAAGAACCCGCTGCCCTGAACCGCCCACGCTCAAGCGTGGCTGGGGGCCGCGACTGGATCCGCTGACTCGGCGGGCGTCTTCTCGCTGTCCGCCGCGTCGCGTGGACGATAGCCGGCGAGCAACACCCGCAGCACGCCGGGTAGCAGGAACAGCGTCAAGAACGTGCTGATCGCCATGCCGATCACCACCGCGGTGGCTAGCGGTTGCTGCACCTCGGCGCCAGCGCTGGTCGCGGTCGCCATCGGCAGGAACCCGAGCGCCGCGACGGTCGCGGTGGTGAGCACGGCGCGCAGCGTGTTCGCGCAACCCTCCGTCACCGCTTGGTCGATGGGCACGCCAATGTCGAGGCGCGCGCGCACATCGCTCGCCATCACTACGCCATTCAACACGGCGATACCGCCGAGAGCGATGAACCCCACGGCCGCGGGCAAGCTGAACGACATGCCGCGCAGGACCAAGCCGAGCATGCCGCCGGCGAGTGACAACGGCACGAGAGCGAACACTGCCACGCTCAGTCGCAAATTCTGGAACATCCACAGCAGCATGGCGAAGATCAGCAGGATCACGATCGGCACGACGATCGACAAGCGCGCCTGAGCGCGCTCGAAGTTTTCGAATTGACCACCCCACTCGACGCGGTAGCCAGTGGGCAGGCGCACACTCTGCTTCACCGCAGCTTGAGCTTCGGACACCCACGAAACCAAGTCGCGGCCGCGCAGATTGACATCGACGCGCACGGCGCGGGTGCGGTTTTCACGGCGAATCGCCGTCGGCCCTTCGCCTTCGGACAGCGTCACGACCTCGCGCAACGGGACGTTCTCGCCGTTTCGCGTGGTGACGAACAAATCGCCGATGCCGTCGGCGCTGGGCCGCGACGGCGGCTCGAGCACCCGGATCTCGAAGCGACGCTCGTCTTCGTAGACATGTCCCACGGGCACGCCCTCACGCGCCGCGGCGATCACGGCGAACGCATCTTCGACGTGCACGCCGTAACGAGCGAGCCGTGCTCGGTCGACCACGGCGCTGATGGTGGGGGCACCGAGCACGCGCTCGACGCGCACGTCCCCCGTGCCGGAAATCTTGCGCACGCGTTGGCCCACGCTTTGCGCCAGATGCATCAAGCCCTCTAGATCTTCGCCGAAGATCTGAATCTGTACGTCCGCGCGTGAGCCGCTGATCAGCTCGTTGGTGCGATCTTCGATCGGCTGCGACACCGAGACGAAGGTACCCGGGACTCGATTTTCGATTTGAGTCTTGAAGCGCTCGGACAGCGAGTCGAAGTCGTGCGTGGTCTTCCACTCGGGGAGCGGCCGCAAACGCACGAACAAGTCCGTGTTGTCGTTGCCCACTGGGTCGACCGCAACTTCCGCGCGACCGGTCATGCCGAGCGTGGTCAGCACTTCTGGGAAGGTGTGCAGCACCTTCTCGGCTTCTAGATCGAGCTTGCGCGCTTCATCGAGCGAGATGCTGGGGGCGCGGCGGATGGTGACCACTGCGTCGCCCTCGAAGATGCGCGGCACGAACTCCGCCCCCTGCTTGCCAAAGAGCCACGCGGACACCCAAAAAATGCCGATCGAAGCCAGCAAGAGCAGCAAGCGATAACGGACGATGGCGGGCAGTAGGTTCTGATACGCGTGCCCCACGCGTTCGAGCCAGGCCGGGCCGTGTCCTTTGGCGGGAGGCACCATCGCCACCAACACCGCGGGGAAGAGCAGCACGGCGTACACCAGCGCACCGAACAGCGCGCAGGCCATGGTGATCGCCATCGGCCGAAACATCTTGCCCTCGACGCCTTCCAGCGCGAGCAGCGGAATGTAGACCAGCATGATGATCGCGACCGCGAACGCCACCGGGCGCGCCACGGCGCCGGCGATTTCGGCGTACGCCGCGCCGCGCGCCGCGCCGATCAAGCGCCGCCCAGCTGTGGCCGCGATCACGGCTTCCAAGATCACGATCGGACCGTCCACCAAGAAGCCGAAGTCGATGGCGCCGAGCGACATCAAATCACCGGTCACGTGGAACAGGTGCATGCCGAGCAGCGCCACGCTCATCGCGCAGGGAATGCCGAGCACGACCGCCAGCGCACCGCGCCAGCTGCCCAAGAAGACAATCAGCACGATCGTCACGATGGCCACGCCTTCGGCCAGGTTCTTCATCACCGTCGACAGCGTGCGTCCCACGAAGTCGCTGCGATCGTAGATCACTTCGATCTTCACGCCGGGCGGCAGAGTCGGCTGTATTTCGTGCACGCGCTTGGCGACGGCGGTAACGACGGTGCGGCTATTTTCGCCCAGCAACATCATCACCACGCCGGTGACCGCCTCACCCTTGCCGTTGTGGGTAATCACACCTTGGCGCAGGGCCGCGCCCACCTTCACGTCGGCGATGTGCCGAATCAGCACCGCGGGGCTGCCGCTGTTGGAGCGCACCATCACGTTGCCGATCTCGTCGGGGCTGGCCAGCATGCCCTGCCCGCGCACGGTGAACGACTCCGCGCGGCGATCGATGTAGCCGCCGCCTGCGTTCAAGTTCGCAGCGCGCAGCGCGCCCACCACGTCTTCGAGCGAGAGGCCTTGCGCCTTCAACTTCGCGCGATCGGCCACGACCTGAAACTGCTTCAACTCGCCGCCCATGGTGTTGACTTCGACGACGCCGGTCACGTTGCGCAGTTTCGGCACGATCTCCCAGTCGAGCAGCGTGCGCAGCTGCATCGCCGAGTGGTGCTCGCTGCGGACCACGAACTGGTAAATCTCGCCCAAACCCGACGAAACCGGGGCAAGCTCGGGCGCCGAGGCGGAAGCGGGCAGCTCCACGCCGCGCAGGCGCTCCAGCACCAGTTGGCGGGCGAACCAGATGTCCATCGTTTCGCGAAAGATCACGGTCACCGCGGACAGACCCGAACGCGAGACGCTGCGCTGGCCGACCGCGCCCGGCACGCCATTGAGCGCGTTTTCGAGCGGCATGGTCACCGTGCGTTCGATCTCGACCA
>Ga0247783_1000526_pt1 | contig 11984 bp, 8 predicted proteins | sample UWRJL064202C5_FD_179911 | JGI IMG/M metagenome (GOLD analysis project Ga0247783, IMG submission 179911) | Plant litter microbial communities from Arlington Agricultural Research Station in Wisconsin, United States - UWRJ-L064-202C-5 | ecosystem: Environmental > Terrestrial > Plant litter >...
CTTTGCCCGCCTCACCCAAAAGGTTCTCTTTCGGCACGCGCACGTTCTCGAAATGCATCGTGGTGGTGGAGCTGGCGCGGATGCCCATCTTGTCTTCGTGCGGGCCATTGCTCACGCCCGGCATGTCACGCGTCAGCAAAAATGCGCTCATTTTGCCGCGTTCACCGCTTTCACCGGTCTTGGCGAAGACCGTGAAAAAATCGGCAATCCCGCCGTTGGTGATCCACAACTTGTTGCCGTTCAGGATCCAATCGTCGCCATCTTTCACGGCGCTGGTTTTGATGGATGCGGCATCCGAGCCCGCGCCGGGCTCGGTCAAACAGAAGGCCGCAATCATCTCGCCCGAGGCGAGCCTCGGCATGTAGCGCGCCTTCTGTTCCTCGTTGCCGAACAAGAGTAGGCCTCGCATGCCGATCGAACTGTGCGCGCCGACCGTGACGGCGACCGAAGCGTCGTATTGGGCTACTTGCTGCAGCGCGCGCGAATAGGCGCTGCTGCCGAAGGAAAGGCCCCCGTGCTCTTCGGGGATCACGAAGCTGAATAGGCCGGCCGATTTCAGCTCTTCGATGAACTCTGCGGGAAACTCGCCGGCGCGGTCCCAGTGACGAAAGTCCGCTTCATGCGGCGCGAGCACTTGCTCGAGCGTGCCGAACACGCCTTGTAGGGTCTCCTTTTCGGCGGCGGGTATGGTCGGGAAGGGCAGAATCACGTCCTCTTCGATTTGACCCATGCACAAGGACCGCATGAAGCTGACCGTCTTCTTGTCGACCACGAGAACCTCCTTCTTTCCCCGCTCAATATGCGGGCCCCAGCCGAGAGCTGCAACCTCGGGATTTCCGGCCTATCATCCGCCCTCTAGATGCTGCACGAAAAACTGATTGCGCCTGAAACCAAGGGGCATGTCTCGGTCGCACGGCTCACACGCTTTTGGTATGTGGCCTGCCAGAGCGCGGATCTGGGCGAGCGACCGCTCGCGCGCAGCGTAGTCGGCGTGCCGCTCGTGCTTTTTCGCGGGCAGGACGGTAAAGCCGCAGCCCTGCTCGATCGCTGCCCGCATCGCAACGTGCCGCTGTCACTCGGCCGTGTAGTCGGAGGTGGGCGCCTCGAGTGTCCGTACCACGGTTGGCAATTCGAGGGCGGTGGACGCTGCGTCCATATCCCCGGACTACTCGCCAGCGAAAGCAAGGAGCGCCGGGCGCCAGCCGCTGCGGTACGCGAGCAAGACGGCCTGGTTTGGGTCTATCCGGAGCTCGACACAGAGCCCGATGCCGAACCGTTTCCTTTGCCCGCGGTGGCTGCCGACTACGCGCGCGTCGTCCGCGTAGTCGAAACCGAGTCCACGCTGCACGCGAGCATCGAAAACGCGCTCGATGTCCCGCATACCGCGTTCCTGCACCGTGGCCTATTCCGGGGCGGCAAGCAAAGCGAGATCATCGCTACCGTACGCCGCGCGGCCGATCGCGTCGAGGTGCAGTATGACGGTGAACCGCGACCGAGTGGCGTCGCGGGACGCGTACTGTCGCCCGGCGGCGGCACTGTCGAGCATTGGGATCGCTTCATTCTGCCGTCGATCGCTCAAGTCGAATACCGGCTCGGTCGAGACGTGCACTTCCTGGTTACGTCACTCTGCACCCCCGAGAGTGATTTTCGCACCCGCATGTGGGCCGTCGTACAATTCAAGACGCGTTTCCCCGCGCGCGCGGTCGCGCGGCTGTTGGAGCCCTTCGCGCTGCGCATTTTCGCTCAGGACGCGCGCATTTTGCGCGCTCAAGCCGACAACATTCGGCGCTTTGGCGGTGAGCAGTATCAATCGACCGAGCTCGATTTTCTCGGGCCGCACATCTGGCGACTGCTCAAGCAGGCAGAGTCCGGTGAGCGCGCTGGAGACGCGGTAGTCGAGCGCTCGATTCGGTTTTTGGCTTAGCACGGCCCCCAGCAGCGGCGAGCAGTGCGCCTCGGCAAAGGCAGGCGACTTCGTGACTTTGCGGTCGACGTTCGCCTTGCGGCCGTTGCTGTCGGTTCACCAGTCGTCGCCGTCGCTGGCCACCTGGCCGCGCTGCTTTGTGCTGTGCTTGTCCGATCGGCTTGCGAGCCAAAGCTAGCTCGAAACCTGCGTTCGTCTCGCGAGGAGACGCCTCGAGAGGAGACGCCAGGCTGCCCAAATTCGAGACCCACGAACGACGACGCTCGCGGGAAGGCGCGCGCGACGCAACCGACAACTTACAACTAAGGGGTGACAACCGACATTGGGATCGCAAATCCCATGGCGCGTTGTTTGGAAGCGGCTATCATCGCCTCCAATTAAGGCGCTTCGGAATCCATCCGGGCGCGGACCGAACGAGCCCCGAGGTTTTTCGGGGATCGGGACACGTGTACTCTGAACCTTCGCCGATCGCGCCTCTTGCCGAGTCATTGGCTTGGCACGGGTGCGCGCCGACGTGACATCCGACAAGGAATAAAATTGAATATGGCCTGGAATACAAGTGAGCGTTCGCGACGTCTGACCGCGGCGGCCGCTCGAAAATTAGCTGGATTTGGCAGTCTCTGCCTGGTGCCGGCCGCGCTTGCCGCGTGCTCTTCGGGCGAACTGGTCAGCGGTCAGGTCGCTGCCACGACGCAGCAGGCGCTGGAAGGGCCGAGCTGCGGCTACTCCATCAGCACCGACGTCAAGAAACCGAACAAGCAGGGTTTCGGCGCGAAGCTCAAGATCACGAACGGCGAGCATCTCGGGTCGACGGGATTCACCGTGCTGGTCAGTGCTGGCGACGCCAAGCTCGTGCACGTCGCCCACGGCACCTTCCAAGCCGTGGACAACGGCTACCTGCTCAGCGCCGTCGCTTCCGACGATTCAGAGACGCTGGATGGCGCTACCGATCCCGACGTGCTCGACGGCCGATCCTACCTCTTCAATTTGAAGTTCGAGGGAACGTACTCCGCGCTCACGGCGCGTATCATCTCGAGCTCCGGCGTCAATTGCGACCTGACGGCGCCCACCGTCAAGCTGACCACCAGCGGGGATTTCTTCACGGCCGCTGGATCGCTCACGCTGAGCGCCCAGGCATCTGACGACACCGCGGTGTCGAAGGTCGTCTTCTCTCAAGATGGCGTCGCCATCGGCACGGACACCGTTGCCCCGTACACCTTGGCTGTCCCGGTAACGGCCGCTCTCAACGGTCGCCACCACTACTCGGCGACCGCCTACGATCTCACGGGCAACCAAGCTTCCGAGACGAAACGCGCGCTGGTCGCCATCAACAACAAGTTTTTCGGCACGGCGACGGCGACCGCGGCGGATTACCGGGACATCCCGGCTCATTTCAATCAAATCTCGCCCGGCAACGCGGGCAAGTGGGGCTCGGTCGAGGAGACGCGCGGTCAGATGAACTGGACCGACCTCGATACCGCGTACGACTTCGCGAAGGCGAACAACATCCGCTTCAAGTTCCACACGCTCATCTGGGGTTCGCAGCAGCCGAGCTGGCTGGCCGGACTACCTGTCGAAGAGCAACTCGCGGAAATCGAAGAGTGGATGAGCGCGGTTGCCGAACGCTACCCGGACCTCCAACTGATCGACGTCGTGAACGAACCGCTGCATGCGCCTCCGGCCTACGCCGCGGCCCTGGGCGGTGCTGGCGTGACGGGTTGGGATTGGGTCGTGAAATCGTTCGAGATGGCGCGTGCCCACTTTCCGAATGCCGAACTGATCCTGAACGACTACTCCATCCTCACGATGGCGAGCTCGACTCAGGATTACCTGAAGATCGTGAAGATCCTGAGCGATCGCGGCCTAATCGACGGCATCGGCGAGCAGGGTCACTTCTACGAGCGCTCCCCCGAGCTCTCGACGATCAGCTCGAACCTGGCTGCGCTGACCGCGACCGGCCTCCCGCTCTACATCACGGAGCTCGACCTCAACCTCGAAAACGACGCGCTGCAAGCCAACCGCATGCGCGATCTGTTCTCGGCCTTCTGGTCGAATCCGTCGGTGCTGGGCGTGACCCACTGGGGTCATCTCCAGGGCAACACGTGGCAAACCAACGCCTACCTGATCCGCACGGACGGCAGCGCTCGGCCTGCGCTCAGCTGGATCGAGTGCTACCGCGCGGGTGGCATCGACTGCCCGGTTCCGGCGTACGTGCCGCAGGCGCGTACCGGCAATGCCGCCGGTATCACGCTGCAAGCGGAAGAGTATGACTCGGCCCACGCGCTGCTCGCGGCCGGAAGCGTGGTCGCTTACGCGAACGACGGCTCCTGGCTGACCTTCGACAAGGTCGCCTTCAACGACAACTGGGACACGCTCAACGTGACCTACGCCCAGGGTGGTTCGAACACCGTCAACGTCAGCATCCACCTCGACAACCTCGCGAGCGCGCCGGTTGCCACGGTGCAGCTCCCGCCGACGGGTGACTGGTCCACGACCAAGACGGTGTCGATCCCGTGGGCTCCGATCGGCGCACAAAAGAGCGTCTTCGTGCGCTTCAACGGCGGCGGCGCCAACGTGGACAAGCTCGAGTTCGTCGCTCCCGCGAGCGTCGGCAAGAACCTCGTCAGCGACAGCGACTTCGAGCAGGGGACCAAAGGAGGATTCTTCACCTGGTCGAGCGGTGCCATGGCCAACACGACGGCTCGCGCCGTCAGTGGTACGCACTCCCTCGCCTTGACGGGTCGCACCGACAACAGCCCGGTCGCGCTCGGTATCACCAGCCTGGTCGCTCCGGGCAAGACGTACAAGGTCAGCCTGCGGGCGAGCATCGGCGGGGCGGCGTCCGCGGACGCTTGGGTGAGCACGGCCCTGCAGTGCCAAGGCGCGCAATCCCCCACCTACGGTCGCCTCGGCGACTGGGGCAACGTCAAGACCATCACCAACGGCAGTTGGGTCGAGATCGCAGGTGATCTCGTGGTTCCCGATTGCGCGCTGGGCAACGTCCAGATCTGGCTGGAAGGCCCGGGCGCCGGCGTGGATCTCTACGTCGACCACGTGTCCGTTCGTCAGCAGGTCAATACCAACATCGTGCCGAACGGCACCTTCGAATCGGGCACCAGCGGCTGGTACACCTACAACGGCGGTACCATGTCGGCCTCGACCGATCGCGCCCGCACCGGGACGAAGAGCCTGTTGGTCGCAAACCGCACTGACAACGCGCCTGCGGTGATCGACATCACGTCCCTGGTCAAAGCGGGCACCAACTACCCGTTCAGCCTGTGGGCGTCCGTTCGTAGCCCGGACGGGTCCAGCAAGGCGATCAACGTCACCCAAGCGACGACCTGCGCTGGCCTCGGCACCAGCTACGCCTGGATCGCCAATCCGAAGACGCTCGCTGGCGACAGCAGCTGGTCTTGGGTACAGTTCACCGGCACGGTCGCCGTTCCGAACTGCACGGTTACCCAGGTCCAGCTGTACGTCGAAGGCGGCATTGGCGCGGATCTGTTCGTCGACGACGTTCAGATCAACGACAACAGCGGCACCCCAACCAACCTGATCACCGACGGCACGTTCGAGTCGGGCCAGGGTGGCTGGGGCGGCTGGGGCTTCGCCTCGCTTGCCACCACGACGAGCAGCGTGCACGCGGGCAGCCAGAGCTTGAAAGGCACGGGCATGCAAGCCAATGGCGCGATCGCTCGGGACATCCAAGCGCAAGTCGCCCCCGGCAAGCGCTACCAAGCCACTGCCTGGGTCTCCGTTGGCGGTCTCGCCGCCGGCTCGGGTGCGGTCAAGTTCCAGACCATCCAGAGCTGCAATGCCGTTGGCAGCGATAGCTATCCCTGGCTCACTGGCGCCACCGTCAACAACGGGGCTTGGCAGAAAATCACCGGTACCGTGGATCTCACGGCCTGCACCAGCATCGAGAAGCTCCAGCTCTTCGTGGGTGCAGACTCCGGCGACCTCTACATCGATGACGTCGAGCTGACTCTGCTCCCGTAACTCCTAGCGACCGATCGACAATCACCAGGGGCCTTCCGTCGGAAGGCCCCTGTTTGCATTTTGTTGGCTTGGCTTGCCTGCGCTCGGGTCACGGGAGGCGTGTTCCGCAGCGGCGACAGAAGATGGCGTCCTGAGCGTGCTCGGCCAGCTTGCAGCCAGTGCAGGGTGCGCTGCGCTGGGCCCGAACGGCTTGCTGCAGCTCGAGCGAGACGATACCCGTCGGCACGGCGATCACCCCATAACCGAGAATCATCACCAGGCTAGCGAGGAATTGGCCAAGCACGGTGCGCGGCGCGATGTCGCCGTAGCCGACGGTCGTCAGTGTGACGATGGCCCAGTAGATGCTCCGGGGGATGCTGCTGAACCCGTTGGCTTCCCCTTCGACGACGTACATCGTGGCTCCAATCACGACCACGGCAGAGGCCACCGCGCACATGAACACGAATATCTTGGCCCGACTGGCCAGCAACGCGCGCAGCAGCACATCCGCTTCGGTGAGGTGGCGCGCTAGCTTGAAGACGCGAAAAACGCGCAGCAAACGCAAGACCCGAACGATCACCAAGTAGTGTGTGCCCGAAACGAACAGGGCAATGTAGGCCGGCAGAATCGCCAGCAGATCCACGACGCCAAAGAAGCTGAGCGCGTAGCGCGCGGGCCGACGCACGCAGGCGAGTCGCAGCAGGTATTCGAGGCTGAAGATGGCCGTCAGGAGCCATTCCGCCCGCCAGAAGGCGCGCGCGTACTGAACTCGAAGTGCCATCACGCTCTCGAGCATGACGATCGATATGCTGACCACGATCAGCACGAAAAGGCCGATGTCGAACGCCTTTCCTGCGCGGGTGTGATGCTCGAAGATGACCACATATAGCCAGCGCCGAAGCCCGCGCGGCGCCTGCTCGTCTTCTGTCGCCGTTGGTCGCCCCTCGTCGGCGCCGCTCACGACGCGCCCTTTTTGTTGCGCTTGGGCGACGGACGCGAGGCGAGGATCGGGGCCAACAGCCGCTCGGCTTCTTCCACCGACAGCCGCTGCGCCTCGCTCGCGACGTCATCGGGCAGCCAGGCCAGAAACGGCGTCGTGATCGAGCGATGGGCACCGGTCTTGGTGTGCTCGTTTGCGACTCGAGCCAGCTGCGCCGAGTCGAACCTCGCAGCCAGCTTGACCAACGCCGGCCACAGCCGACGGTGCACGTACGTCACTTTGCCGTCGATCAGCTTGCAGACGAGCACGTCCGGGTGCTCCGAAACGACGGTTGCCAGCTCGAAGATCTCATGGCCCTTCGAGTGCGCCCACCAGCTGCCTTTGATCGGCCCGCCCGTGATGTACTCGGCCAGGCTCGGCACGGGGCCACGCGCGGCCTGCAGCACGACGCCGTGCTGTTGCACGAACGTGAGTGCTTGTTTCGGAGTCACGAGGACTCCTGAGCGTGCCCAGACACCCACTCCATTCGGCCAATCGTACCACGACGCGGGGCGACATCGCGCCGCGTAGAACCCTCGCCGACCCGCTCGGCACGGCACGCCGCGTGCTATCCAGTGCGTGATGTCGAGCGCATGTCTGGTTCGTGGGCCCGTCCTCGTTGCTATTCTGCTGGTGTTGGCGTCCGCTTGTGGGGGAGTCAGCCGAGGCTCGCACGGCGAGCATGACGATGGCGTCCCGCTCAGCGGTGCGGGTGGCACAGCTGGCACAGGGGGTGTCGGCGCGTCGTCGCCGGTCGGCGGCGCGGCTGGAGCGCCAGCGCCGAGCGATTGCACGTTCGGCAGCGCTTGTCGCAGCGGGGGTTCGACCTGCGTCGTGGAAGACGCCGGGGCGTGCTGCTTGAAGGCGACGTACAGCTGTGAGGCGGGGCGCTGGTCGGGTCCGCAATACAGCGACTGCGGGAGTCTAGCCTGCCCAAGCAGCCTGCCCCAAGACGGCGATGCGTGCGGACCGTGCGGCGGGAGCTGCGACTACGATATGTGTCGGGCAGACGGCGGCGGGCAGAACCTGGCAGTGAACTGCCTCGATGGCCACTGGCAGACGGTACACGGCAGTTGCTGGCAGTGCTGCCAGAATGATGCCGACTGCCCGAACGCAAACGCACAGTGTGTGCAGGGGCGCTGCCTGTCGACGGACAATAGCGGCGGCGAGTACTGCAACGGCGACAAGGAGTGCGGGCAGGGACAAATTTGTGCTGGCGCTCTGATCTGCCCGTGCGGCGATCCGGCCAAGTGCGAGTACGGCGAGGACCAAGGCACGTGCGTGCCGGCGGATCTCGGTTGCTGCGCGACGAACGCCGATTGTAAAGCTGGCGAGACTTGCGTCGCGGGCGTATGCAAACCTCCGGCGCCCGAGGAGAGCTGCTGGTCGAGCTTGGACTGCCCGTTTCGTTTCGGTTGCAACCGCGCGAACGTGTGCCCGTGCGGATCCTCCTGCCTGGCGCCCGACGCACCGGGACAATGCGCGGTCCCTCGTTGAGGCGCGCGAAGCGAACACGGGATCCGGCTGCTCAATGCGGCAGTGTGACGGTCGGGAGCGCTTGCGCGAAGCACGCGCTCGAGGTCGCGCAGGACTCGCCGAGGCAGTCGTGCGCGGCTTTCAGGGCGCTATCGTCATAGCTCTTGGCGGCCGTGAGACAGGTCTCTTCGGGATACATGGCGCCGCTTGCGTTGCATTGAACAGCGACTGCCATGAATGCGGTGCAGAAACTCTGCCCGTAACTCGTCGCGGAGAGCTGCGCTTGTGCTTCGTTCTTGCACTTGGCGGCACTCGAGAGCGCGCAGGTACTGTCGTCGATGCAGCCTGCCACGTAGGCCAGAAAATCGGCGCGCAGCTTGGGCGTGGCCGCGAGTGCCGCTTGGCATGATGAGCGGCACCCGGCCACATCGGTCGCGTCATTGCAGATATGCGCTTTATCGCAGGCCCGCTGACAGTATTCTTCCGGGGTGCTGGTGATGGCTTGGCGTTCGTCCTTCGGGGATGAGCAGGCGCTGCCGAGCAACCAGCCACCGAGCAGCGAGCAGAGCACCCCTGCTCGGTGGCGATGGAACGGTGGTTGCATTTTGCGCTTTAGATTGCGGGATAGGTCTTGTCGAGCAAAGTGGGTCGGCATTCGAGCACCGCGCCATCGACGGTCATCGCGATCACGGTGCCGATTTCGGCCATGATACTCACGAACGGCGGCTGCCAGGCGGCATGTTCCCAGACGCATTGCCATTCGCCCGAAGGGCGACGGGACCACACGCGGCCTGGCCCGGCCGCCCACTGCCGGCCCAAGGTGTCGATGGCGATGCAGCTCAGATCGGGGCTATCGGGGAGGGTTCGCGGAGTGGAGACGCCGGCTTCGATCTCGAGGCACGCGCCGCCGACCCCGACCGCGACGGCGGTTTGCCGCTCTGGTCGGCTGGCGCAGGCGAGCAACGCGCGGCCATCGGGCACGGTGATGCGATCGAGCTGCCAGTCGAGGGGGCGATAGTAGGCGGCGTAGGCGCGGCCGTCGTGGCCACGACCGACGATCAGCCAGCGTTCGTCGTCGATGCGTGCCAGGTCGGCAATCATCGCTGCTTCCGTGACGGGCAGCGGCCTTAGCCAATGCTTGCCGACCAGCGCGTACAGCAGCGGGGGAGAGCCGGGTTTATTGCCGAGCACGACAGCGACGTCGTCGAAGCCGGTGGTCAGCGCATTGAACGTCACCTCGCGATCGGGACCGCGAAACAGTTCACGCACGCCGTCTCGAGAGTATTCGAAGAGCGTTGCGTTGCTACCGCCCAGAACCCAAGTCGCGGACGTGAGCCGCTCGACCACGCGCAGCGAACCGGCCTCTGGCAGATTTTCGGTCGCTAGCTCGCACCAGCGCGTGCCGTCCCAGTAGGCGAGCCCTTTCGTGGTCGTGGCCAGAGCGTGACCTGCCGCGTTCCACGCCACATGCAAGACCAAGCGGTCGTCGCCGGGAGGGTTTCGAACCATCCAAGTCGTGTCGATCACCATTTCGCGAGAGCGCAGCGGATCCATACTGGAAACCCAGCGCCGGCTGGGTCGCGACGAGCGCGATTCGATCCAGGGCAAGAGGCTATCGGCGAAGCGTTGGGCGCTTTGCGGGCGCAGCTTGGGATCGAGCGAGGTGGCGCGCGCGATGGCCAAATCGATGGCCTGGCAAGCGGCGTCGCGTTCGCGTAGCTCATACGGCAGGGTCGGGGCATCGAGCAGGCTGCGCCGCTCGGGGGCGCGAGACAGCATCAGCGCTGCCACCGGGGTTCGTGCGTTGAACAGCTGGTCGCCGCTGAGCACGAAATAGGCGATTGCGGCGAAGCTGAAGATATCGGTGCGCGCGCTGATCGCGTCACCACCCTGTGAGACGATCTGCTCGGGTGCCAAGTAGCCCGGAGTGCCGACCAACATGTTGCCGAAGGTCACGGACAAGCCAGCGGGTCGCGCGATGCCGAAGTCGGAGATCTTGAACAGCTCGGACTCGCCCGAGCCGCAGCACAGGACGTTGCCCGGGCTCAAGTCACGATGCACCACACCGACGGCGTGGATCTCGTCCAGCCCCTTGGCGAGACCGCGAATCAACCGTGCGGCACGTTCTGGATCGAACGAGAAACCGGTGGCCTTCACCGAATATTCCACGCGCTCGTCCAGGGTCGCGCCTTCCAGTCCGCCGTGCACGTACTCGAGCGCGATGAACGGCAGCTGGAGCAGGCGATTGAGCGACTGAAAGCTGACACTGCCAGTGTCGAGCAGGCGCACCACGAAGGGTGTGGGCGGTACGCGCTCGTTCAATCGCCCGAGAGCCACCGCTTCTTTCTTGATGATCGTCAGCGCGCGTTCGTCCGACTCGGCCACCAGCTGCGGCAAGATGATTTTGATCACCGCCTGGGACTCACCCACGGGGGAGATGCGACGGGTCAGATACGCCAGCGCCGTGCCGCCCTCGCCGAGCTTCTTCTCCAGCCGATAGGATACGCCTGCCTGATAGGCGCTTTCCAGCACCCGGCCAACGAACAGATCGCGCGGAGGATCGCTCGCGGGATGCATCTCGGGCTCCGAGCTTAACCCAGCTCCGCCGAGCCTCGCGCGAATCTCGCGCTCTTGCTCAAATATTTCGCCAAATCAGGCGCAATAACCAGGCGCCGATGATGAGTGGCAGGATGATTGCGAGGGCCACCAGCGCGAAGCCCGTAGCCACGATCAAGTAATCTACCGCGTCGGGGCGCCGCAGCGGGTCCTGCGAGTAGCGCCGTAGGAGCTCCAGGTTGCGCCGATTCGAGCGCCAAAATACATCGAATGCATCGCCCACGAAGGGCACGCAACCGATCAGCACATCGATCGCGATGTTGAAGACGACGCGCAGCACGACCACTTTGGGCAGGCGCATCTGAAAAGCGAGCACGAGCAGCGAGAGCGAACCCAGGCCGGTCAGCGCGTCGCCCAAGGTGGGAAACAGGAAGCCGAGCAAGGCGTCCATACCGATGCCGATGCGGGTGCCCGGGATGGTCAAGCCATCGTCCAAGAGCCGCACCAGTTGCTCCGCCCAGACCGGCGTCCGATCGCTCGGGCGCTCGGCTTGGGACTGCGGTTTTGAGACCATGCACGCTGTCTACGCTTGAATCGCCCGCGGGGCGAGGGCAAGCCTCCGGCCACCATGCGAGCGGTCGTGCAACGCGTCAACCATGCCTCGGTCACCGTCGAGGGTGCCGTGGTCGGCCGCATCGACCGTGGCCTATGTGTCTTCGTAGGCGTCGGCCGAGAGGACCAAGAGGCGGACGCGACGGCCTTGGCCAGCAAGGTCGTGGCCCTTCGCATCTTCGAGGACCAGGCCGAGAAAATGAACCTGACGCTGCTCGAAAGCGGCGGCGCGCTCTTGGCGGTCTCGCAATTTACCTTGTTCGGCGATATGCGCCGAGGCAACCGTCCGAGCTTCAGCCAGGCGATGGAGCCCGTGCGCGCGGAGGCCTTGTTCGAGCACTTCTGCGCCGAGTGCCGAGCGCGCGGCGCGCGCGTGGAGACCGGGCGCTTTCGTACCCAGATGCAAGTCTGCCTCGAAAATGACGGGCCAGTCACGATTTTGATCGATAGCAAACGGGC
>Ga0247783_1000527_pt1 | contig 11983 bp, 9 predicted proteins | sample UWRJL064202C5_FD_179911 | JGI IMG/M metagenome (GOLD analysis project Ga0247783, IMG submission 179911) | Plant litter microbial communities from Arlington Agricultural Research Station in Wisconsin, United States - UWRJ-L064-202C-5 | ecosystem: Environmental > Terrestrial > Plant litter >...
CGGGCAAGGGATCGTTCGCGATGCCGCTCGCGCTGCGCAGCGACTCGCGCGTCGGCCATGCGTTGCTGCGCATCGTCGCGTCGATGAAACGCTTCCGACGCGCGAGCACGCGATATGCGACGGAGCAGGCGACGATCGAACGCTGGCTCGCCGCGATCGAGACGACGTCACGCGCGGGCTGGTCCGCCGCGGTCGCGATGGCCGCGTGCGGCCGGCTGATCAAGGGCTACGGCGACACGCATGCCCGCTCGCACGAGAATCTCGCGCGCATCCTCGACACGCTCGGGAGCGATGCCGTGGTCGCGACGTTCACGGCGCCCGATGCGCTCGCGACCGCGATCGACGCGGCGCGCAGCGCGGCCCTCGCCGATCCGGACGGCCGCGTGCTCGATCGCGAGATCGCACGGCACGGGGCTCCGGCCCGCGCGCTGGTCGCGAAGCCGATGGTGTTCGTACGTCCGCGTCCCGCTTCGGGGCGCTGATGCGTAGACAGGATCCATGACAACGGAGGAGACGACATGAACCACAAGGCTTCGAGCAGATGTTTGATTGCGCTGGGCTTCGCGCTGTTGACCGGCCTGGCGCACGCCGACATGAAGGTCGGCATCGTGGTCTCGGCGACGGGGCCGGCCGCATCGCTCGGCATTCCGCAGAAGAACACCGCGGCGCTGCTGCCGAAGGAGATCGCCGGGCAGAAGGTCGAGTACATCGTGCTCGACGACGCATCGGACACGACGACCGCGGTCAAGAACGTGAAGAAGCTGATCGACGAGGAACACGTGGACGTCGTCATCGGCCCGTCGACGACGCCGAACGCGATCGCGATGATGGACGCCGCCGTCGAGTCCGAGACGCCGACGATCAGCCTCGCGGCCGCGCAGGCCTTGATCTCGCCGATGGACGCGAAGAAGAAGTGGGTCTTCAAGACGCCGCAGAACGATTCGCTGATGGCGGCGGCCGTCGTCGACCACATGGTCGCGCACAAGGTCGCGACGATCGCGTTGTTCGCGCTGACGGACAGCTATGGCCAGAACTGGGTCAACGAGATGACCCGCATCGCCGGCGCGAAAGGCATCAAGGTCGTCGCGAACGAGTCGTACCAGCCGACCGACCCGAGCGTCACCGGCCAGACGTTGCGCGTCATCGCGGCGAATCCCGACGCGATCCTGATCGCGAGCCGCGGCACGCCGGCCGTGCTGCCGGCGAAGGCGTTGAAGGAGCGCGGCTACAAGGGCCCGATCTACCAGACGCACGGCGTCGCGAACAACGACTTCCTGCGCCTCGGCGGCAAGGATGTCGAAGGCAGCATCGTCCCGGTCGGCCCGGTCCTGGTCGCGGCGCAACTGCCCGACTCGAGCCCGGTGAAGAAGACGGCGCTCGACTACATCCGGATCTACGACGCGGCGAACGGTGTGGGCAGCTATTCGACCTTCGGCGCCCACCTGTGGGACGCGAGCCTGCTGCTGAAAGCGGCGGCCCCCGAAGCGTTGAAGAAGGGTCAGCCCGGCACGAAGCAGTTCCGCGCGGCGCTCCGCGACGCGCTCGAGAACGTCAAGGACCTGACGATCACGCAGGGCGTGATGACGATGACGCCGACGGACCACAGCGGCCTCGACCAGCGCGCGCGCGTGATCGTCGAAGTCGTCGACAACAAGTGGAAGCTCGCGCCGTAGGTTGAGGTAAGCGAAGCGCACCTCAACGTCTACGACTCGGCGGGCATGGCAACGGACCGGCGATCGCCTTGCGTCAACCCACCTTGACGACATTCGTTGGCGCCCCCGCCGCATACGCGAGGATGTTGTTGAACGCCTGCGAGAACATCGCTTCGTAGCTCGAGCGCTCGACGAAGCCGATGTGGGGCGTGCACACGACGTTCTCCATGCGCAGCAACTGATGACCGGCGAGCGGCGGCTCGGCCTCGAACACGTCGACCGCCGCGAGGCCCGGATGGGCGGTGTTGAGCGCCTGGATCAACGCGCCCTGGGCGACGAGTTCGGCGCGGCTCGTGTTGACGAACAGCGCGGTCGACTTCATCGCCTGCAGGTCCTCGAGCGTGACGATGCCGCGCGTCTCGTCGTTCAGGCGCAGGTGGATCGACACGACGTCCGACTCCGCGAACAAGGTCCGTCGATCGGGTGCGACCGCATAGCCTTGTTCCTTCGCCGCCGCGAGCGAGCCCTCGCGTCCCCACACGAGCACGTTCATGCCGAAGGCACGGCCGTAGCCCGCGACGAGGCGGCCGATCTTGCCGAAGCTCCACAGCCCGAGCGTCTTGCCGGACAGAAGGTCGCCGAGGCCGTGGTTCGGCGGCGCGCTCGCGCTCTTGAGCCCGCTCTGTTGCCAGACGCCGTGCTTGAGGTTCGCGATGTACTGCGGCAGTCGACGCATCGAGGCCATCACGAGCGCCCACGTGAGCTCGGCCGCAGCGTGCGGCGCCCCGGACCCTTCGGTCACGACGATGCCGCGCTCGGCGCAGGCGGCCAGGTCGATGTGGCTGCCGGCCCTGCCGGTCTGTGCGATCAGCTTGAGCTTCGGCAGCTTGGTGAGCAGGTCGCGCGTGATGCGGGTGCGCTCCCGGATCAGTACCAGCGCTTCGGAGTCCGCGAGGCGAACGCCGAGCTGACCGGCACCTTTCACGGTGTTGTTGAAGATCTTGACTTCATGGCCCGCCAACAGCGAATAGCACTGCAGCTTGCGGACCGCGTCTTGGTAGTCGTCGAGAATCGAGATCTTCATGAGGCCGGGTGTCCGGTCGCGGCTGGGGGAAACCCTTGGTCATGGTACATTGCACGCCCCCCGGCGGGACCCCAAGGGCCGCGGCGTACGTGCCAATCGGCTCAATTCTTGCAACACATTCGGACTGCGGTGCGCGCCTCGGCCGTACAGCGCGCCACCATGGCGGAATCCCGATGGAGAACAATCGATGAATGCTGTGCTCTCGCCTGCCGCCGGATCGGCGGCACCGTCCTGGGTCAAGAATCAGAAACTCATCCATTGGGTGAACGACATCGCCCGACTCACGCAGCCGGCCGAGGTCGTCTGGTGCGACGGGTCCGACGAGGAGTACGACCGGCTCTGCACCGCGATGGTGGACGCAGGCACCCTGCGTCGGCTTCATCCCGTGAAACGGCCCAACTCGTATCTCGCGCTCTCCGATCCGGGCGACGTCGCGCGGGTCGAGGACCGGACCTTCATCTGTTCCGAGAAGGCCGAGGACGCGGGCCCGACCAACCACTGGATTGAGCCGGGCGAGATGCGCGAGACGCTCGACGGCCTGTTCGCCGGATCGATGCGCGGACGCACGATGTATGTGATCGCTTTCTCGATGGGGCCCCTGGGATCGCCGATCGCGCACATCGGCGTCGAGTTGTCGGACTCGCCCTACGTGGTCGTCAACATGAAGGCGATGACGCGCATGGGTCGCGCGGTCTACGACGTGCTGGGCACCGACGGTCATTTCGTGCCCTGCGTGCATTCGGTCGGCAAGCCGCTCGGCGCGGGCGAGAAGGACGTGCCCTGGCCGTGCAACAAGACGAAGTACATCGTCCATTTCCCCGAGACGCGCGAGATCTGGAGCTTCGGGTCGGGCTATGGCGGCAACGCGCTGCTCGGCAAGAAGTGCTTCGCGCTGCGGATCGCCTCGACGATGGGACGCGACGAAGGCTGGCTCGCGGAGCACATGCTGATCCTCGGTGTCGAGAATCCGGCCGGCGAAAAACACTATGTCGCGGCGGCGTTTCCGTCGGCCTGCGGCAAGACCAACTTCGCGATGCTGATCCCGCCGGCCGGCTTCGAAGGCTGGAAGGTCACGACGATCGGCGACGACATCGCGTGGATCAAGCCCGGAAGTGACGGAAAACTTTACGCCATCAATCCGGAGGCGGGCTATTTCGGCGTCGCGCCCGGCACCAACGAGAAGACGAATCCGAATTGCATGGCCTCGTTGCGGGCGAACACGATCTTCACGAACGTGGCCCGCACCGACGATGGCGACGTGTGGTGGGAGGGCCTGACCAAGGAGCCGCCCGCACATCTGATCGACTGGCAGGGCGAGGACTGGACGCCGCAACTCGCGCGCGAGACGGGCCGCAAGGCGGCGCACCCCAACGCACGCTTCACGGTCGTCGCCACGCAGAACCCGGTCATCGATGCGGATTGGGACAACCCAGCCGGCGTGCCGATCTCCGCGTTCATCTTCGGCGGCCGTCGCTCGACGACGGTGCCGCTCGTGACCGAGGCACGCAATTGGGTCGAAGGCGTCTACATGGCCGCGACGATGGGCTCGGAGACCACGGCCGCGGCTGCGGGCGAGCAGGGCATCGTGCGTCGCGACCCGTTCGCGATGCTGCCGTTCTGCGGCTACAACATGGCGGACTACTTCGGTCACTGGCTCGCGCTCGGCGAGAAGCTCGAAGCCTCGGGCGCGCGCCTGCCGGCGATCTTCACGGTCAACTGGTTCCGGACCGACGCCGACGGCAAGTTCGTGTGGCCCGGCTTCGGCGAGAACATGCGCGTCCTGAAGTGGATGCTCGATCGATTGGGGCAGGACGGGGAGGCGAAGCGGGCCGGCGGCGTCGAACACGTCTTCGGCGTGACCCCGCGCTTCGAAGACCTGATGTGGGAAGGCAGCAGCTTCTCGCGCGCGGACTTCGATCGCATCACGTCGATCGATCGCGGCGCATGGCAGAAGGAGATCGCGTTGCACACCGAGCTCTTCGAACGCCTCGCGCATCACCTGCCGCCCGCGCTCGTCGCGGTCAAGGACGAGCTCGAAGCGCGCATCGCGGCGTAGTTCGCGGTCGCGCCGGTCGACCAGGGGCGCTTCGGCGCCCCTGGTCTTTTGCCGAATCGTTTGGCCGATCGCGGCTCGGCATCCGTTGCAATCGTGCGCAACGCGCGCGCCGCGCGCGCGGGCGTCGCGCAAGCCGGCAATCAGGGTTTGCGCGCATCCAGAGCGCGAATGAATCCTGCTACGCTCGCCTCGAGTTTTTCGAACAGCCGAATGCGTCGTCCTCGATCGACGCGCGGCGCGCACAGTCGTTCTGCCGGGCCCACCGCATGCTCTTCTTCGATCGCCGCCATTCGTTTGCGAGTGCGCGCCTTGACGGCGTGATCCTTCTCGCGTTCGTCGCATGAGCAGCGTGACCTCGACGACGATGCAAGCGCCCGTGGGCGGCTCGTCCGCTGCCGACGTGATCCTCGAGACGCGCGGCTTGCGCAAGGAGTTCAAGGGCTTCGTCGCGGTCAACGACGTGTCGATCTCCGTCAGGCGCGGCGAGATCCATGCGCTGATCGGCCCGAACGGCGCGGGCAAGACGACCTTCTTCAATCTGCTGACGAAGTTCCTGCCGCCGACGGCGGGCTCGATCGTCTACAACGGCGTCGACATCACGACGGAGCGGCCGGCGGAAACCGCGCGGCGCGGCATCATCCGTTCGTTTCAGATCTCCGCGGTGTTCCCACACATGACGGTCCTCGAGAACGTGCGGGTCGCGTTGCAGCGGCGGCTCGGCACGTCCTTCTACTTCTGGAAGCCCGAGAGTTCGCTCGAACAACTCAACGACCGCGCGTTGCAATTGCTCGCGGAGGTCGGGCTCGAGTCCTTCGCCGACGTGCTGACGGTCGAACTCGCCTACGGCCGCAAGCGCGCGCTCGAGATCGCGACCACGCTCGCGCTCGAGCCGGAGTTGATGCTGCTCGACGAGCCGACGCAGGGAATGGGCCACGAGGACGTGGGCCGCGTGACCGAATTGATCCGCAAGGTCTCGGCGAATCGCACGATCCTGATGGTCGAACACAACATGAACGTGGTCGGCTCGATCGCGAACACGATCACGGTGCTGGCGCGCGGCGCGGTCCTCGCTGAAGGGCCTTACGCGACGGTGTCGAAGCATCCGAAAGTCATCGAGGCCTACATGGGCACGGCCGATGCCACGCTCGCCGGTGCGCACGGATGAGCGACGTCCTGTCGATCGAGGGGCTCAACGCCTGGTACGGCGAGTCCCACATCCTCCACGGGGTCGACTTCGCGGTCGCCCCCGGTGAGGTGGTGACGCTGCTCGGTCGCAACGGTTCGGGCCGCACGACGACGCTGCGCGCGATCATGGGTCTCGTCGGCCGCCGCGCGGGGTCGATCAAGGTCGGCGGCAACGAGACCGTCCGCCTGTCGTCGAACCGGATCGCGCGCAAGGGCATCGGCTACTGCCCCGAAGAACGCGGGATCTTCGCGTCGCTGTCGGCCGAAGAGAACCTGATGCTGCCGCCGGCGTTGAAGGCCAACGGAAGCGGCGCGCTGGTCGGCGCACCGATGCCGATCTCCGAGATCTACGCGATGTTCCCGAACCTGAAGGAACGCGCGAAGAGTCCCGGGACGCGCTTGTCCGGCGGCGAGCAGCAGATGCTCGCGGTCGCGCGCATCCTGCGCACCGGGGCCCGCATGCTGCTGCTCGACGAGATCTCGGAAGGTCTCGCGCCCGTCATCGTGCAGAAGCTCGGCGAGGTGATCCGCGTGCTGAAGCAACAGGGCTACACGATCGTGCTCGTCGAACAGAACTTCCGCTTCGCCGCGCCGCTGGCCGATCGCTTCTATGTCATGGAACACGGGAAGATCGTGAAGCGTTTCGCGCAGAGCGAACTGGCCGCCAACATGAACATGCTTCACGAGTTCCTCGGCGTGTAGCAGCGACGCCTGATTTTCAACAACGGAGACCATCAATGAAACTGAAATCGATCGCGAGCGCGCTCGCACTCATCGGCCTCGCCACTGTGAGCGGTGGCGCGCAGGCTCAATATTCAGGCGACGTGATCAAGATCGGCTTCATCACCGATCTGTCCGGACTCTATTCGGACATCGACGGCAACAACGGCGCCGAAGCGATCCGTATGGCGATCGCCGACATGGGCGGCGCGATCGACGGCAAGAAGATCGAGCTGCTCGTGGCCGACCACCAGAACAAGGCCGACGTCGCCGCGAGCAAGGCGCGCGAGTGGTTCGACACGCAGGGCCTCGACATGCTGATCGGGGGCACGAACTCCGGCACGGCGCTCGCGATGACGAAGGTCGCCGCGGAACGGAAGAAGCCCTTCATCGCGATCGGGCCGGGGACCAACCGGCTCACGAACGAGGACTGCACGCCGTACACGATCCACTACGCGTACGACACGGTCGCGCTGGCCCAGGTGACGGGCTCCCAGATCGTCAAGAACGGCGGCAAGAGCTGGTACTTCCTGACGGCCGACTACGCGTTCGGCGCCTCGCTGGAAAAGGACGCGACCGACGTGATCAAGGCGAACGGCGGCACGGTCGTCGGCTCGGTGCGTCACCCCCTGTCCGCGTCCGACTTTTCGTCCTTCCTCTTGCAGGCGCAGTCGTCGAAAGCGCAGATCCTCGGCCTCGCGAACGCCGGCGGCGACACGATCAACTCGATCAAGGCGGCCAAGGAATTCGGCATCACGAAGACGATGAAGGTCGCGGGCCTGCTCGTGTTCATCAACGACGTGCACAGTCTCGGACTGCCGACCGCGCAGGGGCTGCTGGTCACCGACAGCTGGTATTGGGACAAGGACGACCAAGCGCGCGCCTGGTCGAAGCGCTTCTTCGAGAAGGCCAAGAAGGAGCCGTCGAGCCTGCAGGCCGCCGACTACTCGTCGACGACGTTCTATCTGAACGCGGTCAAGGCGGCGAAGACCGACGACGGCGACAAGGTCATGGCGCAGATGCGCAAGACGAAGATCAACGACTTCTATGCGAAGGACGGCTACGTTCGCGAAGACGGCCGCATGATCCACGAGATGTATCTGCTCGAGGTCAAGGCGCAGAGCGAGTCGAAGTACCCGTGGGATTACTACAAGCTCGTCGCGAAGGTGCCGGGCGAGCAGGCGTTCCTCGCGCCGTCCAAGTCGCAGTGCTCGTTGATCAAGAAGTCCTGATCCTTCAGGCCTCGTTGCGTGAGCGACCACGGTCGCTCACGCGCGGACACCCATGACTGAGATCTTCGGCATCCCGATCCAGGCCTTCCTGGGCCAGCTCCTGCTCGGCCTCGTGAACGGCTCGTTCTACGCCTTGCTGTCGCTCGGCCTCGCGATCATCTTCGGGCTGCTCGGGATCGTGAACTTCGCGCACGGCGCGTTGTACATGATGGGCGCCTACGTCGCGTGGATCGCGCTCGACAAGTTCGGCATCAATTATTGGTTCGCGCTCGTGCTCGCGCCCGTCCTCATCGGCGCGCTCGGCATCGTCATCGAACGCACGATGCTCAAACGTCTCTACAAACTCGATCCGTTGTATGGACTGCTGCTGACCTTCGGGCTCGCGCTCGTGGCCGAAGGGATCTTCCGCGACCAGTACGGCGTGTCCGGCCAGTCCTACGAGGTCCCCGAGGCGTTGCAAGGCGCGACCAACCTCGGCTTCATGATCCTGCCGAACTACCGTGCGTGGGTCGTCGTCGCGTCGTCGGTCATCTGCTTCACCACCTGGTTCCTGATCGAGAAGACGCGTCTCGGCGCGACGCTGCGCGCGGCCACCGAGAACGCGCCGCTCGTGCAGGCCTTCGGCGTCAACGTGCCGGTCATGGTGATGTGCACCTATGGCGCCGGCGCCGCGCTGGCCGCCCTGGCAGGCGTCCTCGCCGCGCCGGTCATCCAGGTCACGCCGTTGATGGGCTCGAACCTGATCATCGTCGTGTTCGCGGTCGTCGTGATCGGCGGCATGGGCTCGATCCTCGGATCGATCGTGACGGGACTGTTGCTCGGCCTGATCGAAGGCCTGACGCGAGTCGTCTATCCGGAGGCGTCGAACGTGGTCGTCTTCGTCATCATGATCATCGTGCTGATCTTCCGGCCGGCCGGTCTGTTCGGAAAGGGAAGCTGACCGTGCGTCCTCACGAAGTCTCCACGACGAGGCTGGTCGGCTACGGCCTGCTGTTGCTGGTCGCGCTGGCCGTGCCCTTCATCGGCCTGTATCCGGTCTTCGTGATGAAGCTGCTGTGCTTCGCGATCTTTGCCTGCGCCTTCAATCTGCTGCTCGGCTACACCGGTCTGCTGTCGTTCGGTCACGCGGCCTTCTTCGGCAGCGCGGCCTACGCGACCGGTTGGATCGTGCAGTCGATGAGCGTCACGCCCGAGGTCGGCATCGTCTTCGGCATGGTGATCGCGGCGCTCACGGGGCTGGTCGTCGGCCTCATCGCCATCCGCCGTCAAGGCATCTACTTCGCGATGATCACGCTCGCCCTGGCGCAGATGGTGTACTTCGTGTGCCTCCAGGCGAAGTTCACGCACGGCGAGGACGGGTTGCAGGGTGTGCCGCGCGGACGCTTGCTCGGCCTCGTCTCGCTCGACTCCGATACGGCGATGTATTACTTCGTGCTCGTCGTGTTCATCGCAGTCTTCCTGTTCATTCGCCGCATCGTCCACTCGCCGTTCGGCCAGGTGCTCAAGGCGATCCGCGAGAACGAACCGCGCGCGATCTCGCTCGGCTATGCGGTCGATCGCTACAAGCTGCTCGCCTTCATCCTGTCGACGACGATCGCGGGCCTCGCCGGCGCGTTGAAGACGCTGACGCTCGGCTTCGCGACCCTGTCCGACGTCCACTGGTCGATGTCCGGCGAGGTCATCCTGATGACGCTGCTCGGCGGCCTCGGCACCTTCCTCGGGCCCGTCCTCGGCGCTGGCATCGTCATCGCGCTGCAGGACTTGCTCGCCGATCGCGTGGGCTCCTGGGTCACCGTGATCATCGGCGCCATCTTCGTCGTCTGCGTGCTGCTGTTTCGTCGCGGACTCGTCGGCGAATACGAGGCCTGGCGAATCAAGCGGCGGGCGAAAGCAAGACTTCAGGCTTCTTGAGGTTTTCGACGAGTGCGAGCGCACGCTCGCACTCGTGTTTCACGTGAAACAGTGCGCGCGTCCCGCCGAATCGGGATAATGGCGGTCCTTCAGGACGCCATCCATGGATTTCCCACAACGTCTCGACGTCATCGTGATCGGCGGCGGTCACGCCGGCACCGAGGCTGCGCTCGCCGCCGCCCGGATGGGCCAGCGCACGCTGCTGCTGACGCACAGCATCGAGACGCTCGGCGCCATGAGCTGCAATCCCTCGATCGGTGGCATCGGCAAGGGCCATCTGGTCCGCGAGGTCGATGCGCTGGGCGGGGCGATGGCGGCCGCGACCGACGAGGCCGGGATCCAGTTCAGGATCCTGAACGCGAGCAAGGGTCCCGCGGTCCGCGCGACACGCGCGCAGGCCGATCGGGTGCTCTACAAGGCGGCGATCCGCGGCCGTCTCGAGAATCAGCCGAATCTTTCGCTGTTCCAGCAAAGTGCCGACGACCTCATCGTCGAAGGCGAGCGGGTGACCGGCGTCGTGACACAGACCGGCATCCGCTTTCATGCGCGGGCGATCGTCCTCACCGCCGGCACCTTCCTGAACGGACGGATCCACGTCGGTCTCGATCAACAAGCCGGCGGCCGTGCCGGCGAGGCGGCGTCGACTTCGCTCGCCGCGCGTCTTCGTGAGCTGAGCCTGCCGCAAGGGCGGCTCAAGACCGGAACGCCCCCGCGAATCGACGGCCGGACGATCGATTTCTCGGCGATGGAGGTGCAAGCCGGGGACCACGACCCGGTCCCGGTGTTTTCCTTCCTCGGCGAGCCGGGACAACACCCGGCGCAACGGCCGTGCTGGATCACCCACACGAACGAGCGCACGCACGACTTGATCCGCGCCAACCTCGATCGGTCGCCGATGTACAGCGGCGTGATCGAAGGGGTCGGGCCGCGCTATTGCCCGAGCATCGAGGACAAGATCCACCGCTTTGCGGGGAAGAACAGTCACCAGGTCTTCCTCGAGCCTGAGGGGCTGAACACCCACGAGTTCTATCCGAACGGGATTTCGACCAGTCTTCCCTTCGACGTTCAATACGCGCTGGTCCGGAGCATTCGAGGTCTCGAGCAGGCGCATCTGCTTCGGCCCGGCTACGCGATCGAGTACGACTACTTCGATCCCCGCGGCTTGAAGCCGTCGCTCGAGACGCGTGCCATCGGCGGCCTGTTTTTCGCCGGACAGATCAATGGGACGACGGGCTACGAAGAGGCGGCGGCTCAGGGTTTGCTCGCCGGAATCAATGCGGCACGGCTCACGCAGGAGCGCACGGCGTGGGTGCCGAAGCGCGACGAGGCCTATCTCGGCGTGCTCGTCGACGATCTGACCACGCGCGGCGTGATCGAGCCTTATCGCATGTTCACCAGCCGCGCGGAGTTCCGCCTCAGCCTGCGGGAAGACAACGCCGACGCCCGCTTGACGCCCATTGGGCGCGAGCTCGGCTGCGTCGACGATCGTCGGTGGGCGCACTTCACGACGAAGCGCGAGTTGGTTTCACGTGAAACACAGCGCTTGAAGGACACCTGGGTCCAGCCGACGACGCTGGGCTCGGGTGAAGCGGAGCGCGTCCTCGGAACGGGCATCGAACGGGAATATCGCCTCTTCGATCTGTTGCGACGCCCCAACGTCCGGTGGTCCGACTTGGCGTCGCTTCGCAAGCGGACGGGAGAAGCGGTGTCGCTCGTCGATGCGCTTCCGGCGGCGGTCATCGAGCAGATCGAGCTCGAGGCCAAGTACGCCGGTTATGTCGATCGGCAGCGCGCCGAAGTCGAGCGTGCGGAAGCGATGGAAGACCTCGAGATTCCGGAGGCCGTCGACTATGCGACCGTGGCCGGCCTGTCTTTCGAGGCCCGCCAGAAACTCTCACTGCATCGACCCGCGACGCTGGGCCAGGCGTCGCGGATCGCCGGCGTGACGCCGGCCACCGTGTCGCTGCTGCTCGTCCATCTGAAACGCGGTCTCGGCCGCGCCCGCGGGTCGGTGAAAGCGGCCGCATGAGCGGCGCGACGGCCGGACGCCTCGCGCCGCGCGTCGCCGCTTCGCCCCTTCGCGATCGGCTGGTCGACGGCGTCCGCGCCCTTGGCTTGGACGTCGCCGACCCGCAGCTCGCCG
>Ga0247783_1000528_pt1 | contig 11963 bp, 8 predicted proteins | sample UWRJL064202C5_FD_179911 | JGI IMG/M metagenome (GOLD analysis project Ga0247783, IMG submission 179911) | Plant litter microbial communities from Arlington Agricultural Research Station in Wisconsin, United States - UWRJ-L064-202C-5 | ecosystem: Environmental > Terrestrial > Plant litter >...
GATTCAATCTTATCCCCAGCGGACTTATTGACGATATTAAGATCTATAAGGCTCCGGCTCCGGAATTACCGGGAGGTTTCGGTGGTGGTGTTGTAAAAGTGAGTACGAAAAAAAGCCAGGCTACGAGGCACATCCAGGTTGATGTGTCAGGACAATTCCGGACAAGCGGCAGCAGCTTTTCAGATTATTACACAGGAAGTAATGCGACGGGCAAGGACACCTGGGGACTGGGATTGAAGGGTCGCGAAATGCCATCGATCTTCACCACCAATCCCGTGAAGTTACCCGATCAGAATTTTTATCCTGGCGAATACATGGCGACGATACGCTCCTTGCCGGAAGTGAATAATCTGAAAAAAGACAAACATACATTGGACCGTCGCGCGAGTATAAACTACTACGACTCCTATAAGATCGGAAGCGTGCGGTTAAATAACCTGACGGCAGTCAGCTATACGTATCAGCGTACGAATCAGTTCAGAACGCGTGCTTCGCAGGGACTGAAGGAATGGAGAGCAGATTCGGAGGGGCACCCTCAATACTTCATCCCCAACGACCAATCGCTGGATACCATGTCATTCGAAAATGTAAGGATCTCCGTATTGGAGAATCTTGGATTGAAAATAAATGACAATCATAAAATCGCTTTCAATCTGTTTGCCAATCGTAACGCGGAAGACAATACTTTGCTAAGCGCTGAAATACATACCGCGGGTAATCCTTCTCTGGGTAAACCCTATCCGCTTACCGAGGAAAGTTTTAATTCGGTACAAGGGGCAACAAAATGGAGGAACGTTGGTTTTGAATACCGGGTACGCGATCTGATATCGGGTCAGCTCAGTGGGAATCACATATTGAATCCAAAATTAACGCTGGACTGGAATGTCGGCCAGACGTCGCAAACCGACTATACACCGGACTGGCAGACATTTTTATTCAACGGTAGCGCTGCGACTGATCGGTACGACTGGCAGCTGACCACGAATGCAACAGATAATAACACGCGCATGCGATACCGCACGGAAGAAAAAGTAGAGTTGGCAGGCGCCGATATCAACTGGACGGTATTACCTATTCTGACCGTTAAAACTGGTACGTTGCTGCAAAGGGCACACCGCCAGTTCGACAACAACAATTATAACGTTACTCTTCCACCAGGAAACAACGTTGTTCAGGAATATTATGCAAATCTGTATCAGCCCTGGTATTCTATTCAAAGGAGTTATGCCGATGAGAATTTTAGGGAAGATAAACAAGGATTCAATATGACTGTTACGTCCAGCGCCTTGTCCTATCAATTCGATCAGAACATCGTTGCAGTCTATCTTGCCAGCCGACTTTATATGCTTAATAAGAAGCTGGAATTGTATGGCGGTATGCGTTATGAAAATGAATATGCACAGTTGTATGATAACCAGGGAAGACCGGTAGCAGACATACCGGGGCCAAACTTCGAGAATTACCTGCCCAGCGCACATCTTACGTGGAGCATTACCGATCGCCATAAGCTTCGTACAAGTTATGGTAAATCCATCGACCGGCCCGCATATCGTGAGCGTTCCAGCGCGGGATATTACAGTGTCCGTGATGCTGTTAATTACGTAGGGAATCCCGAGCTGAAAAATGCGTCGTTGGATAACTATGATCTGCGTTGGGAATGGTATCCGAACGACAATGAGTTCATAGCCGTGGGAGCATATTATAAATATATAGATAACCCCATTGAAATGTATGAATACGGTTCATCGGGTTTTGCCAGACTGTACCGTACGTGGCTTAACAAGCGTTGGGCGAAAGTCTCGGGACTGGAGGTGGAAGTACGAAAGAATCTGGGCTTTATACCGCTGAATATAATGAAGCAGTTTTCCGTTATTATTAACGGTTCTTATATGATCACCAAGGTTCGCGAGGATGTTACGCTCAATGAAGGACAAACAGTCGATGTGAGGCTTGAGCGACCGCTCACGGGCTCTTCTCCGTATGCCTTTAACGCAAACCTGTATTATGAGCATCCTAAACTTCGTACACAGGTTACAGTGGCGTATAATTATATCGGTGAGCGTATCATTGTTACTGCGCCGAGCTTTATAGGCAACCTTCATGAAAAGGCTCAACATCAGCTTGACCTTGTTTTAATACAACCCATAGGTAAGCATCTTCGGTTGAAAGCTGGGGTACAGAACTTATTGAATCTTCCCATAATACGCTGGAGGGATGGTAATCTGGATGGTGACTACCATCCAGGTATTGCGAAGCCCGCGGAGCAATTAATTGATCCGGGGCTTGCAGAGAACAGGGATCACGAAGCGGAGAGATGGAAAACCGGAGCCTATTATTCTTTAGGCATTACCGTTACATTCTAAAATTATTATAAGCAGCAGGCAGGTCTTTGTTAAGAGGCCTGCCTGCTTTCTATGGATCCTTTGGAATGGGCTTGCTATTGAGATGCATCAGCGTTTATAGCTAAGCACCAGTGTTATTTTGTCCTCAAAATTGACTGGAGGCTCTTCATCATTACAACGTGAACAACACAGCTTTGTATTAACAAAACCATAATACCATGCAGGCTACCCGCGGTGCTATAAACATCAGTCTATATAGCTACCAGGGTGAATGGTTTTTACGAATCGTCACGTGGAGTAAAATGAATAAAAGAGCTTATAAAGACAAAACGTCAGCGGAACACGCTCAAAGGAATAAAAAGCTGGAAAGCGTTCCTGACGGTGCATCCATCCAACTATGTCATCGGGAGGCAGTAGCTGTCGACCGGAGGCAGGATCTTTCGACCCAGCCTCAGTCGGGTCAGCGTGGCGCCTGGGCTACGAAATACATGTTTGGCCACATGTAAGCCAGGACACCTGTAAATAATCAGTTGTAAAATTACTTAAACTTTTATTATTCTATGAATAATCGCATCTTAAAATCTGTAGCAGTTGTTGGGTTAGCTGCTGCTCTATTCGTTGCCTGCGAGGACCAGGTAAATCAAAACCAGAATGCGGCTGGTAATGCTGCTCAGGTTCAGGTAGCCGGCGACCTTGGCTACCCCGTTAGCGGCACTCTTCCTGGCACTGACGTGTTCGGTAACTCGATCGATGTAAACGGTAATGTTTGTGTTTCTCAGAACCTGACAATCAACGGTACTAGCACACTCCACAATTTCGTTCACGTAATGCCCGGCTTTACTATTACGTTCGCCGCAGGTGTTACTGTAAAAGGAGTAAAACAAGGTACTACAACCGCCGACGTTAAACCCGGAACACTCATAATCGAGCGCGGTGCGCAAATCAGCGCGGTAGGAACAGCTGCTTCTCCTATCACATTCACCTCTAACGAGGCAACTCCCGCTCCTGGCGACTGGGGTAGCATCGTATTGTTAGGCAAAGCAGACGCTAATATCCTCGGGACACGCGGAACAACACCTTCAGGTACAAATGGAGTTGGTATCATCGAAGGGTTGGGAACAACCGTACCCGCTGCATTGTGTGGCCTTACCACGCCTGGCCGTTATGGCAATGGTGACCTTCCTGCAGGAAGCTATAACACCGACAATTCAGGTATAATGCAATATGTGCGTATCATCTACGCTGGTTTTGCTCTTTCTGCTGGTAACGAATTGAATGGTCTTACCCTTGGTGGTGTAGGATCAGGAACAACATTGGATCACATCCAGATACACAAAGGATTTGACGATGGCTTCGAATTCTTCGGTGGTACAGTAAACGCAAAGTTCCTGGTGTCAAGCGGAAATGCTGATGACGACTTCGATACAGATCAAGGCTTTAGCGGAAAGCTGCAGTTCGGCTTTGTGGCCCGTGCCGTAAACAACTCATACCTGGCCGATCTTCCTTTGAATGGTGGCGAATCTAATGGTGACGACGATGACGATGTTAACGCATCGACACTTACTTCTGCTCAGTTCAGCAACTTCACATTTGTTGGTCCTTATCAGAACTCATGTATCGCTGCCCTTGATCAGGATTACCGTGCAGGTACTTATTACCGTGACCTGTCCAAACAAGACCTGTTCAACAGTGTGGTTATGGGTTTCCCTTACGGAATCGAGATCAGCAGCGAACCTGGTAAGGCATTGGCAGATCTGTTCAACTATACAAGCGTTGCAGCATTGGATGCTACCAAGACTGATATCCGCAACACAACAATTGTTGTACCTAGCCAAAGCCTGGTTACCGGTGTTGCTACGTCCGCAACTTGGTTCGACGCTACTCCTGGTGCTTTCAATACTGAATTCCTCACAAGCGGTCTGAACAATACAATCTTCACGGCAACAAGCTGTACAGTTGGTAACATCAACTCAATGGCCGGAAATAACAACGCCAGAATTAGCACAGGTGCATGGAACTTTGTAACAAGCGGTACGCTTCCTACACCTCTTCCTACTTCTACCTCTACACTCCTTGGTTCAGCTGATTTCAGCTTGCTGAGCGGATTTACCGTGGTGACTTACCGCGGTGCATTCGACGGCACTACCAACTGGATGAGCGGATGGACAGTTTGGAACTAATCGATATTAAGTTCTTCCCAAAGTATCCCTGTGCCCGAAAGGGCCAGGGATATCCTGGTATATAAACCATAAGATTTTTACTTGAAAACTCTAAATAATAACTCTAAACAAACTCTTAAAATTCATGAAAAAACTCTTTAAGCCTTTTTACTTATGGTTGATCATCGGATCGTTGAGCGCTGCGCTTGTTTCTTGTAAGGATGATGATGGTCCCGGCGAGCCAGATCCTACGCCAAAGATCACCATTACAGACATCAGTCCTTTAACGGCTCGTGCAGGCGACACAGTACGTATCACCGGTACAGGTTTCAGTACAACACCTTCGCAAAACACTGTTCTTTTCAATCAATCGTTATCGGCCTCTGCGCAGGTAATTTCAGCTGCAGCTACTGAGCTTAAAGTGAAAATTCCAGTAGCAGCGCCCAATGGGCCAATCAAGGTTACGGTTGGAGAAGAGTCTGCCGTATCGACTCAGACATTTACGTTGAATACCAGTTTGAATGCCCCAGCGATTACTGCTATCGATCCAACGCACGGTCTGGCCGGCAGTGAGCTTACCATTACCGGAACTAACTTTGTAGATGGAGCGGTCGTGGCTAAAGTGTCGTTTGGCGCTACAGAAGCTGAAGTAACTGAATCCTCCCCAACGAAATTAAAGGTAAAAGTGCCGGTTTCCCTAGTTGACGGACAAGTTGATGTTCGGATAAATCGTGGTGGTCAGCTTTCAAATATTGTGAAATTCGTTGTTGATCCGTTGCCCAAGACAGTAAAGGCTACTTACTGGACCGACGGTGTGTCTATATATAAGGGTACTATTACATCGACAGGTGTAAATATTGAAACACTTTACGGTGCTGAAAAAGGAGTGTTGGCTGCTTATGGTATTGCTTTCAACCCGGTCGACAATAAGGTATATTTTGCAGGTGCACTCGATTCTGAACCGAATGGTGCAATTTTCCGTGCTTCTGCTGATGGAACTGGTGACGTGGAGGAATTATATACGTTCGATGAATTAAGCGGAGGTTTCCCCGCATATGATCTTGCTTTAGATACAGAGAGCAGTACACTTTATGTGGTCGTGGCTGCCGATGGTAAAGATCAGATCGTTAAAGCACACTACGGCAATCTTAACGAGGCCGTTAAAGTTATTTATGAAGTCAATACGGGTAGTGGTGATGCGATCGGTATAAAGTTGACTGTTGCGAATAGCAAATTATATTGGGCCGAAAGTACTTCAAAACGCGTTGTCGAAGGAAGCCTGGACGGTTCGCAAGCAGCTAAGGCATTGTTCGATGGCAGCGATAATCTGGCTGCTCCGTACAACATTGCTGTTGACGCAGCACAAGGAAAAATATTTATCCTCGATAACCCCGAGCCGTTCGGTACTGCGGTGGATGCTATTTACTCCGGTAATCTGGACGGTTCCGGATCCCTCACTAAAATCATCAGCGCGGGCGATGACCTGGACGGTGGTTTTGATGTTGAGGTAGATAGCGAAAATCAATACGTAATCTGGTTGTCGCCTGTTAAAGGTGGCCAGGGACAAAAAGTAAGCCGATGCAAATATGACGGCACCGGTGTAGAAACATTATTTAGCAGCGATAAAATCCAAGGAGCGGGCTTCTTTGATATAGATGTACGATAATATATAGATAAAAACAGATGTGCGATACTGCATAACCATGAGGGAAATCGGCTAACGTGATGTATGCGACAGATCGACGTTAGCCATTTCTTTCTGTATTTTTAATGAATCAACTCTTTCGGGTACGCCCCTTTATGCGATAGGCGGTAAACAGGGGCGTAACGATTAACGCGTAGAACGAATATGTTGCTCTTTAACCAGGGAAATTTGCGGACGCTGTTACAGCGCATTGATAAATTGTTAGCCGATGCGGAAAGTGCAGAAGACCCTGCTATTCATACAATCATTGATAATAATTGGTACCAGGATGCCGTGAGGAGGCTCACCTCGCTGGACGATCATCGCGAGCAGATCCTTAACGAGCTCCGCAACGTCCTGAACGATCTTAACAGGGAATACATGGAAGTCAGCCGCAGAATGACCCGTGATGGCCGGCTGTTGAAAAACGGTAGTAAGGTGACACGAAAATCAATGTAGATGCCAGGATTTATGCCCCGGTAACGATTTACATATTCTCAATCCACCAAAGATACCCGTCGTAGTCCGTCACCGGTATTTCGCCTTTTACGCCTAGCATCCGGCACAGCGTTACAATCTGTCCGCGGTGGTATGAGCTATGGTTGATTACGTGCAGGATGTACTCGTACCTGCTTTGCATACTGTCGGAGACCTGTATACGTTCGATCAATTGTTGCTCGTTGGATATTGAAAGGGTAATTAACTGTTCTGAACTGATAATAAGATCTGCTATAACTGCTTCGACAGCATTATCTTTCGTCGGCAGATCGAATGCATTGATCTTTCCTTTGGCAAGGATGGAATACCAATAAACCTGGGCTGAGAGGATATGCTGTAGCGTTCGGTCTATGGTTCCAAAGCTTGACCCGGTCTCTTCATAAAGGACGTGCCGGTCAATAGTCAATAACCACGAAGTCAGGCGCTCGTTAGCCCAGAGATTATAGCGCAGCAAGCGGTCGGTCATGTTCTGCAGGTACATAAATAAGGCCTTTTAGTTTTGTTTTTGTTACAAAATACAATCATTTAAATGTAAATATCCCGCCCTGTTCATTATTATATAATGCTTTATTGATAACTTAATATCAGTTACCAGGATCGTATCGTATGACAAAAGCCCACATCCTTATCACTTTATCGGCAGCCCTTCTCCTTTCATCCTGTACGCTTAGGCAGGAAGACGCCCATGCTAACTGGAAAGTTTACGGCGGTACGAAAGACGCAAACCATTACTCTTCCCTGACGCAGATCGATACAACCAATGTCTCCCAGCTGCAGATAGCCTGGACCTATCACACCGGGGACGCTGACACAACATTTCATACCCAGATCCAATGCAATCCCATAATACAGAACGGGACGTTGTACGGTACCACGCCTAAAATGAAGCTGTTTGCGCTGGATGCGGCCCTGGGAACACAGAAATGGATCTTCGACCCCAGCGCTTCCATGCCGGCCGATACACTCGCGCAAGCGCGCTTAGCGACAATGTTTTCAAATACCGGCCGGGGCGTTACTTACTGGACCGACGGTAAAAACGACAACAGGGTATTCTACACCGCCGGTCACCAGCTGATCTGCCTTAATGCAGACACCGGAGCAACGGTAATGACATTCGGTCTTAGCGGCCGTGTCGATCTGCACGAGGGGCTTGATCGCGAGGTTAGCGATCGTTATATAACATCGAATACACCGGGTATAATATACAAAGACCTCCTGATCCTCGGCTCGCGTGTAGCCGAGGATGCTACGGCCGCTCCGGGGCATATTCGTGCTTACGACGTTCGGACAGGGCAGCGAAAGTGGATCTTCCATACCATCCCACATCCCGGGGAGCCCGGTTATGAAACATGGGAGGACAAGGAAGCGTGGAAGCACCTGGGTGGAGCAAACTGTTGGTCAGGAATGAGCCTGGACGAAGAGAAGGGAGTAGTATATATACCAACCGGATCGGTATCTCCCGATTTTTACGGTGGTAAGCGATCTGGCGACGGTCTGTTCGGTGACTGTATACTGGCGCTCGAAGCCGCCACAGGCAAACGTATCTGGCACTTTCAAACCGTACATCATGATATATGGGATCGCGATTCTCCTACGGCACCCGTACTGGTTACCGTTACAAAAGACGGAAGAAAGATAGAAGCGCTCGCGCAGCCCACAAAGACAGGATATATATACCTGCTCGATCGCGCTACGGGAAAGCCGATCTATCCTGTTGAAGAAAGACCGGTGCCAACCGTCTCTGAGCTGGTCGGGGAGAAGCCCTCGGCGACGCAGCCCTTTCCCACGTTCCCGAAACCTTTTGTGCGGCAGTCGCTGGCGGAAGCAGACCTGAACGACCTTGTCCCGGAAGAGTCGTACCAGGATATAAAAAACAGGTTGGCTGGATATAGCACCGGGCACTTGTATAATGCTCCTTCAAAGAAGGGCACGGTGATCTTCCCCGGATTCGATGGAGGCGCGGAGTGGGGCGGTCCTGCTTATGATCCTACCACGGGAGTTCTGTACGTGAACGCGAACGAGATGCCCTGGCTCCTGACTATGGTTGATGTGAAAGATGAGTTGCCAAAGAAGGAGAATTATCTCGAAGCCGGTAAAAGGTTATACATGTTAAATTGTATGGCCTGTCATGGCCCTACAAGAGCAGGCGCGGGCAACTACCCATCGTTACTGGCCGCCAGTAAGAAGTACGACGAAGGAACGTTCCACCAGTTGCTCTCTTCGGGGCGTGGTATGATGCCAGCCTTTAATCGCCTGTCCGATCAGGAGAAAAGCGCGATCGCTTCGTTCATCCTGGAGCTTAAAGTCAACCAGGAAAAAAAATTCTCCCCTGAACAAAAAGTAGAAGATACCTATCTGCATTTGCCCTACACCAGCACAGGCTATCATAAGTTTCTGACCCGGGAAGGCTACCCCGCTGTAAAACCACCGTGGGGCACATTAACAGCGATCAACCTGAGCACAGGCCAATTCATCTGGAAAGACACTCTCGGCGACTATCCGGAGCTCAAAGCCAAAGGTCTTCACACCGGTACCGAAAACTACGGAGGCCCCGTTGTGACCGCCGGCGGGTTACTATTTATTGCCGCCACCAAAGACAGTAAACTGCGAGCCTTTAATAAACGCACCGGCAAGCTCCTCTGGGAAGCTGATCTTCCTGCTCCAGGCTTCGCCACACCCGCAGTGTATAACGTCAGCGGGAAACAATACGTAGTAATAGCCTGCGGAGGAGGAAAGTTGAAAACGAAGTCGGGAGATTCTTATATAGCATTTGCGCTACCGGGAAAGGGAGAGTGAGGATCGGAATGATACAACTACATCCTGGAACTCCGCCAGGTTGATAGGTTGGCGTCAATACGGACTGAGATCAGCCTGTACGTTGTGCCTGATGGCGGCCGAGCCTGTATAACTGACCGAGGTGAGAAGCGATAGCTTTCATCATGGACGTATATTCGTTGTATATGATACCTGACTTATTACAGGCTTCTTTAACGAAAACGCTGATGGCGGGATAGTGTATATGGCTGATCCTCGGAAACAGGTGATGCTCGATCTGAAAATTGAGTCCACCCAGGAGCCAGTGCAAAATGCGGCTGGACGTGGCGAAATTGGATGTGGATGCCAACTGATGTACGGCCCACTCCTGGCCGCCTCGGTTCTCATCTTCACCGGCAGAGTGAAAGGATGTGCCCTCTACCACGTGCGCCAGTTGAAACACGACACTGATAGCCAAACCACACACCAGGGTTATTGTTAAAAATCCGATCAACGTGGGAAGCCATCCTACAACGAAAACCGGGATCAGGATATATACAGCCACATACATAACTTTTGTAAACCAAAAGATGTAATGTTCCTGTCTCCCGATCTTCTTTTGCGCGCTATTTGCCGACACCTTCCCTGTTACGTACTTTTCGAAATCCTCGTAAAAGATCCATGCGAGGTAGGATATTCCGTATAGAACCACACAATAGATATGCTGAAACCGGTGATAACGATGAAGCGGCTGGCCCTCGTGCAAGCGCATGAATGGTTTCACGTCGATGTCGGAATCCATTCCTTCAATGTTGGTGTATGTATGGTGATTCACGTTGTGCTTGATCTTCCAATAGTAAGAATTTCCGCCCAGTACATTTAAAAAATAAGAAGATACTGTGTTTATCCACGCATGCTTCGAAAAACTCTGGTGACTTCCCTCGTGCATGACATTGAAGCCTATTACCGCCATATTCAGCCCCAATACGATACACAAAATGATGGCAATCCAGGCTGGTGGTGTAAAAAACACCAGTAGTGTGTAGAGACCGGTTGCCAGGCCTACCAGCAAAAGTCCCTTTGTGTAGAGCTTTTGGTTGCCCGCGCGATGTATTTTGCCATCAGCAAAATATTCATCAACGCGTTTCTTCAGTGCGGTGAATAATGTATGCTGACTATTATCGAAAGTGTACTTGAGCATAATGAAATGGTTTGGATGGTGTTTTAACGATATTATGTCGTTTAGCGTTCACCTTGGTTTTTATTATTAAGTATGTCTGTACAATTGTTAGATGAGAAATGTATTTCGGTTTATTTTCCGTACCTTCTACGATGCTTTGTTTCTATTGTCTATCGCGATCCCGAGCGCTACTTGTGGATTAAATCGTTCAGAATGTATTGTTCTTCTCGTTTCTTCGTCGTGATCGTCTGCCTTAGTTTATAGTATAATAACGGTGCCATACACCTGCAGCATGAAAACAATTGTCATCGGCGCATTTGCATTTATTCTCATCGCGGGAATCTTCTTGCTGGCATGGCATCGATCTCTCCGGAGGCGATACAGTAAGACTATTGCTGAACGATGTCGGGCCATCAATCCGTTAATTGATAAACTGGCACGCCATGAATCAATTTCCAGGTCGGAGGTAGAAATGATGGTCAGTAATGCTGCTTTGCGTTCTGGGATTCACCGAGTGCTTGCTACTTACAGCCGTTTAGATCTTTTTCCCACTGAGCTTCTCACGATAGAAAAGGGTGCGGAGTGCTTTCTGATAACCTGGCTTGAGTTTCCCACTGAGCTCGGTGAAGCTCCCAATGAGATAGAGCTTCATACTACAATAGCCCTGGATGATATTCTCAGCCTGACGTATTATGTATTCCAGTACAGGATGCGAAACGGGCATTGGGCCGCGCAATATAATTGGATGTTTGGCGTGGTTGGCCCGTACGGCCCGGACAGTAATCCATATGATGTGCCTGCAAAAATATTCAGCCGGTTCAATTCTATCGATGCTACTACTGTAACGGATGAAGCCCGGTGGGTACACGAGAATATAGTTTAATGATCTGTCCTGTTTTGTTGGCCTGGGTTGTGCTCAAACCCTTGCCGTAACATCAATGTGTGATATTTGTAAGTTTGCCTCCGATCGTTGTAATGCCATCGGGCAACACTTGCGTACATTGCTTTGAGATGCTATACATAATAAGAAGTATATGAGAAAAAATGAGATTGATAATACGACCGGCAAAAATCACGAGGGCCGTCGGGCCAATAGGCCAGTTCGGATTCTGACGGCGTCCTCGGTTATCGGTGATAAAGTTCTGAATAATACAGGCGAAAGCCTGGGCAGGATTATGGATATAATGCTAAATCTGAATGAGGGAAATATCGAGTATGTGATCATCTCCTATGGTGGTTTCCTGGGGATCCGTCAAAAGTATTTTGCCGTTCCGTTTGATGTATTGGTGCTCGATACCGATCGGCATGCTTTTATCCTTGATCAGAGTAAAGAATCTTTCGAGACC
>Ga0247783_1000529_pt1 | contig 11951 bp, 5 predicted proteins | sample UWRJL064202C5_FD_179911 | JGI IMG/M metagenome (GOLD analysis project Ga0247783, IMG submission 179911) | Plant litter microbial communities from Arlington Agricultural Research Station in Wisconsin, United States - UWRJ-L064-202C-5 | ecosystem: Environmental > Terrestrial > Plant litter >...
GCCCCTTGAATCTGACTGCGATTGACGGCAGCTCCGTGTCGCCAACGCGCAGCGAGGCTTCGACGTAGCGCTCCTCGTTGACGGTCGTCCGGTCGATCAAGAGCGTCGATAGGTCCATCAGCTTGGCGTACTCCGCGGCGGAGAAGGTCAGGTAGTACGATTGAACCTTGCTCTCATCGAACAGCTGGTCGCCGATGTGCTCTTCAGTGACCGACGGAACGCTAGCTGCTGCGCCTGCCGCGCCCCCAACATGGCTTTCGCCGGTCCCGCCAGCGCCGCTCGTGGTGCCAGCGCTGCTCGGAGCGCCGGCCGTCGCGGTTGCCTCCGAATCACCACCATGCCCGTCATCGCCCATACGCCTGTCGTCGCTGCCGCGGCAGGCCGGGCCCAGAAGCGAAAGCAGGAACGCGCAGGCGGAAACCGTCGCAACACGAAGCGATGGCGTACCAGTCATGGTGGCGAACATTTTATCACGCAAGATCTGGTCGAATATAGATCTTCACCTGCGAAGTGTCGGGGTCAGTCGACGAACGTGTTGCAAGTGCGTTCCGCCGCAGCGGGCTCTCGCCAGCAGAGCAGCCATTTTCGCTCGGTAATGGGAATCCGTCCGTTTCCGTCACCCCTCAGGGCGATCCGGGCGCTGGCCGACTAGTGAGAGCCGGGGATGATGGTCACGCGCTACGCCGCGGGGCAGCTCTGCCTTCGGCGTCCAACGCAGGAACGAAAAACGCGGGGTCAGCTTGCGCCGACTCCGCGTTTTTCATGCTCTTTCCAGTCCGATGACTAGCTTCAACGACGCGCAGGCTTCGCGCGGCGCCGGGACAGTAGCACGCCGAACATGGCGAAAGCCGTGAGCAGCCAGGGCGCTGTCTCGCCGCTCGCGCGCGAAGCGAGCGCGCACCCGCCGCTATCATCGGCGGCTTTGGCCGCGTTGGCCGAACCGCCCGCGTTGGGCGAACCGCCCGTGTTGGCCGAACCGCCCGTGTTGCCCGAACCGCCCGTGTTGCCCGAACCGTACTGCGCGAATACCTGACTCATCGCGAAGTAGGCCGGCTTGGCCTTCAGCTGGCTGTCGAAGATGTGCGCGTAGTCGTATGACGGGAACGTGCTCGGCACCCAGGAGTCGAGATCGCTGAGACCCCAGACCGTGAAGTGCGAGCAATTCGGGGCGTCGATGCAGACCTGCAGCAGGTCCGCGTAGAACTTCTTCTGGAGTTGAGTCTTGCTGTCGTCGAGCGGCTTGCCGATGCGAAAGTCGCTCTCGGTAATCTGCACATCGACTCCGATTGCAGCGTAGCGAGCCATGTTGTCGCGAATGGCCTGCATATTGGGCACCCCGGTCGTGGTAGTGCCGTCCGGCTCGACGTAGTAGTGGGCCTGGAGACCGACGGCGTCGATCGGAACGCCGTGCGTCTTCAGGTCTTTGACGACTTCGAAGACCTTGTCCGCCTTGGGATTCCCCATCTGCTCGATGTTGTAGTCGTTGTAGAGCAGCTTCGCGTTCGGGTCGGCGGCATGGGCATGGGTGAACGCGAGCTCCATGAACTCTGGCCCGATTCGGTCGTACCAAAACGTCGAGCGATAGGTCCACACGCCATTCACGTTCTCGATCGCCTCGTTCACCACGTCCCAGTACGGGATCCTCCCCTTGTAGTGTCCCATGAGCGCGTCGATATGCGCGTACATGATCGCGATCATCTCGTCGCGAGTGAAAGTCCCGCTGGTGAGCCAGCTGGGCGCTTGCGTGTGCCAAACCAGCGGGTGGCCTCGAAATTCTAGGCCGTTCGTTTGCGCCCAGTCCGCGAGCGCGTCCGTATCCGTGAAGTCGAAGGTGCCTTGCGTCGGCTGGATCAGGTTCATCTTCATCGAATTCGCCGGCGTGATCATGCTGAACTCGCCCGCAACGATCGCGTTGTGCAGCGGGTTGCTCAGGAAGATCGGGGTATCCACGGCGGTACCCATCTTCACCACGGCCTTGTAGTCCTTGAGGGGGTGGCCTGACGGAGCCGCGGTCGTGTACGGGGGCGTCGTCGGTGCGAGCACGGGTTCGATCACGACGTCGTCGACGCAGACCGTGCCCGGCGTCTTGCCGATCTGGAACTGGAACTGCGCCATCGGGTCGTCCCGAAGATTCAAATAGGTGTAATCGACAGTTTGGGCGGTGGGCGTGACCGGGACGGACACGAAGAAATAGTCGGAGTACGGATCGACACCGAGGCCCGTCTTGAATTTGATCGTGCGCTCCGTATCCGCCGAGACGGAGAACCTGATGTGGTAATACTGGTTCTTCAGGAGAGCCACGGGGCTGAGTCCGATCCCGACATCCCAAACGTTCTTGCCCGCCGCCGTCATGGTGGCGCAAAGCTTACCGTCGGTGACCGCGAGCGTTTGGTCGGCGGGGCTCTCGGTGCTGGTGGTGGCGTAGCCCCACCAGGGATCTTTGACGGTGTCGAACGTTCCGTTCGTCACGAGGTTCGAACTCACGGAAGCCGCACCGCCAGCTGCCGCACCAGCGCTCGAGCTCATGCCGGCCGCCGCGGTGCCACCACTCTGCCCACCGGCGCCGCCGGTCACCGTCCCGCCGCCGCCGGTACCACCACCCGAAGTCGTTGCGCCTCCGGTGCCACCCCCACCGGCGCTTTGCGCGTGGGCCTGCGCGGTTCCGAGTAACAGGGCGACGATTGAGCAAAACGTAGCGAGCCTAAGTGCGGACGGAATAACGACCATCGATGGTCCCTTTGGGTTGGGCGAGAAAGGCAAGGTGCCTCATACAATGCCGCGCACGAGCGACCAATGCACGCACTGCGAAAAATCCGGAGCTCCTACTTTTGGATACCAGTCCTCGGGTAGGCCGGTGGGAAATATCTAGTCTGACTCGTGCTAAGCTTGGTTCATTTGTCGAATCGTTTGTGCTTTCTCTTGGGTTTCCTGGGCTTATTAGGCGTCGTCGGGTGTGGCTCGGACACGGACAATGCTCGGGCGAGCAGCGCGGGTAGCGCAGGTTCCCCGGCCGGCAACGCGGGCAGCGGGGGCGCGGGTAGCAGCGGCGGCGCGGGTAGCAGCGGCGGCGCGGGTAGCAGCGGCGGCGCGGGTAGCAGCGGCGGCGCGGGTAGCAGCGGCGGCGCGCCGGCCGCAGCGGGCGCCTGCGCGGCAAGTGTAGGTCCGGTCCCCACGACGGCGCGTGTCGCGTGCACGGCGCCCGCTGGTTACCGCAACCTATTCAGCGAGGTGCTCTGCAAGTCGGCTTCGGACGTGCAGGCGAAGATGACGGGCATCGTCCAACAACTCTTCCACGGCACGGGAGAAGATCAGCGAATTTACTTCGAGCTCTCCGCCAATTCGTCGCAGGCCTACGTCGAGGACATCAACAGCAAGGACGTACGCAGCGAGGGGCAATCGTACGGCATGTACATCGCCGTCGCGATGAACATGCGGACCGAGTTCGACAAGCTCTGGAACTACGCGAAGGCGTGCATGCAGCAGCCGAGCGACGTGTTCGCCTGGCAAATGAACGTTGATTCTTGCTCGCCCAAATCGACCGGACAAGCGCCCGACGGCGACGAGTACTTCGCCGAGGCGCTTCGGCTCGCGGATCGGCGTTGGGGCAGCGACGGCGCGATCAACTACCGCGCCGAAGCGCTCAAAGCCATGGCGGCCGTCGCCGCGCAAGATTTCAATCAGAACCCCGCCATCGTCAAGTTCGTCGCAAACTCCAACTTCAGCGATCCGTCGTACGTGCTCCCGCTGTTCTACGCGGAATGGGCCTGCTTCGACACCGCGCACGCGACCCTGTGGCAGAACGCGGCCAGCTACGCGCGCACGTACTTCCCGAAGGTGATCGACGCGAGCACCGGGCTTGCGCCCTACCAAGCCAATTTCGACGGCTCCCAATACAGCCCCGGGCACACCTTCAACGCCGATGCCTGGCGTGTCCCGATGAACATCATGTCCGACTTCGCCCTGAACGGCGCGGGCACCTGGCAGACGGGCTACGCTACCACCAGCGCCGCCTTTTGGACGAGCCAGGGACTCGCGACCTATGGCGGCAAGTATTCGCTCACGGGCACGTCGATGGACCAGTATCACGGTGCGGCGCTGACGGGCGTGAACGCGATGCTCGCGTTCGGCTTGTCCGGGGCCGACGCGACACCGTTCTTGCAGGCTGCCTGGGATCAAGGGACGCCCACGGGTCAGTACCGCTATTACGACGGCACGCTCTATGCGCTGTCGATGCTGTACCTGACTGGGACCTTCAGCCTCCTCTACTGAGCCGCCGATGACCCTTCACGGGTCCCGCGCGGCATGGGAACCGGCAGCAGCATCGGACCCGCCGTCACCGCTCCGGCTGCCAAGGCGGTACGCCTGACGAGCGCTAGGCCAGTGGTCGCGTGTTTTCCCGCAGAAATTCGGCAATCGCCCGACGAGAGCGAGCCGCGGCGGCTGGCGAATAGACGAGCCGCGCTTTCGCATCCGTACCCACTTCCGGGTTGTCGAAAGCGTGATGCGATTGCCCATACAATTCGAGGCGGAAGTCGTTGCCCGCCGCGTCCATCTCCGCGACGACGCCGGTGATGACATCTATCGGCGAAACCTGGTCTTGCGTTCCTTGCAGAATCAACACCGGCGCTTCGATGCGCGTCGATGTGCCGGGCGCGGCGGTCTTGAGCAGCGCCGAGGCGACGATGATCCCGCTGAGGTTCGCCCCGCTGCGCCCGTAGTCGAGCGCCACCATCCCGCCCGCGCTGTAGCCGAGGCAGAAGATCGGGAGCCCGGCGCGCACACGCGCTCTGAGCGCGGTGACACACGCGCTGAGCGCTTCGACCCCGCGGTCACGGTTCTCGAGCAGGCGCTTCACCATCTCGCCGACCTGGCTGGGATCGGTCGGGCTGAACCCGTTGCCGTAGAGATCGCCGATCACGACCGCGCAGTCCTGCTCGACGAGGAAGCGCGCGTGATCATGCGCGAGCGGACTCTGTCCGCGCCAATCGGGGAGCAATACCACCGCGGCGGACGGCTCCGCGCCGCCTCTCGCGACAAACGCCCCGTGATATTTCTGGCTACCAACCTCGTACGGGAAGGCCGTGCTTTCGATCTCCGCCACGCATCCAACCTAGCGCGCGCGCAGGTCCGTCGCCAGAGCTCCCGCCGCCGCGCGCATTGTCTCCGCGCGCAGGGAGACAGTGCCTCCACGCGGCGGGAAGTGATGAAGCAGTCAGTCGGCGCTCCGGCGGTGTGTGCATTTCTGGCACAGTCGCGCGCCCCTGAGGCAATTTATCGCTATCTGGGTCGAGGCGGGGTATTGCGCGCAGCGCTGGCGGGCCTTCAAATCTGCGGCGCAATTCGTGGCACGTTTGGTGCTAGCCGGCCGGCATGACGCAGTCTGCCCCTGTAGCCGTGCGTGAAGACACGGAAGATGGCCTTCGCGCGACCGACAGCGATGCGACGTACGTGGTGGGTATCGGAGCCTCGGCGGGCGGGCTCGAGGCGCTGGAGCATTTCTTCGACAATGTGCCGGCGAAGACCGGGATGGCCTTCGTGGTCGTTCAACACCTGTCGCCCGATTTCAAAAGCCTGATGGATGAGATTTTGGCGCGCCGCACGCCCCTGCCCATCAGCCTAGTCGAAGACGCGATGGTCGTCGAGGGCGACCACATCTACTTAATCCCGCCGAAGAAGGAAATGATCATTTCTGGCGGGCGGCTCTTGCTCAGCGAACGAGACCGCGACCAAGAGTTGACGCTGCCGATCGATGTTTTTTTCCGTTCGCTCGCGCAGGACTGCGCTGCTCGCGCGATAGCGGTCGTGCTGTCAGGTGGCGGCAGTGACGGGTCGCGCGGCATCCGTGCGGTGCACGAAGCGGGCGGCTTGGTGGTGATCCAGGATGTCGAGAGCGCTCAATTCGACGGCATGCCGAAAACGGCCCGCGAAGCGGGCGTGGCCGACTATGTCCTGCCGCCTCAAGATATGCCCGGCGTGCTCATCGAGCACGCAAGCCGTGCCGGCATTCGGCCCGTGAAACCGGCCGAGACGGACCAGGGAATGAGCGCCGTCTACCGCATGCTCGAGCAAGAGTACGGTATCGACTTCACTCACTACAAGCCGAGTACCATCACGCGCCGTATCGAGAGGCGACTGCAGCTGGCGCGCGTCGATGACATCGAGCAATACGTGCGGAAACTCAGCGGCGAGCACCAGGAGCTCGACGTGCTGTACCGAGATCTGTTGATCGGTGTGACGCGCTTCTTTCGAAACGAGGAAGCGTTCGAGGTCCTCGAAAAGGAGGTGCTGCCCGAGTTGCTCAAGAGCGGTTCCAACGACGCTCCGTTCCGCGTCTGGGTAGCCGGCTGCGCCACGGGCGAGGAGGTCTATTCACTCGCGATCATTCTCAACGAGCTTACCAGCGAGACAGGGCGCTCGTTCAAAATTTTCGCGACGGATGTCCACCAGGGCTCGCTCGAGCAGGCGACGCGTGGGCTTTACGATGAGGATGCCATCGTCAACGTCTCGCCGGAGCGCTTACAGCGCTGCTTCTTGCCGAGGGGGCGGAGCTTTCAGGTCGTTCCGGAAATCCGGCAATCGGTCGTCTTCGCCCACCACAACGTGGTCAAGGACGCACCGTTCACGCGCGTCGATCTCGTGAGTTGCAGGAACATGCTGATTTATCTTCAGCAACCCGCTCAAGAAAAGGTGCTGAGCCGCTTTCACTTTGCTCTCAACCGCGGCGGAATGATGTTCTTGGGCCCGAGCGAAAGCCTCGGCCATTTGGATCACGATTTCGAGACCATTCACAAGCAGTGGCGCATCTATAGGAAGTACAGCGACTCACGCGTGCCATTCGATCGTAAGGCCCCGCACGGACCGAAATCGCACTCCTCGCGCAGCTCGGCTGCGCTGGACGCGCTGAGTCAGCGCGGGCCCGCCCGCTACTCCGTCACTCAACTGCTCGGTACGTACGACGCGCTTCTCGACGAGCTCATGCCCCCGAGCCTGCTGGTCGATGACCGCGGCGAACTCGTCCATGCGTTCGGCGGAGCAACCCGGTTTCTGAAGTTGCGGGACGGCCGACAAGGGCTCGACGCTTTCGAAATGGTCGACCCCGAGCTTCGCATGGTGCTGATCGGCGGCGTGCAACGTGCCTCGCAAACCGATACCGCAATCGTGTTTCGCGGGGTGCACATCGACGATGAAGCCTACAAGGTGACTGTGCGGCGGGTGCACAGCAAGAAAGGTCATAGCTCGCATATCCTGATTTCTTTCGAGTCACTGGCGGCGGCCCCGCCTCCGATCTTCGACGAAACCGAGATAGATTTGCGCCAGGTTCCGCGTGAGCAGCTCGGAGCGCTCGAGGCCGAGCTCAGCCGCACGAAGGAAAATCTGCAGGCTGCGACAGAAGAGCTCGAATCGAGCAACGAAGAGCTGCAAGCCGCCAACGAAGAGCTGCTCGCCTCCAATGAAGAGCTGCAGAGTACGAACGAAGAACTCCAGAGTGTCAACGAGGAGCTCTATTCGGTCAACGCTGAGTATCAAAGAAAAATTGCGGACTTGACCGAGCTTGCCAACGACATGGACAACCTGCTGTCGAGCACGGATATCGGTACGATATTTCTGGATCGAGACCTGAAGATCAGAAAATTCACGCCGCAGATCGCGGAAACGTTCAACCTGCTGCCCGGTGACGTGGGCAGACCGATCGACACCTTCACCTACGCGGTGGATCACCCGGAGCTGAACGAAGACCTGAAGCGCGTCCTTTCGACCGGAGAGCGCGTCGAGCGGGAACTCCGCGATCGCCACAATCGGGCCTTCTTCCTGCGGATTCTGCCCTATCGGGCGAAGGGCGCCGTCAACGGAGTAGTAATTACGTTGATCGACGTGAGTGGTCTGAAGGCGGCCGAAGACGCGCTGTTTCACGAGCGCTACTTACTCAACAGTCTTCTATACAGCGTCCCCGACGCCATCTATTTCAAAGACACGAGGGGGCGCTTCATTCGCGCGAACCCGGCCATGGCCGAGCGCCTTGGCCTCGGCGATCCGCGGGAAGCAGTGGGCAAGACCGGCTTCGAATTGCCTCGCCATGAAGCCGCGTTGGCAGTGCACCGCCAGGACGAGGAGGTCTTGCGCACGGGAGTCGCCCAGCACTATGAGCTGGAAAAACGGGACCTCACGGACGGCTCGGCGGAATGGGACCTGGTGTCTCGCCTACCGCTGACCGACAGCGCTGCTCAGATCGTGGGTGTGATTGGCATCTTCCGAAGCGTGACCGAGCAAAAGAGGGCCGAAGAAAAGATCAAAGATGCGGTCCGCCGTCGCGACGAATTCTTGGCCATGCTTTCGCACGAGCTTCGCAATCCCCTCGGGGCGATCGTCACGGCGATGGTGCTACTCCGAGATCCGTCTACCGACCTGGAGCAGCAGGAGAAGGTGCTGCAAATCGTCGAGCGGCAAGCGCAACAAATGGCTCGGTTGCTCGACGATTTGCTGGAAGCCAGCCGCATCACACAGGATAAAATCGAGCTGCGCCGGGGCGTGCTCGACCTCAGGACCGTCGTGAAAGACGCTGCGGACGCCGTGCGTGGTCTGATGGAAGCACGTGGCCTGGAGTTTTCGGTCGAGATCGATGCACAACCGCTGTACGTGGACGGTGACGCCGCGCGCTTGCAGCAGGTCAATGTGAACCTGCTGAGCAACGCGGCGAAGTACACCCCTCGCGGCGGGCACGTCGCGCTTGCGGCCACGCGCAATGGCGATGAAGTCAACATTCGCGTTTCCGACGACGGACTCGGCATCCCGAAGGAGATGCTGGATAGCGTGTTCGATCTGTTCGTGCAGTCGAGACGGACCTTGGACCGCTCAGAGGGAGGCCTCGGCGTCGGGCTGACATTGGTTCGTGGCCTAGTGACCAAGCACGGTGGGCAGGTGACGGCCCAGAGTGAAGGCGAGGGTAAAGGCAGCGAGTTCACCGTCCAGTTGCCACTCGTCGTCGCCCCGCCAGTCCAAGAGACCATCGACCGGGGATCGGTGCCGGAGTTGCCGCAAGGAGCCAAGATAGTCGTCGTCGAGGACAATGCCGACAGTCGAGAGGTCCTGTGCGCGTTGCTGACGCACGCGGGGTTCGACTGCAAGTCGTCTGACAACGGTACCGCTGGGCTTGCGCTGATCGATGAGGTCCAGCCGGTCGCAGCCATCATCGACATCGGACTACCCGGAATCGATGGGCTCGAGTTGGCGCGGCGCATCCGTCACAGCTCGACCCACCGCGACATCTACTTGATCGCCCTGACAGGGTATGGCCAGGCGGGCGACCGGCAGCTGGCGTTGAAAGCAGGCTTCGACGAGCACCTGGTGAAACCCGTGGACTTCGCTGCGTTGCAGCGGCTCGTCGGCAGGCGCACGAACGCGCTTCCGACCCCTGGTGGAGCTGCGCTTGGCCTGCAGGGCAACTGACGAAGTCACTCGACCGCGTACGCCTACTACCGCGAGCTACTCCTGGTACACGATCATCTTCACGAACTTCTCGCTGCCTGCTATGAGCCAAGCGTCGAGGCCAATCGAGCCGCACGTCAATCGGCGACGAATGCCCAGTCGAGCGGCTCTTGGTTGCTGGCGATTGCCAGAGTAATGAAGCTTCCGGTTCGCTGAACCCGGGCGCTGGGGATCTCTGCCGTCAGCGCTGCTTCCAAGGACGAGGCCGCAGTTTCGTCCGCCGTCTCGAGCTGCCAGACGAGCGCGGTCTCGTCTTCGCTGGGCTCGACTCGCTTGTAAACGAAGAGTTGCTCACCGCTCCAGCCGAGCGCGAGCGACCAAGCCACGTCCGATTCCAAATTGCGGACGAGCGACAAGTAGAGCCCCCATGCGCCGAGAGCCGTGACGATGGGATCCTGATCCCAGGCGTCCGGCGCGTGTGGCCGCCCATGGAATTTCAGCGCTGGCGCCGCGTGTTCCTCGGTTTCACTGGCCATCAGTTGGTGCGTGATGAGCTTGTCGGCGTACAGGGTATTCAGCGCGTCCACGCCGCCCCTTTTCCAGGCGAGATACATGGCGCGCGCGCCAAAATTCTGCGCAAAGCGCGCGTTGGTCGCCAGATAAGTCGATGGCTGCGCGCGGATCCAAGCAATGTCGTCGTGAATGCCCGCGTTGATCCGTGCGAACTCGTCGAAACTCGCTGGGTCGCGACCCTCGAGCGCGGCCTGATAGCGATTAGAAAAGAATCGAGCTTCTCCGAACCACATGGCGTCGGCTCCCCAACTGGAGTCCACATCGTTCACCGATACCACCGTCGTCCAAGTGCCGACCTGGATGTCGCGGTCCCGTAGCGCGCGGATCAGCGCCTCCATGAGCGCGACGTTCGACGCGGCGTCGTCTGCAGGCTTTCCGTGATCGATGATCAATAGGTCTCTTTGTCGCCAGCGGTAGGTGCCGAACAAATCCGCGACGCTCTCCTTCGTGACCGGGACGAAGTCGAACGAGCCGGGCTGGGCCAAGCCAAGCCAGGTCATGGCCGTCTCGAAGTGATTCGAGGGCTCCCGACCTTCAGCGGTGCCGTTGAAATCCGCCACGTAGTCGTCTTCGGTGATCAGCGTGAGCGGTGGCGGCGCGCCGCCTACGGCACCGCGCAGACATGCCGCGAACTCGAAGCGCGATTGCTGACAAGCGACAGTCTTCGCATCGCACGGGGCAATGTCGTGCATCTCGCAACCCGGGATCGGATACGAGTGAGGCGCCTGTGAGCCGCTGCTACAGGCGTTGCTCAGCGCGGCCAAGCACAGCACCGTCGTGGCCATAAAAGTCCGCTGAAACCTGGAATTCCCGCGATCGCTCATCGAACCCCTCGGTCCAAAAGCTGAGTCTCGGCCTTGCGCTATCGGCTCGTTTCATTTTTGCCGACAACAGCCGCAGTCGTAAACCAATATTTCCACTACCACCTTCCGCTTGGAATAGCAGCTTGGCTTCGACTGGTTCGTCCGCGTATCGAGCGAATCTCGAAGGCCCCCAGCGGAATATTCCGAAGCAAGCGCGTCTCGCAATTCACCGACCCTCACGGCCTGCGTGCGTTCGCGTGCCGGATGCGCAGCTCGCGGCGCGCTATTTGTTCGCCTTGATTGCCTCGGCGGTGCACGTGCTGGACGACACAGCTCGGTGCCGCTACGCAGCGCATTCCGGATTTCCGGCCACGACCGACCCACGCACCCCGAGCGGTGCCGGAGTCGTGACGTGCGACGAAGCGCGTCCTCCACGCCGTGAGCCGCATCGGATGTTGCCGCTGGATTCTTGTGTGCGATCCGGGTAAGTTTTCGACTTCATCGGAGTGCCTCGGGGCGGGATCGCTGGAACAATACCAACTCGGTGCACTCCCGATTTATTTCGATCATCCCGACACGTGTACCTAGAGGATCTGGGGATGGGGGGTGAGGGGGAAGGAACGCATGTCGGAGAGCTTCGCGATGATCAGGAAACGATCCAGTGCTGCCACGACGGTTGCAGGAGTCCTGTTGCTGCTAAGTTGTGGCAGGGCGCGCAACGTGAGCGACGTCCCGTCGTCGGCCACGGGCGGCAGTGCTGGCAGCGTGACGGGCGGGGACGGGCTTGGCGGGACGGCGGGGTACGCGGGAGGCGTGGTGACTTGGGATCCCCTTCAGTGCCACGTTACGCCCGCGCCCGTGCCGACCGCTCCGGCGGCTCAGGAACAATGGGCCCTCGTCCGAGCCTACTGCCTGGCGCTCGGCGACCAGGGCTGTTTTGCGAGCGGCGCACCGAACAGCCTGCCGGGCTGCACGGTCGATCAGGCGGTCGAGGCTTGTGTATCCCAGCTGCTCTGGTTTCACCAAACCGTGGCTTCCGAGTGCGAGGGCGTTTGGCGTAAGGACATCGAGTGCGGCACGAAATCGACGTTCGTTGCACCTATTTGCGACGGGGCCGGCACGTTCGGGCCCACGTTCGGCTCGACCGAAGCA
>Ga0247783_1000531_pt1 | contig 11908 bp, 8 predicted proteins | sample UWRJL064202C5_FD_179911 | JGI IMG/M metagenome (GOLD analysis project Ga0247783, IMG submission 179911) | Plant litter microbial communities from Arlington Agricultural Research Station in Wisconsin, United States - UWRJ-L064-202C-5 | ecosystem: Environmental > Terrestrial > Plant litter >...
AACCCGAACGCGATTGCATGACCATCATCGAAGCTTTTCGTCGCGAAGCTGCGCCTGCTGCGAGCGCGAGCGCAAAAACGTAGCCGCTCTGTCATCGCCTTTTGCGATCACGGATGCAAGGCCAACAGCGCGCGTGTTTCGCTGCCGCGAAGACAACGAGCGCGAGCTTGCCGCAACAAATTGGAAACCGCACCAACCGCGCGCGGACATCGAGCGCGATCAGTGAGCCCTAGCTCCGTCGGGCGAGATTTGATCTTGGGCCAGCGGGCGCGGAACGAGAGAGCGCGTCGCGTAGCTCGAGTCACGGATAGATTGCCCTCCGGGCACATGGTCTGCGCGCGCATCGCTTCGCTTCGAGACACACGAGACGCTTCCCCGACCTACGACGCCGAAGGCTGGGTGCCCTTGGCCAGGGTGAGTGACCATCAACCAATAAGACCGCATTTCGCCTGCGGGCGGGCTCGAGGGCGATGGCTGTGGGCGGGCTTCTAGGCGCGAGTGCCGGCCGCTGAGCAAAATCGCCATGATTGTCAGGGCGGTCTGGTCCGTCTAAGGTTTGAGTCGTTAACTTTTTTCCGAGAGGTGAGCAATGTTCGAGCGTATTTCGATGGCGGCGGTCGGTTTGGTGGGCTTGCTCGTGTTGGGTTGCAGCAGTGAGGAGACAACGTCGTCCGTCAACATCAAGACCGGCGGCATCGCGGCCTTGATTGACGTTCACACTGACCTTGCCCAGAAGGCGACCGTGCATGTCGAGTTGAAAGTCGGTGGCTCGAGCAGCAACACCTATGTCGCGCTGGAAAACGGCGACCAGTTGAGCGCTACCGCCGGAGACGAAACGAAGACGCTCACCGTGGCGAACGGCGTCGGCAGGTATGAAACTAGCTTCAGCGGCGTGGCCGCCGATACGCTTTTCAGCGTCGTGCTCGAGCGCCCGCACGACACCACGGCCGCTAACAACTCGGGCACCCTGCCAGCAGCCTTCGATCTCGCTAAGCCGATGGAAGGCGCGTCGCGCAAGAACGACGATCTAGAGGTGACATGGGCGCCCTCCGGCAGCGATGACGGCATGGACTTCGAGTTCGATGGCGACTGCATCTACTCCTACTCCACGTCGGCTTCCGATCTCGGCACTGTGACCGTGCCGAAGGGTGACTTGGAATCGACTGGTGGCGACAAGCCGACGACTTGCGTGATCACCCTGAACGCGACTCGCTCGCGACCGGGCACCGCCGACGCAGCGTTCGATTCTGAAAGCTACTTCCGCGTTCATCAAGAGCGCACGACGAAGTTCAGCTCGGCACCCTGACGGACACGGGACACGGGACGCGCCACGCGCTGCAGACGTTCGTCGTGCTACCAATTCGGACGTACTGCAGTGCTGAGCTCAGTAAAGAAAACGTCACGAAATCGAGCCCACAACAGCCTACAATCTCTGTTCTGATTGTTTCCGTAGGATGTCTGAACGGGCCCTAGTGAGCGCCACTTCATTGGCGCTCACCGGCGCGCTCACGGGCCTCACGGGTGGCTAGAAGCGTTTTCAACCTCACGACATTTTCCGTGCGCTTCGCCGCCGCCCGAGCGTAAGCCATCGTAAGTCGCAGGAGATCCGCTCACACACCCTCATACACGCCTCATGCAGGCCTCTTGCAGGCCTCTTGCAGGCCTCTTGCGGGATAGCGCGCGCGTCACCAAAAGTACCAAGACCACGAGCCAAACAGGCTTTGACAGTGTAGCGCTATTGGGGTGATGCTTTCGAGTCAGGTACTGGTGCAGATTTCGCCACCGTACCGGGGAAAGCTGAATGCCCGCCAACGGTCCGTCGTCTGAGTCAGTGCCCAGCATCTTTCCGGGAGCGACCATCTCCGGTCGCTTCCGCCTCGTTCGCCTGCTTGGGCGAGGCTCGATGGGCTCGGTCTGGCTCGCGCGCCATCTGACTCTCGATGTCGACGTCGCGGTAAAATTCATCGACGCTGCCTTTCGCGATCAGAAGGACCACCGCGGGCGCTTCGCGCTCGAAGCCCAGGCGGCCGCGCGCATCAATAGCCCGCACGTCGTCAACGTGCTCGATTTCGGCGCTGAAGCCTCCGGGCGCCTGTATATCGCAATGGAGTATTTGCAGGGTGAAGACGTCAGCAAGCTGCTCGAGCGCAGCGGTCGTCTGTCACCCGCGATCACCGCGCGCATCGTGAGTCACGCGTGTCGCGGGCTTGGCCGTGCGCATGCGCTCGGCATCGCGCATCGCGACGTGAAGCCTGAAAACCTGTTCTTGGTCGGCGCCACCGAGGACGAAGGCTTCGTGCTCAAGATCTTGGATTTCGGTGTCGCCAAGTCCGCCCAAAAAGGAGCTAAGGACTTCACGGGCACGGCGGTCGGGCAGCTCGTGGGTAGTCCGGCGTACATGAGTCCGGAGCAAGCTCACGGATCGCTCGATGTCGATTTCCGTTCGGACCTTTTCTCGCTCGCCGTCGTGGCCTACCACTGCCTGACCGGGGTGGTTCCGTTTGGCGGTGATTCGCTAGCCGAGCTTTTGATCGGCATCGTCAGCAAAGATCCGGTACCCGTCACGCGGCTCGCGCCCGGTCTGCCACGTGCAGTGGATGATTGGTTCCAGCGCGCGTTGGACAAAAATCCTGCGCGCCGTTTCGCCAACGCCAAGGATTTGGCGCAGGCGTTTCACATGGCAATCGGTCAACACGCCTCGTCGGCGACCGATTATACGTCGTCATCGTCGGCCGCAGCTTCTCGGGGCGCGAACGTTGCCCGCCCGCTGACGGGTAGCGATACCGTCGTGCACGCGAGTCCGGTGGCCTCACAAAAAGCCAGCGCGCACCACGCGGACGTCTCGAATCATACGGCCTCTAGCGGGGTTCCGTTGGCGCTGGCACAGGTGGCCGAGGTCGCAAACGTACTCGGGATCGCGCTGATCGGACCAGAGGGCGAGCCGGTCGCCCATCACAGCTTGATGGGGCTGCCTGCCAGCACGTTCTCGGACGTGACTCGACGCGTGAGAGAGGCGCTCGATACGTTCGAGAGCTTGGAGAGCACGCGCAGTCAGGCGCTCGCGTTGTACTTCGAGAGCGCGACCGTGCTGATCCGCTGGGTGGAGAGCCACGCTGTGGTGGTCGTCGGCACCGAGCAGGTGCACCCGACGGTGCTCTCCGTCAGCCTCAACGCCGCCGCCTCCAAGCTGCAGACGTTGGCAAAGCAGGCCGGCGGCGCCGCTATCGCGTTCCGCTCCACGATCTCCTCGCTGCCGGAAAACGAGTTTGCCGAGGTCTCCGGAACCGCTCTGGTCGTGCGACCCGCGGCGACCGACCCGGTACCCGACGCGACCATCGCGCGTCTGACGCAGCTCTTTGCCAAGCCGCTCGGCGCGGTGGGCCGGCTCGCCATTCAGCAGCGCCTCAAGGGCGGCAAGCCCACCGTGCAGGCGTACCCCGATTTCGTGCGCCGGCTGGCGACGTTGATCGAGGAGGCTTCGGAACGTGAAGCGTTCACCGCCGATGGGCTGCGACTGGTTCCGCAGATCGAAGCCGCACCCCCAGTGCCACCGCCGGCAAAGGCCGCGGCGCTGGTCTCGGCGCCGCCTTCGACCCAAAAGCTCGTGTCGCCGGTGGCATCTCAACCAGCGCCGCCGCGCGCGGCTGCCGCTGCACCGGCCGCGCAGCGTTCGGCGCTGCCCGTTCCGCCGCGCCCGCCCAGCGCTGACCTGACCGCCACTCCGTTGGCCGCGCCAGCGGCCGATCCCATCACCAAGACCAAGAAATTCGTGATGTACCGCGGGCGCAAAATCGAAGTCGACGAGTGAAGGACCGGCTATGGACGCAATATTGAAAGAGTTGAAGGTGCAAGGGGTCGCCCTCAGTTCGGACGCCGGTGAGGCGCTGGAGTCTGCGGGCGGTTTCGACGCGGAGACGCTGTGTGCCGTCGCCAGCGTTGCGGCCGGTCAGCTGCGCGAGATAGGAGACGTGCTCAGCGCCGGCCGGCTCGAGCGCTGGTATTTGGTGACCGAGCAACAGGCGTATTACGTCAGCGAGCGCTCGGGTTCGCGCCTCGTCGCCGCGGGCGACGCGGTCAAGAACGCCGAAGCGACGTCCAAAGCGCTGCACCGCGCTGGGCGCTGAAACCAGCCATCTGAACTAGAGACGGCTCAGCAGTGTGCGGGCCAGCGCGACTAGCGCCACCGAGCTAGCGATCAGCATCGACCAGTGCGCCGCGCTGCGGTCGTTGCGACGCAGCTTTCGAATCTCGGGCATTGCGAGCACGAGCAACGCGGCGATCGGCACTAGCGCGGGGACTGGCAGGCCGGACCAAGCTGCTGCCACCCCTGCCAAAGCGGTGCCGCTGACACATGCGATCACGCAGCGCACATAGGGCAGCTGATGTGCGCGCGCGACACCCAAGGCCAATGCCATGAACAGCAGATCTCCGACGCCCAACGCGGGCGCGATAGCCAAGCTGCCCGGCACGGGAAACGCGGTGGCGAGCACGGAGAGTGCGCGATCGCTCTGGGCGATGGCGTGGCTCGGCCCCTCTGGCGAAAGCAGGGAAACGAGATCAGCGCTGGCCGCGACCACGCAGGCGGGCAGCAAATGTGCGGCGTGCTGCACTCGGCGTCCGAGTGTGCAACCGAGTGCCCAAGCCAAGCAAACGAGCGCGCTGTCCACCAGCAACGCCATGGCGATGACTGAGGGCGAGAGCGCGGCGAGCATGAGCAGCAAAGTCGCGGCAATGGCTGCAGCGCCGAGCGCGAAGGCCAGTCGCAATTCGACCGTCGCGGCCAGCGCGAGCCCGAGGATCGGAAAGAGCGTCGCGCCGGCGAAGGCAGTCGCGTTGGCCGCGTTCTCGCCGAGGAGCATGCGTGGTGCCACGCGGGCCGCGATCGCCACTGACACGGGCGTCAGCAAAAGACCGACGAAGAGCCGCCAATAGCCGGTGGGCGGTCGCTCTCCGCTTGGAACAGGCTCGGTTTCGGGGCTCACGCTCTGCGGATCTTACTCGCATTTCTCGACGAGCTAGGCCTCGAAGCGGTGCCGGCCTGCTCAGCCAGCGTCAGATGGGGCGCGCCCCTGGCGCATTGATGCGCCCGAGTGCCTCTGCGGTCTCACTCGCCAGGTCGCCGCGGTTCGAACGCAGTAGAAACGGGCGCGAGCGCGAGTCGGGCCGGGAAAGCAGCATACAGGCGGCGCGCGCCGAAAGCTCTTGGTCTGCGTCGCCGGCCAACGCGCTCAGGGCACGTAGTGAACCGTTGTCGGCGCGCGCCGAGAGCGCGCTGAGCGCGCTGTCGCGGCTGCCCGGATCGCGCGCCGCTTGCACCAATGCCTCACGCGCATCGCGACTCAGATCTCGCTGCAAGAAGTCGAAGACAGGGCCGCTCGTCAATGCACCGGCGCGTAGTCGCTCGATGCTCGCTCGGCGCAGTGCCAGGCGCAAAAGCGGCGTGCTGGGTTGGCCTTCGAGCAAGGCGTCGCAGAGCTGGTCGTCTTTGCGGAGTAGGCTCAAGAGCGTAGGCTCGGCGCTCGCGCCTTGCGCCAACAAGGCGTCGATCGCGAGTCGCCGTAGCGGCGCATCGCCATTCTGCGCCAAGCGCTCGAGCGCGGGCAATGCGCGCGGTTCGCGGCAGCTCGAGAAATACCCGGCCGCGGGGGAGGGGTCGACGAAGCTGAGCGCTCGTAACATGAACTCGCGCACGTCCGCGCTGTCGAGCGTCGAGAGCGCGTCGAAGGCGGCGCTCCTCGCCATGGGGCGGGTGGATTGGGCAGCGCTCTCGAGGACTGCACGCGCCGCGGCGTCACCCAGGGTGGCCAAGGCGGATGCAAGCGCAGGTAGCGTTTCACCGTCTGCAGCTTCGAAGCGCCGCACCAAAAACTCTCGTGCTCGGTCACCGCCGATCTGCGCGATGCCCTCGAACGCGGCGCGTGAAAGCCTCGGCTCGGCGCGCTGTGCAATGGCGATCAGCGACGAAAGCGCCGCGTCTGTGCCGTCGTCGCGCAGCGCGTGGACTTGCGAAAGCAGCGCAAGCTGCGCGCTGGGCGGCGGCGGCGCGTCGGCTTTCGGTGCTGCCTTGGGCGAGAGCTGTGGGCTCGATTGCGTGGGCTTCGCGCACAGTAAAAGCGTCAACGCGCTTGCGCTGAATGCGAACGCGAGCGCTTGCCAAACGAGGAGCGCCCTATTTCCCACCTTCAATTGGGGCTGCATACGAATGCTCCGCCGGCTTCGGGTTCGCTCAAGGAATCGAGTAACGCGCGATTGGCGCGAGCCAGCGGGCCGCCCAGGGTACGCAGGCCGCTGGCTGCCTCCCGGCGCACCTCCTCGGAACGACTCGCGTCGTTGACCACCAAGAGCAATCGGCGAGCGCTGCCTGCGCCTTGAAGGTTGGCCAGGGACTGGACTGCTTGCACCACCACCGAATCCTCCGCGTCAGCAAGCGCGAGCTCGAACAGGGGGCGACTCGCGCTTGCCTGCAGATCGCTCAGCAAAGACAGCACGTTGGCGCGATTCTCCGGGGCCGCTTCGCGCAACGCGCGCTGTGCCAGGTTCGTGACCAGCTCGGGCGAGCGCGACTGCAATGCGTGTAACGCGCTGCTCATGACCTGCGCCTCTGGGTCGGACGCCAATCGCTCGAGCTCCCGTGAAGCGTCCGCGTCTGAGCGCGTGTCGAGCAGCTGCACCGCCAGCTCGCGATCGCTGGCGTCGCCGTTTTTCGCCAATTGCCGTAGGTCCGGCAAGACCGAGTCGTCCCCCAATTTGACGAGCGCTGCCAAGGCGGCATTGCGTGTCGGCTGATCGCCGCGCAAATTGGCTCGCAATGCGTCGTTGAACCGCGGATCGCCACGCCGGCTGAGCCCTTCGATCAACCCTTCGCTGGCGCTCGCCGGGGAGCCTGCGTTGCGAGCGATCAGCCGTTCTACCGTGCTGGAGGGAGCGACCTTGACCAGCCTGGCCAAGACCTGCGGCTCTAGCTCGTGCCTGTCCAGATAGCCAAGGAGCAAACTCTGTGCGTCCTCAGACGGATCTCGGGCGAGCTCGTACAACGTCTTCGACGGCACGTCGTCGCCTCGCTTCATGTCCGAGAGGCGTTGCTCGCGCGCTCGCTCGAGATTGCCGGAACCTTGGTCCAACAAGGCCTGCGCGACCAGGGGGGGCAACGAGTTTGCCATGCGCTGTAGCGCGGAACGTGCGCTCGGCGTCGGCAATGCCGACAATGCGCGCATTGCCGCCGGCTGTAAGTTTTGATTGCCGTGCTCTGCCAGCGCCACGAGCTCGGTCTCGAGCGATGACAGCACGGGCAACTCGAATGACGGCAACGAGGCGAGTGCCAGCTCTTGCCGATCGCTATTCTCAGAGCCCAGCACTGCCCGGAGTTGGGCTACGAGGAGCTCCGTCGAGAGCTTGTTCAAGGCCTGGGCGGCAGCGCTGAATTCTTCACCCGAGCCGACCTCCAACAGCCCTTTCAAACGCGCGGCCGCGCTCGGCACGCCCAGCTCGCCGAGCGCGCTGATGGCGCGCAAGTGGTTCTCACGTTCGGCGTTGTCCAGCAGGTCTTCGAGCGCCGGCAATGCCCGTGGATCGTGAGATTGTCCCAAGGCATCGATCAGCGTGGACAGAGCTTCGGCATCCTCGACGCTGGGCAATACCCGCACCGCTGCCGCGTAGCCCTCGACTCGTTTCGCCTTCAAGAGAGCAAGGGCCGCGCTGACGCGCAGCTCGAGATCCTCACCCTCGGTGGCGTTCACCACGGCCGCGCGGGCCGCGTCATCGCGAGTCGCCAGTGCCTCGAGGGCGCTGCGATGCACTTCCGGCTCGGGATCCTCCGCCAAATCCAGCAGCCAACTCTGCGCTTCGATGGTCGGTTGGCGCCCCAGGGCCTGAGTGGCGCAGGCGCGCACCGAGCCGAACCACGCGCGCTCCAGCACCGCCGTGATGACGTAGGTCGCTTGGGGATCCTCGCTCGGCTGCAAGCGTTCGAGCAACGCGCAGCGTTCAGTCGCGGTGGCCGCCAGCGCAAGCCGCGCGAACAGCCGATCGACGCTTGGCGCCGGTGGGGGTGCGCTTTCGAGCGTCGCTGCTTGCTTCGGCGTTCGCTCGGCAACGGCACTCGGACGACCCTGCGCGTGCACCGTAGGTTTGCTTGCCGATCTGGCGAAGCGCATGCCAGCAAGCACCGTTCCAAGGATGCTCAGCAGCGTCCAAGCTTGCCAAAATCGCGATCGTGCCAGCGCTTTTGCGGCCACGCTTGCACTGACAACGCGCGCGCGAGGAAGTTCCAAACTATGAGACCCCCCGCAACTGCTATCAAAAGAACCGGAAGTGCGACCAACACCTGGGCTGTATGCCATTCGCGAAGTAGCTCAGGAGGAAGCGGCGCTGCGAGCGCTGCCGAGTGCGCTCTGTTCGAGTCGGGCGCGCGCGCGGGCCTTCTTTTCCTCGTACATCTTGGCATCCGCTTGCTCCATCAACGCTTCGAGCGTCAGCGGAGCGTGCGGATCGTAGAGCGCGCTGCCGACGCTGATCGAAAGCCGAAAGCGTTCCAGCCCTTGCGCATTGAAACCATCGATCGCGCTCGCTAGCCGACGCCTCAACGAAATTTGGCCCTCAGTGTCGCAATCGGAGGCGAGCGCGGCAAATTCGTCGCCGCCGAGCCGCGCTACCACGTCCGAATCGCGGAATACCGAGGTCAGCAGGGTCGCCGTCGCAGCTAGAGCGCGGTCACCCATCTCGTGCCCGAGCTCGTCGTTGATTGCCTTCATGCCGTTCAGATCGGCATAAAACAAGCACCCTGCGCGCTGGCTCCGAGCGATGTTGCGCAGCTGTTGCTGCCCCAGCTCCAAGAAGCCACGACGGTTATACAGCCCACTCAGCTCGTCGCGCAGTGAAAGAGAGCGCAAGCGCTCGGCTTGTGCCTTCAGCTCGGCTTCGCGCTGTTTCTTCTCGGTGATGTCTCGCACCACCGCGATGCGCACACCCTCGCCGTTGAAGGTGGCGGCTCGGCCGCGAACTTCGACCGGAAACAGCGATCCGTCGGCGTGCAACATGCGCGCTTCGTAGACCGTTCCCGACTCGGCGCTCGATTGAGCGACGTGCTCGCGCTCGTCGGGAGCGAACGCGGACAAGCCGTCGACGCCGACCAACTCCTCGGGCGTGCGCCCGAGCCAGCGTGCAAACGTTTGATTGCAATCGACGATCCGGCCCTGCTTGGTGATGGCCACGCCTTCGAAACTGGCCTCGGACAGCGCCCGCCAGCGGCGTTCGCTCTCGAGCAGCTCGCGTTCGGCGCTGCGTTGCTTGGTGATGTCGTGATACACACCGACGCAGCCGACTACCGAACCTTGATCATACAAAGGGCGCGCGGTAATGCTGTGCACGCGCGAGCGCCCTGTGCGGTCTTGGATCACCATCTCCACGTGATCGCAGGCTTCCCCGCGGAGCGCGCGGGTCAATGGCCCATTTTCGATCGGAAATGGGGTCACGCCATCGGGCAGGAAAGCACGATACTCCTCGGCCCATTTCTGTGCCGAGATGACCTCGCCCTCGGCTTGGCGCACGTGTTCCTGTGCGGCGGGATTCACGACCAGGACTCGCCGATCCTGATTCAATACCAACACGCCGTCGCCCATGTTGGTCAAAATCGACTCGAGCCGACTACTCTGCTCGCGGAGCGCTTCTTCGGCGGCTCTGCGCGCGGTCACGTCGCGCGATGACAGGTGCACGGCTCCGCTCTTCCCCGGCGCATCCAGGGCGGGTGAGACGCGCGTCTCGACCCAGCGGTACTCGCCACTCTTGCACAAGAGGCGATGCACCCAAGGCTCGGACAGTTCGTTCGTCTCTCGTACCCGCTTCGAGATTTCTGCCGCCCTGGCCCGGTCGTCCTCGTGGAGCCAGGCGACGGGGCTCATGGCCAGCAGCTCTTCGGGCGTGAAGCCGAGCAGGGCGACGCTGGATGGGCTCGCGTAACTGAGCGTATTGTCCGGCTCCAGGATGCGCACCAAATCGCTGGCATTGTCGGCCAAAAGGCGGAAAGCGCGCTCACTGTCGAGCAAGCGTTGTCGGACCAGCGCGGCTTCAGCCGCGTCACGCCGACCCGCCGCGAAGCCCACGAACGCCACGCTCAGCGCGACGACCAGTGCCAGGGCGAGCGCCGCCCAAGTGCGCCGCTGAGCAGTCTTTGCGGCAAGCTCGCGTTGCGTCAGCCGAACCCGTTCACGGGCCAGCATGCGCTCGGTCTCGGCGCGCACCGCGTCCATCAAGTGCTTACCGTATTTGGTTCGCACCAAGGCCAACGCTTCGTCGCCCTTGCCTTCGCGAACCAGCTGGATCGTCATCGAGACCCGCTCGAGCTTGCTCCGTGACAAGCGCTGTACGGCTTCGAAGCTACGAGCCTGCTCCGCGTCGTCGCGGGTGAGCTCGCGCAATTGGGCGAGCTGGACGCCCAAAGCGCTCGCGGCGTGGGCGTGTGGCTCCAAAAACGCGGGATCGCCGGTCAGGAGGTAGCCGCGCTGGCCAGTTTCCGCGTCTTTCAACAACGAAAGGGTGCCTGCGATGGCTGCCTGCACCGCCATCGTGTGACGTACTGCGGCCTCGTTCTGAACATAACGAGCAGCCGTGACGCGCGAAGCCAACGCTGCGCCGAGCACCGCAACGAGCGCGATGATCCAAACGGTGCGTCGATTCCAGATGGAGGTCATGGAGTGCGAATTGCCCAGGCAAAACGTCCACTTTGCAACACAAGTAAGCCCGTGGCCCCGCCCGCCTCAATGTGTGTTCTCCCCTGACATGGTGCGAAAGCGCCCGGACACGTTGTGGTCGCGTCCGGGTGTCGTCGTTCGGGTCGGGTCGACGGCTTTTAGGCGGCGGCCGCGGGCTGGCTCGCGCGCTGCCAGACGCTCGAAGCGCGATCGGGCGTGATCGGCAGCACGCTCGTGATCGAGACGAAGGTCGGGGCGCCGGTCATCATTCCCGCGCCGTTGGTCCAGCACAGATACTGATCATCTTGACCGATCAAGCGCACGAGCTCCAGCGGCGCTTCCATGCTGTACGGGTTCTTGGGCGGTGAACCCTGATGGTCGGGTTTTGCGGCCTGGCCGGAGACCACGTGTGCGCCGGGGGGCAACGCACATACGACCTTGAAGTTGTTGCGCTTGCCCATGTCCGTGTACTCCTCTGCAACGAGCACACGGCCATGCGTCGTCACCCCAACGTAGACCACGGGTGTGTACGTCGAAATGCCGCCCGCGGCGAGTGCCACTTCTTTCGCTAACTTGCTGGCGACCTGCCCGGCCCCGCTCGTGGGCGAGATGTAAGCCAGCCCCTGCCAAAGACCGATTAGGCGTTCGTCGGGGCCTAACACCTCGAACTTGTCGGCGAAGGCGTCGTGGAACATTTGCGGCCCCTGACCGGCGGCGGATCGCTTGCGTACGTTGGCCTGCGCCCAACGGGTGTAAAACAACATACCGGCGATCGCGATGACAGGTACCAGATAGACAATCATATTCATGGCAAACCTCATCCATCCCTGATTGGAGGCGAGCGGCGCCGCGCAGAAGCCCACCGACCACTCGCCAATCTGCGCAGACTCTATTTCTTTCTGCGGTCTGCGGTCGAACGCTTTTTTGCGCGGGCTCTGTTTTACACCGCGAATTCCGCGCGCTGTGCTTGTCTGTTTGGTCTCGGGAGCTGGGCGACGCGGGTTGTCCGCGCTGGGCAGATCCGTTGTGGCTGGAGGCGAGTCGCAATAGGCGACCCCTTAGACCCTCATGTGCGAGTACGCTGCCGATATGGCGGAAGTTTGGCAGCTCTTTCAGGAGTGCGGTTCGCCAAGTTGGCTGAGCTTGTTGCTGGGGCTCCTGGCATTCGCACTTTCGGTCACCGCGTTCGGCGTTGCGTTGTCCGGTGCACGCGTGCGGATCCT
>Ga0247783_1000532_pt1 | contig 11906 bp, 7 predicted proteins | sample UWRJL064202C5_FD_179911 | JGI IMG/M metagenome (GOLD analysis project Ga0247783, IMG submission 179911) | Plant litter microbial communities from Arlington Agricultural Research Station in Wisconsin, United States - UWRJ-L064-202C-5 | ecosystem: Environmental > Terrestrial > Plant litter >...
TCCGCCTTCAGCATCATTTGGTCGCGTGGGGCCCACCCTAAGAGCCAATGCGAAGAGACAACGACCAAGCCGAAGAGTTGGAGAGTGCAGGCGAAGACAGCGAGGATTCCAATAGTTAGAAGCAGGTATTTGCCGATTGCAAAAAAATGCGAGGTCGGGACCATCGTTCTTGCGGCTTTGAGGATCACCGCTGAGACAGCGAAATTCCTTAGGTTTTCGGAGAACTGCTTGAAGCGAGGCTCCTCGGGACGTTCCCACTCACGTTTCGTATCAAGCAGGAAGCGCCAGAACCCTTCTTTTGTGTAGCGGTCAGGGATGAGTTGGGGACCGGATTGGTCAGGCATCTCTGCATAGTACCTCGCGGACGAAAGGCACTGTCTTTCTTTAAGCGCCTGCTCTATGATTCGCGGCAGGACGGAGAACCGCGTAAGTTGTTGATTTGGGGAATGGTGGGCAAGGAGGGACTGTAACCCCAAAATCCTGCTTGTAAGGAAGACGGCGATGCGTCTACGAGCGCGTAGTTAGGAGCATGAGCGTAGAGTAATCCCACCCAACATGCTTTAGTCCGTTTCAGATGTATAGCTAGATCCGTGACGCTCTACGCCGCCATCGAGAATCCTAAGTGATGTAGAGTTTTGGGCTCAGCCTCCACCGCTATTTCCACTGTATGAAGAGCGTTCGTGCAAGTGAGCGCGCGCTCGACCTCTAGATCAGAAACACCCATTTTACGCAGGACAGAGACTAGGTCCTCCGTAGTCCCAAACCACTCCAATGTGGTGCCCCATGGTGGGCAAGCAACTACGGATACGCACTCATCTGCGATGACTTCTACAATCAAGCGGAATCGAACTTCATCACCAAACATTTGGTCTTGCATGTTCGCCTCTGCTCTTCGCAATGTAGCGAAATGTAGCGAGTTGATGAGCGCCTGCTTTAGAATTATCCGCAGTGAAGAAATCCGCGTAAGTTGTTGGTCTTAGGCTTGGTGGGCGGTGAGGGACTCGAACCCCCGACCTCCTGCGTGTGAAGCAGGCGCTCTAACCAGCTGAGCTAACCGCCCGTGCAGCGCAATTGCCGCAGGGTCGATTCTCAGTGTAAGGCATATGCAGAGCTAGGGCAATGCAGCGCTTTGGCCGGAGTCGTATGCACTGCGACAAGGGAAGCAATCATCTCTTCCCTACAAACTGAGTCCTATTGAAGGTTCACCATAATCTTGGTAAAGCTGGCTGGGCTTTCCGACCACTTTGCCAACATCGACGGAGCCTCCGCAAGCGGAACGACCGCTGAGACAGTACTCTCCACAGGAAACCTGCCTGCCTCCAGGATCGACATCACCTCGCGAAAGTCCTGCGGAAGCGCATTGCGAGATCCCATCACATCCAGCTCCTTCTGCACGAAGAGCTTCGTTTCGTAGCTGACCGGCTCCTTCGCATAACCGATGTAGACGACACGTCCGGTAAACGCAACCTGCTCTACCGCAGCGCGAAACGTCTCGGGAAGGCCGATAGCCTCAATCACAACATCTGGCCCAAGGCCCCCGGTTAACTCCTGCAGACGTGCCCGCACATTGTCCCGGCGCGAATGGATCAGGTGGACTGCGCCTGCTGCCTTCGCGGTCTCTAGTTTCTTGTCATCGAGGTCGATCGCAATGGTCGTAGCTCCTCGAAAAGCGGCTCCGGCGATTGCGCCCAGGCCAACGCCGCCACAGCCATAAACGGCCACAACATCGTCGGAGGTAACACGCGCACGAGCGGCAGCATGCACCCCCACTGTGAGCGGCTCCACCAGGCAAAGTTCCTTGAACGACAGCAACGATGGATAAACCTTCTCCACCGGGACGCTCAGCAACTCCGTCATCGCGCCATCTCTCTGCACGCCGAAAGTCTGATTCGATTGACACGCATTCACACGGCCTCGCCTGCACGCAGCGCAGTCGCCACAACTGGTATAGGGAGAAACCGTTACCCGTGTGCCCGCAGGAATGTCTGCACTTCCGCTCAACACAGTGGCAGCGATCTCATGACCGATCACGCGCGGGTACGTCACCAGTGGGTTCATGCCACGGAAGCTGTTCAGGTCGGTGCCACAGAGACCGACCATCTCGACGCGCAAGAGGACGTTTCCTGGCTTCGAAGCAGGCTCAGGAATCTCCGTAATCGCTACCTGACCAGGACCCGTCAGCGTCACTGCTTTCATGTACTGCTCCATTCACGCGCCGCTTAAAGCAGGCACAACAGAGAACTTAACTCATCAAGAGACGGCCTACCGTCGCTTGCTGGACTCCCGGACAATAACCTCTGGTTTGAGTTGAATGTTCGAAAACGTCTGTAAAGACAACTCCGGCTCCACGTCGTATCTGCCGCGAATGACCTGATCCAGAATGATCTCCGCGGCACGCTGTCCTACGCGTTCGCTCCTCTGGTCCACACTGGAAAGAGGGATGCGGAGATCATTGTCGTAGTGCAGATTGCCGCACCCAATCATCGCAAGATCTTTTGGAACTTTTATGCCTGCCGCCAGTGCGCTTTCCATAGCGCCAATCGCCATGGGATCGCTGAAGCAGAAGAGTCCATCGGGCTTAGACGATCCAGCGAACAATCGTTGGGCGTAGTCTGCGCCTTGCACTCTGCTGTCCACGTCGCCGGTTGAAACCGGCGTGACCAACTTCGGATCGAAAGCAATCCCCGCCTTGGCAAGCGCCTTCTTGTATCCCTCCAGGCGTTTGCTTCCAACGGAGTTGTCTGGTCCACGAAGGTGCGCAATGCGCCTGCATCCCATTGCGATCAGGTGCTCAGTGGCCATCGCGCCCACCATGACGTCGTTCGCACCCACAAAGTGTGAGCGCGGTATGTCTACCTTGCGGTCGATCAGAATCAGAAGTGTACGGGAGTTCACCACGTCCTGCAGAACCTCTTCATCGGAGCCAATGGGCGCGATGACGATGGCATCCAGATGGCGGCTGACTAAATGCTCCACCTGGTTACGTTCCAGTTCAAGGTCGCCCTCCGAGGAACAGATCAGCAAGTAAAGACCCTGTTTGCGTAAAGTAGCAGCGAGCGATCGCGCAACCTCAGCGAAGAAGGGGTGAATGAGATCCGGAACAACCAGCCCGACCAGTGAGCTTCGTCCTGTAACCAGACTGCGCGCTGTGAGGTTTGGCCTGTAACCAAGTTCCTTCACCCGCTCCAGAACACGATCGCGGGTCTTCTTGCTTATGTCTTCGTGATTCCGAAGTACTTTGGATACGGTAACAACGCTGACCCCGAGCTCTTTTGCGATCTCCTTCAGTGTTACCGCCATAGTTCGCCTGTTCTCCGGATACCAGTGTACTCACGCAAGGTAAGGGAGCAGTATGGAGAGTTCTGCTCGCTCCGGACGTGGACCTGACAGCGTAAAGAGTCGTAAATGTGAGCGCATACAAAACGCTACAGTAAACGTATAATTTCTTCAATGACAAGGGCTTCTCATAAGGAAGTAGGACGGTAAACCAACAGTCCAAGAGGAACACTCGTGACCAGGCCTCGTCTGCGTGTCGCCAAGGGCTAACGAGGACTCAATAGGTGTTCAGCGACAATAGTGGCGGAGTGCGGAATCTATGAAACTTGTATGTGCAGTCTCGACAATTACTCTTTTGTCCGCATTCACTCTTGGCTTGTCTTCTGCACGCGCGCAAGCGGCGCTGGAGAACAAAGACGCATCCTCACCGGTCGAGTATTCGACACTGCAGCACATTACCGAAAACGATTCGAATGAGTTGATCGTCCAGAAGGCATCAAGGCTTCTACCCCGCCAGAACCAAACGGACTGGATGCGCCTGGAGCGCACATTCTTTATCCACTTTGGCCCGAACACCTTTCGAGGCGTGGAGTGGGGCAACGGCCACGAAGATCCTTCCGTCTTCAACCCAACCCAACTCGACGCGGACCAATGGATGCGCACCGTGCGAGACGGCGGCGGAAAGATGGTGATCCTCGTCTGCAAGCACCACGATGGCTTGAACCTGTGGCCGACCCGCTACTCCAATCACTCGATTGCGTTCAGTCCATGGGAAGGCGGAAAAGGGAATCTTGTTCGCGAGGTGGCAGCGGCGGCGCGAAAATACAACATCAAGCTGGGCGTATACCTTTCGCCCGCCGACCTGTACCAGTTGAAGACCAATCCCACGAATCCAAACGGCTACTATGGCAACGAAAGCCAGAAGCTGCGCTCCGTCATACCGACTGATCCCGCCTCATTCAAAACCGATCCATCCAAAAGTCGCAAACTGCCTACGGGCTTTGGCAGCTTTACGTACCAGGTCGACGATTACAACCGGTACTTCCTGAACGAGCTGTACGAGCTTCTGACGGAGTACGGTCGGATCGATGAGGTCTGGTTCGATGGCGCAAACCCTGATCCAAGCGTGCACGAGAACTACGACTACAACGCCTGGTACGACATGATCCGTCACCTCCAGCCGCATGCCATCATCTTCGGCAAGGGGCCCGACGGTCGATGGGTGGGCAATGAGAGTGGCGTCGGACGAACGACGGAGTGGAGCGTAATCCCTCTTCCCGCACCGCCAGATCAGTTCCGTTGGCCGGATATGACGAACCAGGATCTGGGCAGTCGCTCCAAGCTCGTCCCCGGATCGTACCTCTGGTGGTATCCGGCAGAGACCAACGTGCCCATCCTCCACGGGTGGTTCTGGGCCGCAGGTAAGAGTTCCCGCACCGCAGCCGAGCTAGTCGATATCTACTATGAATCAACCGGCCGCAACAGCAACTGGCTGCTGAACCTGTCTCCGGACAATCGCGGTTTGATCCCCGACCTGCAGGTTGCCACGGTCCGTCTGATGAATCAGGTTGTAAGCGAGACCTTTGCAAAGAACCTCGCGAAGGGCGGCAGCCTCACAGCTGATTCAAGTGCAACAACGCACAGTCCCTCCAATGTTCTCGACGGTAATCTGGACACGTGGTGGGAGGCAGCGCCCGGCCACAGCACAGCCATCGTGACACTGAAGCTTCCGCATCCCGTCACATTCGACGTCATCTCCCTGCAGGAGGCTGTCGACCACCGCAGCCAGCGGATCGAATCCTTTGCCGTGGATGTGAAGGACGGAGCGCAATGGAAGCAGATGGACGAGCAGACGACGATAGGTCACAAGAGGCTCTTGCGTCTGGACGCGCCGGTAACCACGGATGAGGTGCGTATTCGGATCAACAGCTCCCGAACGGAACCTACCCTTGCCGAGATAGGTCTCTTCAAACAGGCTGAACTGATCCCCGCCCCCGTGATCGCGGATAGAGATGCCCGTGGCGACGTCAGCATCACCAGCACGAAGGGCTTGCCCGTTGTTTACACCCTGGACGGCACCGTGCCCACAGCTCAATCGGCTGTCTATCGCACGCCCATCCACCTGGTGAACGGCGGCGAAGTTCTGGCGGCATCTGTTGCTCCAGATGGACGGCTCGGCATGCTGGCTCTGAAAGATATGCCCGGGCTCGCGCCGATCGGGTGGAAGGTTGTCAGCGCTTCGAGCGAGTCGCCGGAGCATGCCGCCGTTCATGCGATCGATGGAGATCCGAAGACGATCTGGGAGACCGGAGCGAATGCGCTGCCAGCCCAGAAGATCACTGTCGATATGGGCGCGATCCATCGGGTCAACGGCTTCACCTATCTGCCGCGTCAGGACCGCAATCGCTCTGGCATCGTAGAAAAATATCGTTTCGAGACCAGCGTCGACGGAAAGACCTGGAGCACAGCGGTCGCGTCAGGCCGTTTTGAAAATATCTCCAACAATCCCGAACTGCAGAAGGTTTTCTTCCCTTCTGCGGATGCGCGTTTTTTCCGGTTTACGGCTCTGCAAGACACACAGAGTGCTGGCGGAGCAAGCGCAGCCGAGATCTCCGTCATCTCGTCCTCAGAGATAACGCCTCACAAAAAATGACACCCGTAAGTCGGCTGTTCGACCTCTTCGTACGAACGTGATGAAAGCGGAGCTCAACACTCCGGAAGGAAGGATTCGAATGACTTCAAGCGATTTGTCCCGGCGTTCGCTCTTGAAACAGGGTGCGTTGTCTGCTGCCGCTGTTCCTTTCGGCCGATACCTTCGAGCGCAGTCAAGCGTCCCGCCTACGAACGAGATCACGAAGGGGAAGTATCTGCCGACGTGGGATTCTCTAAAGCAGTGGCGCATGCCGGAGTGGTTTCGTGACGCGAAGTTCGGTATCTGGGCGCACTGGTCTGCACAGTGCGTCCCGGAGCAGGGCGATTGGTACGGGCGCAACATGTACCTTCAGGGCAATCCCCAGTATGAGTTCCATTGCAAGACCTATGGGCATCCCTCCAAGGTGGGCTTCAAAGACATCGACCACATGTGGAAGGCGGATCGCTGGCAGCCCGATCAATTGATGGACTTGTACGTCAAGGCGGGAGCGAAGTACTTCTACGCTCTGGGTTGTCATCATGACAACCTCGATTGCTTCGATTCCACCTACAACCAATGGAACACGACCAGGGTTGGCCCCATGAAGGACATCGTCGGTACATGGGAAAAGATCGTGCGCCGGCATGGACTTCGCTTCGGTATTTCGAATCACTCCTCACACGCATGGCACTGGCTACAGCCGGCCTACGGCTACGATCCAGAGGGTCCAATGGCGGGGCTGCGCTATGACGCATACACCCTAACCAAGGCGGACGGAAAAGGCCAGTGGTGGGATGGGCTCGATCCGCAGGAGCTTTACACGGGCCGCAATCTTGTGATGCCGGACGGCATAAAGACCATCGCCAACGCCAACGCCTGGCATGAGAGTAATGATCGCAAGTGGCATGAAGAACCGCCGTCGATGAATCCGGAGTTCACTCGCAGGTGGTTCCTGCGCTGCAAGGAGATGGTCGATAAGTACAAGCCGGACATGCTCTATTTCGACGATACCGAGCTTCCACTTGGACAGACTGGGTTGGACATTGTCGCCCACTACTACAACGCAAACATGCTTTGGCACAATGGCCGCGAGGAGGCCGTGGTCGCGGCCAAGGAGTACACCCCCGAGCACATGGGTGCAACCATGCTCGACATCGAACGCGGCCGCGCACAAGGCATCCTCGATGCTCCCTGGCAGACAGACACCTGCATTGGAGACTGGCACTACCGGCGTTCGCTCTACGAGGAGCACGCATACAAGCAGCCCAGCAAGGTCGCGCAGATGCTCATCGACATCGTGAGCAAGAACGGCAACCTGATGCTCAGCATCCCTGTTCGCGGCGATGGCAGCATCGATGAAGACGAACATGCGTTCCTGCGCGACTTCGGCCGTTGGATGTCGGTCAATGGAGAGGCCATCTACGGCACGCGACCGTTCACGGTCTACGGCGAGGGTCCGCCCGACGTAACCGGCTCGCACAACTTCAACGAGCAGCACACACGCCCCTACACCGCGGAAGATATCCGCTTCACGCGCAAGGGCAACCAGCTCTACGTATTTGCTCTGGGCTGGCCACAAGACGGCGTGCTCCGTGTGAAGACACTCGCGAAAGGAAACTCCGTCTATCCGCAACTCATTCGCGGCGTAGAGATGCTTGGCAACGCCGGACGCCTGAACTTTCAGCAGACCGCACAAGGTCTGGAGATCAAGCTGCCACCCCGAAGCCCCGAGATCCTCGACGCTTACTCCTTCCGCATCCTGGCCTGACCGTGAAGTACACTCTTGACCTCACGGAACTCTACTTCACGAACTCCTCACCGTAAGGAGGCAGCTCGATCTCGCCCTTGTATCTCTGGCCGGAGAAAAATCCCTGTACGTCCTTACCGAGGATGACCTTCTTCGTCTCGTTCGTCGTGTTGACGTAAAGAGTCCGCCCATCCACGACCCGTGCATATACACCTTCGGGTGTTTTAGGACCGGCGTGTATACCAAGTGGCCCATAGAGCGTGCCAAGAATCGCTTCAACAAAAGAACGCTGCGCTGGAGCCGCGAGATAGTATGCCCGCCCCTTGCCATACTTGTTCACGGTGAAGGCAGGCGGCGTATCTGGAACATTGGAGAACTTCGCCAGCGGTTCCGCAGTCCCTGGTTCCAGCACTTCGTAGAAGCGTATGCTCCCCTTCACGGTCTTTCCGTCGAGCGTGAACTCCGGTGCTTCCTCCGGTTTATAGAACTGCGCGGTGCGCAGCCCGAAAACATCGCTTAGCCTTCCCGGCAAAGCAGTATCGAACCATTGTCCATGTTCGTCGACCTTCGCGGAGAACGCGGTCATCAGGACGGCTCCACCTCCGCTTACATAGGCGCGAATAGCCTTGGCGCTGGCATCGTCCATCACGTAGTCGGCCGGTACGACGACCAGCTTGTAGGGCGACAGGCTGTCATGACCGATGTTGAGAATCGCCGTATCGATATTGGCATGAAAGAACGGCTCGAAGGCACTCTGCACCTGATCCGTATAGGAAGGCGCAAAGTACTGAAGCGTCGTATTGGAGGGGCCATTCGGATGCGATACGACGAACGAATCGAAGGAGTAGGCGATGGCTACCTCCGGATGCGTGTAGCGCGGAAAGCCATACTTCTCCAACGCGCGAAACTCGGAGGCGATGTGTGCGAACTCATCAACCTTCCAGGATGGCCTGCCGTCGTGATCGAGTAGACCAAAGAGCGCCTGCTCCTCTCCACCAAGATGGCTGTTGAACGTCCACGCCAGAAATCCCTGCGCCCCCATCATCAATCCTAGATAGGCATACATACGGCTTCTGCCAGGGGTTCCATAGTAGCCTCCGCCCCCTGCCGTGAACTCGTTGAACCAGATCGGCGTTGGCAGATCTCCTTTTGTCATCAGGGCCCCAAATGCGCCGCTGACAGGATCCCCTGGATAGAAGCCTTCCGCGCCATAAGATACATACGATTTATAGGTACTCAGATAGTCGAAGCCACGCCGCTGCGCATTGTCCCAGAGGTTTGAAATCGCTGGGAGATTAGGCATATTGCGGCGGCGGATCCCATCCAGCTCCTGGAGCCGCGTAACCGTAACATCGGACCAATAGCGATGCAGATCCAGAAAGCGTTCAGACGGTCCCGGCCCATCGGCAAGCGGGAGATCGACATCATCGAAGCTATTGAGCCGACGCGACCAGCGCTGTGTGGCCCAGGATTTATTGAGTCCTTCGATCGTTCCATACTTTTTCCGAAGCCAGATAATGAACCGCTGCCGATCAGCCTCCGAGTACGACATGAAACCGTTGCCGATCTCGTTGTCATAGCCGACCGCGATCACGGCCGGGTGGTGCCTATACCGTTTCGTCATCGTCTCTGCGAGGATCGCGATCTCGCGTGCGTAGTCAGGATCGCTGATGTTATCCATGTAACGCTCAGCGGGCGGGCGACGTTCCCCATTCTGGTTGACGATATCGACGCCGGGGTACTTGCGATGGAGCCAGATCGGTGCCGGCGCGCCGGGGATATCCAGAATCACCTTGATGCCGTTGGCCTGCATCTTGTCCATGACCTTGTCGAACCATTCGAACTTAAACTGTCCTGGCGAAGGTTCAAAGGAATCCCACGAGAGATCCCCCATGCGCACCACGTTGAAGCCCGCATGCTTCATGATCGCGATATCGTGGTCGATCTCTTCAGGGGATCGATCGATGGGTTGATAGCAGGCGCCGACGAAGAGCTGGCCCGGCCCCGGCCAGCCTGGAGGCGTGATGGCCTCCTGTGCAGTAGCTGCAAAGCTCGCGCTGGCCAGGGTGAGAAGAAAGGGTGCAATCCGCTGGATGGCCCAGGGGAGAAAAGTTCGCTGGCTCGCTTGATTCTTCATAGCTCCTCTTGCGCAAGAGACCAACTACAGGCCTCTTGCGCCGTTATCGATTGCGCGTCAGTTTAATCAGGACAATATCGTTGCTGTTCATGGGTACCGTGAATTTGAGAGTGCCCGTCGCTCCGCTCCGAAGATTCCTCTCCGTCTCTGGGAGATCCCGTGTGAGCAGATTGAGCTGAGACACCTGTTGCTCTGTCAGCGTCTTCGGAGAACCCATCTCGAGATAGGCGCTGTAGGCATCGTTGGCGCGATAGCCAGTTCGATAAACTTTGAGATGATAGATAGATTTGGGCTCAAGATGGACAGCCTGCACCATCACGGGCACGGCTTTATGCGAAGGCAGAAGCTTTGTATAGAAGGAGCGGTTGCTGAGTTTCTGTTCCGGCTGCTCAAAGTTCCAGATCACTCCGGCAATATCGCCGCCGCTCTTCGAGAACATGGATTGCTCGTCGTTGCTCGGAAGACTCTCTCCTTGAAGGGCGTGCAGATACTTATAGGCAAAGTACGCTGGCTTGCGTATGCCCTGGGGATTCATGAGTCCGAAGCCGCCCTGAAAGGGAGCGGTAGGCGGGCCGGGTTCTTCGAACAGATCCGTATAAGTCCAGTAGCTCATCCCCTGCGCCAGACCTTGGCATGCCTTCAACTTATTCAGAATATATGCGGCACTTATGTACGAATCGTGAACAGCGTCCCGCGGAGTATAGCTGGTGCTCCATTCCGAGAAATAGAGCGGCAGGTTTGGAAACGGTGACTTTGAGATCTCCGAACGAACGCGACGCACATCGCCGACGATTGCGTCCGGAGATGGGTCGAGCTTGGTATCGGACTTTCCATTCTCATCCAGAAAGCCGCCCTGCACCCCATAGGTATGCGTCGTTACGAAATCGACGCCTGCGCCGGTCTGCTTCACGTGGGCCAGAAACTCAGGCACCCAGGCCGCGCCTGCGGTAGATGGTCCACCTACGCGCAACTCCGGATCGACAGACTTGATCGTCTTTGCCGTCAGATCGTAGAGGGCAAAGTAAGCCTGCTGGTCGCCACCCTCAAAAAAACCTGAAAGGTTCGGTTCGTTCCAAACTTCAAAGAACCATGTACGCACCTCATCCCTGCCGTAGCGTGCCTCGATATGCCGGGTGAATGCGTCTACAAGATCGTGCCAACCGTCAGGCTGGGGATGCGACGTATTGCCATGCCAGTAGAAGATACTGCTCTTCGAGGTAGCGAGAGCGGTCGGCGTGAAGCCAAGTTCGACGAACGGTCTGATATGCAGGGCCAGCAGATGGTCATAGAGGCGGTCGATTCCCGACCAGTCATAGACAACTTTTTCATTCTCGACCTTCACCGTTCCCAGAACGTCGTGAAAGATCGCATGAAACCGGAGGTATCGAAACCCGAGCTCTTCTGTGACCACCTTAAGCTGGGCCTGGCTATCGTCCCGAATCAGAGTGCCTGGGTAATCAGAGCCCACCGATAGATCGAAGAAATGATCGACCGGTCCTCTTGTATCTGCCACATCAAGATGTAACTGCCGCGCTGGTGCGGAGAGCGATTGAGCTTCGATGGGGATTGCAAAGAACAGTGAGGACAAACAAAGTACTACCGTAGAGATCTGCCATGAGCACGGTTTACGCATGAAGTAAGGCTTCCTTTATGAAACTCTGGAGTGAAGTAAGCTCGTTAGCCGCGCTGTTCGGGCCTGGCGATCTTGCAGCCAGGCCACGTAGGGTCGCATTTCCAGATTCTGGGGCCTAGACAACCTCATAACTGGACCCGTGACCGGGAAGCCTGTTTAAAGGCATCTGATGAAGGATTGGGCAATGGTTACAGTTATCGATAACTTTTCGATGGTCCAAAGTACAACATTCGCATCGCATGGTTGTCAATCCGCTTGTGTGCTTTTACCGACCTGATCCGCCAGTGGCGGAGGGCAATTCGACCAACGCAATGACCAACCATTTGAATCCAGCGGCGCAGGAAGCCTGTAGGCTATAAACCGCGTCCTACCGAAGTACAATCGAACGCCAGTGCCAAAGAAATCCCTCCATCCCGGCCCAAAGTCCGCCACGCCCGCTGGCAAGGAGGGGGAAGACTCCCCTCCAGACGCAGAATTGTCC
>Ga0247783_1000534_pt1 | contig 11869 bp, 13 predicted proteins | sample UWRJL064202C5_FD_179911 | JGI IMG/M metagenome (GOLD analysis project Ga0247783, IMG submission 179911) | Plant litter microbial communities from Arlington Agricultural Research Station in Wisconsin, United States - UWRJ-L064-202C-5 | ecosystem: Environmental > Terrestrial > Plant litter >...
AATTGGTTACCAAGGCATCCACCACCTGAAATTGGTAGCCGGGATAAATAAAAATACTGGTTTCACCCTGATAAGGATGGAGCGCGCCTTTTTGCGCGGCGTCTGCATAGCCCTGCGCGGCAGATTCCAAACTGCGCACGCTGGTGGTACCCACAGCGATAACACGTTTGCCCGCTGCTTTGGTCGCCCGCACCAACTCACACACCTCAGGCGACACATCCATAATTTCCGAATGCATCTGGTGCTCGGCAATATTATCGACGCGCATATTCTGGAAAGTACCCGCGCCCACATGCAAAGTCACAAATGCGGTGTTCACACCTTTTGCACGCAGCTGCTCCAGCATCAACTCATCGAAATGCAAACCCGCAGTAGGTGCAGCAACGGCACCCTGCTCTTTGCTATACACGGTTTGATAACGCTCGCGGTCGGCGGCAACATCATCCCTATCTATATAAGGAGGCAGTGGCATATGGCCAATACGCTCTAGCACCACCAGCGCCGAATCATCACCCAGGAATTCCCACTCAAACAAAGCATCGTGACGGGCGACCAACTGCACGCGGGTGCCGTCCTGCAAAATAACCTGTGAATCCACCTTGGGGGCTTTACTGGCGCGGGTGTGAGCGAGCACGCGGCAGTTATCCAACACCCGCTCCACCAGAATCTCCACCTGTCCACCCGATGTTTTCTGGCCGAACAGACGGGCGGGAATCACGCGGGTATTGTTAAACACCATCAAATCACCCGGCTCAACCAGGTTAAGCAGATCGGGAAACTGTCCATGGGTAAGCTGCCCGCTCAGGCCATCCAACTGCAATAAACGGCTACCCCGCCGCTGCGCAGCAGGTGCACGGGCGATAAGGGCATCGGGTAACTCGTAAGAAAAATCCTGGCGGCGCATGGCGATAAAGGCTTGTATCTGAGTGGATTTAAAAGGTCGGCAGGGTATACCAAATTTGAACAAGTTCAAAATAACGCGACAACCACTTTGCCTTCATTTACCCGAAAACCGGGTTTTTAGACGATTAGTCACAAACATCGAACCGCTTTTTGATCAACTTGCCTAGTATTTGAATCAAGTGGATTGCCAAATGACAGCTTTATGAAGTTTTCGTAATTAGTGTTTGACAGACAGGCGCAAATCATTAAAATGCGCACCACTCGCCAGTGTGGCGGAATTGGTAGACGCACCGGATTCAAAATCCGGCGCCCTTAAAGCGTGTCGGTTCGAGTCCGACCACTGGCACCAAATCCAAAAGGGGCTTACAGCAATGTAAGCCCCTTTTTTATTGCCCAAATTTGATGGTCAAAAGGGGCACACTTAAAAAGCGCGCCGTTTATGGCCTTGCGCAAAAAAGCGGTGTGAACCATTTATTCAATGTAATTCCATTTGATTCAAACCCTGCACAACCCTAAACACTTCCTATGCAGTAGCTGTGCGGCCTCGCGTCAAATTCCCATTTCAAAATTTTAAATTTTTCGCAAAGCCCGCAGGTCGGGATTGCTAGCATGTCCCTACCTCCGCGCCAAATCCCATACTGCTACAAAGATCTCCTCGATATCGTCATAGAAAATACAGCGAATCAATCGGGCGAACTTGCCCAGGCAGACATAAACAAAGTCATAGTTGCCGCGATCAAAATGTAATTGCCGTACCAGACATTGCCGAATGGTTTGGTCACAACAGCTTGGGCTTAAACCAAACAGCATATGAAAACCTAAAACCACACTTGGAAACTTGCGGGGGGTTTTACCGGTTCAATGTGAAGGGATTCCCTACTGGGTGTTTCACTCTACCGAAAAAACATCGTTGGAATATATTAATTCAACCAAAAGCCACAGGACTGTAGACATAACAGGCTACGTCGATATGCAAGCGTTAGTTTTTAAGGAAAAGGCACTTGAAGGAAAGCTTATTTTCCAAACTGAGTTTAATAATTATCGAGATATGTATTGCACTGAAGAGTTCAAAATATTGGTAGAAAAATTGGAATTAAAAGGCCTTTATTTTTCAATCGATCTAGCTTGTGTAAACGAGATTTAAGGCAGCGCTAGCTGCCTTTTACCCTTCCCATAAAAATTACCGGATTATGCGATTTTTCTGGTAATAGCTCGATCTTTTATTACAAACTCATAAGCTGATGAATGTCCGAGCGTTGAATAATAGCCCCTATAGTTTACACACAATACGTCATTCGCTAAGTTGACCCCATCCAATCTTAGTATGCCCGACTCACCATTTAGTAGATTGTGGCAATCTAACTGTAACACTTGGCTTTTCGAGTTTCTAAATTGAACGTCAATCGCTGATCCACCTTCATTCAAAACTTTCGCGGCTTCGGATTGGTCTGTCAATGAAATAATAGTAAATCTGAATACCGGCAACGAAAATTGCAAATTGTTGAATTCCCGTTTTTTCTGCTCTTGAAGAGTCAAATCTGCCATCATGATGAAGCTTGCGCCTGCTGCTCAGCATGACCTGCCACCTGTAATGTCGCTTTAACCTGTTCAGCCAATTCCTTTTGTTGTAAAACCAAAGCTGCTGTATTTTGCTTCAACTCCATACCCTGCTGCCAATACCCTGCAACCAACCAAAAAAGCGCAAGGGGAGCAAAGGCACCTGCAAAAAAAACACCCCATAATTGAGAGGCATACATAAAGGTTTCGGCCATAGCAAAGCAGTCAGACAGGTCATTAACAGCAGCCAACCGACACTCACGCACACAGCAACCCTAGTTATCTTCTTAGTATCCCAAGTCATATTGCCGCGCTCGCCAAAGATATAATTTAAAACCCCGTTATTACCCAATAAACCACTGTATTACACATTGACACCGGAATCCACGCGCACTACTGTTCATCAGTACCAATGGAATTCAGTTGTCTGAACATGCAGTTGAGGGGCTTGCGGATACGCTGTCGCGAGCTGAAAGGATGATTGGTTAATACAAACAAATACAGGCGGACACGTGGCCGCTTAGCAATAAATATTAGACCTAGGGCAATAATAAGATGACTTTAACCGATACACTCTTCGAAACCTTAAAAACCTTTATTCAAGATACGCAAAGCATATGGGCCAGGTTGTTAAATAGGTTGGAAAATTTTGAGATCAGCATAGGTGACGTTGAAAATATTCGTAAATGTTCAGAGCAACTCAAATATTTTGACGGGTCTTATACCTTAGACCTAGCATTCGTAAATGAAAAAACACAGGACATTTTGGTGGCGGCAAAATCGGCAACCAAATCAATTACTTCACATATAGATGATTCTGAAATAGTTGACCTGCTGAGTAGGATGATCAACATCTGCCAAAATCAACTGAATGAAATTTCTAAATATAAAATTCGGTTTGATCAGATTAAGCATTTAACACCTGTCGATTCACACGCGACACCTGAGCATAAGAGATTGGAAAGTCTGCAAGAACACTTGAAGGCGTTTGAGTCAGAGCTCACTACTCACAAACAAAACAATTTCAGCCTACAAGTAGATTCAATAGCCAAACTGAAAAAGATAAATGACGCACTTAATGAGCGTTTGAAACCTTTCATTTCAATAATGAGCGAGGCAAAAGTTTACGTCGATGGTAAAAAAAATGAGATTGACAACTTACTCGAATTAACCTCGGGCAGTGTACTTGCAGGAAGTTATAGCAATCACGCAAAACAGGAACGGATTTCATCAGAAATTTTTAGAGCGATTGCAATATGCTTTATGTTAGGCATTACGAGCCTAATCGGATACACATTATATGAAAGCACCACTACTGAGTTTGACCTAAAAATAGCAATATACCGATTGATTTTCTCACTAGTGCTGTCTGTTCCGACCGCTTATTTTGCTAAAGAAGCCACTAAACATCGGCAACAACAACACTTATACCTGCAAACATATTTGGATCTGGTAGCGATTGATCCCTATGTAGCAAAAATGGACGACCGTGATAAGTATCGTATAAAAGCTCTCGTAGCGAATCGAATATTTTCAAAAGTTAATTCATCTGGCGAAAGTCCGGAATCGTATCCTATCAATGTTCAGCAATTAGTTGAAAAACTAATTGATTCCATTGATTTGAAAGGAAAGAAGGAAAAAACAGACTAATATTTCGCCTTTGATCCAATAAAAAAGCCCGAATATTCGGGCTTTTTTTACTTTGCATCGACCGTTAATTCGTAATCCTTCCCCACTGCCGTAAATACCCATTCACCACCCCTACACGCTACGACAATGGGAAAAACTCACCATTGACACACAACACGGACAGCTCTGCATCGATAATAATCGCGCGAAGTGCGCCATAATATCCTTCGTTATCGGCCGCAAAAACTGGTTGTTTAGCAACACCGCCAGCAGGGCTGAAGCCAACGGTTTGAATCCGGTGAAGTATGTAGAGCATTTGCTGACAGAAATCCCTAGGCGCAATGCGAATGATGCGCTGGAGGGGCTCATGCCTTGGGTGGTCCGGCTAGGTGGGGATGATTAGACGTTTACTTAACGGTTAGTTTGATTAGAAAATCATGGTCATATTGAAGTTCACACATTACTTACAAAAAAATCACCAAAACATAAAACGTTGTTATTGATGACAATTTTTTATCGCGAGAAAAATTCTAAATATTGCATGCTATCCTTCGCCGCCCATTTGAATAGTGGGAAATTAACTCTCAACTCATAAAGGATGATACGCATGAAATATATCAAAGCACTTTTTCTCTCCACCCTTCTTTATCCCTGTATATCCCAAGCTGCCATTTTCGATTTCTCCTATTTATTTCAGGAAGGCTATGGCGATGATAGAGGTATAGAAGCAACTCTGGTTACCGGTTCATTTTCTGGAGAGCAGGACGCAAACTTCGTTAAAAATATTACCGACATAGAAGTTTTCATCCAAGGAAGGAAGTTTTCCAACAATCTCATATCCGTTTTGTATTCAGTAGAAACCGGCAATCCATGGGATTTCAACCAGGAGGGAGCGGTATCTTTTGATGTGACGCTAAATAACTTTATTTTTGTTGATGACACCTATGCAACAGAAGGAAGCTACACAAACCAATTCTCAATTACCAACCCACCAAGCGGAAATTCACTGCGTCAAGCATCCAATGACAATGGTGGTTATTCCTATGGTTTTGACAATAATTCCCTGCTGAATGACTCATGGAGCCTAGTTGAAAGAGAAGTTTCAGAACCTTCGCTGCCGATGCTATTGCTTTCAGGATTAGGGATTATGGCTATTCGCCGCATTAGAAAACTGCACAACTAACTCCAGCTACAACCCAAAAATGCAGGTTAGCCTTAACCTGCATTTCACATCACTTACAGCGAACCATGCTGGAGGTTCGCCCCTCCCCCCAACCTACTCAGGGTATAATTAAAAAATTGCGCCCTATGCGCGCTAGGGGTTCAATTTAGTAAACACAACCACACCAGCATTCCCAAAGGTCACTATGCCCTCCACCTCACTCTACACCGATCTATCCGGCTATTACGACCTGATGTGCGCCGACATCAATTACCTGGAGCAGAGCGACTATGTGCGTAGGCTGCATCAGTTATTTGGCAACCAAGGTAAACACTATCTGGATTTAGCCTGCGGCACCGGGCCGCACATGCGACATTTTATCGATTTTGGCTACACGGCAAGCGGCGTGGATATTAATCAACCCATGCTCGATATTGCACAAGCGCGCTGCCCGGAGGCGCAATTTACGCAGCAGGATATGAGCAACCTGACCCTGGATTCACAGATGGATTTAATCAGTTGTTTTTTATATTCCATCCACTACAACCAAAGTATCACCACCCTCACAGCCTGCATTGCAAGCGTGCACTGTGCGCTCAAACCCGGTGGGTTATTTTGTTTTAATGCAGTAGATAAAAGTAAAATTGATAATCGCGCGGGTATCAAACATAGCCTGATGCACGACAACAGCGAGTTTGGTTTTCAGTCGAATTGGTATTATGACGGCAAGAGTGAGCAACAACAGCTGCAACTGAACATTGAAAAAACCACCGATGGCATAACTGAAACCTGGCGCGACCAACACACCATGGTTGCCCTCACCTTTCAGCACTTACAACAATTGCTTGAGCCCTATTTTGAAGTACATATTTTTGCACATGATTACCAGAAAATAACGCCTTGGGAAAACGGCTCCGGCAATGCTTTTTTTGTAGGGATAAAACGTTAGCGCATCCAAGCTGGGCGCGACCCGAGTTCAACCTCGCAAAATGAGCGAATGTAAAATTGATGTGACCTAAACGTGTAATTCTATGAACAAACTCTTTATCATCGGCCTACCGCGCACCGGAACCACCAGCATTAGTGTTGCACTGCTGGATTACGGTTTTAAGGTTGCCCATACCGCCTATACCAAACGCGCGTTTGAGTTGGCCGATGTTATTTCTGATGCGCCCTCCTTTTGTGACTACCAGGAACTGGACAAACTTTTTCCCAATTCAAAGTTTGTGTATTTGGATAGAGCATTGGAACGCTGGGTGCCCTCCATGCAAATGCTGCTGAACAAAATGCTTCCAGAATTAGCACCCAAATCCGGTTACCTTAATCCAGTACTTAAACGCTGTATCAATAAAACCTTTGCACCGTTAACGACGGAAAATCCGCTCGATATGCAGCATCTGGAAAACTGCTACCGCAGCCATCAACAGGCAGTATTTAGTTACTTTGCAAACCGCGATGATTTTTTAGCAATCGATATCAGCCGCAGTGGGAGCTTGAAACAGCTGCTGGAATTTTTAGGGATTAACAGCGAAGGCGTAAGCGAGTTCCCGCAATTAAATATCGGTAAACAGGTGGATAGCTGGAAGGAATGCAAACACCCCAATAAAATTAATTCGCTTAGTGCAGGCAAGGAGCATCGAAAGTTTTTTGATTACCAATAAACCATAATGCCCCCCGACTTATTTCGCGCTGGCCATTAAGTTTTTATGCACTATGCGATGCACCAAGTCCAGTTTTTTAATCACCGGTTCAGCAAGAATAAACGGATAGGCATGTTCATGCCCCACACTGCGGTTCAGGCTATTTAAAGCGTAAGTCAACGGCAGCCAGTGCTTGATGACATTGTCGAATTTTTTACTGTCGTAGGGATTTACTTCCACATTGGTTTTCAGGTTTTTATTAGTGGACACCTGCGGCGCAATGGTTAAGCCAAATTCATGGGCAGTTTCGAGCGTATCAATAATATGTAAATAATGCGCCCAAGTTTCTGCCCAATCTTCCCAGGGGTGGCTACTCGCATAGGCACTTACATAATGTAATTGCCAATCTGCTACGGGGCCATTTTTATAGTGCGCTGCCAGCGCCTCGCCGTAATCCAAAGTGTCATCGCCAAAAAGATTTCTTACCGGTTCCAACCACTCACTATCGCGCACCAACACATCCCAATAATAATGGCCGGATTCATGGCGAAAATGCCCGAGCAAAGTGCGATAGGACTCGGCCATATTCTCGCGCATTTTTTCCCGATGGGATGGATCAGCCTCATTGATATTCAGCGTAATCAAACCATTGTCATGCCCAGTGAGTACACGATGGGATTTATCAACAACCGGGGCAGTGTCCGCAAGAAAATCAAAGGCCAATTGCGGCGCTTCGGGATCAGCTTGGGTCAGTGGCAACTCCAGCGCGAGCAAGCTGTATATAAGCCGTCGCTTTTCCGTTTCTATTTTCGTCCAGAGCGTAAGATTATTCCCCACATTTAAATCGGGAATGGTGCGATTCAATCGGCAGGCCTTACAGAACTCCTCCGGCTCATCGGCATTAACCACCCAGTTGCACGCATTGTGGGTTAAGCCATTTGCGCAGTAACGATATTTAATTGAATCCTCAGATTCAATCGGGGTTAGTAATCCATCGACCGAAAGGGTGAAGGATTGGATTTGAAGTTTATCGGCATTAAACCCTAACACTGCATTGCAACGAGTGCAGCTGGTATTCTCAAAGTACACCAACTGCCCACAACTATCGCACGTAGATAACCGCATAAATACCTCCCGGTATTTTATTTCCTATAAAAACGGGGCATCAAATGATAATGGAGACTACGCCAAGAGAAGGCATTGTTCTGTACGCAAACGTACAAGAGTAGAACCTGATTCAGGAGTCGGTGCTATACGCGGATATCAATCCTATGCACTGGCGTTTCATAATCTGCCACCGCATTAAATGCGCGGCTGGCGGGATCTGTATTGTGCGGGGGGCGTTTGGCTGCGTTTTTTACATCGCTGCTTTTTTCGGGCGGGGCAATAACTGGCGGGGGAGCTTGGACGGTATATTCGTTGGGCTTTTTGGGATCAAGCTTGGCATCCAGGGTGACGGCATTGCGTTCGTTGTTGACATGGTTGCGCGTTAAAGGGCTCCCTAACCCCAGCGACGAATAACCAAGAAAATCACCGATGACCATAACGACCAAAAACCTGTACTGACAGTGTTACCCAAGAGGTAATCAGTATAGACAAAAGTCGGGCGACGCTCATTAGATTTTATAAATCTGCTAGTCTTATGCATTCAGGTGTGGTGTTATGGATTTTTTAGAAAATTTGTTAGCTCAATAATGCCCTTTTCCTACACAAAAATTATTAAAAATCCGGTGTTATAACTTTGGGATAATTCGTATGATTTCGCTCTCCCCGATCAAGACCCTCACCCTTAAGCATCCCTCACATGAAGAACGACATCCACACCTGAGTGCAGCGAGTGGATTGGTGCAGATTGGTGAGTGGTTGTATGTGGTAGCCGATGATGAAAACCATTTAGGCATTTTTCTGCCCAAGGGGAGCGGGCACGGCGAATTGATCGAATTGTTTCCCGGCGACTTGCCGCTCGAATATGAGGCGCGCAAAGAAGCTAAGCCGGACTTGGAAGTATTAACCTTTATACCGCCATCCAAAAAATACCCACAGGGCGCATTGCTGGCCTTGGGCTCCGGCTCCAAAGAAACACGCTGTCTGGGCGTTATTATCGCCGTGAATGAACAAGGTGAGCTGGCCGATGCCGAGCTGATAGAGCTGGATGGGCTTTACCAATTGCTCAAACAAGAAATTGGCAAAATAAATATCGAAGGCGCAGTCGTTGTTGAAGACGATATTATTTTATTTCAACGCGGCAATAAAAAAAATAAACTCAACGCCACCCTGCGCATCCCGCTCAAACATTTTTATCAATCAGTGTTCGGTGATGATAAAAAACCCAAGCACAAACTGAAGCTGGCCATTACCCCCTATGACTTGGGCGATATTGGAGGAGTACCCCTCTGCTTCACCGATGCAACTACCCTGCCCGATGGCAGCATCATCTTTACCGCCGCTGCGGAAAATACCAGTGATGCTTATTTGGATGGCCAATGCATGGGCTCAATCATCGGGGTGATCACTAACGGCGGCGATTTGCATAGCACCATCGCGCTCGATCAAATTGTCAAAGCTGAAGGGGTGGAGGCACAGCTGCTCAACAATTGCATCCATTTGCTATTAGTCACCGATGCCGACGATGCAAGTGCACCCGCACAACTTTATGCCGCTGAACTGAGCGGCTATCCATTTTAAATCCCGACATACCCAACAAGGTTATTCAGCGTCCATGATCTATATCACCAAAGGTATTGCCGCCCTCTTTGCCCTGACGTTGCTGGGCTTTGCCTCCTTGCAATTCAATGACCCTGACCCGGTAATTTGGGTGAGCTTTTATGGTCTCTGCGCCGCTGTCCCGCTGCTATTACTGGCCAATAAATTTATTCGCCCGCTTTTTGGGTTGACGCTGGCGATATGTGGCATAGAATTATTGCTGACTGCACCTGGTGCCTATAATTATTATTTGCACATGGACCAGGAGCCACTGATGCAAAGCATGAATCCGGACAAGCCCTACATAGAGGAAGCCCGCGAATTTTTAGGCGCACTGATTGCCTTGCTGTTGGTGTGTATCAGTGCCCTGCTTGCACGTTATGGGCTTAACAATAAAAAATGATTTTCCCTGCGCACATGCTATTCCAGCGTGTTTATTTCCAACCTCGATAAGGTGATCCAACGTATGCAATTACAACAAAAATTAGGCTATGGATTTATTCTCTTTGGTATTGTTTTTATTCTCGGGATGTATTTTGTGGCGAATGGTGGTGCCTTCCTATTCACGTCACTGATGGGTTTGCTGGCGATTTTCTTTGGTGCATTCCAGTTGATGATCTCCGCTGATGCTGCGGCAAAACCGGCGGTAAAAAGTAAACACAAAAAAGGGAACAAATAATTCATGGCGATATGGATTGCCCCACCAGCATCCATTCAATACCGTTAAGCTTTTGCCAACGCCACTTGGTTGCGCCCCAAATGTTTTGCATTGTAAAGCGCTTGGTCTGCGCGCTTAATCCACTCCCCAGCGGACTCATCGCGCAGTAAATCCGCCACACCCAAACTGATACTCAAAGGTTCCTTCAAACCAAATTCAGTCGCGAATATCGCCTGACGTAATTTTTCCGCCACATTGGTTGCAGCAGCGACATTGATTTGCGGCAGCAGGATTAAAAATTCTTCGCCGCCCCAACGCCCCAACGCATCGGATTGCCGCAGGTTTTGGCCCAACATATCACTCACCTGGCGCAAGACTTTATCGCCTGTGGGGTGGCCGTAATTGTCATTAACCGCTTTGAAATAATCGATATCCAAAATAATTAACGCGGTCGCTTGGTGATAGCGTTGCGCGCGCTCAACTTCATCCTGCACCAGGGTTTCCATATGGCGGCGGTTAAAAGCCTGGGTCAGTGAATCGGTAATTACCAATACATTGGCGGCAGCCAGTGCATCTTGCAGCGCCTGGGTGCGCTCGGCCACACGCGCCTCCAAATGGCTTTGGTAATCGAGGTTATCATCCAGCACTACGCCCATCAGTAACATGGGTGTGCCCAGTGCGAGCACTATTAGCGACCAGCGGCTAAAGGCTTCAACACCCTCGCCAAAATGCAACGGGTCCATGCCCAATATCACCAACAACGCAACACTGCCGCCCGCCCCCGCCACCGACAAGGCCGCGCCTACAAAGCGCAAGCGGATAATAATAAATGCCACCAGGGGAAATAATAATGCCGCCAGGGATGGTTCAAACCTGGCCAATAAGAGCGGGATTGGAATCGCCAGCGCGCTGAACGCCAATGGGAAAGCAATGGTGGCAAAACGGTTGTGGCGCAGCGCCAGCCAAAGTGGCACCACCAAAAACAGCCCTTGCATATCCGACAAGGTCATCATCGCAAAACGTGTCACTAACTCATCTATGCCGATCAACCCAACGGCCAGATGTAAGAGCGCAATGCCTGCGATACTGGTGGAAACGCCAATGATGAGCGCCACTAAAAAACGCTGCAAACCCAAACGACTGAAGCGCGGCTCATAATCCAATCGCCACCAACGCCAGACCAGAAAACTTTGCAGCGTATCAAACGTGGGGCTGAAAATACTCAGCGCCAGCGTGGCGAGCAGGCCATTTTCCGGCATCGCTAAAAATGCATAAGGGCCGTTGATCAAGAGCGAAGAAAACCACACCAACGGGACAGCGCGCCGACGCAAGAGGCTAAACATAATCACGCCCACACCGGAGCTCAGCCACACCTGCGCAAAAAAAGTGCCCGGAAATGCAGCGTAATGAATGCCGATATAGCCAAAGACCACATAGACCAGCATCAGCAAAAACGCCTGCGACCAGGGGAAACCTACCTGGACGGGCACAACAGAAAAGCGGGACAAAAAACACCTCCATATTCGCCAACTCAGTTGAGTATAGTGATGATTGGCAAGATGGCAGACAAAGCCTACTGCTTGCGAAGGTGCAACCATGGTCGTAACCAGTAAAGCT
>Ga0247783_1000536_pt1 | contig 11865 bp, 9 predicted proteins | sample UWRJL064202C5_FD_179911 | JGI IMG/M metagenome (GOLD analysis project Ga0247783, IMG submission 179911) | Plant litter microbial communities from Arlington Agricultural Research Station in Wisconsin, United States - UWRJ-L064-202C-5 | ecosystem: Environmental > Terrestrial > Plant litter >...
GTTGATCTGGTCGGCGTCGATGGTTTCCCATTCGAGCAAGGCCTTCGTCATCGCCTCGACCTTCTCGCGGTTCTCGGTGATGAGCCGGCGCGCGAGCTGGTACTGCTCGTCGATGATGCGACGGATCTCGCCGTCGACCTTCTGCATCGTCGACTCCGACACGTTCTTCGTGTTCGTGACCGAACGTCCGAGGAAGACTTCGCCTTCGTTCTCCGCGTAGACCATCGGGCCGAGCGCATCGCTCATGCCGTAGCGCGTGACCATGTTGCGGGCCATCTCCGTCGCGCGCTCGAAGTCGTTCGACGCGCCGGTCGTCATCTGATTCATGAAGACCTCTTCGGCGATGCGTCCGCCGAACAGCATCGAGATCTGCTGGAGGATGTAGTCGCGGTCGTACGAATACTTGTCCTTCTCCGGCAGCGACATCGTCACGCCGAGGGCGCGTCCGCGCGGAATGATCGTGACCTTGTGGACCGGGTCGCACTTCGGCAGCAGCTTGCCGAGGATCGCGTGACCCGATTCGTGGTACGCGGTGTTGCGACGCTCTTCCTCGTCCATGACCATCGTGCGGCGCTCCGCGCCCATGACGATCTTGTCCTTGGCCTTCTCGAAGTCGACCATCTCGACGAGGCGACCCGACCGGCGTGCCGCGAACAGCGCGGCCTCGTTGACGAGGTTCGCGAGGTCGGCGCCGGAAAATCCCGGCGTGCCGCGCGCGATGATGTCGGCCTTCACGTCCTGCGCGACCGGCACCTTGCGCATGTGCACGTTGAGGATCTGCTCGCGACCGCGGATGTCCGGCAGCGGCACCACGACCTGGCGGTCGAAGCGGCCCGGACGCAGCAGCGCGGGGTCGAGCACGTCGGGGCGGTTCGTCGCGGCGATCACGATCACACCGACGCCGGTCTCGAAGCCGTCCATCTCGACGAGCATCTGGTTGAGGGTCTGTTCGCGTTCGTCGTTGCCGCCGCCGAGCCCGGCGCCGCGCTGACGACCGACCGCGTCGATCTCGTCGATGAAGATGATGCAGGGGGCGTGCTTCTTCGCCGTCTCGAACATGTCGCGCACGCGTGCTGCGCCGACGCCGACGAACATCTCGACGAAGTCGGAACCGGAGATCGAGAAGAACGGGACCTTCGCCTCGCCGGCGATCGCGCGGGCGAGCAGCGTCTTGCCGGTGCCGGGCGAACCGACCATCAGCACGCCGCGCGGAATGCGGCCGCCGAGCTTCTGGAACTTGGACGGATCACGCAGGAAGTCGACGAGCTCCGAGACGTCTTCCTTCGCCTCGTCGCAGCCCGCGACGTCGGCGAACGAGACCTGGTTGGCGTTCTCGTCGAGCATCTTCGCGCGCGACTTGCCGAACGAGAACGCGCCGCCGCGCCCGCCGCCTTGCATCTGTCGCATGAAGAAGACCCAGACGCCGATCAGCAGCAGCATCGGGAACCAGGAGATGAAGATGCTCATGAGCACCGACTGCTCCTCTTCCTGCTTGGCCGCCACCTGCACGCCGTACTTCATCAGGTCGCCGACCATCCACAAGTCGTTCGGCGACGCGATCGAATACTGCTTGCCCTCGTTCGGCGTGACGTTGAGGTTGCGGCCCTGGACCTCGACGCGCTTGATGTGCCCGTTCTTCGCTTCCTCCATGAACTGCGAGTAGCTGACTTGCTCGGGGACCGTGCGTCGCTGATCGAACTGCTTGAAGACGACGAACAGGACGAGTGCGATCACCATCCAGATCGCGGCTTTGGACAACATGTTGTTCAAGGTTTTCTCTCCTGCTCGGCGCGAAGCGCCTGACGTCCATCGGACGAAGATCGCGCGATTCTAGTCGCTCGACGAAATTGACGCACGGGTGGTCCCCCGCACGCGGTACATCCACAACGACCGTCCGACGGACGGTAGCCACCTCACTTCGGGTCTTGCTTCGCCTTCAGGCCCCGCGCCAGGATGAAAGTCTCCGACGATCGATCGCGCGACGCCTTGGGTTTACGGGGTGCCACGGTGACGAAATCGCGCTTCAGGGCCTGGACGATCTGGCTGTACCCGCTGCCATGGAACGCCTTCACCAGCAGCGCACCCTTCGGCTTCAATACCCTGACCGCGAATTCCGCCGCCAGTTCGATCACATGCGCCATTCGGGCCGCGTCCGCCACTTCGACCCCGGAAAGGTTTGGGGCCATGTCCGAAAGGACAAGGTCGACGCAGCGGCCGTCGGGAGCCGCCGCGATGAGGTCCGCGAGCTTGTCCTCGAGTTGCGCCATCACGGCCTCCTCGCGGAAGTCGCCGAGGATGAAGTCGACGTCGGCGATCGGCTCCATCGGCAGGAGATCGAGTGCGACGATGCGGCCGTCGATCCCGCCGCCCGACTTGAGCGCCTCGCGCACGTACTGCGACCAGGAGCCCGGCGTCGCGCCGAGGTCGACGACCACGCTGCCCTTGCGGATCAGCTTGTCCTCCTCGTCGATCTCCTTGAGCTTGAACGCGGCGCGCGCACGATAGCCGTGCTTCTGCGCGAGCTTCACGTAGGGATCGTTGATGTGGTCGTGCAACCACGCGTGACTGAACTTGTTCTTGGCCATCCGCTCGCGATCCGCTTGTTATCCTCCTGCACCCTCACCCGACCGACATCCATCCATGCTGACCCCTGCCGAGCGCAAGGACCTCAAGGCCCGCGCCCACGCCCTCGACCCCGTCGTCCTGATCGGCGATGCGGGGCTGACGCCCGGCGTTCTCGCCGAGGTCGAGCGCAGCCTCGTCGCCCACGAACTCATCAAGGTCCGCGTCGCCGGCGACGATCGGGAGGCCCGCCTGGCGATGCGTGACCGCATCGTGGCGGAGCTCTCGGCCGAATCGGTCCAGGTCATCGGCAAGCTGCTCGTGCTCTACCGCGAGAAGCCCGATGAATCGAACGATGCCTGGCCGAAACGACCGGCGGCCCGCAAGACGCCCGACCGGGCCGCCGCCCGACCGCGACATGCCGGCCCCAAGCCCTCCACCCGCAAGATCAAGCCCGACACCAGCCCGCCGCGCACTGCCCGGATCCGCAAATCGGGGCAGCGCTCGTCGAAGAAAGCGCATCAGGCGCGTTGATCGGACTCCGCGAGCAAGCGCCAGGCGAGCACGAGGGCGAGGACCGCCAGCACGACGTGCAGTCCTCCGCCGGTCGCATGCAGGCTCACGAACGAGCCCGGCCACCCCGCCCCGTGGCGCGAGATCGACGGGGCGATCCAGAACAACTGCACCGCCGCGCCGACCAGCATGACGGCGCCCAGCGCGAAATTCGGCGCGCGCCGCGGGGCCGCCAGGACGGAGGCGATGCAGACGACGAGCGCTGCCGCCAGCGCCACGATATAGGCGGCCTCGAAGCCTCGCGCGGCGATCCGACCGGCGGTCTGCCGGTCGGGCAACGCGTCGAACAGCATCGGCGCGACGACGGCCGAGAACATCAGCGTCCCGGTCGCGACGGCACACCACAAGGCCGCCGCGTTCCGGATGAAACGGTCGCGCGACATCGAGGCCTCCGCGTCGACCGACGCGATCAGACGTAGCGGACGGCGAGGACTTCGTACTCGCGCAGCCCCGACGGCGCGTGCACCTCGGCGACGTCGCCCTCGACCTTGCTGATCAACGCGCGCGCGATCGGGCTCGAGACGGAGATCTTGCCGGCCTTCAGGTCGGCCTCGTCGTCGCCGACGATTTGATACGCGACCTTGTCGCCCGAGCCCAGGTCCTCGAGCTCGACCGTCGCGCCGAAGACCACCCGGCCTTCCGCGTCGAGCGTCGACGGGTCGATCACGTTGGCGTTCGACAGCTTGCCCTCGAGGTCCTTGATGCGGCCCTCGATGAAGCCTTGGCGCTCCTTCGCTGCGTCGTAGTCGGCGTTCTCGGACAGGTCGCCGTGTGCGCGCGCTTCAGCGATCGCGTTGATGACGGCCGGGCGCTCGACGGTCTTGAGCTGATGGAGTTCTTCCTTCATCAGTTCGGCGCCACGGACGGTGATCGGGATGGAGCTCATGAGTGCAGTGGATTCAGTGGGACAGGCGTCGCGGGCGCCTCAAACGAGAGAGGCCGCTGCCGGCGATTCCGCCGGTAGCGACCTCTCAGGGTGTTGTTCGTACGTGCGAGGCGCGCAGTTTACCAGTCGCCGCGCGGAAACATCGAATCAGCCGGCGAGGCTGCGATGCAGGCCCTGGAGGTCGTAGACCGAGAGGTCGTCGCCCCGCTGCTGCATCAGTCGCATCCCCTCGACCGCCGCCAGCGCGCCGGCGATCGTCGTGTATTGGGTGACGCGCATCGCGAGCGCCGTGGTCCGGATCGAGCGCGAGTCCGCGATCGCGTTGCGCTTTTCCTCGACCGTGTTGACGACCAGCACCACGTCGCCGTTCTTGAGCGTGTCGACGATGTGCGGCCGGCCCTCGGCGACCTTGTTGACCGACTCGCAGGCAATGCCCGCCGCCTGGATCGCGAGCGCCGTACCGCGCGTGGCCACGAGCGGGAAGCCCATCGCGTGCAAGCCGCGCGCGACCTCGACGGCCTTCGGCTTGTCCGCGTTCTTCACGCTGATGAAGACCTTGCCTGCACCGCCGTTCTTCGCGGCCGGAGACGGCAGCCGGATGCCCGCGGCGAGCTGGCTCTTCACGAAGGCCTCGCCGAACGTCGTCCCGACGCCCATCACCTCACCGGTCGACTTCATCTCCGGGCCGAGGATCGTGTCGACGCCGGGGAATTTCGCGAACGGGAAGACGGCTTCCTTGACCGAGTAGTAGTCGGGCCGGACCTCGGCGCCGATGCCCTGCGCGTCGAGCGAGCGGCCCGCCATGCAACGGGCCGCGATCTTCGCGAGCTGCAAGCCGGTGGCCTTCGAGACGTAGGGGACGGTCCGCGAGGCCCGCGGGTTGACCTCGAGCACGTAGACGACGTCGCCCTGGATCGCGAACTGCACGTTCATCAGGCCGATCACGCCGAGCGCACGCGCCATCACCTCGGTCTGGCGCTTAAGCTCGTCGACGACCTCGGGCGCGAGCGAGAACGGCGGCAGCGAACACGCCGAGTCGCCCGAGTGCACGCCGGCCTGCTCGATGTGTTCCATCACGCCGCCGATGAACACCCGACTCCCGTCGCCGCTTCCATCGCAAATCGCATCGACGTCGACCTCGATCGCGTCGTTGAGGAAGTGGTCGAGCAGCACCGGCGAATCGTGCGACACCTTCACCGCTTCTCTCATATAGCGCTCGAGGTCGCGCTGCTCGTGCACGATCTCCATCGCGCGGCCGCCGAGCACGTAGCTCGGGCGAACGACCAGCGGATAACCGATCTCCTCGGCGCGCTCGAGCGCCTGCTTCTCGCTCTTCGCAGTGCGGTTCGGCGGCTGCTTCAGGCCGAGTTTCTGGATCAGCGCCTGGAAACGCTCGCGATCCTCGGCGACGTCGATCGCGTCGGGCGACGTACCGATGATCGGCACGCCCGCGGCTTCGAGCGACTTCGCGAGCTTGAGCGGCGTCTGACCGCCGTACTGGACGATCACGCCGACCGGCTTCTCCTTGGCGACGATCTCGAGCACGTCCTCGAGCGTCACCGGCTCGAAGTAGAGCCGGTCGCTCGTGTCGTAGTCGGTCGACACGGTCTCGGGATTGCAGTTGACCATGATGGTCTCGTAGCCGTCCTCGGACAACGCGAGCGCCGCGTGCACGCAGCAGTAGTCGAATTCGATCCCCTGGCCGATCCGGTTCGGACCGCCGCCGAGCACGATGACTTTCCTGCGGTCCGACGGCTCGGCCTCGCACTCCGCGTCGTCGAGACCTTCGTAGGTCGAGTACAGATACGCGGTGCTCGTCGCGAACTCGGCCGCGCACGTGTCGACGCGCTTGTAGACCGGTCGCACGCCGTCCTTGATGCGTCGTTCGCGCACCTTCGTCTCGGTCGTCTTCAGCAGATACGCGAGGCGGCGATCCGAGAAGCCCTTGCGCTTCAACTGATACAGCGTCACGCGATCGAGCTCCGCGAGCTTCGTCTTCTCGAGCTTGAGTTCGAGGTCGACGATCTCCTTGATCTGCACGAGGAACCAGGGGTCGATGCGCGTGAGCTGATGGACTTCCTCGACGCTCATGCCGAGCGCGAACGCGTCACCGACGTACCAGATGCGCTCGGGTCCGGGTTCGCCGAGCTCGATCTCGATCTTCTCGCGGTCCTTCGTCATCTCGTTCATGCCGTCGACGCCGACCTCGAGTCCGCGCAACGCCTTCTGGAACGATTCCTGGAACGTGCGGCCGATCGCCATCACTTCACCGACCGACTTCATCTGCGTCGTCAGGTGAGAGTCGGCGGCCGGAAATTTCTCGAACGCGAAGCGCGGGACCTTCGTGACGACGTAGTCGATCGTCGGCTCGAAGCTCGCCGGCGTGGCGCCCCCCGTGATGTCGTTGCGCAATTCATCGAGCGTGTAGCCGACCGCGAGCTTGGCCGCGATCTTCGCGATCGGGAAGCCGGTCGCCTTCGACGCGAGCGCGGACGAACGCGACACGCGCGGATTCATCTCGATGACGATCATCCGACCGTCCTTCGGATCGATCGCGAACTGCACGTTCGAGCCGCCGGTGTCGACGCCGATCTCGCGCAGGATCGCGATCGACGCGTTGCGCATCAGCTGGTATTCCTTGTCGGTCAGCGTCTGCGCGGGCGCGACGGTGATCGAGTCCCCGGTGTGGATCCCCATCGGGTCGAGGTTCTCGATCGAGCAGACGATGATGCAGTTGTCGGCGCGATCGCGCACGACCTCCATCTCGAATTCCTTCCAGCCGATCAGCGACTCCTCGATCAGCAATTCTTTCGTCGGCGACGCCTCGAGTCCGCGCTTGCAGATCGTCTCGAACTCCTCGCCGTTGTAGGCGATGCCGCCGCCGGTACCGCCGAGCGTGAAGCTCGGCCGGATGATCACCGGGAAGCCGAGACCCCGTTGCACGGCCCAGGCCTCGTCCATCGAGTGCGCGATGCCGGAACGCGCGGACCCGAGGCCGATCTTCGTCATCGCCTGCTTGAACTTCGAGCGGTCCTCGGCCTTGTCGATCGCCTCGGGCGAGGCGCCGATCAACTCGACGCCGTACTTCGCGAGCACGCCATGGCGATGCAGGTCGAGCGCGCAGTTGAGCGCGGTCTGCCCGCCCATCGTCGGGAGAATCGCGTCGGGCTTCTCGGTCGCGATGATCTTCTCGACGACCTGCCACGTGATCGGCTCGATGTAGGTGCGGTCCGCGGTCTCCGGGTCCGTCATGATCGTCGCCGGGTTGGAGTTCACGAGGACGACGCGGTAGCCCTCCTCGCGCAACGCCTTGCACGCCTGGGCACCGGAGTAGTCGAATTCGCACGCCTGGCCGATGACGATCGGACCGGCGCCGATGATGAGGATGGATCGAAGATCTGAACGCTTGGGCATCGGGGGTCTAGGGTCGGTTCACGCGGCGTCCTGGCGCGCAACACGCGTCGCCCGCACTTCATCCATCGACGCGACGAAGCGGTCGAACAGGTAGCCGATGTCGTGCGGCCCCGGGCTCGCCTCGGGATGTCCCTGGAAGCAGAACGCGGGCTTGTCGGTGCGACGGAAGCCCTGCAGCGAGCCGTCGAAGAGCGAGACGTGGGTGGTCTTGCAGTTGGCGGGCAACGACGCGGCGTCGACCGCGAAGCCGTGGTTCTGCGACGTGATCAGCACCTGGCCCGTCTCGAGGTCCTGCACCGGATGATTCGCGCCGTGATGGCCGAACTTCATCTTCAAGGTCTTCGCGCCGGACGCGAGGCCCATGATCTGATGACCGAGGCAGATGCCGAACGTCGGGATGCCGCGCTCGATGAGCTCGCGCGACGCGGCGATCGCGTAGTCGCAGGGCTCGGGATCGCCGGGACCGTTCGCGAGGAAGATGCCGTCGGGCGACAACGCGAGCGCCTCGGCGGCGGTCGACTGGGCGGGCAGCACGGTCACGCGACAACCGCGCTCGGCCAGCATGCGCAGGATGTTGTGCTTGACGCCGAAGTCGAAGGCGACGACGTGGTGGCGCCATTCGACGCGCTCGGGCGGCACGCCGCCGAGCCGCCACACGCGCGCGGTCCAGTCGTAGGCCTCGGCCGTGCTGACGACCTTCGCGAGGTCGAGACCCGCGAGCCCGGGGAAGCTGCGCGCGAGTCCGACGGCCTTCTCCACGTCGCTCGCGTCGCCGGCGACGTCGGCGAGGATCGCGCCGTTCTGCGCGCCTTTCGTGCGCAGGATGCGCGTGAGCTTGCGGGTGTCGAGGCCGGCGATCGCGACGCAACCCTCGGCGCGCAGATAGTCGGACAACGAACGCGTCGAGCGGAAGTTCGACGCGAAGCGCGGCAGGTCGCGGATCAGGAGACCGGCCGCATGGATGCGCTTCGATTCGACGTCTTCGGAATTCGTGCCGGTGTTGCCGACGTGCGGATACGTCAGCGTGACGATCTGGCGCGCATAGCTCGGGTCGGTCAGGATTTCCTGGTAGCCGGTGATCGACGTGTTGAAAACCACTTCACCGATCGACTCGCCGGGGGCGCCGATCGACATGCCGCGAAAGACGGTGCCGTCGGCGAGGGCCAACAAGGCGAGTCCGGAGACGTTGGGATCGGCGGGAAAGAAGTCGGTCGGCAACAAGAGAAACCCCTGTCATGGCCGGCCGGACGCGCATCACGTGCTGAAGCATTCCCCTTGCACTTGTCGCGCACGACGGGCGCGACGAAGCGGGGACTGGCGATGCGTGGTGGGATGGTCGCGCGAGCGGACGGCGGACGAAGATAAACTGCCGGAGTATACCGTGCCGAACTGCCGCGACCGCCCTCCAGAGGCTGCGCGACGCCCACTCATCGAGGACTTCATGAATCAGCTGGACCAGCTCAAGCAGTTCACGACCGTCGTCGCCGACACCGGCGACTTCGAGTCGATCAAGGATTTCAAGCCGCAGGACGCGACGACGAATCCGTCGCTGATTCTCAAGGCGGTCGGCAAGGACGCCTACAAGCCGTTGATGGAAAAGACGATCGCGGCGCATCGCCAGGATCCGGCCGACGACCTGATCGACCGCCTGTTGATCGCGTTCGGCCTCGAGATCCTGAAGATCGTCCCGGGCCGCGTGTCGACCGAGGTCGACGCCCGGCTGTCCTTCGACACCGCGGCCACGATCGCGAAGGCGCACCAGCTGATCGCGTTGTACGACGCGGCCGGCATCGGCCGGGACCGCGTGCTGATCAAGGTCGCGTCGACCTGGGAAGGCATCCGCGCGGTCGAGGCCCTCGAGCGCGAAGGCATCCACTGCAACATGACGCTGTTGTTCTCGACCGCGCAGGCGATCGAAGCGGCGGAGGCCGGCGCGACGCTGATCTCTCCCTTCGTCGGCCGCATCACCGACTGGTACAAGAAGGCCGAGGGGAAGGACAAGGACTTCACCTACCCGCCCGCCGACGACCCCGGCGTGAAGTCCGTCGATCGCATCTACGCGGTCTACAAGAAGCGCGGCTACAAGACGCAGGTGATGGGCGCGAGCTTCCGCAACGTGGGGCAGGTGCTCGCGCTCGCGGGCTGCGACCTGCTGACGATCAGTCCCGACCTGCTGAAGGGCCTGACCGAGAGCGACGCGAAGGTCGAGCGCAAGCTGTCGCCGGAATGGGCCGCGACGCAGCCGGTCGAAACCGTGATCTACGACGAGCCGAAGTTCCGCTTCGCGTTGAACGACGACGCGATGGCCACCGAAAAACTCGCCGACGGCATCCGCGTGTTCGCGGCGGACGCGGTGAAGCTGGAGAAGCTGATCGAAGCCGTGAAAGCCGGTTGACGGGCAGGTTGATGGGTAGGTTGAAGGTCAGCGAAGCGCACCTCAACGTCCTCGACTCGGGCGGCAAACGACACACCCGCCACGAGCCGCCGTCACAGCCTCTCCGTCTCCCCGCTCTTCGGCTGCCACTTCATCAACCGCGTCTCGACGAGGCCGACGAGGGCGTCGAGAATCAGCGCGAACGCCGTCAGCACGACGATCCCGGCGAACACCGTGTTGATGTCGAAGGTGCCCTCGGCCTGCAGGATCAGGTAGCCGACGCCGCGCGATGAGCCGAGGTATTCGCCGACGACCGCGCCGACGAAGGCGAGGCCGACCGACGTGTGCAGCGACGAGAAGACCCAGCTCATCGCGCTCGGCAGGTACACGCTGCGCAACAGCTGGCGCTTGTTCGCGCCGAGCATGCGCGCGTTCGCGAGCACCACCGGGCTGACCTCGCGCACGCCCTGGAACACGTTGAAGAAGACGATGAAGAACACGAGCGTCATCCCGAGCGCGACCTTGGAGGCGATGCCGAGTCCGAACCACACCGCGAAGATCGGCGCGAGGATCACGCGCGGCATCGCGTTCGCGCCCTTGATGTAGGGATCGAAGACCGCCGACGCGGACGGCGCGAGCGCGAGCCACATCCCGATCGCCAGTCCGGACAGCGTGCCGAGGAAAAACGCGAGGACGGTCTCGATGAGCGTGATGCCGAGATGGATGTAGATCTCGCCGGACGCGAACCACTCCCAGGTGCGCTGCGCGACGACCTGCGGTTCGCCGAAGAAGAATGCCGCCTGCTGCGCGTTCTTGAAGAAGATCGGCGGCAGCAATGTCGGACTCGTAAGCACGTACCAGAGCGCGATCACGATCACGAAGACCGCGATCTGCCAGAACCTCACCACGCGTTTGTTCTTGAGCGCCATGGGGTCCTCAGGCGTTGGCCTTCACCTTGGTCTGGCTGTAGCCCTTCAGGACCTCGTCCTTCATCGCGGCCCAGATGCGCTTGTGGATTTCGACGAAGCGCGGGTCGCTGCGGATCTCCGCGACGTCGCGCGGTCGCGCGAGGTCGATCGCGAACTCCGCGATCGGCCGCGTCGCCGGTCCCGCGGAGAGCACGATCACGCGGTCCGACATCGCGATCGCCTCGTCGAGGTCGTGCGTGATGAACAACACGGCCTTGCGCTTCGCCTGCCAGAGATCGAGGACCTCGTTCTCCATCAGCTGGCGGGTCTGGACGTCGAGCGCCGAGAACGGCTCGTCCATCAGGATGATGTCCGGGTCGAGCACGAGGACTTGCGCGAGCGCGACGCGCTTGCGCATGCCGCCCGACAACTGATGCGGAAAGCGATCCTCGAACCCGGCGAGGCCGACCCGCGCGAGCCACTCGGTCCCGCGCGACGTCGCATCGTTCGCCGCGACCCCGCGGAACTGGAGGCCCGCCGTCACGTTCGCGAGCGCGCTCCGCCACGGCATCAACGCCTCGGCCTGGAACATGTAGCCCGCGCGCTTGTTGACGCCCTGCGTGCGCGAGTCGAGCGTCTGCCCGAACACGCGCACCGTTCCCGACGACGGGGCGAGCAGGCCGGCCCCGACGTTGAGCAGCGTCGACTTGCCGCAGCCCGTCGGCCCGACCACCGAGACGAACTCGCCGGGCGCGACCGACAGCGTCACGTCCTTGACCGCCGTATAGCGCTGCTTCGGATCGTCGTTCGAGATGAAGGTGCAGGTGACCTGCTCGAACGAGAGCGCGGCGCTCGACGAGGTCACGGCACTCACGATCGGGCTTCGCACGCGGTCACTTGTACTTCTGGTTCGCCCGCTTCGCGAAGTCGTTCGTCCACGTGTCGGCGAGCCTGATCTTCGCGGGGTCGATCTTCGGATCGAAGCTCGACAGCACCTTGACCGCGGTCGCCGGCCCCGACTCGGGCATCAGGCCGTCCGGGGAGAACGCCTCGCGCTGCGCGTTGAACGCCGCGAGATAGAGCGCCTTGTCGCCGAGCTGATAGGACTCGGGCACGGTCCGGATCACGTCCGACGGGCCGGCCTTCGC